>SDBT01000424.1_pt1 | contig 66324 bp, 120 predicted proteins | sample 2277101 | NCBI WGS metagenome assembly SDBT01 (sample SAMN10404973, study PRJNA504765) | marine sediment metagenome | isolation source: marine sediment core GS10_PC15, 103 cmbsf | place: Arctic Ocean: Southern Knipovich Ridge | collected 2010 | reverse complement strand
AAGGGGTGGATGGATGGAAAACTTTGTTATTTATGCCGAAGCACTAGCGATTATAATAGGAATATTTTCATTTATGTGGTTAGTTATCCTAATAACAATCGCAATTTACCAAGAGTTCTACCGAGTGAAATGGAAATTAAAACAATTTAAATGCGTTTTGAACCAACACGAATACAAAATAGAAGAACAGTATACGGCAAATAAAGAACACGATACAAAAGAAGAAAATTTTAAGCTTTCAACATCGCAAAAAAAACTTGTACAAATATGCAAGTGCTGTGGAAAAACAGAGGATATTAAATCAAACAGCCAAAAACCAAGAGAAATCAGAATTGACCTGACGAAGAAAAGAAAATCAGAGTTTAAAAGCAGGCAAAGGCAAAGACCGTCAATGGAAATGAGTTATCCAATAGGTGACCACCCTGCCCTATTAAGCTCAAATGAAATGAGTACTCTAACTGATCTATTCCTTACAACCCATCGAGTGACAAGAAGATGAAATACGAAACAATTGTGTTGAATACACCGAGTACAATGGTGAAAGTTATAAGCGACAAGCCGTCAAAAAAACTAACGAAAGAAGAAATAGAGCAATTAGAAGAATATTATTTTTATTGCGAAAATCACCAAAAGACAGTTGTAGTGTCAAACGAATTAGTGGATTTTATTAACCAACACGATGGGCAATTGTGTTTAAAAAAAGGAGATAGGATAATTTACCGAATAAAACTAGATTAGGAGCTTAAAAATGCAAAGCATATTCAACTCAACAAAAAAAGAAGTGCCGACAATTGAAAGGCGAAGAATACTAGCGATACGCAAAATACAAGAAGAAGAAAAAGAGTTAAAGGAAGATGAAGAGCAAGCAAAAGTAAAAAAAAAAGTCGAACTGCTAATGTACAAGCCAACATTGCATCGAAAAGTGGGTGGAAAAAAACAGTGTGCCTGTGGCAAACCCTGCTTGTTCGCCAATGGCAAATGGGTTTGTCTAAAACTACTGGAAGAAGAAGTGAACAAAGAAGGTTACTTAATCATTAAAGCAACGAGAGATTTAGGTGGAAATAATGAGTGAAAAGAAAAGCGAAAAAAAAACAGTTGAATGTTTTAGATGTAGCCACGAACTATACAAAAAGAAAAATGAACAATGGCAACACTTAAACCAGTTTAAACATGAAAACCATGGAATGCTGTGTAATGTCTCGACAGATTTGGATGGAACGTGCTGTTGCAACGTGCCGTCTCCAAAGGGAGAGAAAAAAGCAGATACAGAATCTACGGGAAGTTTTGGTTTTAGGTGTGCTAGGTGTGGTGGCACACAAAACGAAGGAACTGTATATTACAGGAAAAGAAACAATACTGAGTGGTTTTGCACCAATTGTTGGGTGGCCAAATCAAACCAAGAAGAAATATTATCATCAGAAACAATTGGATATACGAGGACGAGTTAAAACATGCGAAAAGGGAACTGTGAAAACTGCAAGCACGAAATTTACTATCGGGAAAAAAGAGAAGAGTGGGAACACAATAACCACGCAAAACACACCATGGGCTGGAGAATATGCAACGCAAACGGATACTGTCACCATCAATGTTCAAGGCCACAAATTGAAACAGAAAAAACAGCTGGAAGCGATCCAAAATACTGTGTAAAATGTGACCACAGACAATACTACGGTGAAAAATACTTTAAATGTAAAAAAGAAACACGCTGGCACTGCGCTCATTGTTGGGAAAATGAACTTGAATCAAAAAGCATTGAAACAACCGAATACTACAGGAGACACTAAAAATGGTTACAAAAATAGTGAAAGGCATGTGCCAAAATTGTGAACACTATATTTACAAGAAAAAAAATCTGTGCTGGCAACACATAACCCAATTCAAAGACGAGGACGGCACTATAATCTGCGATGAACACGAGGACTGCCACTGTGAAGACGCTACCCCTTAAAAGAGATGATAAAATGAGTGAAAAAAAACCAGAGAAAAAACCAAAGGAAAAAAATGATAAGTGCTACTACTGCAAGCATGAAATAACACTTAAAAAACTCAAAGAAAATGAGGTGTGTTGGTTGCATAAAAACCACCAGAGAAGAGTGACACCAGAAGGAAATTATTATTACTGCAACGACTTAAAAAGCAGGGAATCAACCTCGCCCTGCATGTGCAATAAACCAACACCCAAAGAAAAACTAAAATCACAACACGATGAAAACGAACCAGTGCCAGAAGGATATTACCCAATAACATGCAGTTGTGATATTTGTAACCGAGGAAGAAGGATATCAGCAGAAAGAGCCAGAATAGAAACAAGCGAAAGACTAAGAGAAGTAAGAGGTGAAACGGTTGGTTAAAGCGAAAAAATCCGAGGCGAAAGCAGTGAAAAAAGAAGTTAAAAAAATTGAAGAAAAGAAAAAGGAAACAATTGAATGCGTTAAATGCAACCACGCAATCTACAAAAGAAAAGGAAAAAACATAGGCTACCAACACACTAACCAATACAGGTTTATGAGTATGTTGCACTGTGCTACACTAGTTAATGTTGAAGGATCAAACGAACCAATCGAACCAACCGAATCATGTAATTGCACCACACCCTTAAAACCAGAGAAATGCCTTGAATGCAAAAAAGAACCACAAGCATACCAACTCGGTTCAGTGGCAATGGGACTGTGCCAAAAGTGCTTGGAAAAAAGGTTAAAAAAATCAGTGGAAAATATAAATACAATGACACGTGGCTGGACAATGTCAACTCCAACTAGCTATGGAACAGTTACAAGAGGACGGATTTAACATGCCATCCATTTACATCACATACAAAAACGAGGAAAAATTTGACACCCTAGAAGAAAAATGGGAAGACAGCCAACTAAGAAAAGGCTTAAAACAAAGAAATTCTTACGACCTTTTTGGAAACTATGTAATCACGACAGGGCTAAACACAATAGAACAATGGATGAAATACTACAACAAAAACAAGCGCAAAAAATTAAAGACACCCAAACTCAGCCAAAAATCAATCAAAAAAATGGAAACCAAAAAAGAATCAGAACAAATCAAAGGCATGCGCAAACTAATGAAAGCACTAGCAAAAGAACCATTCCTAACCAAAAACGGAGAGCGTAAAATAAATTACAGGATAAAAATAGAAAAGACAACGCAAACGAAAGCGAAAAAAAAACGGGTTAAAAGAAGAACAAGACGAAGGACATGGAGTTCATTAAGGTACGGAAGCGGGTTTGAAACTATGCCAATGATGAGCCTAGAAACTTTTAGAAGATAATATGGAATTGAAGATAGAATAATGTAAAAAAGGAGAGTGGAATGAATGTACATGAAGGACGTAGAAAACGAAGAAGAACACCATTAAAACCCACCCGAAAGGAGTGGGGGGGGAAAGGAGAGTGTGAAGCAAGGCAACAAAGCTGGAAGCAACCCCCCGCCTTGTTGCCCTTTAAAACACTCGAAAGAAAAGGAGAGATTAAAATGGATAAACAATACAGCGTGGAAGAACTAAACACAATACTTTCTTCAAAACAATTTGAAAAATATTGTGATGAAAACGACAGTTTAATTGAATTAAAAATAGATGAAGTTGCAGGGGTTATCTGTGATTTTTTAAAGGGAAAGGAGATGAAAAAATGAACGCAACAGAAGAAGCAGAAAAATTTATTGAAAATAGCAGTAAAATATTTTGGCATAACATCGAACACGAACTTGAATTACTTAGTGAAAAAGAAGGTGCAACCAATTCCCTCAACCAAAAAAAACTTAGAGCATTATTATTTTTACATTACAGGATTGAAAAGCTTGAAAAGCCACATCTAACAACAAAAAAAGAGTTTATAAGTGATTAAAATGCAAATTGGAAAAGGAACAATCAAAATAAAAACGCACATAATCAAAGACAAAGGCTGGCACATGACAGTAATAAATGGAGAAAACAGAATGAGGTTTAAAGCCAGCCAAGCAGACATAGAAGTGTTTGAAAAAGCGGTTAAAAGGAGAAAAGGATGGAATTAATATTTGAAATATTAATATTAGTCGCTTTTATAGTGATGTTAGAAGAATTGAGAGAACTTAAGAAGATGGGAAAATGAAGGTGAAAAAATGGTTGAAAACTTTAAACAAAAACCAAGTACCTTTAAATTAGTCTACATAAAAAAAGCTTTAGAAGATGGTCTTATTTATTTAGACAAATTCAACAAGCCATGCTGTAAAACACATGGAGCAATTAACGCAGTGAAAAAGGACAGCACCGTTTACAGGTGTCTCGCTTTTAATTGTCCTCTTGGAATAAAAACGGAGAGATAGAAATGGAGCAAGCGAAAGCAACGAAAAAAAAGGAGTGGAAGAATGAGATATTGCGAAGACGAACACCAAACCGTAACAGAACTACAACGAAATAATATCAGTGGTTTAATCAGAGTAAGATGCAACACATGCAGACAAATATTCTGGGAGAGATACGCGGTTTAAAGGAGATGGGAACATGTTTTGGTTTTTAGCAGGGGTTACAATAGCACTAATATTGACACACGATATATTTACTGGTCTTTTTGTGGGGCTAATGTTTCATTTAATATTTGAAGATGAAAAGGAGATGAAAGAATGAGCTACACAAAAGAAGACCTAGAAATAGACATTGATTGGCTTGAAGGATTTGGAATGGGTAATAGATATGCTCGCCATTTTTTAAAAGAACTCATTGAAAACTGTGGGGGAACGGTTAAATGATTACAAAATGCACAAACTCCAAAGAACATTGTTATTGTAGATTAATTGATGATGGGTTAGACTATAACACCTTTCTCGATACCAGACAATGTTGTTACTGTGAAAAAATAGAATTAATGCCAACAGTGAGGTTATAACGATGAAATGTAAAAACTGCAACCACAACATAATCCAAGCATCAGGCCAATGGTGGCATGGAACAAACGAAAAAAAAGGAATGGGAACACACTGCACAGTTTGTTCAAACACAACAGACATTAAAGACCTCTGCTGTGAACCAAAACCAAAAAGGGGCTTTAAATGAAAAAAGAAGACTACACATTTAATGATTATTTCACAGACCTAGACTGGTTAAAAGGCTACAACATCAGCGAATCAAACGCAAGAGAATTTATCCAAAACATGCTTAAAAGAAAACCTTGCAAAGAATGTTTAAAAGCCATTTTAGAAGAGGAGAATTGAATGGACTGCCCTAAATGCAAAAATGAAACGATAATGATGGAAGAAGACCAATTCAGTGGATGCACTTGGTTTATCTGCAAGTGTGGAACAGAAATAGGAATAAAAGAAGCAAACAAAGATGTTTTAGAATCTTACTTTCCAGAAGAAGAATTAGGTGCTGATAGTTCAGGCGGTAAAATGAGCAGAGAAATAGACGAGGAAGATGATTAAATGAAAAAGAAAATAACAATAAAACAATGGAGAGAACCAATCACAATAATGGGTGCACCAAATTTATTAACAGAAAAAAAAGAAAAACCCTTAAAATGTTATCTCTGCAAAACAAAAATGCCAAAAACAAAAGCAAACGGCATCGCATGGGCTAACTATTACGACTACGCAGACGGTTATAATAATTACCCAACATGTAAAAAATGCTTTAAAAGGTTTAAAGAATGGATGAAAAAAGAAAAGGATCAATTCAAATGAAAGAAAAAAAACCACCAACACCCAAAATAACACCCATACCCACCCACTGCACCAAATGCAAAGCAACCACAACCTACCACTTCCTAACCGCAAAAGAAAATGCAGAAGGAACACACATAACCCAATGGTGCGTTAAATGCCGAAAAATGACTGAGTGGGAAAAAGGAATGGGAAAAGGAAAGCGATTAAAACAAGCCAAGACAAACAACACTAAAACCAAAACAAAACCAACCATTGACTTAGGGGTAAAAAACTCAGTAGAATGCCTAATGGAAAACCATGGGAACTGCCCAAAAATCACCTGTAACTGCTACTGCCACAAAAGGTTAATACCACAAGGAATCGGCTTAAAGCGAGATTAAACCCCGATGAACACGAGCATGACAATTAGGGCACAAACAAACAACCGACTCAGGGTTAATGTGATGCAAGTTCATGATCTCAAGCTCCATTAAACCACAAGCCACACACCCACCCTTAATAAGACCAAAACGCAACTTACGCCTAGCCCTAGTGGAATGACCAGAACGCTTATTACAAGCCCTCTCTTTACACTCACGACAACAATAAATCCTATCGTGTCGGGTGTCCTTAAATTCCCTGCCACAATGGACATAAGCACAAAAGCCCATTAAATAAGGATTAAGAGGCAGTAAAGCTTAAAATACCAGTTAAGCCCCCAAAAATCAAAACATTTCCAACCTACCCCTACACCCTACACCAAGACGCTTAAAAGGATAGATAGACAGGGTTTAAACACAATCTACCTTTTAGCTCCTTCAATTTAATGCTAATTTACTAACACCGAGACAGCTAAAAGGATAGCTATATAGGGATTAGCTCCAGAATATTTATGTCTTGGTGTCTTGGTCTTTTTTCGAAGGCAGATATTATTTTTTTTTTTAAAAAACTTTTTTGTATGCTGGTAAAAATATCTGAGCCTAACCCTATATAGGTGTTTTTTTGTGATAAGTATAATAAAAATTAAATAAGAGGGTTTAAAAGGATGAAAGCTGAAATATTAAACAAGGAGAGTGAGACAAATGGACAAAATGACGGCAAGACTTGCGTTTGTAAGTGTCAGAGAAATAACAGACAGAGAGGACAAGTTGGAAAGGATGAAAACTGATTTGTTTGAATTGGAAGCGAAGGCATCACACTTTGATTTTAAAGGGGATGAATTAGAAGCGAAGAAAGAGGGGCTTTTAAACCGCATTAAAACAGTAGAAAACCAATGTAAAACAATTGATAATAAAAAAACAATATTACACCACAAAAAAACAGCGTTTGAAAGAAAGCAAATAGTTCCCCTTAAAGAGGAAATTAAAGCTTTTATAAAAAATGATTATGAGGTTTACGACATAATCGAAGCAAAAGTACGGGATTTAAAAGCGAATGGTAGCGATAAAGAAGGCAAAGCATTAACCTTTGAAGCTTTAACCTATTTTAGAGATATAGATAGAGCGATCTTTAACAAGGAGCAAGCAGAGATAGAACGAAAAGAAAAAGAGCAACGAAAAATAGATGGTTAGCTACTCTTTAAATGCTCTTTTGGTTTCGTTGCCACTATAATTATACGGTTATACATGGTTTCCCTTAGTCCCTCTACTAATTGGGTTAGTTCTTGGTTGTTTAGGGTGGTTATAACAAAGCTTTTTCTGTGGGGAAAATCCTTTTTGCCTATTTAACTGACCTCTTTTAATTTAGTTTTCAAATTACACTGTTTTAACAGTTCTGTTGGGGTTAATTTTAAACCTTTTAATTCTGAATAATAATATTTTTCTAGTTTATTTATTTGTCTTACAATTTCTTTGAGTTCTTTAATTTTCTTTTCATCATATCTTAATAACCTGTCTGAAAATAAATCAAAATTATCTTTTTCAGACGAATCAGTTAAAACTATTCCTTTTTTGTTATTAACAACCACATACCCGTATGCATCAGCTAACCCCACACAGCGTATTTTTTTAAATTGACCTTTTATAGTGGTGGCATATACTGCTAAAAAGGGGGTTTTAAAAAAACATGATACTTTCTTTTGAATCCGTTTATACATTTGGTTTAAAGAATGTTCATAAAATTCTTCATTTTTAACAGTTGTGGTAAATAATCCAATGTCATTAATTTTTATTTTATATCCTAAATAACTCCATTCTTCACTCATTTAATCACTCCTTTTTTGTTTAAATTAGTCCCTTTTTCCTCATTTCAATACTATATTTTGCTGGTTCTTGAAAATGATATCCATGTTTATGGTGGTGTCCTTCGTTCAAACTAGCATAATGGATGTGCATACAAATTTTACAACGGTCTTCAATACGTGCTTTATTACAACCACAACTAAATTTTGATTTGGTTTGTTTTGTTTCTTTTTTATTATAATCCATTAAAACTAGCTCACAATCTCCACATTCAATAGCTGTGTTTAAAGTAGGAGTGCCATAAGCTACACATTTAATTTTATGACCAACATGTTTTTTTAATTCCTTAAAACTATTTACACTCATTAATATCACCTCTTTTAAATTATTGAATGGTTAAAGCGGAATTGCACCGCTTTAAAAGGCTTGAAACCTTAAACCTCTTTTTTAACTGATAATACTATACTTAAAAGTTCTTTAGTGCCTGTTTCAATTGCTAGTTCTTTAATGTATTTTTTAGCTCTTTTTTTAGCTATTTTAATATTAGGTGCTGTAACATCTCCATTGTCCAATAAAATAATGATGCTTTTTGTTAAATATATTACCATTTAATCCCACTCTAACCCAATTAGTTCTTGATATGAGAGCGCGATTATTCTGTCGCAGTGAGTACATTCAAATTCTGGGTTGTCTGTGTACCAAAATAAATTATCTTCTTCTTCGTATGGTTTTAACTCTCCGTTTTTAACTGTAACTAAACGTATATGTCCATATTCTTTGTGTTCAGTTACATGGTCTATTTCTGCTTTACATTTTGGGCATTTCATTCAATCACTCCTTTTTAGTAAGCCCTTAAATAGAGCTATTGGCTTAAAGGGGATTGAACCCTTTAAAAGGCATGGCTACCTTAAACCTTATTGTTCTACTCCGTTGATAAATACCTTTAGACCTTCTGGGAAATCAACCCTTAAAACATCTTCACCGTTTTCATCAGCACTTAAATTAGTGTGGACGTCATTATTCCAACTTCTAATATGTGCTTTAATTCCTGAGTTTTTACTACCACACCTTGTAGCTTGTCCCTTGTTTCCTTGAAGGTATCCATAAAAATGACTCATTTAATCACTCCCTTGAACTGCGTTTAAAAATCGTTGCCTATCAAAGTTTGGGTTATCTTCTTGGAAATATTCGGCTAGGTCGTTAGTTGTGGTGTGAATTACATCTATTATTTTATTAGTTATTTCTAGCCCGTCTGATGCTGTATTATTACGAGTTGATTTAATTCGCCAGTTTAATATTTCAGCCACTTTAATATAGTGTTTTCGGCTTAAACCCATTTAATCACTCCCTCGAACTGCTTCATAAAATTGGTGTCTGTTAAAGTTTTGGTTGTCCTCTTGAAAGTAGTCGGCTAAGTCATTAGTTATTGTGTGAATTGCATCTATTATGTTATTAGTTGTTTTTTGTCCGTTTAATCCCATATTATTTTGGGTTGATTCAATCCGCCATTTTAATATTTCAGCTACTCTAATGTGTTTTTGGTTTAAACTCACTTTATCACCTTATTTTTTAGAGCTTTGTTTAATTTTTGTTTTAACAAAGATAACTGATTTAAATGTTTTTTTTGATCTTTATATGCTTGTCTGTTTCTAATTAAAACTTTATTTTCTCTTAAAAAGAATTTTATTTTACCACCCTCTTTGACAGGTTTAAAGCGTGTTTTAATGCCTGTGGCTCGTTAAAGAACTCTTGAAACTTGCCAACAGTTTCAACGTCTCCAGTTTTTAAGTTGCAAACCCTAACAGTGTGCCGTCTTGAACTGTGTTCGTCAAACTGTTCTGACGTTGTGAAAAAGGCTTTTAATTTGTTCTTTGAAACAAAGACCTTTTCGTTTAGCTCTGTGTCAAAAAATTTCATTGCTCCACTTGAAAAGAAATGGAAACCGTTGTTTTGATTTAGTTTTTTAACTGTTTCAATACTCATATTTTGCATTTGTATCACTCCATTTATTTATTTGAAACCCTTTAAATGGGTTAGTGGGTTGCCTTGAATTGCACAAGGCTTTAAAGCTTGAACTTTTAACCCTTTCTTAGTTTAATTAATCCAGCTTTTAAAAGACTATGTGCTATTCGTCCATAATGTTCTTGTAACTTCCAAACTATGCCAGTATTAACCAGTCTTTGAAAAAAGTTTAATTTTTGTTCCTCGTTTAATTCGTTTTGTTCATAAGCGATTAACTGACTTGTTAAATCTGTTTTAAGTTTGTCTGATTTGTTTGGCAGATATAACCCGTTAAACCTACTTGGAACAGGTGGTTTTTCTGCTTCATTCATTGCTTTAATTTCTGCTAATCCAAACATTTTTGTATCACTCCATTTTTTTATGTAAGCCTTTAAATAGGCTAATAGTTTGGGTTGAATTGCACAACCCTTAAAGGCGTTAGACCTTAAACCGTTAATAATGTTTCATGTGTATCACCACAAGGGCTTAAAGGGAATTGAACCCCTTAAATAAGGCTTGAATACCTTAAAACCGTTTAAATAATTCTGCTTAAAATGAACGCTAACGCAACGCAAAAAAATAAAAAATCAGCGTTAAATTTTAAAGTCGTTTTTAATCACACTCTTCCATATTTTCAATAGTTATTTCACACGCCCTTAAAAGGTCGGTGTGTTTGTCAAATTCTCCTCTGCCGTTGTTGTCCTCTAATTGGTTTAAAAGAGTTTGATTTAATTGATTAATGTTTTTTACTGTGCATTTAATTTGTTTTACCATTTAATATCACTCCTCTTTAGTTTTAAAAAAAAATATTGGTGTGTGGGTGCACACCTTTTATTTGTTCTTTATTTTATGTCGTTCAGCTTCTTCAAACAGGTCTGAACCAACACCTTTATTTTCCTTTTTTAATGCTTCCTCTTTCTTTTTCTGTTCCGCTTTAATCTTATCTTCTCCAACAGGATTAAAGCCCTCAAAACTTTCTCCAGCTTTGTTTAGTGCCTCAATAACTTGTGGTATATATGCTTTTGGACACCACCCCTTAATGTCACAGACACAAGAAACAAGTTTTTTCTCTCTGTTACTATCCATCTTATCACTCCTTTAAATTGTATTTTCGCCTTTAAAAGGCAACGCTTGACAGGCTTTAAAACACTGACAAACGAACACGAAAAAAAAATATTTAGGTTTGCTAAAAGTCCTCATCAGATTGAAAGAACTCGTCAGCAAACCACTTTCTTTTTTTAGGGTTGGCTTTAACCTCAATACCGATAGTCATTTATTGCACTCTCTAAGAGTCTGCCACCGATATAAAACAAGATTAAAAAACCAAACAAGAACTCAACTATTAACGTCATCAAAATCACTTTGTACCACTCATTAACTTTAGTGCATTGTTTGACTGCTCCTGCTTCCTAATCGAATTAAACAAATTACTTAATGGCTTTGGTTCGATTAGTTTTAACTCAAACTCTGGGGTTAAAGTAAACCTAAGAGTTTGTTCGTTAGCATGAGCAGGGCAAACGTTTAGATTTTGATTGTCGATAAACCGTGCATCTTGTTTACACCCTCGCATTGAACAATATGGATATTTAATCATAGTTGTATCACTCCTACTTTTTACAATGGTTTTGTTAGAACCTGTACTCCAGATTGGTAACATAACAAATCACCAACCTGTATTTTATTTAGTTATTACTTATAGGTGATGTTAGTTCTTATACTTTACTTCTTCGATAAGCAAACAATAATTTATAAACAAGGTTCACAATTTGTAATGGCTTACCTCAACAGTTCTCTTTTTTTTTTCTTGTTGTTTTGAGTGTTGGGGGTATGGGTGTTGTACTCTTCTTTTGTTGGTACTAGTACCAACAGACTAGAGAGAAAGATTTTTTTCTTTCTCTAGCATTTGCCCCCACAGCCCAGAAAATCGGACAAAAAGAATTTTGTCAAGTGAACAAATGAATAGATTACCTAGTACGTCAATATTCAAAGTTTGCTTCGTCAACCAACGTATATAGAAGGGGGCACCCAACTACATTCAAATAGTTTTCAAAAAATTTCAAAAAAAATTCCCATTAACCCCCAAGCCTTTCTTGGGGGAGTATTAATGGAGCTGAAAAATCCGATATGTTTAAATATTATGACGCCCCAAAACTTTTATTACGGGGAAACCTTTGCTGTAACAAGCATTTGTTTCACCTCCTTGAATAGTTTACAGCCGTGTTATCCTTCACGGCTGTTTTTAATTGAATGGATGGATGAAGATGACGGAACTATACCTTGATATTGAAACAACTGGCTTGAAGGCTTATGATGCGAGAATTACTTGTATTGGCTGTTTGCACACTCGTTTGGGTTTGTTTATTTTTTCCAACGAGGACGAAAACCTTCTATTAGACGACTTTTTTTCTTTCTTGAGCAGATCGTGCTCGGATGACTCGTCGCTTTCGCTTGTTACTTTTAATGGTATCAAGTTTGACATGCCTTTCATTCGCGAGAGGCTGGAAGGCAGTAATTTTTCAGCGGCTATTCAGAAGAAATGGGTTTCACTGTTGGAGGGAGTTGAGTCGAATCACGTTGACTTAATGTTGATTGCTTCTGATAAGTATGAGGCAACTGTAGGTAACAGGCTTTCAACTGGCAGGATTTCGCGCGAGGGTGTTTTGTATTGGCTTAACATCTACTCACCACGAGTAGGGGGAGCAACTAACTGTATTTTAATCGCTAAGACCCAGAAGAACTGGTCTGATATTTGGCAGCATAATGCGATTGACCTTTTCACTACCCGCAAGATTTTTAACAGGTTCAAAAAGCTGGGGTGGATAAAATGATTGCTAAAATAGGACAAACAAATTATAATTTAATATTTGTAAATCAAGGAGATAAAAAAAATATAAAACGTCTTTACAATAGCACAGGATTCAATGTGGCTATTTGTGATTTTGCTGCTAAAGACATTCTTTTTTTTAACCCTTATTTTAAAGCGGCTGAATTAGGTGAGAAAAAAAGAGTGTTAATTCACGAGTTTGTCCACGCTTTAATTTTTCAACACTTGTACAATGAACGTTTGGTTGATAGTATTGCAAAGGAAATGATTAATGTTTTTGACACAATTGAAAAGTTAGAGGTGTTAAAATGATCTTAAAAATCGCGCGCTATATTTTAGGATTAATTTTATTTTCAGGCTACATCATTTTATTCACATTGGGTCTTGGTGTAATTTTAGGCGTTTTAATTTCATTATTTGCCACTGGATTCTGGACTGGTTTGGGGGTGTTCGGTTAAATGAGACTAATTAAAGTAGAAATCAAATGGGATGAACCAGATGAGCAAGATTGGCTTTGCCCTGAAAACATATCGTTAGCATTACATAGTTATTGTAAAAATACAAAATTTGAAGTGGAAAAATTAAAAATTTGATGAGGGAGGGATTTAAATGAAACCAATAAAACTAGTTTTAAACGGCGAAGCAGAAGAAAACCCGCTTGCAAAGGAGATTGACTTTCGCTTTCCTCACAGGCAGTACCTCGTTAGTTTTCCAACTGCCAGCAAGGTTGTAAAGGACTTAAAATTGCGCCACGGTGACACTATTCGTGTTACCATCGAAAACATTTCAATGAAGGGTGTGAAGCGTGCTAAGTGAAAAAGACATTGGGCAAATATTACACAGAATAAATCTAGACTTTTTTAAAGAACATCCTTGTCCTGTTTTAGATACGCCTCAAAAAAAATTAGATTACACACTCCAAAAATCATTTAAAAAAGGAATGGCTTTTGCATATAAAACGGCCCTTGAAGGCCCTCCAAGATACAGTGTAGATGAGTTATTTAAAATTATTTGGAGCCCAGAAGGAAGAAGTTTTGCAGACGTGATTTCTATTGAAAAATTCCCACAATGGTTAAAAAATAATCCAGAAAGAGTCAAAAAAATCCTAGAGGGAAAATAATGCAATACGTTGGCAGAGGCCTTTACGAGTGTGATAAATGTGGGGAAGAACTTCATTTAACGCCAATGACTCAAACAGGTGAAACAAAGAAAGCTTATTTAAAAAGAATTAAAGGTAAAAATGTTCTGGATCACAAATGCGAAAAGAAAAAATAAAAGTAAACAAGGAAGCGATTGAGTTGTATATGAATACAGCCGTCCTGGGAAAAATGTGGGAGGGATTTTATAATGAACTCGAAAGAAGAAGAACTAAACATAAATAACTTCAGGTTCACTCTGAAAGGTTTGCTTTACGGGCACGCTTTAATGAGCCAAAATCAAACAGAAGAACAAGTCAGAGAACAAACTGAAATCCTTTTCAACGAATTAAAAAAGTCAATTATTGAATTATGGGGCTTTGGAGTTCGCACTGGCTTTTGCTATGAAAAATCCAAGGACATCGACATCGCTCTGAAAACTGTGTTACAGGGAAGCAAGAGACGCTTTGTTCACGGAATCCCCCTTTTAGAGGATTTAGGAATTTTAGAGCAAGGCCAAAGAAAGGAAAAGGGAATAATTGGTAAAATAGGGAGCGACTAATATGGGTAAGAAGGATTTGAACAGGGAACTTGAAAGAATTGAAAAATACACTATTGACAGGGAAACAGAAAAGGATAGATGGATTAGGATTGCTACTCTTGAAAGAGAGATAACTGTGTCCTCCAAATTTGACAATGATTCCCTCAAATCAATAGAAGCCACTGCTGAAAGGCTTTTTAAAAAGGCAAAAGAAAAAAATGAAAGAAGAGATGTCACTTAATGGCTGCCAAATCAAAAAAATTCAATTGCACAATCGATTTTGAAGTTACTGTTGATGAAACCCAAGTAGATGAATTAGAACTTCAAATCCCCGCCATCTCAAAGTCATTGACTGATTTAATTGATAATTTCCACGAGTCCGTTAACATTACCAGTATAAAATTCTCTAAATTTTCTCCTCGTTCCAAAAGAGACGAAGAATATTAACAGAGCATTTCTCTTGTTTGAAAATAATAAGGTCTACTTAAACCTTTTTTTTTCCCACACTTTGAACATCTGGTATCACAGTCACACGTATCAAAAGGATCGTTCACAATAAACTGCATACTGTGACTCACTTTTGGTGCCGATGTATTTTCACATTCACAACTCATTTCTACCAACTTAATTATATATTAAACCAAAACAATTAAATACTTGTTTAATCATTTCATTATTATGAATACTGAAGAGGTTAAAATTCTTTTTGGCGTTGATGCAAAGATTTCTGACCTCCCCCGAAAAAAAATTAACAAATTTACCCCTTATTCTAAAATCCAGCAGATAAAAGGCCAAAAAAGAGGAAAGACTGCACAAGCCGCTTTAATGACTAAAGCAAGAAAAGAAAAATCAGAAATGGGAGATTTGAAAGTATCGCAAGAAGGCAGATTAAAGAAAGCCATAGGATTATACAAAGGCTCTTTAAAAACACGCCCTCGTTATGCTTTAAAAAAAGGCGAAGCATCACGCTACATTATTGAAAAGTTTCGCTGTGGAATATCCGACAAGGAACACATTGAAAAATATCACGATGGCGCAGGGTTATGCGGGTTCATGGTTGACCGTTACAGGTTTTATGATCAAGAGTACAAGAATGTTTCTCCTGTTGACCAATTAAAAGATTTGAATAAAAAAACGCACGCGTACCTTGATTTTTTAATTTTACAGTCTCGTGGAAAATGGTCTCGTGGTATTTTGCATGCGATGGAAATAATGTCAAGTAATTTGGAGCGAATTCATAAATTAATGGAAGGGCAAAAAATTACGATTGAAGCAAAGGTTGTTCACGACCTTGAGCTTGTTCGGGAAAGGATTGGCAAAGAAATGTTGAAGAGCCAAGACGAATTCAAAATGCCTAGTGGTAATTCAGTGATTGATGCTGATTATTCTATTGAAGAAGATGATAAAAATGCTGATGGACGAAATTCGGAACCCAATAGACCACGAGATACTGAAAAAGCTTAAAGTCACTGAAGGGTATAAGGAATTTCTTTCTGACCCAATCCTTTTTTGCAGGGGGGCTTTAAACCTTGAGTTGTTCCCTTATCAGCAGGAAATAATTAAAGCCTGTATTAAAAAACCACGTGTTGTTGTAAGGATGGCTCGTCAGGCTGGTAAGTCAACTGTTATAGCTGCTTTTTGTGTTTATTGGGCTTTTATGGTTCCTCATCAGAAGATTTTGATTGTTTCTGCTACTTATCGGCAGGCTGATAATCTTTTCAGAATAATCAAAGGGCTTATACATAATGCAACTTTTATTCACGATAAAATAGTTAGAGACTATGTAACAGAAATAAAATTTGATAACCAATCCGAAATTAAGGCTGTTCCAACAGGAACTGATGGACACGCAATCAGAGGGTTAACTGCACACGTTTTAATTTTAGAAGAGTCTGCTTTCATTGATGAAAAGATTGTCACAGAAGTTGCATTACCAATGGCTTCAGATTCTGGAGCAAAAATTCTTCAAATTTCAACTCCTATTGGTCACAATCATTTTTACAAAGCTTTTCAAGAGGGAAGTGGTTATGCTCCCTTTCATTTTGATTACAAAGATGCAATTAATGCAGGGCGTTTTACAAAAGCAGTAATTGAAGAAAAGCGTCGCGGGATGACCGCTGAACAGTTTGTCAGAGAGTATAAAGCTCAGTTCACAGAGGATTCTAACTTTGCTTTGCCGTGGGAAGTAATTGCTCCTTGTGTTGATAGCCATTATCGGATACCTGATACACCAGACGTTATATCTCCCTCTATTGGAGAATATTACCTTGGACTTGACATTGGTCGTTTTGGTTCTTCAACTGTTTTCAGTTTGATTGTTAAAACAGATACTGATGTCCGTTTTTTATATTATAAAGAATTAATTAAGACTCCTTTTGCTCAAATATTTGGTTGGATCGTCAGACTATCTTCTCGATTTAATATCACTAAAATAATGATTGACTCAACAGGGATGGGCTTGCCAATTGTCGAATCTTTGAAAACAGATAAGAGAACCAAAAATTTTCGCATCGTTCCGATAATTTTTTCCACTAAATCGAAACACGAAATGTTTTCACATTTCAGAAAACTTTTAGAGGATAAAAGGTTGAGGTTACCTGATGATAAAAGAATGATTGACCAGTTTCTTGAACAAAAGAAAGACAGGGTTGATGCAGGTGGAAGGGACGTATTTTCTTGCCCTAAAGACGGTAAAGATGACATTCTTTGGAGTTTGTGTCTTGCTTGCTGGGCATTTAAACGAGGAGAACTAGTCACTTATGTCAAGGTGCATTAACAAAACATTTAAATAGTTGTTTCATTGGTTTATATTACTGTTTGATGAGGTACAGTAAATAAGCTGTTTTCGCGCAAAAACAGCTGGAGAGGTTTTGGGTATTCCCTCTCCTTTTATATTTAGGTGGAAGCATTGGCTGACAAAAAACTAGAGTATACTTATCACACAAAATCAAGTGGCGGGGAAAAAAAATCCCAACTTCTTTCTGCTAAAAGTTTGCACACTTCTTCTGTAACTGGCAATTTTGGGGATATCCAAGGTAACAGCACTAAAAGATTATCTCCAGAGAATGCTGAAAGACTTTACCGAATGTCTCCTTATGCTTTTCGTGCTCCTCAAATTAGAGCAGGCAAAGTTTTTGCACGAGGATTTTCTATTAGTGCTAAAAGTGCACATGTGAAAAAAGAGACTGAGGAAAAGCTTAATGAACTAACTTTTGCTTTGAAGGGAAGACATTGGAGTATTAATGCAGATGTTTTCGGTAATGGGTTTATGGAAATTGTTGAGGATGGAAATGACATCGTTGATCTAAAAATGGTTCATCCAAAAACAATTGATTTTAAAAGGGATGCATCGAAAAAAATTGAGTTTGATACTAATGGACGCCCTGTTAAATATGTGCAAAATCTTGGTGGGATTGGTACAAAAGAAATCCCCCTTCCAATTGAAAGTATAATGCATTTGGGCTATTTTTTTATTGGGGATGAATTACTTTCTAATTCCCTTTATCAATCCATTGCTGATTCAATTCACAGAGAATTAAATATTGAATGGAGTATTGCAGAGTCTATCTGGCGTAATGCTTGGCCAAGGCTTGATTTTACAGTTGGAACTATTGACAATCCTCCTACAGAAGATCAGATAACTTTTATATCCAATGAAGTAGAAGATTTAAATGCAAAAAATGAATTTGTGCATGGCCCAGAGGTTTCAGTTACTGTACTTGAACCACGTTCCCCTGCTTCGTTTGATTCCTTTTCAAAAACATTTTTACGAGCCATTGTTTCTGGAACTGGTGTTCCAGAGGTTTTGTTACTTGGAAATGGAGAGGGAACTAATAAAGCTACTGCTGATGTTCAGGCAAGAGAGTTCCAAGCTGAAATTGAAAACATGCAAATTTCCATTAAACACGAAGTTGAAACCAAATTGTTCAAAAAACTCGCAGAACTCAGGGGTTGGAGTGAAATTCCAAAACTTGAATGGAATGAAATGCTTGAAGAGGAACAAGCAGTTAAAACTGGTTGGGTTGTTACACTTCTTAAAAATGGAGTTATCACCATTCCAGAGTCTCGTGAGTTAATGAAGTTTCCACCAATCGCTTTTGCAACGGGTGCTCCTCCAGAGCTTTTAGAACCAAAACCAACTGAGCAATTACCTGCTCCTGTTGGAGAAGAAAAAAAACCAAAGGATGATGGTGAAGAAGAAAAACGAGGCCAGAAAGGCGAGATTAACCCAAAGAGTTTACCAAAGCGTTCTTCTGAAATAACTCCAACTGATGCTAAACCAAAGGCTAAAGGCAGAGATGCTTTAAACAATGTTAAAAAAGAATTTTTAAATGATTTAAACGAGTTTTTTGATTTTTTCAAAACCACGCTTATTAATAATATCAATTCGTTTTATTCAAATTCCACTGAAAAAAAATCCGATCTTAGCAGAATTCCAGTTGAACTTGTTGACAAGGAAGCTGCAGAATTAAGAGAGGAATTCGCAAATCGTTTGTATATGGGTTTGAAATTTGCAACAAAACTTGGGATTTCATCTGCCAATGAATATCTTGAAAAAGATGACAGGCCTCTTCTTTCAAAGGATCAACAGAACATTCTTGACTCTTATGTTCTTGGGCTTTCTGATAAAACAATAAATGAAGTTCTTGGAAAAGTGAAATTTGAAGTTATTGATGCAATGTCCAGAAGCAAATCTTTTGACGCATTAAGGGAAAAGGTTGATAATCTTTTTGTTGAGTTTGGAGGGGCGTCTCCTTCAAGTGTTAAAAATAAAAAACAGAATAGAGTTGAATTAATTGGGACTTCTGAATTATACAGGCATTTCAATAATGGTTTCCACTCAGTTTTTGAAGCTGAGAGCCAAGAGTCTATTTCAGTTGATTTAGCTGACTGTGAAAATTGTGAAAAGTGTTCAAGCCGAAAAATTCTTTCCGTTGAAGATGCAAAAGGTCTTTTACCATTCCATCCTGGTTGCACGTGTATTTTAACTGCTAATTTTCAATAACCTTTATATACTTCTTATTTTAAGAAATATACCTGATATATGATGCCTTTTAGCTCGAATAAAGATTTACCTACAAGAATTAAAAAAATGTTTCCAAGCACAAGGCTGCAAGCAATTTTCAGAAGAACATTCAACAGCGTATTTGCTAGCACAAAAAATGAAAGCAGGGCTATTGCAATTGCAACCTCTGCTGCAAATAAGGCAAAAAGCAAATCGGAAAAGAATTCAATGAAAGTTGCAAAAGCAATTCAAGAGCTTAGGAAAATAAAAATAATTGTTGCGTTGGCTGGCTTAAAAAAGGTATTTTCAAAGAAAAATAAAAAATTGTATCAACAAATAAAAATTGTTGAGTATAAAGCTGTTTCACAGCTTTCTTCAACAGAGGATTTGATAATTGAAGGAGTTGCACTGCAAGAAGGAACTTTCCATGGAATATTTTATTCCGCAGAAGTTTTGAAAAAAGTGGCTGGCTCTTTCATTGGAAAATCATTCAAAATGGAACACACAAGAGGATTACTTGGGATTGTTGGAAAAGTAATTGACGCATCATTCGATGCTGCAAAAAGAGCAATTCTTTTCACTGCAACAATATTTGACGAAACAGCAAAAAGATTACTAAGAGAAAAACTAGCAAAGAATATAAGTGTTGGAATTGAAGTGGATACAATTATTAACGAAGACTTGAAAAGAGAAGAAGTCATTAGTGGAGAAGGAAAAGAAATTAGTTTAGTTGAAGACCCTGCTTGTAAAACTTGCGGGATTGACAAAATACAAGAAAAAAACAATTAAAAGTTTTAAACACAATGTCAAGAGGTGACAATATGAAAGAAACAATATCAACTTTAAAAGAAGTTGTAAAAAACATCGAGGGTTCTGAAAAACTTAATAAAGAAGAGCTTAATGCGGTTGTGAAAACGATCAAAGCTGAAGTTACAAGACTCGAAGATGAAAAGCCTAAAGATGGAGAGACAGAAACAGAAGAAGAGGAAACTGAAGAGGAAACCGAAACTGATGATTCTGGAGAAAATAAACCTGATGGAAAGCCAGATGGTGAAACCACAGAAGAGCCTACTACTAATTTAGAAAGTGCTAAATCTCTTTTGAAAGAGGCAAAAAATGAATTAAATAAAAAGAATGCAGAATTGAAAAAAGTGAAGGAACTTCTTTCAAAAAAGAAAGAAATGTTTTTGAAAAGAGAAGATAATGCAAAAACAGACCTTGCTGAAAGAACTCTTAATTCAGAGCTTGCAGCAGGCGAAACTAAAATAGAAAATAAAGAAGTAAGACTTAAAGAGCTAAAATCCTTTAACGAAGTTACACTTAGAGAACTTTCAAAGTACGCTGAAAAGCTTAAAGCGAGAGGCGGAAGAAGAACTCTTAACAGTGAAGAAAAAATAACTGAACAGTTGGCTTCAGAAGGAAATATTGGGGAAATAGTAATCAGTGGCGACACGGTCTATTCCACAAGGTATTAGAGGTGATATGAGATGGCTTTAGCAAATATTAGTCCCGAAGTTGATACATTCACCGCACTTGCAAAAGAAAATATTACGGCAGGAATGTTCGTAAAAGCTGGTAGTGATGAAACATTTACTGCTTCAGTTACAAGTGCAGGAGTGTCTAGCTTTGCGGGAAATGAAATAGAAGTAATGAAAATGGATAATTCTGCTGACGATGAATTTGTTGTTGGTATTGCACAGGAAGATGCAACATCAGGAAACACTATAACTGTGATGACAAAAGGATTGTTTATTTTGCCTGCACAGGCAGCAGTCGAAGCAGGACTTTCAATTTCTCCATCAGTTGCTACAGATGCATTTGCAAATTCAGTAGATGTAACAATAGACACTGAAGAGGAATTCAAAATAGGAAAAGCATTAACAGGAACCGCCGCATCAGGTCAATTCTTGATTGCTTATGTGGACATCTAAGGGGTGAAATGAGATGAAAAGTTTACAAGAACTTGCTAACGAAGGAGTTGTTTTCAAAGACACAGAACCAGAATTAATCAAGCAAAATTTATTTGCTACGATTAAGGAAGCATCTATTAGAGTAGCAGTTGGAAGACAAATAACACAGCTTATCCCTTACACTGGACAAGGAGTAAGCGGAGTGCTTGAATGGAACTTAGCTGACAAAGATTCTTTGACTGTAAGAAAAGTTGCAGAAGGAGGAATTGTTCCTCTTGATGTAGAAGCTTACACCAAGATCACTTTAACAGCTGAGAAATACGGTGCAAGAGTTGGAATCACCAGAGAAATGATTGAAGATGCTAATTGGCCTTTGATTGAAAGAAATCTAAAGGAAATTGGAAGACAAATGTCTTACAAGGAAGACGAAATTATATTCGATTCCTTTGCAGACGCAACAACTGGATTTCCTTTGAATGCAGACCACGACATTACATCTGCTGGAACCGAATTAGGAATCAGCGATATAACTAATGGAATGAAAGAAATAGAGGAACAGGATTATCATCCAGACACGATGGTATTGCACCCAACACAAGTAAATGAGTTAAGACAAATCGACACATTTGTTGAAGCTAATAAAGTTGGTGACAGGAGAGTGTTTGAAAGAGGCTGGGTCGGAAGAATTTTCGGAATTGACTCTGTTTTTTCAACTAAACTAGCAGCAGACACTGTTTATATCATTGATAAAATGGAAGCAGGAGTACTAGGTTTGAGAAGGCCCTTAACCGTTGAAAAATGGTCAGACCCATTGAAAGACTTAGAGAATGCAGTTGTAACCCAAAGAATGGTTGCAAGAGTAGTTAGACAAAGAGCAGGGGTAAGAATAACAGTGCAGTAATTGCGCTGTTTTTTTATTTTGATAGAGGTGATAGAATGGTAGGAGCAGGATTAAAAGACGGAATGGCTTCCACAGAGATTAGAGCAGGTTCTATTTTTGCAGAACTTATATCTGGTTTAACAGCAACTGTTGGAACATCAATAGGTACAGATGAACTTGAGGCTTTAGCAGTTACAAATGCAAAGGTTGCTAATACAGCAATACAACAAGCAAAATTAACAATGTTGACTCAATCTGGAACATACTCAACAGGTGGTGCGGCAAAGTGGACATCTTTTGCTGCAGCGTTTAGTGCAGCACCAATTGTTATGTTAACACCAACACAGGCACATGGGATTGAATCTCCTATGGCTTCAACGACAGGACTTGGAAGTTTTGCAGCAAGTGGAGCATCAGCTCACACAGGAAATTATATGGCTTGGGGAGCACCGTAATGTGGACTGAACGTCCTAATTGCGAGTGCGGCAAACCAGGGGTTAGACCTTGGTTTGAAAACAAGGAGGTTATACCTCTTTGTTTTTCATGCTATAAAAAGAAGAAAGCTGAAAATTCATTGAAAGAAATGGTTAATATAATTGGAAAAGAAAGAGTGAAAGAGATTTTGGGTGATTAAATGGGCTATCCCTTCAAGGTAACGAAGTGTCCTATTTGCGGGACGAAAGTTTTTATGCCGCGGGGTAGTGTAGATTTTTTACATAAATGTTATGAGGATTATAAACCAAAAAATGCAGAAGTAAAAGTTGAAGATAGGGTGCAGATTAAATTGGATGACCCAAACTGGAATTTTAAAGGAAATGACCAGCATCCTTTTAAGCGTCCTGATTCAGACAAAAAAGATTCTGTATTTGTTAGTAATTTCAGAAAGCGGATTGAACTAAAAGAACCCGCTTGTTGATTGTATTGCCAGCTTCGGTTGGCACCATAAATGGGTAAGGAGGTGCAAAAAGATGGTTCGAGAAAATAGAATTAAAGAAGAACAAATAACTTTAACTGCAGATGCAGGTGGGTTTGCAGAGGGTTACACTAGAACTAATTTAAACGGAGAAATAATGGCGGTTGAGACTACGTTTACAACTGCTGGAACTGTGGATTTAACATTGATGCCTAGTGGAGGACAAGTTGCGAATAAAAGAATTTTATTTGTTCAATCTTCTGGAGCGGATGTTCATTATCCTCGACATAAAATAATCGAGTTTGATGGATCAGCCCCAGATGCTACAGGAAATGAATATGCTCCAATAGTAATTAGGGATTTCATATTTGTAAGCGGTACAAACATGGGAAATGGTTCGGCACTTGATGTTAATATAAAATACAGGTGATTGTTTGCAAGATTCAAGAGTAATCGAAAAAGAAATAGCACCCCACATCTCTCAAGAGATAGACGGGAGGAATTTTGTTAGATATAAGTTTGGACATGTCGCTTCTTTTGAAATTGATTCTTTTGAATTTGACTTTGCGACATTTAATAGTTCAAAGTTTTATTCTAAAAAATTTCTTTTTCCTTTAATTCCTGTGATTAAAAATTCAACCAGAATTGCTTTAACAGTTACTGCAGATAAAAAAGAGGATGTTATTTGGTCAGTTTTTTTAGAGAATGCAGTTTTACAAACCTTTGAAATATCAGTTTCTAAAACACCTAAAACTGTTTTTTTTGACACTGTTTTACCTTTTGGGGAATTTCTATTGGAGCAAATAATTGATAAATCTGATGATTTAAATTTAATTGTTTCTGGAAAAATAATTACTGAATTTAGTTATCCGTTTAAAAAAATAACTGCTTCCAATCTTGGCACGTCTCTTTTTTATATTGAAAGAATTATTTTAAAAGAAGGCGATGCTGTTTCATTAGATAGTTTTGGTTCTATCTTTGAATCAGATGGAAAAGAAAAAGATATTATTTTTTCTGTACCAATTGCTTGTCGTTCCATTTCTTTTTTAAGTGGGAACCCAGAAATTTTTATTTATTGGATTAAGGGGTTGCAGTGATTTAAATGGGTAGAGTAGCTAATAGAGACATTCCAAATGCAATTTTAGCTGGTATCGGGTTAAGCGGTAATAGAAGTCAGATACTTGATGCTTCTGGAAATTTTACGGCTGTTGTTGATTCTACTGGTGCTTTAAAAACTACTGCATCTCTTGCAGCGTCTGCTCTTTCTATTCAAGACCCTGTAGTAGCTGCACAGAAAGCAGGTGTTTCAGTTGACTCTGGTTTACAGGTTCACTTACTTAATGCTTCAGGTGGTTTTAATGCTATTGTTGATTCTGATGGAGCATTAAAGACTACTGCTACTCTTTCAGGAGGTAGCGAAGTTACAATGTTTGATGGGGTAAGTGGTACTTCATTAAAAGCAACAGTTTTAGATACTCCAACTGCTGCACCAGCCGCTACTGATAATCCAATTCTTGTGCAAAGTCAGGATTTGGATATTAGAGATTTATCTGATTCGCAAGATCAAATTGGCGTTGTGCAAACAGGTGTAGTTGGTGTTAGTGGTGCAGTTAATATTCTTGATGCTTCAGGCACATTCTCAGCTGTAGTGGATTCTACAGGAGCTTTAAAAACAACTGCGACAGTTAATGCTGGCAGCGAAATGACTTTGTTTGACGGAGTTAGTGGAACTAGTTTAAAAGCAACTATATTGGATACTCCAACAGCAGTTCCTGCTGCGACAGATAATCCTATACTTATTCAATCCCAAGATTTAGACATTAGGGATTTAATTGATTCGCAAGATCAAGTAAGTGTTGTTCAAACTGGAGTAATAGGTATTAGTGGTTCAACTAAATTATTAGATGCTTCAGGAACTTTTTCAGCAGTGGTAGATTCCACTGGTGCATTAAAAACAACGGCTACAGTTTCTTCAGGTAGTGAATTTACTCTTTTTGATGGTGTTAGCGGTACTGGATTAAAAGCAACAATTTTAGACACTCCAACAACAATACCAGCTGCAACGGATAACCCAATTCTTGTACAATCAGAAGATTTAGATGTTAGAGATTTAACAAGTGCTAGTGATTCAGTAGAAGTCAAACAAACTACTGGAACAAATCTTCACGCAGTATTAGATGCAAATACTGGAGTGGATATTGGAGATGTAGATATAACTTCAATTATTCCTGGATCAGGAGCAACTGAGCTGGGAAAAGCAGAAGATGATGCGCATTCTTCTGGTGATGTTGGTGTGATGGCACTTGGGGTTAGAACAGATACTATTGCTGCACTTGCAGCAGATGGAGACTATCACCCCCTTTTGACAAGTGATATGGGTGCGCTATGGACAGAACACGTACCTAATGAGATAGATGCAGGAAATTCCACTACATCCGCATTAAATGCAGATGCTGTTTTCACAGGGACAGGAGTAGATATTCTTACTTATGATATTGTAACTATTACATTGGATTCGTCCCATGATTCTGCAACAGACGGGATGACATTTCAATTTTCAACAGATAACTCTAATTGGGATGATATTTATATTTTTACTTATACTGCTGCAGATGGGGCAAGAAGATTTCAGTTTCCTTTAACGGCACAATTTTTTAGAGTAGTGTATACAAATGGAGGAACAAACCAAACACATTTTAGAGTCCAAACCATTTTACATCACAATAATAGTTTAACTAGTATTCATAGAATAGCGGATGACGTATCTCCTGATAGGTCTGCTCAAATAATGAAAACCGCAATCATTGCCCAGCAAGGTGGTGGAGGCCCTGGAGCAGGAGATTTTATCCCAGTTCAAGCAACTGCTGGTGGAAACTTAAGAGTGTCTATTGAAGAATTTGACGCAGGTGTTTTAGGCCAAGACACTATGGCTAATTCATTACCAGTGACAATAGCTTCAGATCAATCTGATTTAAGCGTAAGTGGAAATCAATTACAAGTGTATGTTGCGTCTGGTGCAAATGTAGATGTTACAGCAACAGATTTAGATATTAGAGATTTAGCTGATGGCCAAGATCAAGTTAGTGTGGTTCAAACAGGAATAGTTGGGATAAGTGGAAATGTCGTGCCAGTAAATGCTGGCACAGTTGGAGTTAGTGGTAATCAATTACAAGTGTATATTGCATCAGGCACAGGGGTCGATGTTACTGCAACTGATTTAGATATAAGAGACCTCACTTCTTCTCAAGACAGCATAGTTTCTAACAAAGGAACTCTTAATTATACTCCTATCCACAAACGAGCACAGAGTAGTAATGCAACAACTGCTGTAGCAATTTGGACTCCTGGTACAGGATCAAAGTTTGTTTTAACGGATATAACAGTTAGTGTTGATACTGCAGGAACTATTGATATTTTAGATAGTGGAACTGCAATAATCACTGCTTATCTTGCTGCAAACGGAGGGTTTGTAAGCAATTTTCAATCGCCTATAAAAGGAATTGCAGTTAATAGAAGGCTTGAAATGCAACACAGTGATGCAGGTAGTATTGCAGTAGTTGCAACTGGTTACGAAGAATTATAAAAACAGAGGTCTGATTAAATGGTTTCAGAAGAAATGAATGAAAAGCGAATATTCAGCAGCAAAACTTTTGATAATAAAGATGGTACTTTTAAATTTCAAGCACACACTGGGCACATTCATTATGAAGACCGAGGTTTAAAAGAAATAGATACTTCTTTAACTTTAGTTAATGGTAATTGGGAACAAGCTAAGGCATCTTATCATAGTAAAATCCCAGAGTTTGCAGATGGATGGATTGTTTTTCGAGACAAATATCATTCAAAAGACCAGACGGTTTCAATCAAACCAGTTTGTAGTAATGTTAAAGGAATTTTGCAATCAGACCAAAGAACAGTTTATTACGCTGATGCTTTTGGAAAAGACATTGATTTAAAAGTTGGAACTGGAAATAACAGTTTGAGAAAAGAAATTATTATTAAAACAAAACCACTTGTTGTTCAGGATTTGGAATTTTCTTTTGAGACTGATTTTCCAGTAATGGATTATAAGCTTGCGAGAACTAAACAAAGCATTAATCTTGATACTGAGCCAGAAATTTTTGGAGATCAGCTTCTTATCGGTAATGAACAAGGCGATGGGAAAGAATGGTTTACTTATTTTAGAACTGCTAAAGCTTGGGATTCTGATGGTGGCGTTATCGATATTAGAATAAAGTTTTTCAAACAAGGGGGCAAACTTTTTTTTAAAAAAATAATTCCTGCAAGTTTTTTACAAACTGCTGTTTATCCTGTTTTCACTGATACCGTTCAAAGTTTTTTTGCAGGATCGGGAGATGGCTTGGTAGAAGGTTTTTTAACTTCCACAACATGGGATGCAGTCCACGATTTGACCGATGGTACTGGTACGAATGAAGGCAGTACATTTATGGAGGCTACTTCTTTTGGAAATGGAAGCAATCAAAATAGGGGAATTGTACGTGCGTTTATTCCTATTGATACTTCAGGGATTCCTGATGGATCAACAATAAGTGCAGCTACATTAAATATATATGCCACAGCTAAAGGAGACGATGATAATGACGCTCAATCTTATATAAGCACAGTAATCAATACCACCCAAGTCAGTACGTCTGCTTTGGAAGTTGCGGATTTCGACCAATGTGGGGATGCTGTTGACGACCCAACAGAAGGAAATGATAACGGTGACAGGTTAGATATTACCTCTATAACAACCTCGGCGTATAACACTATTGATTTAAATGCTACAGGAATAGCATCGATAAGTAAAACTGGGATCACAAAAATAGGACTAAGAGAAGGACATGATATTGAAGATGATCCTCATACATTAGGAGGAGGATTTACATTAGACGGAGTAACGATGTCTACCTCAGAGAACACTGGGACAAGTCAAGATCCTTTTTTGGAAGTTACTTTTTCAACAACGGTAGTAGTAATGCAAACAAATAAATATTGGGGAGCTAGTTTAGTTTAAACATTTTTAAATATTTAAAAAAAGGAAAGTAATAAGAACAACAAAGAACAAGTAAATAAAGAGGTATAAAATGGCACACACAACTCTTGCAAAAGTAGAAGCGATGTTACAGGAAACGTTTACTGATACAAGCAAACCAACTGCAACTGAAATAACTGATACTATAATTCCCTGGTCTGACGGATTTGTTGATAAGGATACAATTCAAAACACTAGTGCTTTGGATCGGGAGATACTTTCAACTGTGATGGCTTCACACGTAATTTCAACTCAAAGGGAAATTGATTTCTCTGCTGGGGACGTGACAATCAGGCCAACTAAAAGAGATTCGGCTTATTTAAATCTTTATAAAACTTTTTCATCCAGATTTAGAACTGCTTTGTTTAAAAAGGCAAACGACTGAAAATACTTGGTGGATGAATGAGTGAATTAAATGAACTGGCTAAACATCTGAAAGTGATTGAAGTTGATGGAAGCCCTCTTAAAAAATTAAAAGATAGATACAATGTTCAAATAATTAAAAGCTCTATTGATTTCAATGGACTTGCTGATTCTACTCTCAACTCCACATCTGGTTCTATTTTTGCCGACAAGCAAAAATGTTTTTTTTACAAAAACGATGGATTAGGTTGTTTTGTTTATTATTTTGGAGATGAGTTAAATAGCGGACAAGATTAAACTTATTTGGTTTTCAGATTCAATTACTGTCCCAACTGGTTATGGTCGAGTAACAAGGGAAGTTCTTTCAAGATTGGACAAGAATAAATTTGAAATACACAGTTTTGGAAAGCAAACAATGGGGATGCCCCACGAAGTTAATGGTATAAAGATTCTTCCTCTTGGCCGAAATTCAGATGGTTCTGATATAATCCAATATCACTTGGACACAATTAAGCCAGATATTTTTGCGCAGCTTCTTGATATGTGGATGAATAATAAGGCTCTTGAAATTGATTTTACCCCAATAAAATTTGCAATGTATGTTCCTCTTGATGGTTATCCAATTCCTGCAGGGTGTGAGAAACATCTTTTAAAGGCAGATAAGTTAATTGCCATGAGTAAATTTGGAAAGAAACTAATTGATAATACAACATATCATGACACACAAGAACAAAAAATGATACCAATTTCTGAAAGGCTTACTGCTCCTGTGGATTATATTGCACACGGGGTAACAACTGATTTGTATAAACCTGCTTCTGAAAATGAAAAGATAGATTTTATCAGGAAGAACGTGCCTCAAATGGAGGGAAAGTTTGTAGTTGGTTGTGTTGCAAGAAATCAACCGAGAAAGGCTTTACCTGAAACGTTGAAGATTTTTAAGGAATTTGCAAAGGACAAAAATGATGTTATCCTTTATTTGCATAGCGACCCCTATGATCCGCAGGGAGCTAACCTCCCAATTTTTACAAAAATGATTAATTTAAATCCAGAGCTAGTTAACTACACCCAGATGCAATCTTTTTCATACGGGGTTTCTGATGAGACTCTTGCAAAAATTTACAATGTTTTTGATGTTCATTTTTTAGGAACAACAGGAGAGGGGTTTGGATTGCCTTTAGTTGAGGCTGCTTCAAGTGGATTGCCACAGGTTGTTACAAATTATACTACGAGTTCTGAGTTATTAGGGGTTGATCCGATTGATCCTTTCTGGCCACCATATGAATTTTCTGGTAATGCAGAAAATGAATTTGCTCCAAATGGGATTCTTGTACCTCCTTCGAGGATGCTTACTGGATCGTATTTAGTTGAACGTGCTTACATCGACATTAAAAAAGCAGTTGAAGCATTGCAGTACATGTATGATAATCCTTCCGAGAGAAAGAAGATGGGGGTTAAAGCGAGGAAAATGGTTGTTGACAAGTATGATTGGAATGTTATAGCTAAACAGTGGGAAAGTCTTTTTTCAAAGATGGTGAATGATTAATGGGAAAAAAACCAAAGGTGAGTTTGTTTGTTCCATTTTATAATGAGGAAGAAAGGCTTGCAAAAAACATCACTAAGCTTTATTCATTTCTTGAAGAATATTATCCTAATTTTGAACTTGTACTTGTTGATGATGCTTCAACAGATAATTCTAAATCAATAGCACTTTCTCTGAAAAAAAAATTTAAAAAAATTGATTTTATTTATTTTAATTCAGGACCAACTAGAAGAGAAAACTTAGCAGTTGCGTTTATGACTGCGAAGGCAGATATTGTTGCTTTCATTGACACTGATTTGTCTGCTGATTATACTGATCTTCCTTACTTATTTAAATCAGTTAGTTACACTCCAATTGTGATTGGGAGCAAATACATGCCTTCTTCAATAGTTACAAGGTCTTTCAGCAGATGGTTTATTAGCGTTGTTACAAATTGGTTCATTCGGTTTTGGTTTGGTTCTAAAATTAAAGATCATTGTTGTGGATTTAAAGCTTTCAAAAAAGAAGTTTTATTTGATTTGATTAATGAAATGGGTTATGATCCAGATCACAAACGAGGAATGCTTTGGGATGCAGAATTATTAATTAGAGCTCAAAGAAAGGGATATGGGATATATGAATTTGGAATTGAATGGAAAGAAAGTAACAAGAGTGCACTTGGAATTTTTAAAGAATGGAAAATGATCCCTTACATTATAAAGCTGAAGTGGAGTCTGTAATTGTGGATTTGAATCATTATAGCGAAATTGGTTCCACTGATAATTGGTGGTTTAAAGGAAAGAATGAATTAGTTAAATCTTTTATTAAAGGTAAGAGTTTAAATGTTGGTGGAGGACTCACAGATATTGGAGACGTTATAGTTGATAATGATAAACGAGTTGTTGAAATGAATCCAAAAGCAAAATTTGGAAATGCATATGGTCTTCCTGATGAGAGTAATTCGTTTGACACTGTAATTATTTCAGATGTGCTTGAACATTTAAAATATGACGAATTAGCTGTCAATGAAATTAAAACTGTTTTAAAAGAAAGGGGGATAGTCATTGTTACAGTTCCTGCTTATAAATTTTTATTCAGTGAACACGATGAAATCCTTGGGCACTACAGGCGATATAATAAAGGAATGCTTGAAGACCTTTTTAAAAAAGCAGGATTTAAAACAAAAAAACTTTGTTATTGGAACTTCTTTCTTTTTCCAGGAGTTGTTCTTGTAAAATTATTATCAAAGGGATTGAACCTTAAAAAAACTAATAAGTTTGTTGACTCTTTTTTTCTTGCAATTTTAAAGCTTGAAAATATTTTAATTAAATATATCAATTTTCCTTTTGGTGGAACTGTTTTCGGGGTGTTTGAAAAATGAGTTTAATTCCCTCGCTTAATTGGAACAGTGTTTGGCAGCACAAAGAGTTCATTAAAAACCCAAGGCTCGCTGCAAGGATTTTTAAAGGAATAATTGATGTTAGACTATTAGGGAAGAATCGTTTAAGGTCTGTTGAGTTGATGGTTGAGAATGCCTGTCAGGCAAGGTGTGATTTTTGTTTTGCTGGAACTCTTATGAAAAATGCAAAGCACAAACTGACTGTTGAAGAAATTGAAAAAATTTGGACTGAGTGCCGCAAGTTAGGAGCAGTCCATGTTAATTTAAATGGAGGGGAACCTCTATTGAGAAATGATATTGTTGATGTGGTTAAGGCTTGCCATCCAGAAGATACTCTTGTTTCCCTTGTTACAAATGGGCAGTTTATTCCAAGGCATGTAAAAGGTTTAGCCGATGCAGGATTAAATACTTTACAAGTTAGCATTGATTCGGTTGATCCAAAGGTACATGATGCTTGGAGGAAAGTTCCAGGGTTGTGGGATAAAGCAATAAAAGGAATTAAACTTGCTAAAGAACATGGGATAACAGTGTGTATTTCATCAGTATTAACACCGACAAACCAGAAAGAATTTGATGATATTTTAGAGCTTGCAGAAGAACTAGATACTTTTCTTTTGATTAATATTGCTTCTCCTGTTGGCAGTTGGAAGAATAATAAAAAAATACTTTTATCAGAACAGGATTTTAAGATGGATCAAGACTATTGGAAACACCCAAGAATAAGAGAGGATAATATGTATAACTTCCATGGGGAACATGGTTGTCCTGCTGGAGTTGAAAAGATTTATATTACGACTGAGGGAGATGCGTATGCTTGTGACAGAATCCAAAATAAGTCCTATGGTAATGTTTTAAAGGAAGGAGTAGAACCAGTATGGAGAAAGATGTGGCCTGATTGGATGCCAATATATAAAAGCTGTGCCGATTGTTTGATAAAGAAAGAATCGTGGGGTAAGGGAAAAGTATTTAAAAAGTAGATCAAGGATTTTATAGGGGGAAAGGTTTATGAAGATAGCAATAGTATTTGACAGGATTGTGAGACCAGATACAACTGGTATTTACTGTGAGAAGGCGTTAAAAGAATTAGGACACGATGTAAGTTATTTTACAATTAAAGAAGCAATAGAAGGAAGTATACCGCATGAATTTGATTTGTACTTGCAGATAGACGATGATTTTTATTACAATTGGAGCAAGGACTATCACCCATCAGCTTATTGGGTTATTGATGGTTACAGGCTTGACTGTTATTCTGCTGCACATCCCTTTTTCAGACTTCCAATGATTAAATATTGGAGGGTTGTAAAAGCTGCTGATTTTGATAAAGTGTTTGTAGCTCAAAAGGATATTACCGATCCATTTAAAAAAATGTATTTTGATGCCAACTGGCTTTTAGCTGGTTGTGATGTTAGCGTCCATAAAAAAGAGAAAGTTGAAAAGAAATATGACTGGTGTTTTGTTGGAAATATGTTGCAAGGTGACCAAGAACGTGTTGATTTGATTAAAATTTTAAAAAGAAAATTTCCAAATTGTTTTGTTGGAAAGGCTTACTTTGGAGATATGGCAAAAATCTATTCTCAAAGCAAAGTAATATTTAATAACTCCCACAGAGGAGATGTTAACATGAGAATTTTTGAAGCAATGGCTGCAGGTGGTTTGCTTTTAACAAATAAGATTCCTGCTTTAGCTGATGTTTTTTCAAACATCGCAACATTCGACGGGCAAGACAATGTTATATCCGCAATGACTTACTGGTTAGAACACGACAAAGAAAGGGAAAAACTCGCAAAAGAAAACTACGAGGACGTAATTAAAAATCACACTTATAAAAACAGAATGAAAAAAATAATTGAGGTAACTTGTAATGGAAAAGATTGATGTTATTTTTCCAGTTTATAATAATGCAAAGCTTGCAAATGTTTGTTTAAAACATTTAATGGGTGGTTATAATTGGATGGGTGTAGGAGGGGTTAAACCAAGAATTATTGTTGTTGATGATGCTTCAACCGAGGATGTTTCTTTTTTGCAAAATAAAGATATTGTTTTATTGAAACACAAATTCAACACAGGAATTGCGAGGGCTCTTAATGATGCTTCTGAGTTAATTGAATCAGAATGGTTCATATGGATTGAATCTGATACACTTGTTACTTTAAAAGAAATAATAATGGCTATTGACAGAAGGAACGAGCTTTTGAAAAAGCATCCAAAACTTGCTTGGCTTGGTTTTAAAAGTCTTCAGCCAAATGGGGAGATGCAGTTTTTTTATAGAAACATGGATAAGTTTGGAAACAGTGTTAATATGCCTTCGTCTAGTGATCCTGATGCAGAGGAGAATAACGGGATAAGAATTGTTGATGCTCCAGCTAATCCTTTTTATTTAATGAGGAAAGAAGCATTGAAAGATATTGGGGGAGCAGACAATAATTTAAAAAGACAGTGGATTGATGCTGATCTTGGAATGAAATTAAAACAAACAGATTGGATTGCGATTGCTGATGGTTCAATGGAATTTTTTCATTTGAATCCGAAGAAACATTTAAACGAACAGGATGTGAAAGACCATGATTATTTTAAATCAAAATGGCGAAGATTCGCCGAAAATAGGGATAGTAATACCATCGCTTAATACTTCGGAATACACAGAGAGATGTATTGAATCAATTAAGAGATCGACTAATTATCCTAACTATAAAATAATTTTAATTAATAATGGGAGTGATGAATATCACAGTTCTAGACTTGAAAAGATTAAAGGAATTGAATGGTATTTTGATAATAGAAAAAACAAAGGATACGCTGGTGCAATGAACCAGGGAATGAAACAGGCTTTAAAGGACGGGTGTGAATATGTTTGTTTATTGAATGATGATACGCTTGTTTATTCTAACTGGCTTTCAGACTTGCAGTTAGTTTTTAATTTTATGCCGAAGGTAGGTATTGTTTCGCCTCTGACGGATTATTCCGCACACGCTCATCAGGATATTAAATACTGTCCATACCATATTGGAAAGCTGATAAATACCCATGTATTAATGTTTGTTTGTGTGATGCTAAAAAAAGAAGTCATTGAAAAAGTTGGTTTTCTTGATGAAGATTTTAAGTATGGTGGGTATGAGGACAATGACTATTGTTTGAGGGCAAAGATTAAAGGTTATCAGCTGGTTGTAAATGGAAATGTTTTTGTGCATCATTATGGTGAACGAGCTGCTTCAAAACTCCCGATAGACTACGGGGAAAATCTGAAAAAAAACAAAGAGATTTTTAAAAAGAAATGGAAGCTGAATTCGATTGAAGATAATAGTTGGTATGAGAACTTTTTCAGTTTAAAAAATAGTGGGGCTGAAATAATAATTAAACCAAAAACAAAAGTTTAAATAAACTTTTGGATTTATTTAATAGGTGTGTTGATGAAAAAAGTAGCAGTTGTAACAATCACCCGTAATAACGGGGAATATCTTTTGAAATTTTTAAATGCTTTTACAAAAAACACAACTTACCCCTATGTAAAACTGATTCTTATTGACAATGCATCAACTGGTGCAGACAGGGATGACATACTGCGGTTGATTAAGAATACACGTGTTGGGGATTTCTGCGATTTTAAATTACATAGAAACGAAGGAATGAAGTCTTTTGCAGCGAATTGTAATTTAGGAGTTAATCTTTCAAGGGAAGTAGATTATGTTTGCTTTACTAATGATGACACAGAACCACAGTTGAATTGGTTAACAGAGCTTGTTAAAGGCATTGAATCAAAAAAGGGGATTGCAATTAGTTCTCCTAAAATGTATTTTCCAACGAATATAATTCAACATGCAGGGATTGCTTTCAGGAGAACTCCTCACCCGCATCCAGGTCATATTTGGTGGAATAAAAAGCACAAAGACGATCCTGAATTAAATGAACCAAGAGAATTTCAAGCTGTTACTGGTGGTTGCATGTTAGTTGAAAAGAAAGTATTTGAAGAAGTTAATGGATTTGATGAAGCATATGAATATGCTGGTTATGAGGACTGTGATTTTTGTTTGAAGGTGAGGGCTAAAAATTATAAAATATTGTATTGGCCTCAAGCAGAATTAATTCATCACGAGAAGAGAACACAAAACAGGTTTTCACAACAACTCAGAGACAGTTACTTTTTCAAAAACCACACAAGGTTTTTTAAAAAGTGGTTTGATAAAATTGAATTTGATTATCACAAATTTGAACCAGGTGTGATGTGATGAATATAAGTGTCTGCATGGTTGTATTTAACGAAGAAGAATTCATTGAGGGTGCGATTAATTCAATCCTTTCAAACATCACTATTGGTGATGAGTTAGTTGTAATTGAGGGGGGAAGCACTGACAGAACTCTTGAAATAATTTCACAATTCCAAGACAAACCAAATTTTAAACTATTCCATTTCCAACAAAATTGGAAGAAAAGGGAATGGGCAGACGAAGCTATTTACAGGGATGCTGCGTGGAGAACTTGTTCAAACAATTGGATTCTTTCACATGATGCTGATGAGGCTTTTCATAAAAAGTTTTATGAAAATGCGAAATATCTTATTGAAAATAACCCAAATAAAAAGGCGTTTTATTTTAACACAATTAACTTTTTTGGTTCAACCAGAAGGATGATTGATCCTGAAGAGTTTCCTGATTATCATATCAGATTGGCTGATAAAAGATTTTTCAGTTGGGTTGGGAAAATTCATTCTTCCCTTTGGCTTAATGGAAAAGAATCAATTGATTATCTTCATCCTATCGCAATGAGGATTCCGTTTAATCTTTATCATTACGCGAGAGTTAAAGGAGAAGTAAACAGAGTGTATGGGGAAGTGCCTCAAAAATTAATCGATTTCAGGGGGACTCACCCAAGAAAAGAATTTGATGATAAGATTAATATTGATTCAATTGAACCGAGTAAAGGATTGAAGGATGGATTGTAATGGCAAGAGTATTTATAACAGGAGTAGCAGGACTAATTGGTTCTACAGTGGCAAGCATTCTATTAGATAAAGGACACATTGTCAGAGGGATTGATGATCTGTCTGGTGGGTGCATGGCAAATGTTGAAGAACTGATTGAGAAAGGATTACACTTTCAAAGGACTCCAGTTGCAACAATTTCAATATACCAGCACATGCTCAGAAAGATTGACGTTGTTTATCACTTTGCAGCACACGCTGCCGAGATTAAATCCCTTTATATGCCAGCACACGATGCACACAACAACCTTGTTTCTTTCCACAAGTTAATGATACAAATTATTAAATACAAAATCCCAAAAATAGTTTTCACTTCAACAATGGCTGTTTATGGACACAAAGACTCTGATAAAATGCCTTACCTTGAAACAGACCAACCGAAACCAGAGGACATGTATGGCATAACAAAGTATGCTGTTGAACAAGCATTACCTGTTTACAAAAAAGTTTTTGGTATTGATTATTGTATTATAAGGCCACACAATGTTTATGGGCCAAGACAAAACCTTTGTGACCCTTTTAGAAATGTTCTTGCAATCTGGTGCAATATGATGATGAAAGACAAGAAGCCATTGGTTTACGGTGATGGTTCTCAGACTCGTGCTTTGACTTACATTGATGATGCAGCCCCTTGGATTGCTGAAGCTGGGTTCAATGAAAAGTGTTTGGGGCAAATAATTAATGTTGGTTCTGAAGAAACAATAACAATCAAAGAAGCCTGCGGGTTAATGTGTGAAGCGATGGGTTGGAAGAAAGGATTTGATTATGCTCCTGCAAGACCACAGGAAATTCACGAGGCTTGGGCGAGTTCAGAAAAAGCAAGGGATATTTTTGATTATAAAACAAAGTATTCTTTCAAAGAAGGCATTGCAAAGTTTGCTGACTGGGCTCTTGACTTCGGGCCAAAGGATTGTGATTATGGTAAAAAATTTGAAATAGAAAAGAATGTTCCAAAACAATGGGGAGAGAAGTGGATTTAATGCGAAGGCCAACGACTTGTGATAATTGCGGCAGAGGATCAGAAGATAATTATGTGGTTTACAATACAAAAGTCACAGATGAACAGTGGAACCAGCTTGAAATTTGTGCTTATTATAAAACAACTGTAAGGGGAATTAAAAGTATTGATAAAAAAGCAGCAAATATACCGATAAGTAAAATATATTACGACAGCTCTGACAGAAAGTATGACGTCTGTCTTTGCGAAGTTTGTGTGTCTTACATGGGTAACTGGAGATGATTGAATGGTATTGAATAAGATGGATAAAGAATTTGATGAAGAATTTTTTTTTGCAGATGTGAGCAGTGTTAAGATGTTCAGGGGAGCAGTTGATTTCAGATTAAAACAGCAGGGGTTGATTAAATGAAAGAAAGAATAAGCATTCATATTTGTACTTATAACAGGCCAAACAATCTTGCTGTTTGCCTTGCGTCGCTTTACACTCAAACGTTTAAGAATTTTGATATTTTTATTGTTGATGATGCGTCCGATCCGCCAGCAACTAATGACTCGCTTGTTTTTCAAATTCTTTCTTTTTTAAAAAATCAAAAGCATTTTGTGAAAGTAATCAGGAATCCAACTCGTCTTGGGATTTGCAAGAGCAGGAACATTGCTTTGAAAGCTGATGATCGGAATGAGCTTGTGCTAAGGCTTGATGATGATTCTTTGTGTGAGTCTGATTATGTTCAAAAGCTTTACAATGTGATTATGGGTTATAGCACTATTACTGATCTTGATATTGTTAAAAAAATTGGAGCTGTTGGAGGGATTGTTCCTTATCCTGCTCGTGCTCCTTATTACAGGAACTCTGACAAGCTTGATTGGTTTAATGAGATTAAATGTGACAAGGATGGAAACATGACTCTTTGTGCTGATGATGGGCATTTTCATTGGTTCCCTAATAAGATCATTCCTTCTCATCACTTGCGTTCGTCTTGGATTTTCAGGAAGAGTGCAATGAATGAGATTGGTGGTTTCTGTGAGCCTCTTGGTGGCAGCACTGGTTTTAGGGAAGAGACTTATACAAGCATTCAGTTGATGGATGCTGGTTACAAGCTTTACACTGATACTTCTGCAAAGGCATGGCATTGTGTTGCACAGGGGAAAGGAAGGAATCATCAGGAAAGGTCTTATGAGAAGATTGTTGAGGATCACGAGAAGTGGTTTAAAAATCATTCAAAGCCTTATTTGAAAAGGCTGTTAGATGGAGGAGTTATACATGAAACAAAATAAAGCTAAAAAATTTCTGGATGAACAGGAGCACAAAGTAATTGTGAGTTATTGTAATGCTTTCGAAAAAAATGGAGGGGCAATACTTTTTGCAATAAAAGAAAAAAGTAAAGACGGATTACTTGAAATTAAAACTCAGTGGGTTTCAAAACATCTTGGCCCTGCTGAAACAATTGGTTGTCTTGAATTTGCAAAGTCACAAATTATAAATAGATTTGGACATACTAAAAAAGGCAGACTTAAGATCAAAGGGAAGAAAAAATGAAAATACAATTTTACGGTTTTGTCCATTCGCATTCAGGTCCTGCTATTCATGGGCAGGATTTTTGCAGGGCTTTGTCCGATGAGGGTTGTGATGTATCAATTGATTCACACATCCCAAAACCCAATTGGATAATTGGGAAGGATATTGAACGCATGTTCAACAAACCGAACTATGATAAGGCAATTACTTTGATGCTTGATCCTCCTGCTGCTTGGTGGCAGCACATGGCTGAGAGAAGAAAAGCATTGATTGGGTTAATGGTTTTTGAAGGCAGTTGCATTTCATATGATTGGTGGGATGCAATGAGACAATCAGAAGTAGATCAAATTTGGTGTCCTTCTAGACACACATATAATTCTATTCAGAAAGGGTCTGAGAAATTTGATAAGGGGTATTGTTCTGAGAAGATTCAGATAATTCCACACGGGGTTGACACTAACATGTTTAATCCAGACATTAAACCAAATGCACAATTCACTGATTCGGATTTTACTTTCCTTTACGTCGGGGGATATGCTAAGGGGCTTGCTGACAGGAAAGGGCTTGACATTGCTTACAAGGCTTTCTGCAGGGAATTTTCAAAAGAAGAGAAAGTAAAGTTCGTTGCAAAAGTAACTTCAATTTATAACCCACAGGGTTATAATCCAGCTGATGTTTTAAGAAGCCTTGACATCCCAAAAGACCACGCAACATTTAGGTTAATAACACAGGACTTTGGGAGAAGGGCAGACCTTGCAAATTTATATAAGTGTGCAGATGTTTTTGTCGCTCCAAGCAAAGCAGAAGCTTTTAACATGCCAATACTTGAAGCAATGGCTTGTGGAGTTCCTGCAATTACAAGCTCTTACGGAGGACAAACAGATTATGTTTCCGAAGAAAATGGGTGGCTCTTAAAAGATTTAAAAGAAATTGATGCAACAGACTTTTACATTTATGATTGGGCAAAGTGGAAAGCTCCAAGCGAAACAGAACTGAGGAAGAAGATGCGTTACTGCTTTGAAAATAAAGAAGAAGTAAAAGTTAAAGGAACCAAAGCAGCTGAAACTGCAAAACAATGGACTTGGAAGAGTGCTGCTGAAAAAGCAGTTAGTTTATTAAAGGAGTTTGAATAAAGGTAGTACCATGTCAATAGCAGACCAAGCAGCAGCTACTTACAATAAAAATCTTGGAATGATTGGTGCAAGTGTTTTGATTCAATCTGGCACTAAAACTTTCACTGCTGATTATGGTGAACCACAAATTGATTATGCTGGTTCTTATTATTCAAGAGCGATTGTGAGCATTCCTTCTCCAGAACAATTACAGTATCTCCCAGAGGGAACCAGAAGGGATGAGACTTTTATGTTTCACCTATTAACTGGAAGTGCCGTTGATCAGGATTTTAAAATCACTCCAAGTGGCACAAATGATTCATATCTAGTTTTTCAAGTTGATAGTGGCACAAGAGTTGGAGACAACATCAGTTCCTTGATTGCTTTTGCAAGAAGGATATAAGCTTTATATACTACTTATTGTAACTATTTTACCTACCCGCATGATCGTAGCTGACCTTGTGTCGGCTGCAACTTTGTGGTTGCTCTCCTTTCGCGGTACTGGAGAGTTGGAAGGTGTGTTCGCGGTGACACTAATATCAACAGGTTCGCTTTACTCAGAGCCATTTAAAGTGGTTCGTAATTTAATAAACGATAATTCACATAGTCTTGTTAGTGGTACTCATTCTTCTTTTCCTGACAGGGAAACTATTTATCCTTTTGTTGTAGTTGGACACGATGGAGATAATAATACGCTTAGAACTTATGGCAAGGTTAACAGGGGTAAAAGCATTAACGTCACAATCGACGTGTTCACTTTGAACGCACAGGATTTGGATGCGATTACAAATAAGATTGACGAGGTTGTTTCAAACAATCTTAATTCCCTTGCACAGTCAGGTCTTGCGATGGTAGAGGTTAATGTCAGTACTGCTCCAGAGCATCCTTCAATAAACAATATTAGGACTTATATGAGAACAATTAATGTTAATGGTAAATGGGTTGGAAGTGTTTGAATGGTTACAATTACAATTAATGTAAAAGGGGCTGAAGAAGTAAAAGCCTTTCTCAGAAAAACAAACAAAGCCGTTCAAGGAATAAGTGAACAAATCCACAAACCAATGAATGAGTTACTTAACATGTGGAAACAAAACATGCCTGTGTCAAGCGGGTTTATGAAAAGAACTGCAAGCGGAGTAGTTGAAACAAAGGGGGAAGCAAGAGTTTTTACTAGAACATTTCAAAGTGCTGGTGGCAGTCTTGGGATGGGTAGGTCTAAAACAAGAAAGAGCGGAGGGTATGCGATCTTTCCAGAAATCGGGCAGCCAAAAATCCACCCAATTTTTAAAGTTCCAATACATTATACTAGAATCGGATTCACTAAAAAAACTGCAGATCAGTTTGAAAAAAAGTGGGGAGCCGATGTAATTAATAAAATTGATAAAGCAATAGGAGCGAGATAAAAATGAAAAGAATTAGAAGCAGTTACTCTAGAACAATTACTTTTGGCGATTTTGTTATTAATCCAAACGAAACAAAAATTCTGCCAGAAGGATTAGAGATTCCAGAGCAATGGAAAAGTCACCTTGAAGTGATTGAAGAAGTTGAAAAGAAAGAGAAGAAAGTAGATAAGTTAACACGAACAGTTATATTAGAAAACGCAGAAGATTATAAACCAAAAAAAAAGAGGTGATAAAATATGGTTGACACAGAATTAACTCCCTTCTATTCTGACAATGGATCAGTTTTCATTGGAGGAACAGAGTTCAAAGGAGTTGTAACAGAAGCAAATGTTGAAGGACTTGAGCGAGATATTACGCCACAGTTCACTTTCTCAGACTCGTATGTAGATCAAAACCGTCAAGCACCCTCAGAGGTTAGTTTGACAATGGTCGCATCTGGTGGAGATGTGATGAGGTTTGTACTTGGGGGTTCATCAACAGACGTTTATCCAAAAGTAAGAGTTGGAGATTCAGCTAGAACAAGGCCAATAATTAAACTTTTGACCTTTGACAGGGACTTAACTGCACAAAAGATGTGGGTATTCTCTGGAGCATATGGAATTTCTATCAGCGAATCAGCTGGAACAGAGGAAGCACATAGTTGGGATATGTCCTTTAAAAGTCTTGCAAAAGACACGAGTTTCCACTGGACTAAAGATGCGGCAGGAAGCCCATTACTTGGGCCAATCCCATAATTGAATTATTAAATTGAGGTGAAAAAGATGGAAGAAAAAATTGAAAGGAAAGAGAAAGAGTTCTTTGACGGTGAAGTTAAAGATCAAATAATAATCAGAGAGACAAGGGATATTATAATCAAAAATGTCCCAGTGCAATTGTGGGAGGATTACAGGGATTTTTGCAGGAAACATGCAAAGGGAAACTGGGCAACTGGTTTACAGATTGCAGTTAATTCAGCAAAGTTTGTCCCTATCCTCTCAATAGTTGTTGAGAAAGTTGATTCTTTAGATCAAAAATTAATGAATCACATTGAAGAAGAATCAGAAAAAGAAGGCGAAAGAGCTAAAACAAAGAAGACATTTGGAGGCGCAAGAGTATGAGTAGATTAGAAAGATTGTTTGGGAAACCAAAAGAATATGACATTGGTGGAGAAAAGTTTCTTTTAAAACCAATGAGAGTAAAGAATCTTGATTTGATTGTTAAAATATCAGACAAGGATCAACAGACTGAAGCAATGAAACAATTAATATCGATTGCATTAAAAGATTCAGTTCACGATGCAACCGATGAGGAAATAAACAACGTTAGTTTTGAATATATAAAACCATTAATGGATGCAATAATTAATGTTAATGGTTTAGAGGATTTGATTGATAAAAAAAAAGTCATGGGCAACCTTTCCAGCGACTCAGAGACCCAGGAAAAATAGTAGCCAAAAACATGTATGCGATATTCACGCACTTTGGATGGGCAAGCCCGCAAACAGTATTTGAAATGTATATTCCGACTTTCTTTCAGTTAACTGAAGGGATGAGGGAAGAAGCAGCAATGCAAAAAAAGCAAGCAAAGAAGATGAAACACAGAAGAAGATAAAATGGTAGGAACCACAATAAGAGATATTTTAATCAGGATTAGGGCTTCAACAAAGTCCTTTATTAACAAAATAAGAGAGCCAATTAAAAAATTAAATGAACTCGCAAAGACAAATAAAAAGGTTCAAACATCTCTTGAAAAGATAAAGGGTTTCTTCGGTGGGTTTCGTGGTGAATTATTAAGTATGGGATTCCTGTTCGGAATGATTGGGGCAGGGCTTCTAACTCTAACTCGTCAGGCGTTAAATTCTTTTGGTACTCTTGGTTCTGCTTTGACACGAGGAAGACTTGCATTTATTGAAATGCAGGCACAGTTAAAGAATTTGTTTTTTCAGTTTGGTGAATCAGACGCGATGAAAGATTTTTTAAATGGGATAACTGACATGCTTAAATCTTTTGATGAATTAGACCCTGCTGTTAAAAATGCAATATTTGCTTTTATACTTTGGGGTGGAGTGATTGCAAGTGCTCTTGGAATTCTTTCTTTTATGGCACTTGGAATATTTGGAATTATTTTATTTATAACGCAATGGGGAGGAGTTACTATTGCAATCACTTCCCTTTTAAAAAAATTAGGATTTGCTGCAGGAACTACTGGTGGAATAATAAAAGGATTAGCGATAGGAATAGGGAAACTAGCATTAATTATATTCATTGCGGCTGGTTTCATTAATGCTGTAAGCAAAGTTTTCAAAGCATTAGGTAAAGTAATGGGAGACACTTCTGATGAAACAAAAAAGACTGGAGAAGAATTTGATGCTTTAACTTTTATTTTGAGAGGGCTTGAAGTTGCAATGAACCTGGTCGGGGATGTAATATTTGGAACTGTTTTAGTCATATCAACGGCAATCACTTTAGTTATAACATTACTTTTAGATTTAGCTAATGCTTTTATAAAAACACAAGGAGTCGTAAAGAGATTCTGGGAAGCTTTAGCTTTACTTGCACAAGGAAAAACAGACGAGGCTGCTGAAAAAACAAAAGAAATGGCTTCAATCATTACTGACTTAGCAGAAAATGTCCTTCCAAATACTGGGCAAGCAATAGAAAAGCTTGGAGGTTTATGGAGTGAATGGACTGCAGGAGTTGTTGAAAACCGCAAACGGTTTGATGAGTGGATCGGAATAAATAAAAAAGCACAAACAGCTGTTGCAGATACTGCTTCTGGTTTAGATGCTTTAAGGGTTCCAACAGGGGCTGGCCCTACAGGCCCAGGAGTAGCTGATTTATCAGCATTTGGAGGAGCTGCCGCTACAGGAATTCAAGGGGTAAGTGAAAATCTTTCTGGTGTTTTTGATGAGTTTGAAGTTGGTTTTGGTGGGCAACTTGAGAGTTTTGAATCTGATTTTGAAAGTGCATTAGATAGTTTTGCAACTAGATTTGAAAATATTTTTCCTGCTTTAGGGGAAGGTGGAGGAGAAGCATTTAATGTTACTAATAATATCACAATAGAAGGTGCTCCGATTGAAGGGTTTGACTCAGATGCTTTTGCAACTACAATAAGCCAGTTAATTGCTGATCAATTAAGAGAACAAGGAGTTGGAACATAAATGGCTGATAGTTTTATCCGCACAAGTGGAAACGAAGTTTTTGATGGGAATCAACTTGGTTTGAAATCTTTTGATTTTAATTATACATATAATCGACTTACTAATGCTCCTTCACAACCAAGTTCTTGGCAGCTTGCTGAAGTTGACAGTGTTGGATTTGCAAATCCTAGGTTAACAGTTAAAGGGTTAATTGATGGAACTAAAACACACGGGCAAAATGAGACAGGGAGCGTAGTTGATTTTAATTTTTTAAATGAATTGGTTGCTTCCAGTGGTTTAAAATATTTACAAGATGATTTTTATAAACCCGTAAGCGGGAGTGAATTTTTGGTGGAAGTGGATAACTTCACGATTCCTCAGAGAGCAGACAGACAAGAAGAAGCGAATGTTAGAAGTGAAACTACAAAGTATACTTTAAGGTTAGTTATTGCATCTGGAACTCCTTGGTGGAGTGGAACAGGAATTGTTTAGTGATCTAAAATGATACCAGTATATGAACTTAGTCACAGTGGTACAAGGGGAAGCCCTGCACTTTTTCAGGATCAGGGTGCATTGACTGATGTACTCACTATTCAAACTAGGGAAGCTTTGAAAGCAAAGGCAAATACTATTCAGTTAAAATTTTCAAATCCTAAAAGAACTGATGGAAGCTTTAAATTTACAGATAGGTTTCAAGCAGAGGATGAAATAACTGTTAAACTTGGAAAAGGTTTGGAGAGTGGAAAAGACCCTGTTGGAACAAACATTGTAATGAACGCTCTTGTAAAAGAATGGAACTATGATGTTGATTCAAAAGGAAGATTTTTAGGGGTTAAAGGTAACGATCTTATTTCTAAATTCTTGGATAAAATTGTTGTATTCCCATATGAGGCAAATACTCTTACTGCAAAAGAATTAGTTGAACAGACGATTGGCAGGGAATATAATGACATGTTTCCAAATGAACCAGAAAAACAATTGGATTTATCTAAGATGGCTGAGGTTGGAACTGATCCTGATACAGGTGCTTTGTTTAAAATACCTGAAACAATCGCATCGGAAAATAGGACTATAAGGGATATTATTGATGAAGTTTCAATTGATTCAAGAACAAGAAACGGGAATTATGTTTATTGGATAGAACGATCTGCTAATGGGACATTATTTTTCAGGTGGGAACCGAAGTCGACAACAATTGACAGGCAAATAGATGGAGACAGGGAATCACTTTCTTTCAGACCGAATAAGTCTGCATATGACATTAAAAACTATTTACATATAAATGCAGGTGAAGATGATAATGGAAATTCAATACAAGTAATTGCAGCAAACTTTGATTCAATAGCAGAGATTGGCTGGAAAGAAGATGTCTGGCCTTACCCTGATGCTACAAGACAAGCAAGGCAAAAAGGTTTAACTGGAAATGATTTGATTACAAAAGCGAAGGAACTTGCAATAGTAGAGGGAGAAACGAGACTTTCCGCATTAAGTAATCCGCGGTGGAAAGCCGATGTGATGATGAGAGGCACTACTGAGTTCAACTTAGGGAATAATATTTATTTAGCATCTTCAGGATTGGGTGGAGATTGGCTTACTCAAGGCCCTATTAACGCTGGAACAGGATTAAATTTTGTTGGTAAAAAATTAAGAATTGATTCAATAACAAACAAGCTTTCAGAAAAGGGCTGGACAACAACTTTGGGATTAAAAGAAGACACAGAACTTGGAGTGATTTAATGGGTAATCTGAATGAAATAATTGGCGGAATATTTGAAGATCAGCAGCATCTTAAAAAACAATTTCTATCTAAAAATTTAGGGGTTGTTGAAAGGTTTGAGTTTTACAAAGAAGTGGTTAAACTTAAAGACTCTGATTTAAAAATATATGAAAGAAGCATTGGAAGTTCTTTTATTTTAGGGCATTCAATAAACGGGGTTTTAGGTAATGTTTAAGGTGATTAGTTTATGGTTACAATAACTCCTTTGATTTCTTCATCGAACACACAGGAATCAACAAGTTCTACATCTCCTCAAAATACAGACGTTGTAATTGATGGGGCAGATTTAGTTAATGGGAGAAAATACATGGTGATGTATTGTTGTTCTTACGGTGGAGCTGATTTTACTGATGAAATTGAAGTGCAAATAGAACATGGTTCTACTATAATTGCAAAATCAGCTGAGAGGGGAGATTCAACTGGAACACCAGAATCAAGTAGAACAAAATCTTTAAATGGTTTTTATATTATAACGGGAGATGCTACAAGTGCACTTCGGATAAAAATTAGATGTGCAACCACTGGAGCTACTTGTTATATTGGAGGGAAGACCTTAATTGCAATTCCTTTACATCAACTTACAGAAGGTTCAGAATATTGGCAATCAACCCAAAATGGAGATGCTGCCGAAGTATCAAATGCTGCAACAGATTTCAGTACAAATTTAATAACTTTAACAAGCACCTTACCTGCTGCTGATTTTTTGGTTTTAATGAGTGCAGAAATTAGTCCAGGTAGTGTCCTTACTGCTGCACCTAGTAAATGCAGATTTGTTGTAGATGGGGTTAATCAAAAACTTGATTATCAGACAAAAGGAAAAATGCAAACCATCGAATTTGGGTGGATTAGTTATTCTTATGCTCAAATTAAAACATTAGGGTTTGGGAGTAGGATTTTCAAAATTGATATTGCTTCTGAAACTGGTACAAGGACAGATGGTAGAAGAGGAAGAATAATTTTATTAAAAAAATCAGTATTCGATCAGATGATTTCACTTGCAAGTACAACTGAAACCACTTCAACTAGCACAACTTACGTTGATTTTTTAAGCCAATCTTACACTCCCAATCAACAAGAACATGTTGTAATTATTGGTAACACTGCATTGTGGGCAGCTAATACTAGCAGAAGTGCAATGATTCGTTTAAGGAATGACACAGATGGTACAAATTTTTCAGATCAAACTAGTGTATTCAGCAGTAGTGCAGATGATGATAGACACGCAATAACTGCTTTTGGGTGTGAACAAATTTCTACTGCTAAAACTTATAAACTTCAATTTAAAGGAGAAAGTCCAAGTCCAAGTTCCCATGTTGATGAAACAGATTTAATTATGTGGGGGTTAACAAAAGCCCCAGTAGTATTACAACCAGTTCTAGGGGATGATAGAGGTACATTTGTTCAAATTGGGCCATCAGGGTTGGAGATATAATGGGTTTAACATTTACTGGAAAGCAGGCAATTAGAGACCTTTTAAATAATACTTCTACAAGTAAAATTTCACACATAGGATGGGGAGCAGGCTCTGCTGTGTTTGCAGATACTGACACTGCATTGGGTTCTGAACTTTTCCCAGCCGCAGGAGCAACTGAAAGAAATCCTGTGTCTGCTACAAGGGTTAATCCTTCTCAGGTTATTTTAACTGGAAGTGTTGCTGATACCCAGTTGAATGGTGCTAGTTTGTTTGAGATTGGTGCGTTTGATGCGGTTAATGGAGGAACATTAATTGCAAGGCAAACTTATTTTATTAAATTAAAAACAAGCGGATTGAAATTAACTACTGATTGGTATTTCGACGTGGTGAGAGTATGATAACAAATGATGGAGTAACAATAACAAGGGACTTATTACTTTCAGGGAACACTGCTTTTATTTCACACATGGCTATTGGGTCTGGTAATGCAATTCCTGATGTAACACAAACTGGGTTGGGAAGTGAGTTCAATAGAAAAGCAGTAACATTGATTGCTTTGGGTTCTCCGCAAGTTGGAACAACTTTTAGGGTTGACTGGAATTCAGTTCAAGTTAGTGGAGCTCAGCCTATTACTGAAGTTGGTTTATTTTCAGATGTTTCTACTGGAAGCATTTATAACAGGGCAAGATTTGATCCTGTTGAAGTTAGTGCTGGTTCAGAGTGGAGGTTTGAATTAAATGTCGAAGAGATTTAAGAAACAATTAAATAGGTGTAAGATTAGAAATATAGGTGGATTAAATGGCTGATGCTACTGGAAAAATAGATGGAAATGTTTTAGCTGCTGCAGATATTAAAGCAATGAATTCTTCTGCTGGAAGAGTTCTTGATGCGGCTGTCACAAAAAACCCAGAGGAAAGTGTTGCGGTTGCTGCGGGTAAAGTAAGTATCCATGGAGAGAATGGATTTGTTTCTGTTTCTGCTACCACTCCTATTGATTTAACTGCTGCTGATGGAACTAATCCAAGAAGGGATTTGATTTCAGTTCCTTTAATTACTGGTGCTCAAACGCCTGTTTTAACTGATGGAACTGCAGGAGCTACGCCAACATTACCTGATACTCCAAGCGAGTCACAGGCTTTAGTTGAAATTAAAGTAAATCCTCAAGATACTCTTTACAATGATGCCATGGCAGCAATTGGAAGTTGGACGAACACTGGTGGAAATTTTACTTGGAACGGAACAGCAAACACTACAACAGTCGAGACCGCTTATGAGGACGCTGACCGAGAACGTAGTTTTAACACTTATTTGTATATCAAGTGTGACGTGAAAATAGCAACTGCTACTGCTGGTCAGAGAATGATTTTACACTTGAATACTTCAAATGATGGAACGGGTGATGGTTATGGTTTGGAGTTTGACGGAGCAAACATTAGTCTTTCAAGAATGACAGGTGGAGGAGAAACTGCTTTAATTACTTCTGGCAGCAGATCAGCCGATACAACTTATACTGTTGAAGCATTTAGAAACCCTGTAGGTTATTGGGAATTATATATTGATGGAACAAGAATTGGGTCAACACAAGTGAAAGATACTACTTTTAATTTTTGGCGTTTTGTCGTAATGGATAATAATTTAGGTACAAATCAAAAGGATTGGGATAATCTTGTTGTGAAAGAACTTGTTTTAACAGCGGACATGAGAGATTTCTTTGCCAATGGAAACTTTACTTCTGATCCTGTTTGGACTGATACTTCTGGAACATGGAGTGCTGCTGCAAATAATTTGCAAAGTTCAACTGCAAACGCAGAAATTGTAACTGATTTAGGAGCAACTAAAGATACGTCTGGTGGGATTTATATGAAGTTCACTGTTTCAGGAGCAGCTGGTGCAGCAGACGAAACAACTACTTATGGATTTAATTCTGCCAGTGATGGAACAGGAGATGGTTACAGAGTGTCAGTTAGAACAGATGACGGCACTGGTGCAAATGACGCTCTTACAATTGCTAAAGTTGGAACGGATGCAAAAACATTGTTTACAAAAGCAAGCATGGGTTGGGATCAGGCAACTGTTAAAATAATTGAGGCTTACAGAGAACCAGAAGGAAGATGGCGTGTAATATTTAATGGGACAGAACAAACTACAACTGCGACTGATGGAAGTGAATTTGAAAACACGGCTTTTTTCACAAACTTACGGTATGTGAGGATTAAAAATTCTAGTTTTGCAAAACTTAAAACTTGGGATGATCTCCGTGTAGAAGGTCGAACATTCAAGTATGGTTATGAAGTTTTAAATTTAGCTAACAGGCCACAACATGGACAGGTAGAAATACAAACAACAACTGCTGCCGATACAACTGGAAATTCTACTTGGACAACGATGGATGCTTTAACTTTTGCAAATGAGGGGTATTCAAAAATACAAGTAAACGTAACAGGTCCACTTGATAATGGAACTGGTACTGGAAGTGTAAGGGTTAGTGTAAATGGGGAATTAATTGGGGTAGGGGATATAACTACTTCTGGACAAGATATTCCTATGAGTATTTCAGGTTCAATTGAAGGAATTACAGGGGATTATATTGAAGTTTTATTAGAAGCAAAAACTTCAGGCGGAACAATTACGTTGGGTTTGCCAACAAAATATACAGTGGTGATGGTATGATTTTAGAATATGAAAAAAAAGTAAACCCAAATTTATTGCAAGAAGAATTGCAATTAATTAATACAGGAATTTTTTTAACAACGCATGGAGACAAACTTTTAGTTGAATATCCAAATGGAGTTATAAAACAAGACATAATTAATACTATTGAAAGTCATGAATTTATAACAGAAGACAGTAGGGAACTTGCATGGATTCAATCAATCAAAGCAGAGTTCAATTCAGCAAGTACATTGAACCAAATGAAAACAGTTCTTGGAAAAATTTTCAAGAAAATCTACAAGAAAGGTTGGGATTAGTATTTCAAAAATAGATGAAGTGTCAGAGAAGTTAGGAGCGTTGCATGCCACTACAAAAGCAATTCATCAAAGGTTAGATGGGATTGAAAAAAAAATCAATGATCAGAATGGACAGGTTGCAAAAGCAATTAAACAAATCAACGGCAACAAACTTGTTGTTGAAAAACATTTAACTGAACACAAAACATTTACAACATTATTAATTACAGGAGTAACTATTATGGCTACTGGCATAACATTTGTTTTCAATTTGTTTTGGAAGAGATAGTTTTAGTTTTGTTCTCCATTATTTTCCAAGTTCTCTTGTGGTACTTGTCGTCAGCGTTAGCCCAATTGATTATTGTTTGATGTTGGATATCTAATTTGTCTTCAATTTGTCCAAGCCTTTTGTCGATTCTTTCAATAATTAGATTTTGTTTTTTAGTTTCTTCCAGCAAGGAACCAAACATATTTTTTAAATCAGCAATACATTGTTCGTCTGGCATGCAGGGAGTCCCTTATTACCTTTTTATTTATCACTTTAAAAAGCTTTCGGTGTCCCTTAACATTTAAATACTTGTTCAAGTAAGATAAAGCTGTGCTTGTCACAAAACTGGAGCAAAAAAATGATGTTCCCTCAACCATATGATTGGAAAATAACTGTTTGGAAAGGATTTCAAATTATCCTAGTTGGAGGATTCGGTACAATTGTTGGATATTTTTCCGCTTGGCCTCCTGAACTAATGACACTTTTAACACTTGTACTGTACAAGATGCTTCAAAACTTTTTAAAAAATAGTTACGTCTGAGTTAAATGGAACAACTTTACAACATTACGCTTGCAAAAACTTGCAAAAAACTATTAGGGAGGTGAATGATATGGCAGAAACTTTTCAGAATGAATTAGCTTTAAAAGCTCTTACATTTTTCGGGGCATTAGTTCTTTTAGTTGGAACTATTTTAGGCATTTTCTTCCTAATGGGGGGAAGTGTAATTGATTTATTCGGTTTGTTAAAACCGTGATTAAAAAATAGAAATGGGTTATTTGAGGTTAATCCTCAGATAACCTTTTAATTTTCTTCACATCCTTCTAATTCTTCTTTTATATTAGTGAAGTCATAATTCAAATCTTTATAATCATCTTGAAGATTCTTTATTGTTCTGTTAAAGTCTCTTGCTTGGTCTTCTATATCGTTTGCTTCGTTTGTTTTAAGATTTAGATTTAAGTTGCAGGACTTCAAGTCTTGCGTTATGTTGATCTCTTCTTTTAGACATATTTTCAAAGAGCCACTTTTGCGGTTTAGTTCAAAGTTTTTATCAAGCAATAGTGCGTTGCAGTTTCTTGCTTCTTCTGCTTTTAGTTGGTCTCGTTCACTGTCTGTTAAATTGATTGTAGTTGGTACTCCATCACTTAAAAGGAATCCTCCAACCCCACCAATCACTAAAACTAAAACAGCTATTGCAATGTTTTTATAATCCATTTAATCACCTCCGATTTATTTTGCTGATGTTGCAACGATTAATTCTTTTTCTTTTCCTTCACTTTTTTTTGCTAGTTCCTTGAATGGTTTCTCTTCTTTTTCTTTTTTTGTTTCAAGTGAAGTTTTCATTCCCTCGGCTATCATTTGTTTTGCTTGTGCTTTTGGGTCTTCAATTTTTGCTTCTTTATAATAACATCTTTCACAAGCCATTGTTCCGTTGTAGAGTGTGTATCTTGTTCCTACTCTTCGGTTTGTGCTTGGATGATATTTGCTTGCGCAGAATCCTGTCCATGACATGTCTCATCACCTCCGTTTATTCTTCAATTGGGTCGAGGACTGAGCGAATGTCTTTAATGCATTCGCTCCAGTCGTCTATTATTTGATCGTGGTTATAGTATTTTTTTATTACTTTTACTTTCCCGCCCTCATCAGTTAGGTCTGTTATATCTAGGTGCTCTATCACTGTTTTGATTATTGTATCTAATTGTTCGGTCGTTATCATTCAAGCACTTCAACTATGTATTTACCTGTTGCTGGATGCATTATCTTAAGCTTTTTACCTATCGGTTCACGATTTGTAGCCTCTTGTATTGCGTTATATAGCGACCATGCCGAACAAGTAAGGATTGAGCCTGATTGGTCCTCTATTTCAAAGCAATAATCGCGCTTTGAAAGGTTGAACTCTCCTTTGTCCACCTGATACATTTTTGCTATGTCTATTACTGCTTCTTCATTTAATTTAAGGGAAATAAAGTTTCCTCCGCCAACGTCTGAGAATTCTTCATTGGTAATCTCTTTCCTTTCGACTTTGGTTTCTTCTTCTGTATTTTCTTCTTTTGAATCTCCATTTGTCATAATGGAATCACCTCAAGAATATAATTGGCACTTCTGTTTATAAACCTTTAGGACTTCTTTAAGATATGGCAATTTTCAACTTTAAAACTAGAAGCTGTCACCTGTGTTGGTTTGAACACAGGAAAACAAAAGACTGCTTATGTGACTGCCACAAGAAGTGAAACAATATGGACGTTAAAACAATTTATATCTCAGGAAGCCACTACATCAGGATACCTGCAGAGATAGCAAAGACAATGGGCTTAAAGAAAAAACAAAGACACAAGTTTCAATTATTACTTGATGATGGAATTGCTGACGGGTGTATAACATTCTGTCTGAAGTAGGATAAAACAATGAAAATAATAATTAACACAGGGCCAATTAGAAACACTGAACGTGTCAAAAAATGGTTTGAGGAAGTTGTTGTTCCACTTATGATTGATATGTTCGGTGATGCAGAAGCAAAATTTGAGATGTGAAAGAATGAAGCCATGCAAAAAATGTGGAGAAAGAGAACCAGTTTACTGCCAGAAATGCCACGGGGTAATGAGGAGATCATTAGAAATGAAATTTAAAAAAGAAGTGTGGATTAAAGCAGCTGGAGCATGTGAAAGGTGTGGAGAGTCAAACGAAAAGACTTTGACAGTTCACCACCACGACAAAGACAATTACCCTTATAATAAAAACAAGGCAGAATTGTTATGCCTTAATTGTCATTGGGGATTAGAGCACAACTTTGCAAACAGGTGGAGTGACTAATGGTAGTATTTGAAGGAATCGAAGTAGGAGACGACGTTGAGTTTGTACCACCAAAAGACTACCACCTGCTTGTAATGGTTTCAACAGGCAAAGGAACATGGGGGCAAGTTCACGGTTTAATGACCAGAGGCAACTGGCTAAGTATAACAATCGTTGCAACAGAATGGAGCAGAGAAAACTTTCCTGCCCCAGAAGATGCTGAATGGGTAATGTATAAACCATACCGCAAAGGATTTCACGGGCTAAGAAATGAAATGATGGGGCAACTAAACCAGAACTATAGATACGCAGTGAACATCTTTTCAGGAAGAGGGAAAGAACACATGTGCCTTATCGCGGCCTTAAATGAGTTAAATGCAGACTATAAATACACTGTTCTCTGCAAAGAAGGGCCAATTTTTTTTAATCATTGAGGTGATAAAGAATGAAAAATTGTTTTAAATGTGAAAACGTAACAGCAACCGAAGAAGGATTATGCACAGGGTGTCAACTTGAAATGGAGGGAAAGATGCAATGCTTAAAAGGCATGTGTAGCATCTAAGGACATCAAAGGAGAAAATAGCATGGGAGACGAATACCCTCTAGACCTGCCCGACATTGTCCAGATGATATTAAAATTCGATAAAATTTTAAGGAAGCAATCAGAGCAAGTTAATGATGAAGAAGACCTGACAATTCTAATGACTTCTGTTCAAGTCTATGGATTGCCCTTTAAAGAAGTAGATGAGACAATGCACCATTTTTATAGAAGTAAATGGGATAACAGGAAAGACAGACGAGATGATTATAGAAGATATCAAATAGAAGCAGATGGAAGAAAAAAAAATATACTTGCAGAATACACCAGCATTAAATTAAGAAACATCCTGCTTTACCCCAACAAAGCTGATTCAATTATTAAGTTTGAAATTGAAGGGGGAATTTCAGTTGAACTTAATAAGGATAAACTTCTTAACTCAAAAGATTTCAGAGCACAGTATTATGTTCAAAGTGGAGAGGGAATGCTTCAAGACCTTCCTAATAATGTATGGGCAAGACTTCTTTCAGCTTGGAAAAAAATGTATGGCAAACAAATAATGCCAAGAGAAACACAGGAAGACGATTTGGTTGTTGAAAAAATAATGCAAGAGCTTGAAACGTTTTCAGTTGTAAAAGATATTGAAGACACTTTAAATTTCAGCACAGTTTTCGTTGATGAAAATGATAATGTTCTTGTACCCTCTTATTCAATTGAAACAATTGTCAGGAAGAACAAGTGGCAACACAAATTAACAAAGATTGCTTTTTGGTTGAGGGATTACCTTGCAAAAGCTTCTCAACAGAAGAGAGTTGGAAATAAAAAAATTAGGTATTGGTACTTTAAAAAGGAACTGCTTAACATTAATTATTCTTTAATAAAGGAAGAAGAAGAGGAATGACTGTTCAAAAAACAATCCTGTTGTTTGGTGTTGCTGGCTCTGGCAAAACAACAAAGTGTTTGGAATTAATAAAAGATTTTATATCAAAAGGATATGCTATTGATGACATTTGTTTTACCACTTACACTAAAGCAGGGATAGCAAGCATAAAAGAAAAACTGGAAAAGTCAGACATCTTTCTTCCAGAGGAAAACAATTTTAATACACTGCATAGTATTTGCTGGAGATTGGCGGGTTTAAACAAGCCCTTAAATTACTATGATTTTTGTTCAAGGAACAACATCAGGTATAAAACAAGTAGTGAAGAAGAAGAAAAAACATTGGGAGAGTTCGTTGAGGAAACGTATGAAAAAATACAGAATACGACTGGTAAAAGTATTAAGAGTTTTAAACCACATCAAATTGATTCTTTGATTAATCGGTTGTATGAAACAGATGAATTAGTTACTCTTGATTTAAAAATGCAAATCTCTTATGGGATAAAACAGTTGTTAAAATACAAAAAAGAAAATGAAACTCACACTTACTCAGATGCTTTTGTTGAGGTGCTTAAAAGAGAGATAGATATGCCTACAAAAGTTTTAATTGTGGATGAAGCACAGGATTTGTTTGATGCGCAAATTAAAGTGGTACAACTATGGACAGAGAAATACAGCAAAGATATTTTTGTTTTAGCTGGAGATGATTGTCAAGCAATACATGGTTATGCAGGGAGTAGCCCAGAGTTTTTAATTAATTACTCCAACAACAATCTTGAAAAAATAATACTTGAACAGAGCCACAGATGTCCTGAGAAAATAACTGACTTTTGTAATCTCGTTTTAAAAAGGATTAAAATAAAACAGGATAAAAAAATGATACCTTGCAAGAAGGGTGGGCAGGTTAATCTAATTAATTTTCCCCAGAACATACAGGAGTTTGCTCAGAGGATTCCTTTAAACACTAAAACTTTTCTTTTGTTTCGCACAAATAAATTGATGAAGGTTGTTGCCGAGATGATGTTTCAGCAGACAAACATCCCTTTTAGTTATATCAGTACAAGAGTTCAGAGTTTTTATTCTTTAAAGTTTTGTTTAATCCACAATGCAGTTTTAAAATTGTCAAAAGAAAAAGAAGTTTCGTTTGAGGAAGCGTGTAAGTTAATCGGTGTTTTAAAAACAGAGCAGTTGCACAAGGGGGTTAAAACTAATTTTAAAAAGAATAAGATGTTGCAGAGTGTTTCCTTTGAGGAGTTCACAAGTAATATTTTGAAGTGGACTTTGCATTTACACAGTGAGGGATTTGACTTTAAACGGGAACTGATTAATAACATTGTTTATGACAGGGTAACTCAGGATGTTTCTGATAAAACATTGAATAGGAATGATTTAATCAGGAGAAAATTAATGATGGCGAGAGAACCAATTAAGTACAGGAAGGTTTTGGTTGGGGGGAGAAACAAGATAGAGGTTGCAAGGTTGCCTGTGCAGTTTGGAACTTTTCACAGTTCAAAGGGATTACAAGCCCACACTTCCTTTGTTTTTCTTGGAACAAATAAATATTTTGCAGAGATTAATGATAATGAGTACAGGTGTTTGTATGTTGCATCGTCCAGATCGAAAGAGGTATTGAATTTTGTAATAACTCATTGGGATAATGAAGAGTTTGAACTGGCTAATGCGGTTAAAAAAATATTAGATGAAGAATACTGCTATGAACCCTCGTAAGGTATAGCCTGTTCAATATTTTTCCTTTTTTTTTCAAGGTGTTTGGATTTTGGTGCGTAGTCAAGCAAGAAAAAGGCAAGGCGTTTTTTCCAAAGCGCAGGCAATTTTTTTTCATATTTTGCTTTAATTCTATCATAATCCTTTTCACTAATCATGTGTTTCTCATAGAACCTTATTTTTGTGTTACCGTATTTCTCCATTATTTTTTCCCAAGTTGTGGGGGGGGTTGAATGTTGGTACATTTCATCAATACATTTTGTTGCTATTTCTTTTGCTTTTTTTAATGACATCAATCTTCAACTCCTTCCCCTTCAATGAACTCTCCTCTGTTTTCAATCCAATTATTTAGTTCTTTCTCTTTCTTTTTAATTGTTTTAATGCGGTTAAAGAAGTAAGTTAGACTGTCTCCGTCTGTTTTTTCAACGTTCATTTCAAGGTCTAGTCTTACTATTCCGTTTGAGAATGTGTTTGATTTTATTTTGGATGGGTACTTGGGGTTGATTAATATATTGTCTTTGATTGTTTTTATTTTTGTTTGGACTTCCTTTTTTTCTGCTGGCATTTAATCACTTACTCCTTGTTTTTTAAGTAGTGTTTTACTATTTCATATCCAACCATAATGTGATTGGGTTTTAGTAGGATTGCTCGGTCTAAACGGTAGCATAGTGCAAACCAATCGTCATAACTAAATTTATCGCCATGTTTTAGTACCATTTCATCGATGTGGGGGGGGTAAACACCTGCTTTTTTGAACTCGGTTGGGAGTTCGATGTCTGATTTGATTTTAACTGCGCTTTTGATTGCTTTGCGTAGTGCGGTTAAAGAATTTTCTTCTTTTAAAGTGGAAGAGGAAGAAGATGATCTCCTTCCTTTTTCAGGGTGTCTGTTTATTGTCCCACCTGCCATTTTAATGGAGTGTGTGATGCTTCCTTCTTTGATTCCTGTTTGTGCTGAGATTCTTTTTAGTGGTTCTCCTCTTTCATATAGTTCTCTTGCTTTTCGTCTTGATTCAACAGAGATTGATTGTTGTATTAATGTTCTTCTCGTGGGGGTTAAATCCACTGGCATTATGTTAGCACCTTCCCAATATGCGTAGTGTCCGTTGTTCTTTGATCTGCGAACTGTTGCTATTCTTTTTGTTAGAGTGTGTAATGTGTGGCTGAGTGTTGCAGGCGATGCTCCTGTTATCTTTGACATTTCGTTGGGTGAAAATAGTTTGTTTTGGTTTTGCCTTAAAATGTCTCTTGCGTGATTAGATATGCTTCCCCATTTTCTTCGTTTTTTAATTGGTCGGGGTGATCCGTTGAGTTCACTGGCCTTAAAGGTTTTGTTTCCGATTGCTGATAGTATTTCTTTCACTGTGTCAAAGTCGTGTTTGGTTTTAGTTTGAATTGTTTTAATTTCTGAGTAAAGTTCTTTGTTGTTCACTGAGAACTCCAATTCTTTCATGTCTTGTTTTAATTTTTGTTTTTCTACTTGGCTTTTTTCTAAGTCTTTTATTGCTTTACCTAACCTGTCTTCAATTGACTCGGTTGGGTCTGTATATTCTTTTTCTACATCCATTTCTGTTCATCTCCTTTTTAGTTTTCTTTATGCACAAAGTTGGAAATGTTTAACAACTTCTTAATATATATGTGTTAAGGTTATATTTAAACCTTTCTAAACATCTTTTAAATGAAACCAAAACATTTATATACTTGAATGGGCAGAGATGTGTCAGGTGATTTAAATTGAAAAACGAAACAACTTTTGTAAAGATTGGTGGCTCAGGATACGTCAGACTACCAGTAGCCCTAATTAAATGGTTTGAAGTTAAACCAAACGAGATACTTTTTTTAGAAGACATTGAAACCCCCGAAGGAAAAAATATAAAACTGACAAAAGGAACAGGCGAAATAAAAGAACGAAAAAAAAAGCGAGACACACAACCCGATAAAGAGCAGAAAATCGGACAAGATGATGACGTGTCAGTAGTACACACAGTAGCAGGCGATACAACCATCACAGAAAACCCCACTTAAACCGCTTTAACCTCTCTCTTTAACCTGTAAAAAGTATCCTTTCCCTTCCCTGCCTTGCGCTTAAACTCTTCAATCTTTTGTTTAATGGGTTTTTTGTTATCCAAGATGCGCTTTAAAACAAGCTTGTCCAAAGTAACCCCGATATTCTTCAATAACTCCTTCTGCCAATCAAACTTTGGCTCTTCAATTGAATGCAAACGCAAGGAAAAACCAAGAATTAAATGACGCAAATTGATGTCCTTAACCCTGTCCTTATTGTCTGAAATGAAATTAAAAACCTCGTCTCTATGGGATTGTTCAAGCGATTTAAAAGGCAAGTTCTTAATCTGTTTCATCCTAGACATAATCTCACTCATAGTAGGAACAAACATTACATGAAAACCTCTTGTCGCAAGAGCTTTCACATTAGCATTCCGCATTTGAAAATGGTTTGTTTCAATTAAAGCATTGCTAGTTGTCGTTAAACTATCTGGAAGACTCTGAGTTATAACAGCAGTTGAACGATAACTAATAGTCTTAACTGGCTTAGTGTCGGTTAATTGTTTCAGTAAAGACACGCTGATGTTGTTGCTTAAAAGAGTGTCAAGGTCTCTGAAAACAATCCCTTTGTCCCTGTGTTTAATTAATTCCTTGTAGTTTGCAAGGGGGGTTAAATGCGTGTCGAACACCACAATGTTGCCATTCTCTTTAATTACTTTGTCAACAGTGTGTGTTTTACCTAACCCCCCTAATGATTGAAGTATAACCAAGTCAGCCTTTTTCTCAGTGAATAACCTGACATAATGTTTCAAAGTAGAATAGTCTGTAACTAAAACCATGTGGATTACCTGCCAAGAAATTTTTGGCAAATTTTCAGATTTTTTAAGATTTTACAAGGGCAAAGAAAAGGAAGGAGTGATACAGCTACAACCTAAAGGCTTCACCTAACTCGAAGGCTTAAAAAAAAATAGAGGAAGGGAAAGATATTATCCCTTTACCCTCTTACTTAAACAGATGCCATCTAGCAACTGTTTTTTCCGCTAAAGTAGTTAAAAATCAACGACCTGCAAAATTCTGCTCTACTTTTAAGTCCGTTGTCTCTTGCTTCCTTTAGCATATCTTTGTAGACTCCAGTTGGAATATCTACCTCTAATGTGGTTGTCTTAGTCATATATGACCAACTCCTTTTTGTTTCTTCATATAAGGTATGAAGTGTAAAGAAGGCATTTTATTCTGCCCTCGTTTCAGGTCTTTCTGTTTCTGCTTCTTCTTCGTTTGGTTCGTCTTCGTCCATTTCTCTTACTGCTCCATCGTCAAGTACCAGTCCACTCGCTGATCTTTCAGTAGCTATGGAATTGTCATATTGTTCAGGGGATGCAATCACACTACCTGCCGTTAATTCAGAAAGAGGCCTAACTTCACGCACTGGTTTTGTGGGTTTTAAGCAATCAAACTTTTCATTGTGGGCTTTTTTAAAGGCTTTTTCTTCTGTTTGCTCTACCCTTGTAACCCAATATTCCCTCACTGAATACCATTTCCCCTTAATTGTTGAAATAGTGTATAGTGCGCTGTGTTCATCGCTTCGTCTGCCAACAATCAGCCCATACACTTTTTTATTGAAGGAATGCTCCTTAACTCTCTCAGAATTAATTATTTTCCCAATGCAAGAGGGTAACACTTCCACGATGTCTTGTGCTTTAAAATTAAACTTTCCAACACTGTTTAGTTTAAACGGTAAGGGGCAAAAGGGTAAGTTGAAATAAAGGTTTCCGCTTTCTGGTTCAAAATAATCTCTATTATGGGCACTTTCTCTTGCACGATTCATCTTTAAATAATTTTTAAATTCTGGCTCATGTGAGTTTGAGAAATTTTCAATAGCAGTGTTTACAAATCTTTCAACCTTATTTGGATTATTACAAACTATTATAGAAAAGCTTGACACTTCCTTTTCCTTTTCATCGGTTTTTTTTCTTTTAAATACTCTTATTTCATATCTCCATTGTTCAGACAATGAATTGAATTGTGCAAATGCTTTGATGGTGAATGGTTTGCATGTTTTAGATATGAATATCTCTCCATTTCGCAGTGGTGCGTTATTCTCTTTTTTTATTGTTGTTTTCCAGAATGGAAGGTATAATGTCAATCATATCACTCCGTGATTTTTCTTTAATAATTATGACCTTTCTCCTTAATATACTTTTCGTTTTGAAATCCTAAAACAGAAAGTATATATATAACTTCAAACAAGAGTATTAAAGAAGTTCAAAACAAATATTTTGAAGTTTGAAATGTGAATAAAATACATGTAAAGGAGTGAAAAAATGAAACAAGATACCCTTGAAAAGTTGAAAAAGATAAATCTTAAAAAGAACAAATATATTTTTCTACAAAAGAAACTAAATCCAGACATACAAAAAATCAAATACGACACAATCTACACTGGTTTAGAAATAGAGTGTGCCGACCTAAAAAGAAACGATGTAAGCAAATACGCAGAAGTATTTGGAATAAGCACCGACCATTCAAACGGCAAAGACAAAAAGGAAATGAGAGTACAGATAGACCCCCAAACACACGTCTTAATTACAAAGGACACTTGCAGATATGAAGACCATCAAGACGTAACAGACGTTTACAATGATGGTAGCACACCCATAGAAATAGTAACAAGACCCTTTGCAGTTAATGAATTAGAAATTAAATTAAAAGAAATATTAAAGAAAGTAACAGACGCAGGTTTGAAACCAGATTATGTTAATAGGGGCAAAGCAGGAACACACTTAACTTTAATGCTAGGGCAACACCCAGAACTAAGCCAATTTGACCCATTAGTCGTAACAAACCTAATTCAACTAACAAGGGCTTATCTGCCTTCAATCACAAGCTTATTTGGAAGAATGGGTAGGCCAACAATCCAAACCAGTGAAGATTTTGACATTGCTTTCAGCCACTTCCCAGAAGAAGAGGAAATAGAAGAATACAATTGTGAATGCGAATGTCCTTGTAACAATTGCACTGACAGTTCAACGTGCCACCACACAGTAAATTGTAATCTTTACAGCGATATGAGACCCCCAAACAACTCACAACAAATTCAAAAAATTGAAGGGATGGCAAGCAGAAAAACTTACTTTAGGTTTCTGCCACTATTAACACATGCAAAAAACCCCTTTAACAGCGAAAAATACTGTGCAATCAATGTAAGAGTAAGGACAGACGAAGCAACAAGCAAAAATGTTATATGGGCTATTGAAATTAGAACACCAGACGGGGTGGAAAGGGTTGAAGACCTAGTGACTGAAACAAGGTTTTGGCATGCAATGTTACAATACTCTGCAAAAGTAAGCCAATACGGAGAATTAAAAATAAAGCAACTACACTTTGACAAAAGCAAAAAGTTCTGGTCGAGTTACTCCGAGAACTCAATCCCTTCAAGCAAACTCAAACAATGGCAACCGTTTGCAGTGGACTTGCTTTACCTGTTAAGGCACGAACTGATTAAGAACGACATAATTGAAGAGACCACTTGGTTGCTTGAAAACCCACTGCGAGACAAAAAATACTTTAAAGCAGTAGATAAATCGAACCTAATAGAACAAAGCCTGATGGGGTTTGAACTCAAAGGAGAGGAAAAAGAAAAGATACTGCAAGAAACAAGCAAGCAACTGAAAATACCCCAAATGCAAGTCATGGAGTTCATAGACCAAAAGGGAATTAACTTACTTTAAAAAGCAAAGAAAGGAGAATGATGCGAGATGTGTGGAATAATAGGGGTATTCGTTAAAAAAGAATATGATAACCCACTGGCAATAGCAAGAAAAGTATACCTGATCTACAAGAACCAAAAATCAAGGGGAAAAGACGGGTTTGGAATAGCAATCATGCGACCAAACGAAAAAATCGAAAGGCTCAGAACTAAAACAGAAAAGATTTTTCACGTTAAAAACGGTGGCATCTGGTCAAAAATAAATAAAGCAAACACAATCGCATTATTTCACCACAGGTTTCCAACCTCAACCGCAAACAACAGACAGCAAAACCACCCGATAATGAACGAGGACAAGTCAATGGTTTTAATCCACAATGGAATAATAGGCAATGCAGACGAACTCTATGACAAATTAGTTAAAAAAGGACACAAATTTGAAACAAGAAAAACCTTTGATGACTTTCTTGAACTAAAAGAAAAAGACAAACAAGGGGGCAAGTGGAAAAAAGAAAAACTACCAATACCCCACCTCAGACCGAGCAAGTTTGCATACGCTGAATATGAATCAGATGGAACACCAACATTTTTCAGGCCAGCCTTAGTCTACGATTTTAATGACAGTGAAACAATAATGCACCTGCTTGAAGAATCAATATTAAAATATGGTGAAGACAAAAGAAAGGAGTACATGCAAAGTTTTACAAAGGAAATTGTTGGAAGCTACGCTGTTGCATGGATAAAAGAAGGGGAACAACAGATAAACATTTTTAGAAACAGCAACCCAATAGAAGTTTACAATGACAATGATGAAAACATTTATTTTTCAAGTGAAAAACCAAAAAACAACCTCTTTAAAGACAGCCAAGGAATAGACATGTTTAGCTGTGCAAGAATAACAGAAGAGGGCTTAAAAAAATCAATAAAAATAAGGGATGCTGAGTGGAATAAAGTTGTCGAGGTTTACGATGCAAATTCTACTTGCATTAACCCTAATTTTTGTCACAACCCCCACGCCTCGCAAACAAACAATAGTATTCAATTACAATGCGATGAATGCTACCAATATTTTCATAAAAATGGTATGACCTTTCCAAAGGGTGGGTTTATGATTTGTAAAGGTTGCAGAGAGGAATTTGATAAAGAAACAGAAAAGTATGAGCCATACGATGATTACCCAAACGAAAAAGAACTGTCAGAAGAAGAAATGAGCGCAATGCAAGAATCGCAAATTGAAGATCAAATGAGTTTGTTTGAAGTGGACGAACTGGAAAAAATAAAAAGTTACCACGTAAAAATAGATGCATGGGAACAATACTTTGAAAGAATAATGGAATTATGGGCTGACAAACTAAAACCAATCGGCAAAGTTCTCGAAGTAATGCAAGCCACTCTTACAAATCAAGCAAAACTAAACAAGAAAGACAGAGACACAAAGTTTATGCGAGCACTTGGATACGCTCACAGGTATTGGAAATCCACCCAATTAATCAAGAACGGAACAAAGGATATTGAACTGACAATAACCCAAGCAACAGAGCAAGGAGAAAAAATAACAGGGATTTGTGCATGGTGCGACAAAGACAAAAGGCGCATTAAACCAATACCGTATGAAATATTCTCATTCCTCTACTGTAAAAAATGCAGAAAGGGAAAGATAAAAGAGGGACGCAAGCAAATAAAAGCGATTAAAAAAGAAAATGAAAAGCTTGAAGGTAAAACAATGAACGAAATTACAGAAGAAATATTTGGATCGGGAATGGTGTCCTAATGACAGATGAAAGAAAGTGTTTGAATTGTGAAGAGGATTTAATTGATGTTCACCTGCTTAAAAAATATTGTAACATTACTTGCAGAGCAAGGGCAAGTTATAAAAGAGTTAAACAAGACCCAAAAAGACATGCCAAGCTTTTAGAAACCCAAAGAAAGGAGAATGTAAAATATTTGACAAAACTAAGAGCAGACCCAATCAGATATGAAAAGTGGAAACAGCAAAACAGGATTAACGCTAAAAAATATATAAACACCCCCTGCGTGAAACGTCACATAATTGGAGTAACAATAAAAACAGGGTTCAAATCATACAGGGACAGGTTAATTAAAAGATTTAAAAACAGAAAATTTGCAGTTAAAACAAGCGCACCAAAATTAAAATATGTGCCACCAACTTACACCGAACACGACATAAACCAAATGTTTAATGACACACTTGAAAAAATGAAACCGAATGAAATACCTGAAAAAATTAAGGGTTTAATGCAGAGATGGGTTGGGAGAGAGGAGAAAAAGTTTGAAGAAAAACAAAGGCGCATGAAATTTTTAGCAAAATCTGAGGAATTTGAAAAAATGGAAGTGGAAGAATGAACAAAGAAGAACAATCAGAAATTTTTATCGGTTTCAGTGGATTAGCACTCCTTTTAATTGGTGTGTTTTCCGATCAAATAGGCATTACAATGGTAGGAACATTCGCACTTGGATTTATGTTTGGGAGATTGGGGGTTTAAAATGAATGAAGAAAACGAAAAAAAACTTGTAAAAGAATTTCCAAAGCTGTATGAAGGCTGTGGTAAAACCACAGATGAAAGTTTAATGGCATTCGGGTTTGCATGCGATGATGGGTGGTTTGACTTAATCTACCAGTTAAGCAAAGACATAACCGCACTCGACCCAAAAGCAACAGCAAACCAAATAAAAGAAAAGTTTGGTGGGCTGAGATTTTACGCAACAGTACAAAACGAAAAAGCTTTCGATTTAATACACAAAGCCGAAAAAGAAAGTTATAAAACCTGTGAGACCTGTGGAAAAAAGGGAATACTCAGAAAAAACTTGGGTTGGATTTTAACACTGTGTTTAAAACACTATAAAGAAATAAAAAAAACGAGGGCGATGGGATGAACACAAAAGAAACAAATAGGTGTTGGTACACACAAGCAAAATTCTGGAGAAACTTGTTTGAAGAAACAGTTGCACAAGCAACAAGGCCGACAAATATGGAGTTGAAAGTAGGATGAATTATGCAAGACAAATAGTTGGAATGCTCTGTTCAATTGCAGGGCTTGTTTTAATTACTTTCACAGTGGTTGGTAGAGACATATTCGGTACAGGATTTGGCTTTGGATTGTTACTATTAGGATTAGTAGTTTTAGGGGTGCTTGAATGAAACTAAAAATATTTGGAAAGAAAGCAAGAGAGCTTATGAATTGCCCAAGTCACCCTAGAATAACATCAGCACGAATGATTATTAAAGAAGGAAGAAATATTGTGGAGCTTGAAATAGAATGAAAAAAGAAACAAAAGAATGTGGCAGTTGCTACGGTTTTGGCCTGTGGGCAACGGGTGATCCCTGTCCAATGGGAGAAATGGACGCAAGCGATGGATGCCCAACTAAAAAGTGTTTTGAGTGTGGTGCAAACCCAAACGAACTAAAAAGGAGCGGTTAAAATGATAGAAGAATGGAAACTGGCAAAAGAAGAAAAAAAAGTAAGGGGTTGTTTTACATGCAAAAAAGAAGATTACACACTAACATTCAGACAAGAAAATGAAAACAACAATCTGTTCAACGAAGACACAGAGGAAACAAAAACACATTGTGGTTGCAAGAACTATTCAAGAAAAAAAGCCTTTAAAGAAATAGAGAAAATGAACAAAGAACTGCGCAAAAAAGAAATGGATGATGACGATGATGACAACGGTGACGATAATGACAATGACGATGGAATCAAAAGAAAATCAATAGCAGAACTAAATGCAAAATTTAACAAAGACCTTAAAGACATAGAGGACAGAGACCCAAAAGTGCTGACAGATCAACAAATGAGGAATAAGGCATTGATTTACCAGAGAGGCAACTGCGATT
>SDBT01000423.1_pt1 | contig 66338 bp, 70 predicted proteins | sample 2277101 | NCBI WGS metagenome assembly SDBT01 (sample SAMN10404973, study PRJNA504765) | marine sediment metagenome | isolation source: marine sediment core GS10_PC15, 103 cmbsf | place: Arctic Ocean: Southern Knipovich Ridge | collected 2010 | reverse complement strand
TCATGGCTTCCACAGTGAAGACAATCCTCATGTTCATCCGTAGAATGCTCATGGCTTCCACAGTGAAGACAATCCTCATGTTCATCCGTAGAATGCTCATGGCTTCCACAGTGAAGACAATCCCCATGTTCATCCGTAGAATGCTCATGGCTTCCACAGTGCAAACACCCACCCAAAACTATCACCTCCTTATGGTTTGTTATTTTTCTTATAAACCACTACTAGATTTTTGTCAATATATTTGAAACAGTGTTTCACAGATTATCTTAAATTTTTTATGGATTAAATCCTAACAATTTGTTAAAGTTTTAATAAGGTTATGAAAAGATTTTTATTATTCTTTGTTTTATTTTTTAATCTATTTTTATATAAAGAAATTGTCTTAGCCACTGATTTTCTTGATATTGTCATAAATGAAATAGCATGGATGGGGACAAAAGTTTCTTATAATGACGAATGGATTGAATTATATAATAATACTAATAATCCAATTAATTTTGACAATTGGATCCTTAAAGCTGTTGATGGGAAGCCAGAAATAATTCTTTCTGGCACAATTCGGGCCAATGGCTTTTTTCTTTTGGAAAGAACTAATGACAATAGTGTGCCAAACATTACTGCTGACCAAATTTATACCGGAGTCTTAAGTAATAATGGTGAACACTTACAGCTTTTCGATAATCAAAATAATTTAATTGATGAAGTAAATCAGGCTAACTCTTGGCTTACTGGTGACAATAAAACTAAACAAACAATAGAAAGAACCAGTCCGGCTTTGTCAATTTGGAAGACAAGTAAAAATCCAGAAGGAACTCCGAGGTCAAAAAATAGTGTTTTCACTAAACAGGAATCTGATCCCGAACCAATGTCTGAAACAGAACAAGTAATTGAACAAGAAGTGGAACAACGAGCGGAACAACAAGTTGAAGAAAAAACTTATGCTGTAGGAATAATATTTAGCGAAATCCTTCCTTCTCCAGAAGGTCCCGATACTGAAAACGAATGGATTGAAATCTTCAATAAAAATGACTTTGATGTTGATTTATCGGGTTGGAAAATAAAAGACAGCGTTGGCAGTATTACAGTTTACACTTTTCCTAAAGAAACAATCAAAACGCAAAGTTATTTGGTGCTTTCAAGGCCAGAAACAAAAATTACATTGAATAATGATGCTGATGCTTTAAATTTGATTCAACCTAATGGAATAGTGGCTGACACTGCAAGTTACGAAAAGGCTCCAAGAAACCAATCGTTCAACCTAACAAATTCTGGATGGAGCTGGAGCGAAAAATTAACCCCTGAAGCTCCTAATATTATTAAACAAACCCAAGAACAAGGTTTTGAAAAACTCATCCTAAAAAGTCCTGATAATAAAGCAGAGAAAAACGATATTATGAAAGATGATGAAAGCATGCTGGCAACTGTTGGAAAACAAATATCTGAGCCCAACGAATCTTCTAATATTTATTTAATTGCTCTAACTTTAGCCCTGTTTTCAGGAATAGTAATACTGATTTTAAAAAGAACAATAAAAAAAACTAGGTTGATTTTTAAAGAAAAATAAACTAATATTTAAGCATACTAACCTCTAATGAGATTATAGGACAATATTATGTCAGGTCATTCGCATGCTAAAACTGTAAAAAGTAAAAAGGAGGCAGGGGCCAAGAAAAGAAGTCATATCTTCTCTAAAATGAATCGTTTAATTACTGTCGCCGTAAGAAGCGGGGGCCCAAATCCTGAAATAAATTCCAAACTAAGGATGGCAATTGAATCTGCCCGTTCTTTTAATATGCCCAATGACAACATTGAAAGAGCGATAAAAAAAGCTTCTGGCGAAGGCGGAGTCGAAAAATTAGAAGAATTTGTCTTTGAGGCTTATGGTCCCGGAAACGCTGCTCTTTTAATTGAAGGAATTACTAATAATAAAAACAGGGCTCTGGGTGAGATAAAAAAAATCTTAAGCCAATATAATGGCAAACTAGTTCGGGAAGGAGCAATTAAATGGATGTTTGAAAGAAGGGGATATGCAACCATTATCCTCGAAGCGCAAAACGAAGAATTAAAAGATAAAGAAAAGTTAGAGCTTACAGCTATTGAAGCTGAAGCTGAAGATATTGTCTGGAATAATAATAATTTAGATGTCCATACTAGCATTGAAAATCTGGAAAAGGTTAAAAATAATTTAGAAGAAAAAGGAATAAAAATAGAATCATCTGGTCTGGAATGGAAGCCAAAGGAAGAAATGGATCTTGACGAAAAGCAAAAACAAGGCTGTCAAAAGCTTTTTGAGGCTTTGGATGAAAATGATAACGTCCAGGACATATATTCTAATTTAAAAGTTTAATTCAATAATAACTAATTTATAAAAGTATTTGTGATTATTCTAGGTATTGATCCGGGGACAGCAAGCACGGGATATGGAGTTATTAAAAAAGCAAAACCTTTTAAGTGTTTGGATTATAACGTAATACACACTGTTCCTGGCGTAGAAATGGGTGAAAGATTAAAAATAATAAATAACGAACTTTTAAAAGTTATTAAAAAATACCAACCAGATATTTTAGCAATAGAAAAAATATTCTTTTTTAGAAACTTAAAAACCGCTATTCCAGTCTCTCAGGCAAAAGGATCCATACTTTTAACGGCAGCAAAGAAAAAAATACCTGTGTGGGAATATACTCCTCTTCAGGTTAAATTTACTATTACTGGTAATGGAAGAGCAGATAAAAAAGAGGTCCAAAGATGCATTCAAAAGATGCTTAGACTTAAAGAAATTCCTAAGCCGGATGATGCTGCTGACGCTTTAGCTATTGCCGCTACTTATCTTTTAAAAGAGATCTAATTTCCACAATTAACAAGAGTGTCCCGCGACCTATAGTCCTCTTTAAAATTTCAAAACAAAATACAAAAACCGCATCTAATACGGTTTTTACTTTTATATAAAAAACTTAATTTGTTTTCACGAATTTTCTTTTCCCAACCTTAATCACCATCCCTTTTTTTATTTTAATAATTTCTTTCCAGTCATTTTTTCGCCTCCCGTCAATTTTAACCGCATTCTGCTCAATTAATCTTTTTGCTTCTGATTTTGATGAAACTAATTTTGCTTTTACCAATAAATCTAAAATCCCTATTTCTTTTTTTACTATTTTTACTTTTTTAATTTCTGACGGTGGTTTTTTTTCTTTAAAAACTCTATTAAATTCTTGCTCAGCTTTTTGGGCCAATTTCTCGCTATGATAAATCTTTACAATTTCTTTTGCCAAGTTGGCTTTTACATCTCTTGGATTAACCTTCTTCGATTTTAAGTTTTTTTCTATTTCTTTAATATCTACTAAATCCAGACCGGTACACAATTCAAAATAATGAATAATTAATTCATCTTTCAAAGACATAATTTTCCCGAACATGTCATTTGGCGCATCGGTTAAATTAACAAAATTACCATAGGTTTTACTCATTTCTCTTCCATCTAAGCCAGTAAGCATCGGGGTTGTTAAAGTATATTTTTCTTTTTTATTATAGATTTTCTGAAGCTTTCTACCTACTAACATATTAAACATTTGATCTGTTCCTCCTATTTCTAAATCAACATTCATTGCGACAGAATCATAACCCTGCATCAAAGGATAGAGCAGTTCATTAAGCCATACTTCTTGTCCTTTTTTGAGTCTGTTTTGAAACATATTTCTTTCAAGCAATCTTGAGGTTGTAAAATTAGAACCTATTTTCACTAAATCATTAAACTTTAAATTCTCAAGCCAAATATGATTCTGTTTGATTTTAACTTTTGACATGTCTAGCACCTTTGAAGCCTGTTTTTTATAAGTGGCAATATTTTTTTTAACTTGCTTTAAAGTTAAAGGTTTTCTTTTCTTGTCCCTACCAGAAGGGTCACCGATCTGAGCAGTAAAAGTTCCGAACAATAAAATCACTTCATGACCTAAGTCTTGAAAATCTCTTAACTTTCTCAAAGGCACAGCGTGACCAATATGAATATTCAAACTTGTTGGATCGATTCCAAAATACAGCCTTATCTTTCGTTTCTTCATTAGTTCTGCTAAGCCCTTTTTATTGGGCAGGATCTGTTCTATTCCTTTTGTTAAAACTTGATCAATTTTTTTGTCTTTATTCATATACTTAAATTTATAATTATTTAAGATTTTTGACAAATAAGTTAAAATTAGTGAAAACTAATATATGGCAAAAAGAAAATATTATAGGAAGACATATAATAGAAGGGATCAAAAAAAGAAAGAGGGGGTCCAGAAAAAAGACGCCGGTAACATGGTTAAAGTTCTTTTAACTGGATTTATACTAGCTGTCTTCTGTTCTTTATTTTTGTTTTTTTATTATGTAAAAGATTTTCCAAGGCCAGAGATATTTAATGAACGACAATTAGCTCAATCCACAAAAATATACGATAGGGCGGGCCAAGCACTTCTTTATGAAATTTATGGTGAAGAAAAAAGAACCTGGGTCTCTTTAGAATTCATGCCCGAACATTTGAAACAAGCCGTAATCGCGGCAGAGGATGCTAATTTTTATAATCACTTTGGAGTTGATATAAGGGGGATTATAAGGGCGATTTTAGCTGATTTAAGAATTAGACAACCAGTTTATGGTGGATCTACAATCCCTCAGCAACTAATAAGATCTACTTTCTTATCAACCGAAAAAACAGCTGAAAGAAAGATAAGAGAGATTGCTATGGCTCTGGAATTAAACAGACGTTATCCAAAAGATAATATCCTTGAATGGTATTTGAACCAGGTACCTTTCGGACAAAATGCTTATGGAGTAGAAGCTGCCAGTCAAACTTATTTTAATAAATCAGTAAGTGAAATTTTATTATCTGAATCAGCAATACTTGCTGCTTTAATTCAGGCTCCCTCCCGCCTATCTCCTTATGGAGAGAATAAAGACCGGCTCTTAATTAGAAAAGATTATGTCTTAGACAGAATGACCAGCGAAAAGTTTATAGATAAAGAAACAGCAAACACAACAAAAGCCCAAGAAATTAGTTTTATTGAAAAACCCGTTCAAATAAAAGCCCCCTATTTCACTCTTTGGGTAAAACAACAATTAGAGGAAAAATACGGAGAAGATTATTTAAGAAGAATGGGGTTACGGGTTTATACTTCCTTGGATTGGGAATTACAGCAAGAGGCAGAAGAAATAACTAAACAAGGAGTTGAGACAAACAAAGCATATAATGCCCACAATGCGGGAGTAGTTGTAATAAATCCTCAAAGTGGTGAGGTTTTAGCCATGATGGTAGGGACTGGAAATTATTACGACGAGCCATATCCTGAAGGATGCACGCCAGGAAAAGACTGCTCGTTTGACCCAAGATTTAATGTAGTCGTGGGAACGCAGAGAAATCCTGGCAGACAGCCTGGTTCGGCCTTTAAGCCTTTTGTTTACGCTACTGCTTTTAAACAAGGCTACGATGATAAATACACCGTCATTGACGAACCAACTAATTTTGGCTCTTGGGGAAAAGAGGAGGAATATTCACCCCAAAACTATGACGAGCTTTTCCGGGGCCCAGTGACTTTAAGACAGGCCTTATCTCAATCTTTGAATGTCCCCTCGGTAAAAGTTCTTCTCGATTTAGCTGGATTAAATGAAAGCGTTAAAACTGCCGAAGATTTAGGAATTACCACCCTAAAACCTCATTATGGACCTTCAATCGTACTTGGAGGATGGGAAGTAAAACTGCTAGAAATAACTTCTGCCTATGGAGTTTTTGCAAATGATGGATTAAGGGTCCCTCCTGTATCAATTTTAAGAATAGAAGATTCAAAGGGGAATATTATTGAACAAAATAAAAAAACTCCTAAAAGAGTTTTGGAAACGAATGTGGTCAGATTAATTAATAGTATTTTATCAGATAACAATGCAAGATCTCCAATGTTTGGCTCCTCTTCTCTTCTTTATTTCAGAGATTTTGATGTAGCTGCTAAAACTGGCACAACTCAAGACTATCGTGATGCTTGGACAATAGGATATATGCCCTCTGCCGTGATTGGTGTTTGGGTAGGGAACAACAATAATGAATCAATGAAAGAAGAGCCGGGGGTTGTTCTTGCAGGACCAATTTTCAATAGAATCATGAATAAACTTTTATGGAAATTTCCGAAACGGGATTTTATAGAACCAGAGTTGCCTCAAAATAACTCTACCTCTACGCCGACTTTATAGGCATTATAATATAAAGATAGTCCTCATCTCCTTTAGGCTTTAGGGCAGCGGGACCATCTTCGTCTGTTAATTTAAAAGTTAATTTGTCTTTTTTAATCTCTGCTATCCCGTCAATTAAAAACCTGTGATTAAAAGAAACAATAAGCTCGTCTCCTTTAACATCTCCAATAAAAAAGCTTTTATACTCGCCCAAATCAGGGCTTTGGCTTAGAACCTCAATTTTATTATTTTTAGGACTAATTTTTAATTTAACCTCATTCACTTTACCGCTAAAAAGGCTGGCGCTTTTAATTTGATTAAGAAGCTCTTTTCTTTGCACCTCTACTTCGGTTTTATACTTCTTGGGAATAATTTCCTCATAATTAGGGTATTCTCCGCTAATTAATTTCGAAATAAATTGAATTTGAGGGTGATCCGTTTCGCTCATCATATACTCAAATAAAATCTGGTTTGGAGAAAAACAAATTTTTAAATCTCCTTGTTTTTCACCAAAAACACTAACAACTTCTTTGGCGGCCGACTGAGGCAATATTAAAGAGTGTTTTTTCGAAAGATTAGTATTAATAAATATTTTCTTTTCGGCCAATCTAAAACTATCCGTGGCAACCATTTTAATTAAATTACTCTCGAAAATAAAATATATACCCGAAATTTCGGGCCTGGCCGTAGAGGATGAGGGAATATTTATTATTTGAGACAAGGCCTGACAAAAACTAAAATTATCAACCTTAACAATCTGTCCATCTTTTAATTGGGGAATAATAGGAAATTCTTCTGGGTTTATTCCTTTAATTTTTGTTTTATAATTACCACAAACCAAATCCATGGTAAAATTTTCTACATCCAAACTAACAGGTTTATCTGGTAAAAGATTTAAAAGACTTGAAAGAAATTTTGTTGGAATACAAACCTCTCCCTGTTTTTCAATTTTAGATAAACTCCACCAATTAATAGCTGATTCTAAATTAGTGGTTGATAATCTTAAAAAGTTTTTTTCTGTTTTAAAAAGAATATTTTGCAAAACGGGTAGAGTTAGTGATTTTTGGGAAATTTTTTCAACAATACCAACGCCTTTTTTTAGTTTTTCTTTTAATATATTTATTTTCATTGTTGTTGTTGGTGTTAATGATTAATTATTATTTTTAAACCTATTTGATTTGGGGAAAACCCTGTGGGTTTGTTGGGGTATTTATAAAGGAAAATTTGGGGATTTTTTTAAGTAAATTTTTTTAAGGTATTTTTTACAGAGGTTTTCCACTACTTAAGCACATAAAAGACGTTGCTTTATTAACCCTATTTCCTCGTCCAAACTTTCGTTTTTATCAACCTCCTTTAGTATTTTTTCATAAGCATAAATGGCTGTTGTGTGGTCTTTGCCTCCAAACCTTCTGCCAATAAACGGGAAAGACGCCTTTAGCTCTTGTCTTAATAAGAACATAGCAATTTGTCTGGGTCTTACTATTTCTTTTTTTCTTGAAGTTGACATTAAATCCTTTTCTTTTAAATCATAAAAAGCAGCTACGGTTTGGATTATTTTTTTTGCATTAACAGTGCGCGAGGGTGATGAAGTTAGATTTTTAAGTAGTGTTTTAGCTATCTTTAAGTTGGGAGGATTATTATTTAGTTTTTGGTAAGCAATTAAAATATTTAAGGCTCCTTCTAATTCCCTTATATTCCTCTGAACTTTTGAACTGATATAGTTTAATATTTCATCCGAAATATCAACCTCTCGTTCCTGGCACTTCGATTTTAATATGGCGATTCTTGTCTCTAAATCAGGGAAAGATATGTCAGCTATCATCCCTCCCTCAAAACGCGATCGCAGTCTTTCAGCTAAAGCTGGAATGGCTTTTGGGGGCCTGTCAGAAGAAATAATAATCTGCTTATTTTTTTCATAAAGAGTATTAAAAGTATAAAAGAACTCTTCCTGGGTTTTTTCTTTCCCTGTTAAAAATTGAACATCATCTATTATTAAAACATCAATTTTTTGGTATTTTGATTTTAACTTTTCAGTTTCTCTATTTCTTATTGACGATATTACCTCAGCTACAAAATTGCCCGTTGGTATATACCTGACTTTTTTGTCTTTAAAATTTTGGATTATTTCATTACCAATTGCCTGAAGTAAATGGGTTTTTCCCAAACCTACTTTTCCATAAATAAACAATGGATTATATACTTGGCCTGGTTTTTTTGTTATTGCCCAACTAGCCGCCTGAGCCAATTCATTAAACGGACCAACTATAAAATTATTAAAAGTGTATCTGGGATTAAGGTTTGTGTTTTTATCAACTTTAAACTCTTGAAATTCTAATTGTCCACTCTCAATAGAAAAAGGAACAATTTTTTTAAGAGTATCTGTTTTAGACTTTCCAACTTCATATTTTACACCTTTTATTTTATTGTCTAATCCGCGCAAGACCTTGAAAATGGTTTTATTATATTTTTGTTCAAGCCACTCTCGGGCGAAAGAATTGGGGACAGAAACAAAAACACGACCTTCTTCTTGCGAAACAATTTGTGTGCTTTTAAACCAAGTAGCAAAGCTAGCCGGAGAAATTTGAAGTTGGATTTGTGCTAATACCGCTTGCCAAAGTTCTTCATCAGTCATAATTATATGTGTAAGGTTAATGTCTCATTATAGCTATAAGTCAAACGAATGTAAAATAAGCATAAAATTTAACTTTTGTTTAAAATATGAGTAAAAACTGGGTAAAAACTGTGGATTTCGTCTTGACAAAAAGAGCAATATCGTGTTTAATAAAGACGAAGGTTCAGCTTAAAATATTGACTTTAAGCATTTAAAAATATAATATAAACGAAATATGTCGATTACTTATAAGCCAAAAAAAAGAAAAAGAAAAAGAAAGCACGGATTTTTAAAAAGAAACAGAACTAACGCAGGTAAAAAGATTTTGAGAAGGAGAAGGAAAAAGGGTCGTAAAAAACTTACCGTTTAGATTGATGTTGCCCAAGCCAAACCGTTTAAAAAAGAAAAAAGATTTTGAAAGGGTTTTTAAATTAGGCAAAGGCATAAAACAAGATTTTATATCATTGAGGATTAACAGAAATGGATTAGAAAACTCTCGTTTAGGTTTCGTTGTTTCCTTAAAGGTTTCAAAAAAAGCTGTTGTGCGCAATAAAATTAAAAGAAGATTGCGGGAAATAATAAGAGCAAGAATTAAAGATATAAAAAAAGGATTTGACGTTGTATTGATTGCCTTGCCTGGATCAGACACAAAAGATTTTGAAGAAACTAAAAAATTAGTAGAAAAATTATTTAAAAAAGTGAGGATTTTATAAACATGAACATATTGCTTGAAGTTTTTAATAAAGTGCTTTACCAGCCATTATTTAATGCGTTAGCTTTTCTTTACCATTGGTTGCCTGGTAATGATTTTGGCATAGCTGTAATTGTTTTAACAATTCTAATTAGGTTGGCACTTCATCCTTTAATGAGCAAATCATTAAAATCGCAAAAAGTTTTTAGAGAGCTTCAACCAAAAATAAAAGAAATTCAGAAAAAGTTCAAAAATGACCAGCAAAAACAAACCGAAGAATTATTAAAAATTTATAGGGAAGCAAAGATAAATCCAATCAGTGGCTTTTTGCCTTTGCTTGTTCAATTACCTCTTTTAATCGCTCTTTATCAGGTTTTCTGGAAAGGGCTTGAGCCAGGGGCAATGAATAATTTATATAGTTTTATGCCTGCCTTGGGACAAATAAACCCTAGTTTTTTGGGAATCATGAATCTTTCCCAGGCCAGTATGTTTTTAGCAATATTAGCAGGAACGGCTCAGTTTGTTCAGGCAAAAACAATGAATCCAAAACAAAAGAAAGAACAGAAGGGTCAGGTTGCAAATATAATACAAAAACAAATGCTTTATTTTCTGCCGGTTTTTACCGTTATAATCCTACTTCGTTTGCCAGCAGCTATCGCTCTTTACTGGATTGTTACTTCTTTATTTTCGATATTTCAGCAACATAATATTAATAAGAACCATGTTGAGTCAAGCTGATTTAAGAACAATTAGACAAGTTACCAGTGAGTTTTTTGAAAAAGCTAGTTTTGATGTAGGAATTGAATTTCTTTCTCAAAAAGACTTGATTATTCCTATTAATTTAAAAACCGATGAGCCTAAGATTCTAATTGGAGAAAGAGGCCAAACATTGGGTGAAATTCAAAGATTATTAAAAGTAATCTTAAGAAAACAAATTGACCAGGAATTCTACATTGATTTAGATATAAATGGTTACAAAAAGAAAAAGATTGAGTATTTAAAAGAACTGGCAAGGTCAGTTGCTGATGATGTTGTCCTAATGAAGGAAGAAAAAATACTTCCTTCAATGCCAGCTTATGAAAGAAGGATAATTCATATGGAGTTATCAGAAAGGGAAGGCATAACAACTGACAGCATAGGCAGAGAACCGGAAAGAAAAATAGTAATCAAGCCTTATTCGGAGCAACTTTAGCGTTTGGTGGTTATTATTTTGTGCGGGAGGGGGTACTCTTTTTGACTTAACAAACTATTGAATAAAAACAAAACAAAAGAAGTCCTAAGGGGGACTTCCTGTTTTTTATTTCTGACACGAAATATTAACCTATAATCCTTTTTCCTTTTTTATTCTCAATATTTCTTCTGGAGAGGTTGTGATTATTTGATCTTCAGCATAGGAAGCAACTGATTTTATGGCAACATGTTTTTGGCCGGCAAAGAATATTCCTTCACCAACCTCCGCTTCTAAAAGCAGATATTTTTCTCCTTCTGTTAGGTTAAATATTTTCTGCATTACGTCAATTGTTGCCGACGATTGTTTCATTATAACCTGCAGGGATGAGTTTGTAATAATCGGCTGTCCATAGGAAGATTTCATAAAATCATTAACGTCCTGTGTTATTGTGGTTACTCCCAGCCAGTATTTCCTGCCTCGTTTGCAAATTCCATAAAGAAATGATGCGCCATCTTCGTTTTGCATTATCCACCATGCCTCATCAATCAATAAAATTCTTTTTTTCATTTCAGTTCTTACTTTATTCCAGATATATCTCATAATAATAAATAACGCTATTGGTCGCAGCTCATCCTCCATGTCTCTTATTCCAAAAACCACGAGAGGTTTGTCCATTGAAATGTTTGTTGATTGGTTAAAGAACTGGGCAAATGTTCCTTTTGTGAATTTTCTAACCCTTCTAACTAACGACTCTGCTCCTTCCATTTGCTTTAAAACATCTTCAAGGTCTTGCATTAGAGGAATTCTTTCTTGCCAGGTAGATGGATCGCTCTCGGGAGTGATGTCTTTTGCAGCATAAGTTTCAGTTAAAGCTTGGTCGATTATTGCATCTTCTTCGGGAGTTAATCCCTTCAGCATAATTCTTAAAAGCCCAACTAAATTAATAACGTTTGAGCGCAGAACGTCTTCTGGCTTTTCTCCCTCTCTTGGAACGGGTAAATCAAATGGATTAATGTGGTTTGATGAAGCCAAAGAAATATTAAAGAAAGAACCACCTACTGAATCAGCCAAATGCTTATACTCATTTTCAGGGTCTAATATCATAACTTCGATTCCTGTCATTAAAGACCTTAAAATTTCCACCTTTGCAAAATAACTTTTTCCGCTTCCTGATTTTCCGAATAAAACTTCGTTGGCATTCTCTAAGCTAAACCTATCAAATAAAATCAAAGAATTATTGTGTCTGTTTATTCCATAAAGTATTCCGTCATTCGAGCTTAGATCAAAAGAAACAAAAGGAAAGATTGAAGACAAAGGACCAGTATTCATAGAGGTGTGAACCTGGAGTTGGTCTAATCCATAAGGAGCAGTAGTGTTGAATCCTTCTCTTTGTTGATAAAGAGAAGGTTTAATATAAATTAATCTTGACTCTAAGATTGACCTTAATTTAGTTTCAACGTCTCTTAATTGCTGAACAGTGTCCCCATATACTGTTAAATAAATGCCGAATTTAAACATTCTTTCCTGAGCAGTTTGCAGCTTATCTCTTAATCCTTCTAAATCCTGATAAGCAATCTCTAATGTTGGATCTCTAATTAATCCTTTTTCTTCTCTTTCAGAAAGCTCAGCTGCTACTTCCGTAACTTTTTTCCTTAATTGTTTTAAAACCATTCCAGTATCAACAGGATGAACGTGAATAGCAATGTCCATTGGGGTATCCATATTAATAATTGGGGAAAACCAACCTGTGCTTAGATATCTTGGATAGGAGAAAATAAAAAAGGACTTGGCTAATTTTTTGCCCAGTTTTATATAACTTGAGGTTGCAGCAAAAGAAGAGGGAGCAATTATATCTTTAATGTCTATTGCTGGAGTCTCAAAAATCTGCGCTGACAGATCATCTTTTTTCTTTTTAAAAAATGGTAGCTTCATATAATTAGAGTTTAAAGTATTAGGTGGTTAGTTCCGGTGGTATTTCCGGGTAATAACCAACTTCAGCTTCTTCTGGATGGTACGAACTCCAGAAAAGTTCAATTAATTCAGTAGTATTTAAAGGAATAGATTGAAGCCCGCATCTTCTTAATCCCAAGGCAGCGAATTCCATTCTCTGCCAAAGCTGGGTTCTTGCTCTTTGAAACTTTTCTTCCGTTAAAGATGTGGTCTTTTGTTTTGTTTCTTCGGCGGTTAATTTAGGAAGCTCAATGAGGCTGAAAGGAACTATTACGAAAAACTGCTTTGACATAATTGCTCCGCCTCTAATCAACTCTCTTATGAATTTTTGATATTCAGCAATCTGAATTTTTAGAAGTTCGTTTTTTTCCTTTGCTTCTAATTCTTTTAGTTTTTCCAAATAGCCCGTGATATTTAGTCTTTTTGACTGCATAACTATTTCAATAGAAAAATCCAAAGAATTTAAAAAGTTCTGAAATTGGAAAATAGTTGCATTCTGTTCTTCTTCTGATTTCAAAGCAAAATTAATCGAGGAGACCATTAATACTCCTCTTAAGGCCTTATTCTTTAAAATAATTACCCCTTCTTTAATTTGATATATTTCAATGATTTGTTGCGTTGATGTTTGAGCCATATTATTTAGTTTTTGTTTCTATTTCAGTTTGAATATTTTTTAATTGACTTTTCCTGGCAATCTTTAAAGGAGTTTCTTCTTCTTTTTTTATTTCTGGTTTCGCTTTTTCTAATATTGATATTGTTCCTTGCTTTTTCTTCCAGAGATACATTTTAGGTGAAAGTTTAAATTTTAAAAAACTTCCAATAACACTAGGAAGAGATCTTCCGCCAATCTTAAAGAAAGCCAAGGCTAGTGATGCTCCGCCTAAAAAAATAGAAGCCAAAATAAAAACCGAAAAGGGAGCATTAAAATAAATCATAAAACAGATTGCTGCTGCAACGCCAACATATGTAAACTGCTTGAAGGTTAAGGGTCCTACTATTTTTGCCTCATGTTCAATAAATTGGGGGACAGTAAATCTCATGTTTATTGTACAGGTTCTCTATAAGAATCTTTTCTTTTAGGCGCGGCTGATCTCTTTTCTGTTATTGGTCCTGGCGTTTTCATTTGTGCTGGGGGAGTTATTTCCATACTATGAAGTTTTTCCAAACTGCTTTTTACAGGATAAAAAATGAAACGGTTAATTTCCTGAGTCACCTTTTTAGCAATGTCTTTTTTTAATTCTAATTCTTGCTCTATGTTTTTTTCGAACTCATCTGGTTTTAATATGCCTAGCAAAACATCACCAGCTATACTAGCAAGTTGTGAAACCTGGTCTATCTCATATCTGTCGCAAACACTGAAAATATTATTTGCTGTTTCTTCAGATAAAAGTTGGTTTTTTAGTTCATCAGGGAGCTTTTGAAAAAGTTCCCAATATTGTTTTTTTGTTAGATTTTTAGGCATAAGTTAGGGCTTGACAAATTTATAATATATGATATAATTTAAGTAGTTTAAAATTAAAAATTAAAAATTGAATGATGTGAAGAAAATGGGAACAAGTCAAAAAGAAAAGGAAAATAAAGCTTTGCGTGCTCTGATAGCTAATGCTAATCAGGAAGATGTCGACGAAGAAGAAATTCGAAAAATAGTAAAGAATATTGCTGAGAAGATTGTGGCGGCTAGAGAAAAGGTTCAACTCAAAAGAAAAGAGCTTAGAAAAAAAGAAAAGGCTTTGATGGATGCCGAGCTTGAAAATTTGAGAAGAGCGACGTTCGATCCTCCTCGCGCCCCCCTAGATCTGACTTCTAAGATTGATATCATTGATACAGTTACAATTTCTTTAGAGGCAAAAGAAACTTACTACTACGAGCTTGTCAGAAGGGCTAGGCGGGATCACCCAAAAGTATTCAGGCGACAACAAAAATAATTGTCGTTTTTTTTTATTAATTATCAATGATCTTTTTTATCCAGTTTCTCCTACCATTTCTTTCGTTAAGTCAACTCTTTATTGTGATGGGATATCTGGAGTATCTTCTACTAATCCCTCTGCTAGTTCTGCTGTTTCTTTTGCCTCTCTTTCTTTTTGTATCTTTTCCCGTCCCTCTTTAACCAGTTCCTGTATTCTCGGTCGCGTTATATTTTTTTCAGGAAGTCCAAATCCTAAATTCTGTGCTGTATTTCCATGAAGCCAAAGAGCGAGAGAAGGATTTCTCTCGGCAATTTTCTTGGCCTTCTCTCTTCCTTCAATTTCTTCTTGAATACCTTCTGTAATATTCATTCCAAAGTTTTTACCAATCTCAGCCATTTGATTGCCGTTAAATGTATCAACTATGGCTTCTTTCATCACTTCGTTTGTAAGAGACCCTTCAGACATTAATTTTACGTCTGAAGGCTTTATTTTAACCAATATCTCTCTTATTATCTCTTTTTGTATTTTTTCATCAGAATTATCCCATCTTTTATCTAATTCAGCCGCAGTTTTCGTATCATAAAGTTGAAGTGATCTTCTACCCATATTCTTTTCTTCTGCCATATATTTTTTCTTTTCTTCTTTCCCAAAAATACCATCCTTTTCAGCTTTTCCTAATGTTCCATCTTTTATCATAGCTTCCATTATTCCTACTACCCTAGAAACAGCTCTACTTTTACCAAGCTTAGTAACGCTTTTCTTGTCTAGAGCAGCTTTTAATTCAGCTCTTTGTGCTTCCTCTGTTTGCCCCTCCATCATCTTTTTTGCCTCCTCCGCACGTGTTGTCTTAGACTCTTTTTTTGCTGCTATTTCAGGTGTAGTTCCCCCCATACGATAAGCCCAACGCACCGGTTTTGCAACAATAGTTCTTCTTGCTTTTGTCCATCCTCTTCCAAGTCTACCCTTCCATCCTTCCACGTCTTTCCATTTTTCTTCTTTTTCGCTTTGTGTGACCGCTACCTTTCTTAAACTTTTGACCGCTGATTTGCCTAATATTTTTCCTCCTCCCTTCGCCAGTGTTTTAGTTTGATCTATCAAAGCCTGAGCGAATTCGGGCATACCCTCTTTTGATAATTTAAAAACAACCCCTAAATAAACCAGCATGAATAGATAATAATACATAGATTTTTGGAAAAGAAAGGTTCCTCCCTCCATAGTTAGACTAAATTGTTCAGGTTCAGCTATAATTACTCCAAGGAATTTCAAACCTAATCCCAATAAGAATAAAACTACAATTCCCAAGAAAGACCATGATACAAGCATATTAAGCCATTTATCCCAGTGTTTTTTAGTTGTTTTTAAAACAGAAGCTACAAAAGCTAAAGGAGAAAATATAGTTAAAATCCATATCATAGCTATTCTCATCAAAAAGAGACCTGTAAAGAACAAAAAGATCATTCCTGCTCCAACATTAAAAATAATCAAAACAACTGCTTCGCCTAAAATCTGAAAAAGAGGTCCCGTGATAAATAACGTTAATAGGATTATTAGAGCTGCGACATTGCCATAAGGAATGAGAGCAATTCCAGCATAACCCAGAATGATGCCTATAAGCCATGCTAAAACGCTTGCACCGCTTGCCACCAATGGCTCTATGGCTAAAGAGACAAAGTCTGCTCCAAGCGCTATTGAAATGGTATTTTGAAAAATGTCAGCTATATCAACAAAAATACCTACAAACACCTTGCTAAAATTAATTAAAAGAGCGATAAGAATAAATTTTGGCAAAGCTTTTTTTGCATCAAGGGTTTCGATTTTCAAAATATATGCTAAAGCAATAAAAACCAGTATTAGTACTAAAAAAGCATTAGATATTCCAGCAACAAAATTCCATCCCTGGATAACAAGACCATTTCCAAGATTAATAGGAAGATTTATTGCCCATTGTAAAAGAGAAGCTGAAAGAGCAGAAAAAATTGTTGATTCAAGTATTAATGCTAATAGAAGTATAAAGTATTTGAGAATTGTACTGTCAATAAAGTCTAAAGCATCAAGTTGGACTTGAGCTACATCAAAAATCCCAAAATCGCCAACACCAAATAATGCCTGAGCCGTGCTCCCATTAAAAAGAAAACCAAGAACAAAAAGAAATAAAAAGACCAACTTCAATTTTTTATTTAAGATTGTTTTAGATAATTGACGCTTAAATTTTTTAAACATTTTAATAAACATCAGCATCATCAACATATACACATTTGATTTCATAAGTCTTGTTAAGATCGCTTGTTCTGGCAATTATCGTTTTCTCTTCACCGTCGCAATATTGATATGTGGTCCCGAATATCTCTCTAGACTCAAACTTAGAATATAATTCTGCCGTACAATAACCTCCTTGTTTTGTTTCTCCACTATCATAATCATAATAAAAAAACTCTAGTGATCCCTCGCGTACAGCTATACTGGTGCTTGCAAACGAATATTTTGCAATATCAGTAGAGGTTCCTTGAAAACTCTCTTCAGACCAGACACGTGCAAAGTCGCATGGCTGAGTTAAGTCCACAGGTTCTGGGTTTAGTGATTCAAAAACCGATGTTGATAATGTTATCTCAGGTATGTCTAGCGTGGTAAGTTCTGGATTAATAGTGTTGAGAATTAAGAATGTGCTTAAAAGTAAAGCAAGGCCAGTGATGGCTGAAGTAATTTGCTTTTTAGCCTCAGTCATTTTGCCTGTGTCTCCGGCAGAGGATAAATACTGAAATCCAGCAGATACTAAAGCAATAAAAGTTGCTAATCCTCCAATAACCATTGCCCATTCATAGATATAGGCGATTAAGAATGTAATTGTTTGGCTCTGTTTGTCATTTAAATCAATGCCTCCTGGAGAGGTTGGCCAATCAAGTTCTAAAGCAAAAACGCTAAAACTTATAACAAAGGTTCCTATTAGTACCAATAAGAAAAGAATATTTTTCTTTTCAATAAGTCTTCTCATGTTTTAATTATGACACAAGTTAATATATTGTAGCAACCATTATTTATTAATTATTACCGAGTTAATAACAAAATTAGCCTGTTCTCTGAAATCTGACCAGTCTTTTTTAAATACTATAAATGCTATCAATCCTAATTTTTTTTCACCTTCAGCTATTTCAATGAGGATGATTTTTTCTTTAGAGCGTAAGCTGTAGCGGTCTGTTTTTTGATATTGAGCTTCAAAAACAACTTCTTCATTTTTAACTTCTAAGCTTATTATTTGCATGTCCCAACCCTGTTCTTGATTGGTTTCCTTCATTGTTTCAATAATTTGTTCAAATCCTTCCTGAGAATCAAAAGATCCTTCATGGACAAGAATCTGGCTAAATTTTCCCAAGTTCAAATTTTGGGCTGAAAAAAGAAATTTTAGATCATGGCTTCCTGCTTTTTCTTGGAGACTGTTTGAATCTTCGCCCTCGATTTCCAACCAGCCCGAAGGATAACTTAATTTTAATTTTCCATCAGAGCTAACAAATTCTTTATAAGTCTGTTCTTTTTTTTCGAAATCTGTTGATTTAATAATATCTGATATTGAACCCAATCCTTTTCCTTGAAGCAATTGTTGAATTTGATCAGTTTCCAAGCCCAGACCTTCCAATTTTTCAAAATCTATTGATTCAATTTTTGAAACATCTGGTATTAAATCCGATTCTTTTCCTTGAAGCAATTGTTGAATTTGATCTGTTTCCAAGCCCAGACTCTCCAATTGTCGTTTTCCTAAATAACTAAATATTGTTCTGATCAACAATATCCCAGCGAGAATCACTACAATTATAAGAATAAATTTAATTATTTTTGACATTTTAAAATCTTATTTCCCACCATCTACCAAAGATGCCTATTCTATAGCCTATAATTGCTAAAAATGTATTAACAATAAGCCAGGCAAGAAAAATTACAATATATCCTGAGATAGATGATTTTAGTATTGATTTTATGCGCACATTTATATCTGGTGAGCCGACATTGAAATATGATACTAGTCCTGTTATTAAAACTAATAAAACTAGAATAATTGGTCCTACTCTCCACAAAACAAAATCAAGAATATATTTAATCAACACAAAAATATCTGTCATCTGGCATGGTTTGCTTTCTATAATATCAGTTTGAGGATTATCGTATTTTCTTCCGCAAGGAACTAACCCTTTTAACATCTCATCAGGAGCTGATTCAATGGTAAAGCTTTCGTTGCCACTCCAGTTTCCGCAGTCTGTTCCTATAGAATTACTACAAGACGAGACAGCCCAGGAATAATCTCCCAAGTCCAAATTATAAATCTCTTGAAAGGCGGCATCACTCATCCCTTCTCTAGACTCACCAATCGTCAGTAGATTAATATGATATTTGTAATAATTAGCGCCAGTATGGATCCATCTAAATTCTATTTTCCCGGCCAAAACAGGAGAATCAGAGTTTTTAGGATAAACTATGGCGGGAACATCTAAAGAAGCATTAATAAAATTCAAAGGAATAAACCAAGAAAGAAAAAATAAAAAAATGAAAATAAGCTTAAAAAGTTTTTTTTCTTTCATTGCTTAATTGTATAACTTTTAGTTAACTTTTTCCAACATTCAATACTTAAAGTTTCAGCTCTTTGGCTTGGTTGAATTTTATTTTTCAAAAGCCATTCTTTTGTTTTTTCTTTTTCTAATTTTAATTCTTTTGCCAGATTATTTATTAACTGTTTTCTTGGATGAGAAAAGCCAGCCTTAACAACTTTAAAGAACTTTTCAGTGAATTTTTCAGAGGATTTTGTTTTTAATGGAATTATTTTAATAATTGAAGAATCCACTTTTGGTTCAGGCCAGAATGATTTTTTTGAAACATAAGAAACGATTTTTGGCCTGGCATAAAACTGAATTGAAATAGCTAAAAGGCTCATTTTTGTTGGTTCGGCGCATATCCTTTGAGCAACTTCTTTTTGAATCATTAAAATCATTGATTCTGGAGGTTTTTTAAATTCAAGAAACTTTCTAATAATAGCGGAGGCAACATAATAAGGCAGATTAGCTACCAGCTTATAATCATAACCATTAAACCATCTAGTTATAGAATCATAATTTATTTTAAGTATGTCTTTATTAATTATCTGAACATTTTCAATATTTTGGTTTTTTAACTCCTTTTTTAAAATTTCACACATTTTTTTGTCTTTTTCTATTGCAAGTACTTTTTTAGCTTTTTGAGCTAACCTTGTAGTCAAATTTCCGATTCCTGGACCAATCTCCAAGACAATATCATTTTTTGATAAATCAGCTGCTTCAAGAATTTTATTAAAAGTTTTTTCATCAATTAAAAAATTCTGCCCCATTTTTTTTGAGGGTCGTATTCCATAGTTTTTCAACAATTTTTCCACATTTTTTACACTCATTTTATTCAGATTTTACCACAAAATTCTTGTTTGTGCTTTGATTTGTATCACTTGACAACTTGGCTCAATATTAGAAAATATAGTATAAACTAATATATGTCTAAAATAGTAGACAAGACTTCGAAATGTCTGAGAGCAGGATGGAAGAAATCTTCAAGGCCGTTTGTAATGGCGGTTGTTTTGATTCTGTTGGTTTTCATTACTGCTTCTAAAAAAAGTAAGGATGTTGTTTTTTTTCCAACTGACTTACCCGAGACCGCCAGTGTTATACATACATTTTTTGGAGCTAACCAAAAGCCCAAGCCAGAACTTCCAGAATTCATTACTATCAACAATAATAGTTTTAAATCTGTTAGTCCTCCTTATGTAATAACGCCCAAGGTATTGGGCGCTTTAGTAGGAGGCTTGGATATTGAAGATATTCAGCGAACAGAAATTACTGAATATATTGTTGAAGATGGTGATACTCTGTGGGTAATAGCAAGCAACTTTGACGTTTCTTTAGAAACTCTTATGTGGGCTAATGAGCTAACTCACACTGTTTTAATAAGGCCTGATCAGAAACTAATTATTCCTCCTGTGACAGGTATTATTCATCACGTAAAAGTAGGAGACACAATCAGCGAAATTGCAGGAACATATAAAGCTAAAGCAGAAGAAATAGTTTCCTTTAATGGATTATCATCTGAAGCTGACATTCTTATTGGTGATATTTTAATTATTCCTAATGGGAAAATGCCTGTTACAACCCAATATGCTCGTACCTGGGTGCCTTTAAGCAGGAGTTATTTCATGTGCCCCATATCTTCTCCTTGTAGAATTACCCAAGGGCTTCACTGGTATAATGCCATTGACTTTAGTCATGGTAAGTGTGGAGAATCAATTTATGCTGCGGCAGGAGGACAGGTTTTAAGGGTAAATTTAACACGATCCACTTCTCGTTGGGCTTTTGCTGGAGCAGGAAATCATATCACAATTCTACATCCTAACGGTGTTGTAACTATGTATGGGCATATTGCTACCAGTCTTGTCAGCCCAGGAGATACTGTTTATCAGGGACAAACAATTGCTTTAGTGGGAGGCATGCCTGGGACAGCAGGAGCTGGCATGTCTACTGGCTGCCATGTTCACTTTAGTGTCCGAGGTTCCAGTAATCCATTTAGGTTCTAGAAATAATCATTTTTATAAACATTAAAACCTCTACAATATATCTGTAGAGGTTTTTTCTTAAGAGAATAAATGCGTTTAAGGTTTTGATTTACATTTCATACAAACCCCTGCTTCTGGATAAACCTCTAATCTTTTATCAGGAATCTTTTTTTTACATTTTTCACAAATTCCATATTGTCCTTTTTTTATCTTTTCTAAAGCATTATTAATATTTTGGAGCCTGAGTTCTAAATTATGTTCTATTGGTAAAAGACTGCTGTACTCTTCAACTGCATCAGCTGCAGTTTCTAGAGCTGAACCGCCAGAACCACCATTCCATTTAGGAAACCTGGTGTCCCAATCGCCTTTTACGTTTTCATCTTTGTCAGCAAAAGTTTTAAGCTGTTTTTCAGCCTCCTCTTTTTCTTTTTCCAATCTTTCTTTAAATTGTTCAATTGTTTTTTTATCCATAATTTTATTTTTCTAATTCTTGTTTAAGCTGGCTGATTCTCGAGAAAGCGTTATTGATAGCTGTCTCTGAAATTTGTTTTTGTTCTACTGCTTCTAAGAATTCATCTAAAGCATCTTCAACAGGGCTTCTCCAGCCAGAAAAAATCAACATATCAACTCCAGCTGAAACCGGATTAGTCACTATCTGCTTTAAATTAAAATTATCAAGCAAAGAGTTTTGAGATAAGTCATCAGAAATAATTAAAATATCAGAGCCCAACTCACTTTTTAAAAATTCAATACTGGTTGAAGAAAATGAAAAGGGCAGAACTGGATCAATGTCTTGATAAATGGCATTTGATATCATAACCATTTCAGGTGTTGCCTCAGCTGCTTTTTTAAACTGAGACGTTTCTGGTAGATTGGTGGTTGCTAATTGATCCTCTGGGTTAAAGCCAATGCCCACATATCCCGGGAAATGCTTGATAGCAGTTAAAATACCGACTTCCTTTTGTCCTGTAATAAGTGATTTAGCCAGTTCTCCTGATAGATCAAGAGTTTTTTGAAATGAGCGGCTATAAATAAAGTCATTATCCTGGGCATTATCTAAAACAGGTGACAAATTAAGATTTACTCCTAATTCCTTTAATTCTTCCCCTCTTTTTAGCCCTACCGCATAAGCATAATTAGTAGTTGAGATGTCTGATTGAGCAGTTTTTTCTGTTAGAAATTCTATTCTTGAAACTGAACCTCCTTCCTGGTCAACAGCAATTAGAAGCGGCAGCCCCGTTTCTTTTTTCGAAAGATCCTGAAGTTCAGCAATCAAAGTTTTTAACTGTTCCTGACTTTCAATATTTTTTGAAAGAAGGAGTACTCCTCCTGGCCTGTATTTTTTTATGAACTGCTCAAGCTGGAAACTGAGCGTTTTTCCTTCAAAACCAACAATAAACATTTGACCAGCCTTATTCTTTAAATCAGCAATCGTAGTTTGTTCCTTCACTGCTTTTATTGATTCTTCTATACTTTTAAAAGAAGTACTCAGGATAAAATAATTATCAACCATGGCATAACAAATTCCCAAATCATTCATTGAAAGAGTTAAAAAGCGAAAAGGAGTGTTCTCAAAAGCATAGTCCTTAAATCTGGTTGATAGGGCAGTAACTTTGTTTCCAGAAACTAAGAGCCCGTTTGTAATTATGTTATTTTCCCAATTTAGAAGTGATGAGTTTAACTTTTCCTTGTCTTTGATTTCAACAATAATAACCCCTCTTTTGCCGTGCTCTTGGGGATAAACTAATAAATTAAATACATCTGTTTTTAAATTTTCCAAGACATCGGTTGGGATTGTTAATTGAAAGCTTTCAGTAATTTCGCTTAGAGTCATTACTCGCTTCTCTTGTTCATTTTTAATCACAATACGTACAAATTCATTCTCTTTTAAAGCTTTGCTTATTATTTGACTGTAAATATCTTTTATACCGTTGGTATCTGTAGCATTGAAAGCAAGAATGTCTTTAACGTTAATTAAAGATTCGGGGATAACAATCTCCGGTTCTTCAATAATCTCTTCTGGAGCTTCTTGCTCCTGTTGAGAAGATTCTTCCTCTATTGTTAATCGCTGCTTTTGAGTGAAGAACCAATAAGCAAAACCTATAATTAAAAAAACAAGACCAAAAATACCAACCCTCACAAAGATTTTTTTCAATGGAGATGGTCTCTTTGGTGGTTTAGAAATAAGCAATTCTTCTTTTGTTGGTTTTGGTACAATCCCTGGTTTTGTTTCAGGGATGATTCCTGGTTTTTTTGTTTCAGTCTGCAATCCAACGATTCTTTCCCTTTCTTTTTTAGCTTCAAATTCTCTTGAGCTTTTAACGTCTTTTTTCATTGTTCGTATTTCTTCTCTTTTCAAACGTTCTAACTTTTCTTCTTCTGGTTTGGGCGCTATAGGTTTTTCAAAAGAAAACTCCTTTTTTATTTCAGGCGTTGGTTCCTGTGGCTTTGGCTCAGATACCGCTTCTTTTGAGCTTGGTTTTTCTTCTAAGGCTTGCTCTAATTCTTCTGTTGCTTGTCGTGTTGATACTAGTGGAGTTGGTTTTGGTGCTGGTGTTGGTTTTGATTCTGGTCTTGGTTCTGTTTTTGGTTCTAATGTTGGCGGTACTGGAACCCCTTCTTTTTTAATTGACTCAAGGGGAATTTTTTCTACTGGTTTTACCTCTGGCGTTGGGGCAGGAGCTGGTTTCGGTTCGGGTTCTTGTTTTTGTTCTTGGTTTGAAAAATCGCTGGTTTCATCCAGAGAAGTTCTTCTTAACTTCTCCTGGGCTCTTTCTAAAGGGGTTTTGACTTTTTCTTTAAGGGACTTTAGTTTCCCTTCTTTTTCTTTGTTATTTTCTTCTATCTGATTTGACATATTTTTTATCTTCACCTTTTTTATTCAAAGACAAATCTATTCTTCCTTGTTCATCAATAAAAATAACCTTTACTTCTACTACATCTCCTATTTTAACAATATCTGTAACTTTATTCACCCTGTAAGACGCTAGTTTTGAAATATGAATTAAACCTTCTTGCCCAGGAAGGATTTCAACAAAGGCCCCAAAATCCAAAGTTCTTGTTACCTTTCCCTGGAAAACCTCTCCTACTTTAACTTCTCTCGTAATATTCTTTATCCAGGAAACAGCTTTTTTTGCAGCCTCTTCTTTCTCTGCGGTAATGAAAACTTTTCCCGATTCTTCGATGTCAATAGAAACACCGCATTCTTCAATTATTTCATTTATTACTTTTCCGCCTGGCCCAATAACCTTTCCAATTTTCTCTGGATTAATTTGAAGAACCAAAATTCTTGGAGCATAGGGAGAAAGCTCCGCCCTTGGTTTCTCTAAAGTTTTTTTCATTTTACTTAAAATCTCAATTCTTGCCTTTTTTGCCTTTATCAGCGCTTCTTTAAACATTTTTCCCGTAATGCCAGCAACTTTAACATCCATTTGAATGACTGTTGCTCCTTTTTCAGTGCCAGCCAATTTAAAATCCATGTCGCCATTATGGTCTTCAGGCCCCTGAATATCAGTTAAAAGCCTATAATTAGTTTCATCTTTGGGAAATTTTACTCCCTTTTCAACCACTAAACCTATGGCAATACCGGCAACAGGAGTTTTTATTGGAACTCCGGCATCCATTAAGGCCAGACAAGAACTAGAAATAGAAGCCATGCTTGTTGAACCATTTGATGAAAGTATTTCAGAAACAATCCTTATTGTGTAGGGAAAATTATCAGAAGGAGGAATTAAGGGAATAAGAGCTTTTTCAGCCAATAGGCCATGACCAATTTCTCTTCTGCCAGGCCCTCTAATTGGTCGCACTTCTCCTACTGAATAAGGAGGGAAGTTATAATGATGCATGAATCTTTTTTTTCCAACAATTTCCATGCCTTCTAAAAGCTGAACGTCTCCAGGAGATCCTAATGTAAGAATTGATAAACATTTTGTTTGTCCTCTTGAAAATACGCCAGAGCCATGAGCTCTTGGAATAAAACTTACCTTACAATCAATTTTTCTTATCTCGTCTAATTTTCTTCCATCAATTCTTTTTTCTTTTTCCAATATATTGCTTCTAACAATTTCTTTAACTTTGTTTTCAAAAAAATCTAAAGCATAGGTTATTTTCTCTGGATAATTATCTTGAGCAAAAACAATCACCTCTTCTTTTAACTGATTGGTTTCGTGCTTTCTTTGTTTTTTGTCTTTTTGAAAAAGTGCTATCTCTAACTTGTCTTTTATTATTTTGTCTATTTCATTTTCTAACTCTGTCTCTTTTTCGCTTTCTGTTAAAACAATTTTTTCTTTTGCCTCTTTCTCTATAATTTTCTTTTCAAAATCAATTATTTTTTCAAGATAAGGTTTAGCAAATTTATAGGCATCTAAAATTAAATCTTCATTTACTTCATTAAAACTGCCTTCAATCATATTAATTAAAAGGTCTTTTTCTGTTTTCGCTGCAGAAAAAACAATATTCATATCACTTTTTTCCATCTGTTCATAGGTTGGATTTACAACAAACCTATTTTCAATTCTTCCTATTCTTACTGCTGCTAAAGGTCCCTGCCACGGAATGTCAGATATTGAAAGAGCTAAAGATGCTGCTAAAAGACCTAAAATATCAGGGTCGTTTTGTCCATCCCAAGAAAGAACAGTTATTATAAGCTGCACTTCTCTTTTCAAGCTTTTATCAAAAAGAGGTCTGACAGTCCTATCAATTAGTCTTGAATTACAAATTGCTTCGTCTGAAGGTCTGCCCTCCCGTTTTATATATCTTGAGCCTTTGATTTTTCCGGCAGCATAGAATTTTTCTTCATAATTAACGTTGAGCGGGAAATAATCAAGATGAGTTTCTTTGTTAGACATTACCACTGTGGCTAAGACCAAACTGTCTCCATAACGAACAAAGACAGAACCATTGCTTTGTTCTGTTAAGTCTGTAATTTCAGCCGTTAAATCTCTTTTTGCGATTTCTAGTTTAAATTTTTCAAACATGGATAATTATAATTACTTTTTCAATAAATATTTTCTTGGGCTTTTATCTATATCAACGAATTCATCAGCCTCTTTTCTCAGCTTTGAAGAAGATGACCTGCCAAAGGCAATTACTTCGACTCTTTTGCCTCGATTTTTTAAATATTCAATTAACTGAAGAAAATCACCGTCTCCAGAAGCCAGAACAATTGTGTCTATTGTAGGAGAAATCCTGATGGCATCAACAGTCATACCTACATCCCAGTCAGCTTTTTTCGCACCGCCATAAAATTCCTGCAATTCACGTACTCTTGTTTCAATACCAAGCTTTGTTAAAGCTTCAAAAAAAGGCTTTTCTTCACCAGTTTTTGTGCTAACCACATAGGCAAAAGCTCTTATTAAACTTCTTCCGCTGACTGCTGTTTTTAAAATTTCATTAAAATTCACCCGTGAATTATGAAGGTTTTTTGCAGAATGATAGAGATTTTGGACGTCAATAAAAAGCGCTACTCTTTGACTAACGTGTTTCATTACCATAGCTATCTTTTAAGACCCACTTTTTTAATAATTGCATTATATCTTCTTGTGCTTTCATTTTTTAAGAATTTTAAAAGTTTTCTCCTTTTTGAAACCATTTTTAATAATCCTTTTTTTGAATGAAGGTCTTTAGGGTGTTTTTTTAAATGTGCCAAAAGTTCTTTAATCTGTTCAGAAAGTAAGGCAATCTGAACTTCGCTAGATCCAGTATCTTGTTCGTGCTTTTTGTGCTTTTTTATAATCCTTTCTTTTTTCTTTGGAATTAACATATTTTTAAATTATTTAACCTATATCAGGAGGTTGTGTCCCCGGAGGGAATCGAACCCCCATGTCCGGCTTAGAAGGCCGGTGTTCTATCCGTTGAACTACGGGGACTTTTAGGATAAAAGGATACCATTATTTTAGCTTAAAATCAAAAAAAATCAAATTCTTTCTTATTTTTAAAATAATTCTATTACCTAATAAAAAGGTTCAAATATTGCTTAGAGGCAGTTTTCTCAAATCGTTCTTCTTTGTTTTGCCAGATTTCTAGAATTTTCTGGTATAATTCTGATTTGAATTTTAATCCTACATCTCCTTCTTCTACGGGTTCTGGTTGGGGAAGAATGCTATATCTGTAAAATATAAGACCGCCAAATATTAGAGACAGCACAAAAAGTCCCAAAAAAGTAAGAAACGCTTTTTCCGCTAGCTTTTTAGGCAGTTTTTTAATAAAAACTTTTATTTGTTTTAATTTAACTACTTTTAGTTTTTTCATAGCTTGGAAACTTAATTAGCAAATGCTTTGATTGAAAAACTGGCCCTAGCATCACCAATAGAATATGCTTGCAACTCTTGCGACCTTAAATTCTCTAGAGTTAAGCGAGTTATATTTATATTTTCAATCTGAACCAAATAAGGACCAGATTCCATTTTTTCAATAAATCTTAACAAATTAGGAAAGCTGGAAATAGCATTAACTTGGAAAATAATTGAATACCATGGATCGCCTATTTTTTTCGTTGGCTCAGAAGGAGAAATTTTAATAGAAACATTAGAATCCTCTGAGGTGTCCTCTAAAAAACCAATAAAACCAACAGGTGCCTCTGAATTAACAAACAAACTTTCACCTTTTTCTAAATTTGCCTTCGTCTCTTTATAACCTCTTCGAAACTCTTCAATATTTTCCAGTTTAGCGTCAAGGTAAAGAGAATCCTGTTTTTTCAAAGACAATTCTGCAGCATTTTCTTTTATATCTTTGAAAAGGGGATAAATTAAAAAAACAATCATAAAAACGCTTAAAGTAAGAAAGATAGCCAGCGATAGTCTAACCTTGTTTTTTAAAGTCATTGAATTTCCTTATTAAATCTAAAACTAATATCAAAATCAAGATTTTCTTGTTCTATCCAACTTTCAGGAGAAACATAAATGTCAGAAAGGGATTGCTCATTTTTTAGATTTTCCTGGAAGCTTAATAGGGTGTTTCGATCAGGACTAAAACCGCTTATAGATATACGCGGTTTGTTTGTACCTTTTGTTCTTGGAAGTATAAAATCAAAGCTCGTTAAATAAATTTTAGCAGGAAGAGTTCCATCCGCAATTTCTAAAACCTGAGTTACATCCACTGCTTGTTCATAAAAGGAGCCTAGTTCAGAAAGAAAGGCATTTGATTGCTTTATTTCTTTTTCTAAGTCCTGATTTAAAGAGAGAGTTTTTTCTTTTTGGGACAACAATATTTTTTCAGCTTCCAAGTCCCACAAAGTATAATTCTTTATTAGAAAAAGAATTAAAGACAAACAAACTAAAAAACAAACAAAAAGAGTTCCCAAAATCAAAGTCAGTCTAGAACGTTCTTCTTCTAAAAGTTTTTGTTTTTGCTCTTTTGGTAGTAAATTAATCATGTATTATCCATTGTTTTCTTTTATTGCTTTTAGCGCTAATCCCAACACAGTAGTATATGCCAGGGATTGTTCCTTTGTTAAGCCAGTTGCTTTAGCCCCTTCTTCTAAAATATTTATCCAAGGGTTCCCAATTTCAACCGGTATTTTCAATTCCATTGAAAGTAATTCGGGGAGCCCCTTGAGATTCGAACCTCCTCCGCAAAGAATAATTTTTGAAACATTTTTATTCTTAGACGCTAAATGTTCATGAATAGCATGGGTTCGGTAGTATTCTAGGTGTTTTTTAATTTGTTGGGTTAAGTCAACTGAAACTGGGATAAGTGCCTCAAATACTTTCTCCTCTTCTTTTCTTATTCCTTTTTTGCGAGCATTTACTTTAGTTTTTCCCGTTAAGCCGTGTTTAATTTTTAGATCTTCTGCTTTTCTTTGATTCATCCCTAGAGCTTTCATAATTATTTCAGTAAAGGTGGTTGAAGAGATTGAAATTGAGGAAGTAAATCTTAAAGAATGACCTGAAAATATGATAAAGCTGGTTCTTGTAGCTCCAAAATCAATTAAAAGAATAGGTGAGGTTGTTAGTTCGTCTTTTATTAAAGCCCTGGCAATAGCTAAAGACTCTATTTCTAAAGCAACAGGCTCTAATCCTGCCAATTTCAAAGATGAAACATAGGGATTAACTGTTTGTTTTGGTAAGGCAGCAATCAAAATATCATAATGGTCCAGATGATTGTTTGTTGGTGGCACGATTTGAAAATCTAGATAAACTTGTTCTAGGGCAGTAGGTATATAGTTTTCAGCTTCATAGATTACGGCTGAACTCAAATCTTCTTCTGGAACTTTTGGCATTTGAATTACTTGCAAAAATGCTTTTTCCTCTGGCAAAGAAGCAATTACATACTTCGTGTTTATTTTTTCTCCTTTTACCTGTCTGACAGCCGTTTCGATTATTCTGGCTAGCTTATTATCATCAATGATTTCTCCGTTTTTGATTATGCCTGGCTCTATTTTTGCTTCTCCAAAAGAAACAAGCTTTAATTTCCCTTCTTTCTTTTTAATCTGGGCAATTTTCAATGACAAATTAGATATGTCTAGCCCAAATGCTTCCCGTTTTATACTAAAATATTCCAACATTTTTGTTTTTGACTCTCTATTTTTATTTTTTTAAAAATCAAGATTCTCGAGCAAAGCGAGAGATTCCTGTTTTAATATTTTACATTTTTATTCTATCTCTTTCCAGCTGGCTACCTCCCAGGAACCTCCTGGTCCGGAAGAAAAGTTCGCATCTCTTAAACCTGACTCATAAAGAATCATAGCATTATTATCAAGATAAACCTTGTATCCTGTTACTTCTTTAGCTTGGACGTTATTTCGTAGTACAATCAATCCTTGGGTTGTATAAAAAATTGCAGAATCACTATTATTGTCAACGTCAATAGCAGGATCAGTTTTACTTTCAGTTTCAGGATCTGTTGATAAAACCAATAAATAGCTGCCTAATTGTCCGCTTCCTGTCAAAACAGTGCCTGGTTTGATTTTCACTTTGCCATCAGTTAGTAATATTCCGCTCAAAGAACCATACGAAAAAGCATCAAGCTGAATTAAGGCCTCATTATCAATTCTAACTCCATTAACTGTCCAGATAGTTCCTGTTATGTTTAAGGTGGCAAGATTATCAATAATAAGCTGACCAGTGATTTTTTTGGGTCCAAGACTTTCAGTAATTTTTCCAGAAACTATGTAATCACCTTCAATTATTCCTCCTGCTTCTGCGTCTTGTTTCCATTCATCAATTTTAGACTGAGGGATAGGAAGGCTTTTTGGCTGTATTTCTTCAGATTGTTGGGTGGTAGATCCACTAATATTACAACCATCGAGGGTACCTCCTGTAATATAAGTTAAATCACCGCCAATATCACTATCTTTACAGCTATAAGCTTTGGCGCTTTGTCCAATCTCCAGTCCTTCAATTCTATTGCCATTGTTCGCAACAATAATTGTATGTTCAATTGTGCCGCCTCCGAAAACAGTGCCGTTAGAGTAAATATTGCCTCCAACTATAGAATTATTTCCCATTTCCATTCCTCCGTCTCCAATCTGAGCCCCATAATAAAAAGCTATTTCATGAGCTGTTACTTGATAAACTGTCTCAAGCTTCCTGATATTGTCTAAAGAATTGCCCTCAGCAGTAATTGTTCTTGACCCCGCTATTTCAACAGAAACAGTGTTGTTAACAGAAGCTGTGCCAACGTTAAAACTATAAGAGCTTGGTAGATTCATATCATTTTCCAATCTTAAGACCATGTCTTCAAGTCCAGATTCAGCAGCATAATAGGCTTGAGTTGATTTAATAACATTTTTGAATATGATTTGTTCATTGTAAGTTAAAGCAGCAATACTGATTGCTGTAGTAATAATCATTGCTAAAACCAAAACAGCCGCGTAAACAAGGGCAAATCCTTTTTCTCCTTTATTTCTTGTTATATGTTTCATGTTATAAGTTGTGCATTTAGTAGATTCTTATTGATACAGTAGAAGTTGTGTTAATCGAAGCTTGATACTCTGGTTTGTCTGACGGAGCCAGATAATCAATTTTTAAATTTATTTGAACAGAGCTTGTGGCAACTTGATTAAATTTCAGACTTTTAATTTGTACTTTGTTAGAAGTTAAAACAATTGGATCTTGGTTTTCTTTTTTTAAACAAAGCTTTTGTTCACAAATAAAAAAATCAATATAGCTTGTATCTTCATCTTCTTGAGCATAATTTGGAGTTTCTAAAGATAATTGGCCAGGGTTGGTTGAAAAAACAGAAGTTGGACTGTAAATGCTTTTTGCGTGTTTTATCTCATAAGACATTGTTTCCATGACAGACCTGCTGTTATTTAAAACCTCTTTTAATACTTTAGCTTTAGTGTTAGAGCGGTTGACCCAAAGAACAAAAGAAGCAGTAGCTAAAATAATTATTGATGAAACGCTTATATACACCAGCATTTCTACCAGGGTAAATCCTTTTGTTTTTTTCATTGTTTCCAGTTGGTTAAATAGGTTATTAGTTCTATCTGATGTGTTTTATTTCTTTCTTGCCATAAAATAGTTGCTGTAATCTTTTTAGTATTTGGGTCAATTATTCCACCGTTTTCAACAATATTGGCGCTACCATCTCTTTCCACTTCTTCAAAAACTATTTTTTTTGTAAAACCATTAATGGTTTCTGTGCCTTGGATCATTTGCCATTCTTCAGGACTGCCGGTTTTAGAAGCATAGTAGTCAAGGCCATTAGTTAATGTTTCCAAGCCATTAATATTCCATTTTGTTTGATCTCTGAAGTTTCTAACTTGCTCTATCAATCCCTGGGCCAAGATATTTGCCTCATAGCTTTGTTTTGTAAAGCTAACAGCATTTAACGAAAAAGAAGTTAAGCCCAGCACACTGCTTAAAGCAGTAGATATAATAAAAACAGCTACCAATATTTCTATTAGTGACATTCCCTTATTCCCTACCATCTTTTGTTTGAAAAAACTAAAAGTAGCAGGGAGATTATTGCCAGATAGGTTCCGAAACATAAATTGAACTTCCTTGAATTGTTTGACCAGCGCTGTCGTAATTAATTAAATCTCCTGTTGAGTCTCCGCTAATTTCAATTTTCAAGGCTTTATTATTGTATCTTTTGTCTCTGTGCACAGAAAAGTCGGTATTAAAAATAGGATCATTAAGATTGTGGGTATGAATTTTGATTTTTTGTATCTCTCCGTTGACGCTCACTTCGTCTTCCCAAAAGATTTGATTATCTTTGATATTATTAATAAGCATAATATCTTCTGAAAAGCTTGAACTGTCATAAGTAAAAGTTAGAGTAAGAATTTCAATTGAAGTATTAATCTGGCGGGCATAGTTGAAATGAGTATGTCTTGAATCCTTAATTCTTTCAGTGTCGCTGGGAACAGTTTGCTGGGAGACAATCTGGCCAGATAATTCAACAATAATTATTCTTGTTTCTGAAATATTAGTTTTTAACCTCAAAGAGATGTTTCCAAATTGATTTGTCTGGCCAGTAATTCTTTCAAAAACAACATCTAGTCCAGCTCCTTCAAGATTAATCTCATAAATTTCAACTGAATTGGGTATAATATAATTTTTGTCAAAAGAACTGTTACGTGAATCGTAATCTACTCCTTTAAATAAAATATATTCTGAAGCCAAAAAATGAATTCCCCACTGACTGGCTTGTTCTGAGGCTAAAGTCTTGCTTTGGGCAGACCTTAAAACATTCATTATTTCTTCTGTTGTGTTTATTAAATCAGATTGTTTTTGGAAATTCCTGTAAGCAGGGATAGCAGTGACTATTATAATTAATACAACCCCAACCACTGTTATAATTTCAATAAGTGTGAATCCTCCATGTTTTGGATTTTGGCATTTGAATTTCAACATTTTCTTTATTAGACACTTCCAAGCATGCTATACATTGGCTGAACCATTGAAACCGCAAAAAAACCAATTGTAATTCCAATAATAATCATTAAAACTGGTTCGATAACAGAAGCCAGGTTTTTTGTAGTGGTGGATACTTCTTCTTCAAAAAAATCTGCTAATTTTGATAAAATAGCGGAGGTTTCACCAGTTTCCTCTCCCACAGCTATCATCTGGATAACGATTAAAGGATAAACGTTTTTATAACTAGCTAAAACTTCAGACAACTTCCCTCCTTTTATTACTTTTTCTGCTGCTTCATTCATAGCTGTCTTAAAATAGAAATTACCTAGGGTACCAGCAGTAATTTCCAAAGACCTGGGTAAAGAAACTCCTGCTCCAATTAAAGAGCTTAAATTTCTTGTTGCATATGCAGAATTAGTTGCTTTAACAATTGAGGATATAATAGGAACTCTTAAAAAAATCCTGTCAGATATTTTTTTAACTGCTTGTATTTTTAAAATCCTTCTTAGAAAAATAACAAATATTATCAGGCCTAAAAACAGTAAGTGCCAGTAATTTGCTACAAAAGTGCCAAAATTAATTATAATCTTTGTAGTAACCGGAAGCTCAATATTTAAATCTTCAAAAGTTTCAGCTAATTTTGGAACAACCATAATAAGCATCAATGCGCCAACGGCAATCATGGCGCAAACAATTATAATTGGATAAATCATGGCGCCTTGCACTCTGGATATTAAAATATGCTCTTTTTCCATCTGCGCACTTAGCACCCCTAAAACCTTTTCTAATGTTCCTGATTCTTCCCCTACTTTTACCATGCTTCTTAAAATCTGGGGGAAAACAGACGGATAATAACTCATAGCTTCAGAAAGACTTTTTCCTTCTACAACCTTGTCCTTAATTTCTGAAAGCGCTTTTTTAAATTCAGGAGTTTTTACTTGTTTTGATAGGGACTTAATTGCGCGAGGCAAAGGAAGCCCTGCTGCAATCATAACCTGAAGGTTCCTGACAAAAAACATTTTTTCTGTTAAAGGCACCCCGCCAAAAGTGGGAAGGTCAATATTGAATTTTTGTTTTTTCAATTCTTTTGATAGTTGGGCTTTAATTAAAACAAATCCCTGAGCGTGCAATTTCTGGGATAATTGATGGGTGTTTTTTGCTTCTAAAACTCCTGATTTTTCCTCTCCTTTAACAGATTTAGCTTTGTAAGAATATCTTGGCATTAAAATTAGGGTATTGAAATTATTCAACTATTGCTCTTAATACTTCTTCAATAGAAGTTATTCCTTGAGCTGCTTTGATAAAGCCATCTTCAACCATTGTTCTCATTCCTTCGCTTCTTGCCTGCTGATGAATCTTGTCTGAAATAGCCTTAGTTACAATCAGCTCTTTAATTGTTTCTGTCACTGGCAAAACCTCAAAAATTCCTATTCTTCCCTTATAACCATCAGGACATCCTTTACTGGATTTTGGTTTATAAAAAGGAATGTTTTTCCAGGTTGCTCTTTGACTTACAATTTTTTCTTGTTTTAAAATTTTTAGGATTGTTTCCAAATCACAATATTTTGAGATTTCTTTTAATTCAACGTCTTTAAGTTTGTATTTTTCTTTTTCACCACAAAGCCTTCTTACTAATCGTTGGGCTAAGATACAGTTTAACGTTGATGCAATTAAAAATGGCTCGCATTTCATATCCATTAACCGCGGCAGAGCTCCAGCGGCAGAATTAGTATGTAAAGTTGATAAAACCAAATGGCCTGTTAAGGAGGCATTAATACAAAGATTAGCTGTTTCGTTGTCTCTTATTTCTCCAACCATAATAATGTCTGGGTCTTGTCGCAGCAAAGATCTTAGGCCTCTTGCAAAAGTTAAACCAATCTTTGGTCTTACTTGGGTTTGATTGATTCTCGGCATCCTGTATTCAATAGGGTCTTCAACAGTAGAAATATTGATTCCGGGATTGTTTAAAATCTCCATCATTGAATAGAGGGTAGTAGTTTTTCCAGACCCAGTTGGCCCTGTTATTAAAATCATTCCTACTGGTTTCCGTAAAGAATCTTGAACTTTCTCCAGATTTTCTTCAATTAAACCTAATTGTTCTAAAGTAAAAGCTTTGCTAGTTTCTGATAAAAGCCTCATAACCACCTTTTCACCATCAAAAACTGGTAATATTGAAACTCTGATTGAGAATTTATAATCCTCAGTCTCTATTTTAAAACGACCATCCTGAGGCAAACGATGTTCGTCTAGTTTTAGATTAGAAAGCACTTTTATTCGCGCCACAATTCCTGAAGATGCTAATTTTGGCAGGGTCATGGCATCTCTTAGAATTCCATCAATCCTATATCTGACTAAGACCTCTTTTTCAATTAGCTCAATATGGATATCTGAAGCGCGTTGTAAAATCGCATGTTTCATTAGAGTATCAACAATTCTAATGACGGGCAGTTCTTCGGCCATTTTTTCCAGTTCAGCTTTTTCTTCAAGTTTTTTTTCTTCAACTGGCTTGATTATTCCAACCTCTTTTTTAATAATTTCTCCAAACTCAGCTTCGAGTGTTTGTTGATACTGGCGCAGCACGCTTTTAATTGATTTGATGCTGGTTAACCGAGCTAAAATTTTTAGATTTGTTGTCTTTTTAATAAATTGAATAGTCCTTAAGTCTTTTGGGTCGAGCATTGCTACTTCAAGATTGTTCTCTGATTTTCTGAAAGCAACAATATTATGAGAACGAGCAATTGGTTCTGGAATAATTTTCAAAATTTTAGGATCAATAATTTCTTTTTCCAAATCAACAAAAGGAATGCCCAATATATATGCCTCTAGTTTTATTAATTGGTCTTGGTTAATTAGACCCTCAGAAACTAAAACATCGCTAATTTCATGTTTTGTTTTTTTAGCTTTTTTACGTACTTCGTTAAACTGTTCTTCTGTAACCAGATTAGCGTCAATTAAAAAGGCTTTTAATTGTTGGGGTTCTACCTTCATTTATGATTAGTAGTTAAGAACTAATAAATATTGTTAACCAATAACTTTTTTAACTTTTTCTATTATTTCTTCTAAAGTATATTGCGCTTTTACTAGATAAGTTGTGGCTCCAAGCTCAATTGCCCTATCTATATCATTCATTGCTTCAAGGTTTGTTAAAACAATTACTGGAATGTTTTTTGTATCAATATTTTCTTTTAGTTTTTTAAGGACGTCAAAACCATTCATTTTCGGAAGCACAAGATCAAGAATAATTAAGTCCGGCTTTTTTTCTTTGGCCATCCTTAATCCTATTGCTCCATTAAGTGCAGAAATTAATTCATAACCTTCTTGCTTTAATACTTCCCCAATTGTCTTCTGAAGCGCAGATTCATCTTCTACAAATAAAATAATTTTCATATTACAAGGATAAGAAACAATGCGTTTTTCGCTTCTTGTTTTTGTTGTTTGTTATTTAATTGGTATTGTAAACCAAAACGTCGACCCTTTACCTTCTTTTGAATCAAATCCTATTTTACCTTTTGCTCTTTTAATGATTTCTTTTGAAATATATAGCCCCAAACCAGAGCCTTTTGTTTGGTGCCTTAAAACATTTTCTGAACGGAAAAATTTCTGAAAAATATATTTCCGATCTTTCTCTGGAACACCCACGCCATTATCTTTTATTGAAAAAAGAATGTTATTGTTTTTTTGAGAAAGACTTATTTTAACTTTTCCTTTTTCTTTTGTATATCTAATAGCATTATCTAAAAGATTTTCTATAACCAGTTTAATGCGTGAGGGGTCAGAAAAAGCCTTGGGAAGGTTTTTGTCATTTATTAAAACAACTTCTACATTGGTAGCGCTTGCAAGAGGTTTGTACTCATTGATTAAAACTTTTGTTAATTCTTTCATTGAAAATTCCTGTTTATTAAAAGGCAATTTGGCGCTTTCAATTTTTGACACTGTTAATAAATCAGAAATCAGTTCATGCATTCTATTGCTGTTCTCTTTTATAATCTTAAAATATTCGGTTTGTTTTTCTTCAATCTTCCCTAATTTTCCAGACATGAGCAGCTCAATAGTCCATTTTAAATTAGATAAAGGAGAACGCAGCTGATGGGACACAATGCTTATAAACTCTGACTTTAGGCGGCTTGCTTCAGCCAATCTTTCAAAACTACGAGTGATAATTACAGCAATAATTAACAAAATTCCTGCCAGAATCTGTATTGTAAACGCAACAAGTAATGGACTTTCAATATAATGGGTGCCAAGGGCATAGGCAAATAAGCTGGATGTTATAATAATTATTCCCATGACCAGAAAAAGAAACTGGGGGCATTGCCATAAAGAAAGATTATATTTCCTGCACTGGGCAAAAATATTTAATTCTGAAATAATTTTTTTAAATAAATTCATATTATTTTACCATATTTTACCATATTCATTGACCAAACAAAAACAAATTGCTAAAATTCTAAAGCAAAACGGGGCATAGTGTAATGGCTAGCACGAGTCCTTTGGGAGGATTTAATCCCAGTTCGAGTCTGGGTGCCCCGACTAAACAAAAGCGGGTGTAGTTTAGTGGTAGAACTTTTGGTTTCCAACCAAATAATGAGGGTTCGATTCCCTTCACCCGCTCCAAAACACAAAAACAGCGGAATTTTCGCTGTTTTTGTTTTGAGAATTAGTTTACTTTGCGTATTCTATTACTCTTGTTTCTCTTATTACATTAACTTTTATTTCTCCCGGATAGCGCAATTCGTCCTGGATTTTTCTGGCAATTTCTCTAGCCAAATTCTTTGCTCCAAAATCATCAATTTCTCCTGGTTTCACGAAAACCCTTATTTCTCTTCCTGCCTGAAGGGCCCAGGCTTTTTCCACTCCATTAAAAGCTAAAGCTATATTTTCCAAGTTAGATAGTCTTTTAAGATAGTTTTCTAAAGTATCTTTTCTTGCTCCTGGTCTGGTGCCTGAAATTTGGTCTCCAACCTGCACTAAAACTGCTTCAATGCTTTCGCTTGGATATTCTCCATGATGAGACTTCATTGCGTCAATAACTTCTTTTTCTATATTAAATTTTTCTAAAATTTTTCTCCCTATATCAACGTGAGAACCTTCTATTTGATGGTCAACTGCTTTTCCAATGTCATGGAATAAACCAGCTTTTTTACAAACCAAAGAATTAGCTCCAATCTCATCAGCTAAGAATGCAGATAAATATGCTACTTCAATGGAGTGGAGCAGAACATTCTGACCATAACTTGTTCTGAACTTTAATCTTCCTAAAAGCTGCATTAGTTTTGGATTTAATCCAAGCAGGCCAAATTCATAGGCAGCCACTTCTCCAGCTTTTTTAATCTGGTTGTTTATTTCCTGATTAGCTTCTTTTACTTTCTCTTCAATTCTGGCTGGTTGAATTCTTCCATCTAATATTAATTTATCCAGTGCAACTTTAGCTATCCGACGCCTTACTGGGTCAAAACCAGAAATTACAACCGTTTCTGGTGTTTCATCAACTATTATTTCCACTCCTGTTAATCTTTCAAGGGTTTTAATGTTTCTACCCTCTTTACCAATTATTCTTCCCTTAATCTCTTCATTAGGTAGGGCAACGGTAGTAGTGGTTGTTTCTTGGGCTTGGGATAAAGCATACTTTTGAATTGCAGTAGCTAAAACTTCTTTAGCTTTTTTCTCATATCTTTCATGACCTTCGGTTTCTAGTTTTCTTAATCTTTCTAAAATGTCTAACTGATATTTATCTTCCACCGCCTTTAAAAGCTCTTCTTTGGCTTGTTTTTTATTCATCATGGCAACCCCTTCCAATTTTTTGGCAGTTTCTTCCTTTAGTCTCTCTAAAGAAGATTTGATTTTCTTTACTTTTTCTATTTTTTGTTCAAAATCACTTTGTTTTAATTCAAAGCCAGATATTTTTTTATCTAAAATACTTTCTCTTTTTAGGAGCAACTGTTCGCCCCTATTTAGTCTTTTTCTTATTGTGTAGGCTTCCTTTTTTGCGTCATCTAAAACCAAAACAGCTTTATTCTTGGCATTAGAAATAATGTTAGAAACTTCTTTAGTTGTTTTTTCAATCTTTTTTTGTATCTTTCCTTCAATTGTTTTCCAGTTCCTCCTTGCTATTGACTGACGAACGTAATAACCGAGTACCGTTCCAATTGAAATAGAAATAATCCCTCCTATTAATAGAGTTAATTGAGTCATATTCTAAAACAGGAAATTGGCTATTTAGCACAATTTCAGCGAATTGCAAAAATATTTTTTTAAAAACTGACATTGTTTTAATAGTTCCAAATTCCAAAATTAATTTACCTAAAATACGATTTAATTATATCAAAAGTTTTTCAAAAGTCAAATCAGCACTACTTTTCAAATAAATTATAACAACGCTGAGAATTCCCAGCGTTGTTGTGTTTAATACCTAATACTAAACGCTTAATACTATCCTCCCATCGCTTCTTTAATAACTAATGGCAGGCCCTTGGCAAATAGAATAATTGCTAAAGCTACAAGGGTCCAGGTAATTATGGCTTTGGCTTTGTTAATTTTAACTGCATCTCCAGTAGCAAAAATCATTAAAAGAGCAGAGTAAATTATTAAAACTGGAGCAATAATAAAAGCAATTAAAGTAAGAAAATTTAAAAGTGCATTCATTGCATCCCAGATATTGTCTTGCTTTAAGGGATTTTCTAATGCTATTGGGCCGCTCCACCAACCATTACCATTTTCTTCAGGCGGAGGGATTGGAGCCAGTATTGTCGTGAAAGGTACACCATCAACAAAACTACTATCATTTGCTGGATTTTGTGCTTCAGCTTTAACCCTCCATTGATAACTAGTGTTTTCAGTTAACCCCATTAAGTTATATGTTATTGTACCGGTTGCAAATTGTGGATATCTTGCCGTCCAGACAGTTGATTCTGTATCTTTATATAAAATTTTAAACTGTTTAAGAATTCCACCATTTTTATCCCATTCCCATCGAAGAATGGCGCTGCCTTCACCAACAGCTGATGGTATGGGATTTCCTGGATTATCTAACGCCAGACAAAAATCAGCTTTTAAAATAGTTAACCCTAAAATAATAGTAAAGAGAATGAGAAGGTTTTTTTTATTCATATTTTAATATATTAACATGTTTTAATCTTCTAAAATACTAACCCAAGCAGTTAAACAAGAGTCGTTTGTTCCTTTATCATCAGAAACAATTATTTCAGGATTATAAGTGCCAGGGTTTTTATAAAAATGAGATGCATCTTTTATATTTGAGAATTCTTCATTGCCAAAATTCCATGAAAAAGAAAGAGGATCGTTATCTGGATCTTGAACATCAACAGAAAAATTAAATTGAGTATTAATATTGCCAGAGGTTGGATTGACTCTACAGGATGAAATCACAGGAACTAAATTAGTTCTAGTTTCAACAGTTTCGCTTTTCGAAATGTTATTTGCATTATCCTTGCAAGCAGCAAAGATTTGATAAACACCAGGTTGTTCCGGAATAAATTCCTTACCGAAGTCACACTTTTTCTGACAGCTGCTGTCTTCTCTTAACATTATTCCTTGGTTTTGATAATCAATATATAGATTACAGCCAGTTATTTTAAAGTTGTCACTTACCTCTGTTTTTAGATTGTAGCTTTCATTTTCTTCAATAAAAATAGGATAGGATTGACCATCTAAACTATCAGTTATAAAGGCCTTAGAAATAATGGGCTTACTCCAGTCAATATGAAGATAAATAATAGATTTGTTTTCTAAGGAAGGGTTGTGCTGATTACCATTAACGTCCTTTGAACGTACATATATCCAGCAAGCATTTCTTCCTTCAAAGCCGCACATTTTCCCTTCTCCAACAGAAATATTCAAATCAGAATTACATTTTCTTTTTAACCAACCGGTAGAATACTCTTTTTCATTATTATAAGTTATAATTTTGTACTCACAAAAATCTAGCTTAGATTCTAGGTCTTCGTCCAATACATCAAGAATAAAGTTTTTGCCATGCCAGGAACCAGAATTAAGAGATCTAATCTGGGAAGCAGGATCTGTTTTATCTTTTACTTCTTGACCTTGTCCGTTTAAGGGAATAGAACCGTTTTCAATAATATATTTTTTAAAAAAAATAAAGTAAATTAAAACCCCTATTATAATAAGGGTTAGTATAATTAACCAAAACCTTTTTGATTTTAAAAGTCTCATTTTAAAATTATTTTTTTGTTTTAATCACCTGGTCAATAAGTCCGTAATCTTTGGCCTCGTCAGCGGAAAGGTAAAAATCTCTGTCAGTATCTTTTTCAATTTTTTCTAATTTCTGACCAGTATGCCTTGATAAGATTTTATTTACCTGATGTTTTAACTTGACAATTTGTTTAGCAGCAATTTCAACTTCAATTGCCTGGCCGCTTATACCGCTGACAGCTACCTGATGAAGTAAAATCTGAGAATTAGGTAAGGCAAATCTTTTTCCCTTTGCTCCTGATCCTAAAAGAACTGCAGCCCCTGAAGCAGCAGAACCAACGCAAACGGTTGAAACAGGACATTTCACATACTGCATAGTATCATAAATTGCCAAAGCTGCAGTTAAAACTCCGCCCGGTGAGTTAATATAGAGTTGAATGCTTTTCTTTGGGTCTTGAGAAGACAAAAAAAGCATTTGGGCAATAATAGAATTAGCCGTTGCATCAATAATAGGTCCTCCTAAAAAAATAATTCTTTCCTTGAGTAGTCTTGAATAAATGTCATAAGCCCTTTCTCCGTATTTTGTTTTTTCAATAATAGTAGGAATTAAGTTCATAATGATATATTTTAACTAATTATTTTTTTTTCTTTTCTTTTTTTTTCTTTTCTTTCTTTTCTTTTTTTTTCTTTTCTTTCTTTTTCTCTTTGACCTTTGGCTTCTTGGAAGGAGCTGGCTTCGGTTCTTTTTCCTGCTTTGGTTCCTTTATTTCTTCTATTTCTTGAGAAGAACTTCTGATGTCAATTTTCCATCCAGTTAATTTAGCAGCTAATCTTACGTTTTGACCATTTTTCCCTATAGCCAAAGATAATTGATTATGAGGAACCATAGCTAAAGCTGTGTTTTTTGGCATAATCTTAACTTCTTCAACCTTAGCTGGGCTTAAAGCATTAGCTATATATGTTTTGGGATCATCAGAATGTTCAATAATATCAATTTTCTCTCCACCAAGCTCATTGATTACTACTTGAACCCTGGTTCCGCGCTGACCAACAACTGCTCCAATTGGATCAATTCCTTCTTCAATCGAGGCAACTGCAATCTTTGTCCTTGAGCCAGACTCTCTTGCGATCGATTTTATCAGTACTGTGCCGGCAGAGATCTCTGGAACTTCCAGCTCAAAAAGTTTTGAAACTAATTTTGGATAAGCACGGGAAAGAAAAATCTTAGGGCCCTTAGAAGTTATTTCAACCTTTAAGATATAGAGTTTTAATCTTTGGCCTGGTCTGTAAAATTCTCCCAGCACTTGTTCTTCTCTAGGCAAAACTCCTAAGGTTTTTCCAATATCAAAAAACACATTTCTACCTTCTACTCTTTGAACAATGCCAGAAATAATCTCATTTTCTTTTGACTTATATTCATCAAAAATACTTTCTTTTTCAGCCTCTCTGATTCTTTGCATGATTACCTGCTTGGCTGTTTGAGCAGCAATTCTTCCATATTCCTCCCTGAATTCTAAGGGTATAATCAACTCTTCGTTTATTTTAATCTTAGAATTTATTTTCTTTGCTTCTTCAATCATGATATGTTTTTCTGGATTAAAGCGAAGCTTTTCCTTGTCCTCAGTGGTTTTAGGAGATTCTTGCAATGCTTCCAGTTCTTTTTCTGAATAAATCATTTTTTCATTTATCACTGTTTTTTCTTGCCAAAATTCAACTTGACCTGATTTTTCATCAAGTTTTGCTTTTATAATCTGTCCCTTTTTTCCGTAATCTTTTTTATAAGCTGCAGCCAAGGCCTGTTCAATAGTTTCTAAAACTTTTTCTGAAGAAATTCCTTTTTCTTCAGCAATCTGACTAATGGCTGAAGTAAAATTTTTCATGTCCATAAACTAAATTGAGAAATTATACTGTTCTTAATAAAAATGTCCGCATTTCGACGGACTAGTTCCTATTTTGCCAAATAAAAACTAATTTGTCAACAATGATAATCGCGTCCTATAAAGGAATATTGCCGTGTTTTCTTGGAATTCTACTCTCTCGTTTATTTAATAATGATTTTAGACACTTAATTAGAATTATCCTTGTGTCCTTTGGATTAATTATTATATCAATTTGACCAAGTTTGGCTGCCTGATAAGGATTTAGGAAAACTTTTTTTAGCTCTTCTACTTTTTCTTTTTCTAGTTTTTTAGGATTCTTGCTTTTAGCTAAGTCTCTTTTAAAGATGATTTTTACTGCCTGTTTAGGTCCCATGACCGCAATTTGAGCTGATGGCCAGGCAATAACTTTGTCATAGCCAAGCTTGCGTGAACAAAGCGCGATATATGCACCCCCATACGCTTTTCTTAAAATTAAACTTATTTTTGGAACACTGGCTTCAGAAAAAGCATAAAGAACCTTTGCTCCATGCCGTATTATACCTTTTGCTTCTTGAGTGACGCCAGGAAGGTATCCTGGTGTATCAACCAGGTTAATTAAAGGAATATTAAAAGCATCAGCAAATCTAACAAAACGAGCGACTTTATCAGATGAATCAACGTCTAATGTTCCTGCCATGTGTTTTGTCTGGTTAGCAATAAGTCCAATTACATTGCCTCCTAGCTTGGCAAAACCTACAAGGACATTCATTGCAAAGTTTTCCTGAATTTCAAAAAATGTCCCTTTGTCAAAAATTTCTTTAATTACCTGCTTCATATCATAACTTTTTTCTTCTTTTTCAGGTACAATTTCAGTAAGTTTTAAATTTTCTTCCTTTTCAAAAATTTCAGCTAATAAGCTTCTTTCTACTGGAGGATTCTCAAGATTATTTGACGGCAAATAAGACAAAAGTTTTTTAACTGCTGAAAAACAATCTTTTTCATTTTCATATATAAAATGAGCGCATCCGCTTTTTGAAGCATGGACTGAGGCTCCTCCCAAATCTTCAAAAGAAATAGTTTCTCCCGTTACTTTTTTAATAACTTTGGGTCCTGTGATATACATTTGTGAAATTCCATTAACCATAAAAATGAAATCTGAGAGCCCTGGTGCATAACAAGCTCCACCAGCAGAAGGTCCTGCAATTACAGAGATTTGCGGAATCAAGCCAGAACATTTAATCATGGCCCTAAAAATTGCTGCATAACCATCTAAGCTTGATATGCCTTCTTGAATCCTAGCTCCACCAGAATCAATAATGCCAATAATAGGAGATCCTGTTTTTATAGCTAAGTTAATTACTTTAACAATTTTTTTAGCATGCATTTCTCCTAAAGATCCTCCAATTTTTGAGAAATCTTGACTGTAAACATATACCTGTCTGTTATTTATTGTTCCAAAGCCAGTGACAACAGCGTCTCCAGGGATTCTTTTTTTATCCAAGCCCAGTTGATTAAAACGAGTTTCAACAAAAGCATCAAGCTCTATAAAGCTATCTGAATCTAAAAGCAAACCAATACGTTCTTTGGCGGTTAGTTTTCCTTTTTGATGCTGTTTTTCATCAAGCTCTTTATTGTTTAAATCTTTCAGCCTTTTATTAAGTTCTTTAATTTCTTTTTTAAATTTCATATTATTGGCTAATGCTTTTTAATTGTTCTTTTAAACCTTTAATGATTTTCCTTAAGATATCTTCATTGTCAACATCTTTGTTCAACTCTATTTTAAGCGATGTGGCAGTATTTTCCAAATCCTTAGGAAATTTGTCAATGTTTGTATTTAAGCCAATTCCCATTACTGAGAACTTAACATCGCCTGACATTACGTTTTCAGTTAAAACGCCAGCAATCTTTTTTTGATTAAGATATATATCATTGGGCAATTTAATAAACGGTTCAATTTTAAAAGTATCTTTTATTGTTTTAGCTGTAATAAAAGCTGCTAAAATTGTTAAAGTTTGCAAGTCTTCAACGTTACTTTTTGGAAGGACTACTGAAAAGTATAAACCTCCCTTAGGAGAAAACCAATAATCTTTTTTTCTCCCATAGCCAGAGCTTTGTTCTTCAGCCCAGATAACCGTCCAAGGTTCTAATTTTAATTCTTTAGCGAGGGCGCTGGTTGAATTAACTTTTTTGTGTTTTATAATTTTCATTATTCTAAAATTATTAAAGTATCGCCATTACTAACCTTTTGATTTTTAGTTATTAAAATTTGTTTGATTTTTCCTTTGAAATCAGAAATTATTTCATTTTCCATTTTCATTGCAGAAAGAAGAAGCACTTTTTTATCTTTTTTAATAAACTCTCCTGTTTTAACAAATATTTCTGAAACTTCTCCTGAGATAGGAGCTTTAATTTCTTTTTTTAAAAAATCTCTTTTTGGCAGACTTGTTTTAGCAATTGAAATTTCCTGCTCTGTGTCTTTAAAAGTAAAATCTTTATTGTTTACTTTAATCTTAACTATATTTTCATTTTCTTTGGAAATTTCAATGTCATATTTTTTGCCTTTAATGTTTAAGCTTAATTTCATATTATTCAAGCATTTTTAATCTTTCGCTCATCTGCCAGTTTGTTGTAATTTGCTGTTCTTGAATTAATGTTTTTTTAGATTGTTCAATGTTTTTATAAATCTGAAAAACAAACTCAGCAATTTCTTTTTCTGTCATTGTTTTATGTTCAACGTGATCACAAGGTGGTTGGGGAGATAATTTGTCTAAAATATTACTTTCTTCAATGAAATTGGTAGTAAAATCTCCTTTTAGAAAACTTTTATTTTCTACAAGAATCTTGAAAAAAGGAATAGTTGTTGGCACGCCTTCAATAACAATTTCCTCTAATGCATTTTTCAATCTTTTAATTGCCCCTTCCCTTGTTTTATTATGAGCGATTATTTTTGCCAAAAGTGAATCAAAGTGCGGATAAATCTCTTGTCCTGAATAAATGAAACTATGAACAAAAATATCTCGTCCTCCAGGAGCAATATATTTTGAAATAACGCCAGGACTGGGCCTAAAGTTTTTCTTAGGGTCTTCCGCATTAATTCTTGCCTCAATAGCCCAGCCATTAAACACAATATCGTCTTGGGAAAAGGAAAGCTGCTGGTCCTGGGCAATTCTTATCTGCTGTTCAACAATATCTATTCCTGTTATTGCTTCTGTTATTGGATGTTCTACCTGAATTCTTGGATTAACTTCTAAAAAGTAAAAGTTTTTTTCCGGATCTATTAAAAATTCAACAGTGCCTGCTCCTTTAAATTTTAATTCTTTCGCAATTTTAACTGCCAAACTAGCCATTTTTTCTTTAGTTTTTTTATCTAAAGAGGGAGAAGGAGCTTCTTCAATCAGCTTTTGGAATCTTCTTTGAATCGTACATTCTCTTTCTCCAAGATGAACAATATTTTTTCCATCTCCTAAAATTTGAAATTCAATATGTTTTGCTTGAGGCAAGTGCCTTTCAAGGAAAAAATCAGTATCAGAAAAAGATTTCGCCATTTGTCTTTTGATTCCAGCAGAAATTGAAAAAATATCTCCAAAATCAATTTTAGAACCAATAACTCTAATACCAATCCCTCCACCTCCTCTTCTAGCCTTTAAAACAAACGGAGGTTTTATCTTAAGAACCCATTTTACCAAATCACCCTTGGTTTTAATTGAACCTTTGCTTGCTTCTAGGGTTGGGATACCTACTTTTCGGGCAACCTTTTTTGCTTCAATTTTATCCTCCAGTTTTTTTAAGGTTTTAAAGTGAGGTCCAATAAATTTAATTTTGTTTTTCCGGCACAATCTGGCGAATTTCCAGTTTTCAGATAGAAAACCATAGCCTGGATGAATGGCATTAACCTTAGCTTTTTTAGCAATTTCAATTATTTTTTTTTGATTTAAATAACCAGAAGAACCTTCTTGTTCTAAGAAGTAATATTCATCTGCCAATCTTGTTTCAAGGAAGTTTGATTCCTGGCCTTTTAGAGGACAAAGAGCAACAGTTTTAATTCCCATGTCCTGGCAGGTTCTGATTATTCTAAGAGCAATTTCGCCCCTATTAGCAATAAGAATCTTTTTAATCTGCATATTGATAAGGTTTTTGAGATAATTTAGAAATCTCCTTCATTATATTATCAGTTACTTTTCTTAAAAGTAACCTGTATTCTTCTTTATCATTTTCAATATTTTTTGCAACCTCTCTTTCTTTTAAGTAATACAAAGGTTTTCCTATTCTAATAATCCTTTTAATAGAATTTTCAATTGCTTTTATTCCTACTGGAATTACAGGGACACCTGTTTTAAGAGCTATTTCTGCTACACCTGTTTTTCCTTTTAAAAGATTCTTTCCACTGTTACTGTCTCCTTCAGGATAAATAACAATAATTCTATTTTCTTTTAAATTTTTAATTACCTTGTCTAAAAGGTTTTTTCTATTAACTTTTCTTCTGTCTACCTTAATGGCATTTGTAAGATAATAGAGCAGGCTTGAAATAAGCAAAATCCTTAAACTATCCATTGCGGCAAGAGCGCGAACATTTTTTAACCTTTTTTGCAGGAGAGCCATTATAAACCAATGGTCTTTACCATCAAGATGATTTGGAGCAAGAATAAAATTGGTCGTAGGAATATTTTCTCTTCCTTCTACTCTTTCTAAAAAAAACTTTTCAATAATAGGAGAAGTTATGTATTTACAAAAATAAACAAAAGGTGTCTTCATGCTTTTGAATCTAACTCTGATCTTAAGGAAATAATCTCATCCATCATTTTACCAGTAATTTTAGAAAGTAATAACCCATATTCTTCTGAATTTTTATCAACACTTTTTGCTTTTTCATATTCTTCCTTAAAATAAAGAGGTTTTCCAATATTAATTTCAACAGTTCTTTTTATTTTATCTATTCTAAGCTTGCTTTTTGGAGGAAGAATCTCAAAAGTTCCTTTAATTGCAACTGGTAGAATCGGTTTACCTGTTTCTAAAAATATCCTAGCTATCCCACGTTTCCCCCTTCCTATTTGTCCGGTCCTTGTTCTTGTTCCTTCTGGATAAATTATTAAACAATCCTCTGCCTTTAAGCTTTTAATTGCTTGCTCGAACATTCTTTTCTTTGACTCTTTATTCTTTCTGTTTATATGAATGACCCCAGCAAGAAAATACATAATATAAAGAAGCACCTTTGTCAACCCACCGTATTGGTCAGTTTGGCCAACAAAACGAAAGCTTCTAGGCACGCAAATACAGCCATCAATTAGCCAATCCAAATGACTTTCGTGATTTGAGGCTAGAATAAAATTGGTTTCAGGAATATTTTCCCAGCCTTTAATTTTTTTAACAAGAAGAAATTTAATAATTGGGGCAATAAAAATATTGCAAAACCAAGAAATTAATTTATTCATTATACTTTGTTATAACTTTACTCCACTTAAAATCTTTTCAGCGTCTTGCATTGTTCCTTCTATTATCTGTTTACAGGTTTTGATTTCTTTAATGTCCCCGGCACAAAGTCCGGCAAGAAGAGGAGCTTGACTGATATCAGCATTTAATAATTTTGAAGAAGAATAAGCATTAGCTCTTACTTCTTCAGGAAAAGGATTTTTTTCTTCTAACTTTCTAACCTTTTCAGTTAATTCATTTTTTATTAACCTTACTGGACGGCCAGTGAATTCTGCTACAACGATTATGTCTTCATCGGTTGCATTCAAAACTGCTTTTTTGTAATCCTCATTAACATCACATTCTTTACTTGCTAAGAATCTGGTTCCCATTTGAACTCCATCAGCTCCCAGGATAAACATTGCTGCTGCCGTTTTTCCATCATAAATACCACCAGCTGCAACTAAAGGAGTATTCTCTAGTAGTTTTTTTGCTTGAGGAACTAAACTGAGAGTTGTTTTTTTACCAACATGACCACCTGATTCCATTCCTTCTACTACAACAACATCAACCCCACTCTCTTTCATTTTTTTAGCTAATCTTGATAGTGCCACAACGGTCATAATTTTGATTCCTGCTCTTTTAAAGTGTGGAAGCAGGGGTAGGGGATTTCCTCCTCCAGTTGAAACAATAGGCACTTTTTTCTCAATTACTATTTTGACCAACTCAGGGATATTTGAGTTTTGAAGTATTAAATTAACTGCAAAGGGTTTGTCGGTTAGGTTTTTAGTTTTATCAATTTCTTGCTCCAACCACTTAGGAGACAAAAAACCAGAACCAATAATGCCTAATCCCCCGGCATTTGATACAGCTGAAACTAAGACTGAATCTGATATTCCAGCCATTGCACCTTGAATTATTGGATATTTAATTCCTAATAATTTAGTTAGTTTAGATCCAAGCATATGTTTAATTAATAGATATTAAAGGTTTATTTTTTAGAATTTTATTTGCTTCCGTTGTTAATTCTTCCATTAATTCTTTTACAGAAACTATTTTGTTAACTCTCCAAACATTTGAGCCAGCAAAAATCAATCCATTTTCCAAATCACCTTTTCTAGCATTTTCCAAAGCATCTAAAATGCAATAACTTCTATCACAAGCCATGCCTATACATCGCTGGCATTTTGCAGGATCTGGTTTTGGAGCTTTGCCTTCTAGGATTTTTTTGACAAAAGAATTCTTGATCGCTCTGCCAGGAAGGCCAACAGGAGAATGAATAATTACAACATCTTCTTTTTTAGCTTTCAAATAAGCTTCTTTAAACTTTTGGTGAACATCGCATTCTTTTGTTGCCACAAATCTTGTTGCCATTTGAACTCCTTTGGCGCCTGCTCTTAACATTTCTACAATATCTTTTCCATCAAATATACCTCCAGCGGCAATTATTGGAGTTTTCACAACTTTTACTACGTCTTTAACAATGTCAATAGTTTTTCTGAAATCATGACCTTTTGGAAATCCAAGATGTCCTCCCGCGTCTTCTCCCTCAACCACTATTGCTGCTGCTCCCATTTCCTCTCCTTTTTTAGCAACCTTAGCAGATGAAGCCATTGAGAATATGGGAATATTATACTTTCTGCCCATTTCGAAAATGTCTTCTCTGAAGCCTGCTCCCTGTATAATCAAATCAACCTTTTCTTCCATAGCGGCTTTCACCAGCTTAGTAAACCGGGCAATTACACCCATAATATTTATTCCTATTACACCTTTTGGTCCAGCAATTTTTCTTGCTTTTTTAATTTCTGACTTAACTTCACTTGGATCATTCATTCCAGAAACAGCTATAATGCCTACTCCTCCATTTTTTGCTACATTTCCAGCTAAATTATGGAGAGATACTCTTACTGCCATCCCCCCTTGAATAATTGGAATTTTAGCAAAAAGACTCCCGATTTTTAAAGGAGGCAATTTAGTATAAATAGTGGGAGCGTTTTGTTTTTCTAAAAACCTTTTTTTAAATTCATCTTTATCTGCAATTGCAATACTGAATCTTACTTCACATTTTCTTTTATCATTAACAAAGGCTTCTCCTTTGAAATTAGCAATTTTATTACCATAAAAACCCAAAAGCTCAATTTTATATTTTATTTTTTGTCCAGGGAAAATAGGTTCATAAAAAAAAGCACTTCTAACTTGATATGCTAATAAGTGTTTGTTTTTATGAGAGGAGCCGATTTTTTTACGCAAAAGAATTGTTGCTGTTTGAGCAATTCCTTCAATCACTAATACTCCAGGCATGATTGGAAACCCAACAAAATGTCCCTTAAAATGAGGATCGTTTTTAGATGTGGATTTATAGCCAACAATGGTTCTTGTTGAAATACTTTCTATCTCATCAACCCATAAAAAGGGGTCATCGTAAGGAATAATTTTTTTAATTTGGTTTTTGTTCATCATTAAATTGATAAACCTCCATCAATATTAATAACTGCTCCGGTTATAAACTTAGCTTCATCTGAGCACAGAAATGCAACTAAGTTAGCTACTTCTTCTGGCTTTCCAAGCCTGCCCAAAGAAGTCAACTTTTTAATCATTAGTTTTAATTGTAAGGGAACCTTATTTGTTAACCGTGTTTCAATAAAACCAGGCGCAATTGCATTGACATTAACATTGAATTTACCAACCTCTTTGCTTAGGGATTTTGTAAAACCAATTACTCCAGCTTTAGCTGCAGCATAATTTGTCTGGCCAAAGTTTCCATGCTGCCCCACTACCGAAGAAATACTTACTATCTTTCCCTTATTGGAAATAATCAAGGGCAAACAGGATTTGGTTACATTAAATACCCCGGTTAAATCAATGTCAATTACTCTTTGCCATTCATCTTCAGTCATTTTTGCTAAAGTTCTATCTTTTGTTATTCCAGCATTATTAACTAAAACATCTAGACTTCCAAATTCTTGCTTAATATCTTCAGCCATTTTTTTAGTTTGTCCTAAATTTGAAACATCAGCTAAAAAATATTGAGTTTTAACTCCTTTGGCTTCAATTTGAGACTTTAATTCTTTTAGATTCTGTTCTTGGGATTCTATGTCGTTTAAGGCAATATTCGCGCCTAATAGAGCAAGCTTTATGGCAATTGCTTTTCCTATTCCCTGAGAAGAACCTGTTATTAGAGCTGTTTTCCCTTTCATAGTTTAGTTTCTAAATTACTTAAACTTTCCGCCTTTTTGCGTTTTGAATTGAAGGATAGAATTAGTGCAACTAGAGATATTTTTAATATATCTCCTGCAATAAAAGGATAAAGGCCAACTGTTAAGACTTTTGAGAATCCAACAAACCTTGCTAGCCATAAAAGTCCAGGAATATAAATAGTAAAGTTTGCAATTAGTATTGCTAAAGCAGATTTTCTAATATTTTTATCCCAGCCCTTTTCAAACAATAAGCCAGCTAAATAAGCTGCTAGCACAAAGCCTAAAATATAACCGAAAGTGGGACTCATAATATATATTAATCCTCCGCCTCGAGAAAACCAAGGAAGTCCAAGCAAACCCCCAGTCAGATAAGTAAGTTGAGATAACGACCCCTTTTTACTTCCCAATAAAGCTCCGCTTAATAAAACTATCAGCGTTTGCGCAGTTACTGGAACAGGCCCTATTTCAAGTTTTAATCCAGCACTTATTCCAGTTAAAACAGCAAAACTTAAAATTTGAACAATGTTTTTAACTAAAACAATTCCTTCATTTATTCCTTGAGAAGAATCTGTTATTAGAGCTGTTTTTTCTTTCATATTTTGTAGAAGAATTTCGGATAGGTTTTACCTGAATTAATTTTCGAAATTCTAAGTAATTTTAATTTTAGTAAATTTTTTCTATATTATATTGTAGTTCACCTGGGTGTCTTCCTGTAATTTGGATATGTTCAATTTTAATATCTTTTAAATATTCTGGCAAATTTTTTATCATACCAACTTCAGTAAAAACTTTATCCAGGTTTAAAGAATTAAAACTAGCAAAAATTAACCCCAAATAAGTTACTACCTTATCTGCTTTTTGAATATATATTCCCTCAGCTATATTTAAATATTCTGGCAAAACTTTATTTATTATTTTTAGAATTTTATTATTTTCTTCAAAAGAAAGATAATCTTTTTTACTCAACAAAGTTAAAATATTATTTGTTGCTCCTTTGATTTTTTTCTTCTGATCCAGTTTTAAAATGGGAAGATTGATAATTAGATCATTTTTAAAGGCTTGTTCTGATATCTGAATATTTAAACCAGCCACTTCTTTTTTTAGGAAACTGGTTTTTGCTAAATCTAAAACAGCTATTTTGTGTTTTAAACAAACATTTAAAAGTTGAGATTTTTTAGCCGAAGCTTCGATTGGGACATTATCAAAACTTTGAAAAGCTATTTTAATGTTTTTCAAATTAGCTCCAGATTGAGTCAAAAATTTGATTACACTATCTAAAAATTCCGGACTTGTATTATCGGCAAGATAAGGATGTTTGGCAGATATTAAAGTAGGTAAAATCAGTATTTTAGATTCTTCATTAATTTTTATTCCTCCAATTAATTCAATAGTTTTTTCAATTGTTTCTAAAATATCATACTTTGTTTTCCAAATAGAAACAGTTTGTTTATTTTTCGATGGTTTTGGCCTAAATTCATCACCAATCTTATGCTCCCTGATAGATTTTTGCACCCAACGATTACCTTTTTCATTTTCTAAAACCAAAATATAATATGGTGTTTTAGGGTGGAAGACTGAAGATATTTTGACCTTGCTGATGCCAATCACTTTTATTTTTGTACTTTTGATTCTTTCTAAATCTAAAAAACAATCAGGGCATTTGCTGATGTTATATTGCCACGTATTTTTACATTTAGGACATTGGAAAAAAGCCATGATGTGTCAGATAATAATGAATAATGTATAATTATAAATTATATGAATTTAGAAAAAATTACAAAGACCTATTATTTGCCTGAAAAGCTCAGGCCAGAATTAAAAAAAATTTGGGGAACAGTTATTTCTGGTGAAAGCAGCAAGGTCTTTCAAGAGTGTCAGAAATTTATAAAAGAAAAAGGATTTAAAAAAATAATTACAGTGGGTGACTATTGTTCTTTAGCTCTTCCTTCTGATGTCAAGATTTTTGACGCCAAGATAAAAAGAAAACAAATTAAAAATAGTCTACCTTTTTCTTTGGAATGTTCTAATCCTCCTGGCAGAATTAATAAAGAGGTTTGGCCGATTATCAGTCAGGCAATTAAAGAAGAAAAAAACCTTTTTGTTAATGGCGAAGAAGACCTATTAGTTATTCCTGTTGTCTTGCTTTCTAAAAAAGGAACTGCTGTGATTTATGGTTTACCAAACAAAGGGATTTGTATTATTGAGCCTTCAGAAAAAATCAAAAAAGATTTTGAAAAACTTTTAAAGAAATTTGAAACTAGGTAAGTCTTTTTAAAATATGAACTGTCACACTTCCTCCTGCCCCTCCTATATTATGGCAGAGCCCTATTTTAGGTACAGGTTTTATTTGCCGGTCATCGCACTTTCCTCTTAGCTGATTTACGATTTCATATATTTGGGCCAATCCCGTTGCTGATATGGGATGGCCTTTTGCTTTAAGTCCTCCTGATGGATTAATGGGCATTTCACCATCCAAATTTATTTTACCCGACCTTATAAGTTCGTTTCCTTTGCCAATTGGAGCAAAACCTAAATCTTCGTAAGATAATAATTCTACTGAGCTAAAAGCGTCGTGGACCTCGGCTACATTAATGTCAGATCGTTTTATCTTTGCTTCTTCAAATGCCTGCTTTGCCGCTAATCTTGTTGCTTTAAAATGAGTAATATCATCTCTTCCAAAGGTCAACAAGTAATCAGTGGCAAACCCAGAGCCAATAATCTCAATATCAGTTTTTTCAGAAGAAAGAATAACAGCAGCTCCTCCGTTAATTGACAGGGAACAATCAAGTAGTCTGAGAGGAGAGGCAACTACTGGTGAGTTTTTAATCATTTCTAACGAAACAGGCCGTTTGTAAAAATATGCTTTAGGGTTTAAAACAGCGTTTTGATGATTTTTAAAACCAATCAAGGCCAAATCATCCATAGTAGCGCCATATTTTTTCATATATTGTTGCCAGACCAAAGCATTTTGAGCAGGGAAAATCATGCCCTCTGACTGTTCAATTACTTTTTCGGCTGCCGACATTATATTGTCTGTTGTGATCTCGCTGACACTATATACTATTCTTTCACCACTTAAAACTAAAACATTTTTCAAATTCAACCTGTTTGCTGTCCAGGTTGCTACTCCTCCTCCAGAACAAACTGAAGGGGTTTCAATAATTGGAACATTTGTTTTAAATAAATCAGAAAGAAGAGATACTTTATGGGTTTGATGTTCTCCAGCAGCAGCGCTAGACATTGCTGTAAAAACAATTCCTTGAATTTGAGAGATTTTCATTTTTGAATCCTCTAAAGCTTCCATCGCTGCCTCATAAGCCTGTTTCCACCAGGGTTTTTGAGAATAATCAAATTTTGTCATTCCCACGCCTTTTATATACATGTACTTTTTGAAATTTATCTTTTATTTATTGTTTTATTAATGCTTGAAATAAAAGCCATTGCCTCTATTAAGTACCAAATTTAATGACTTTATTTTTTAAAATCATTTTGGTTAAGATGCCGTTTTTTGATTTAAGTGAACAAAAACAGGATTGTTACTTAAATTTTTCCTCTAATTCCTTAAGAATTTTGGCAGCTAGCTCTTTGCCTCCTAGGCCAAATGCAATTCCTATGGCAATGGAAATAGCAGTTACCATGCCAATAAAAATTACCAAAATTAAAGAAGGAGTAATCTTGAGCTGGTATAAAATAGCTAAAAGCGCAAAAAACCATATTCCCCAATTGATCAGTTTTCCAAGAAATTTAGAATAAATTATTCTTTCTTTTTCCAACGTTCCAACAACAATCTTTTTGGCAAAATCAGCAATAAAGGCAGCAACCACAAATATTAAAAAAGCAATGAAAATGTTTGGAAAATATTCAATCACTTTTTCAAGAAATTGACTGAATTGGGTTAAGCCAATAACTTCTGAAGATGCCATTAAAAAGATAAAAACGAAAAACCATTTGACTATATCTCCAAAAAAATTAACTGCATCAAAATTAACATCTATTTTTGATAAGGTGATATCAAGGCCTAATCTTTTTAGAACCTGGTTTAGCCTGATTCTTCCAAGAAAAGTAACTGCCAGTCTTTTTAAAGAACCAGCGATAATAAAGCCTAAAAGCAAAAGCAGAACTCCACCTAAAATAGCAGGGGAAATTTCAACTATATTTTGCCAAACTAATGTAATTATTTCTTGAATCATATTTGTTTAAATTCTTATTTTAATCTTTTATTCTACCATTTTGCCTTGTGTAATCCCAAATAATAGCCAAGGCGGTTAACTATTATATGAAGGAAAAAAGTTAATATTAAAAGCACAATCCAGACCAAATTATCAATTTTAAAGAATGAAGTCAAGGAGAAGAAAAAATATGTTCCTATAACATAATTTATTTGGTCAAATGGAAGAAATTTAGCGCCTGGTTTTAAATTCAATCTTCTTTTCAAAAATGCAAAAAACAGATCACCAAAAACAGCACCAGAAGACAATAAAAAACCTAAAAGCAGAACATTGATTTTTTCATAATTAAAAAGAGAAATTTCTTTAATCCATAAAAATTGATAAAACCATTTTTGTAAATATACAACTAAAATTCCAACAATCATTCCGGCTACTAGCCCTCTCCAGGTTTTGTGAACCCCTAATATTGGTTTATTATTGAAAGTTTTATTAGAATCAATGGGTTTGTCTAAAAAATCAAAAACTCTAAATCTTTTAGCTAAAGGAGGCGTCATATTGGTGAAATAGGCAGGCAGAAAAAAATAAAGGGATGATAGAATAAACTTATACATAGATGTATTGTATTTAGTATACAACATTTGTTGTTTTATAAAAAAATTGTGTTAAGATATTCAAATGAAATGCGATTTACACATCCACAGTCATTATTCTTATGATAGTAACTCTTCAATTAAAGAAATAATCGATACTGCAATCAAAAAAGGAATAGATTGTATAGCAATCACTGATCATAATAAAATTCAGGGGGCACTTGAGGCAATTGAATATGCAAAAGCTAAGCCAATTTTAATTATTCCAGCCATTGAAGTTAAAAGCAGAGATGGAGATGTAATAGCTTTAAATGTTAGAAAGGAAATTGAAAAGAGCTTGTCAGCAGAAAAAACTATTGAGAAAATAAAAGAACAGGGTGGATTGGCAATAATTGCTCATCCTTTTGGTGACGGGCATACTTTTAAAAAAGATTTAAAAGATTTTATTAACAAAGTTGATGCTATTGAAGTCTTTAACGCCTCTATTTTTACCGGTAACAAGAAAGCCAAAGAGTTTGTAAAAAAACATAACTTAGCTTTTACTGCTGGCTCCGATGCTCATGAGCCAAAATTCATTGGCAGAACCTATCTAGAAATCCCAGGAGATAATTTATCAATCGAACAAATACTTGAAGCGATAAAAAATAAAAACGGTGAAGTTAAAGGAAAAGAATTCAGTTTTTTTGAAAAAATAACAGAAAGAAGCAAAAGAGGAATTATTAGATTATCTAAAATGTTAAAATAATTTATGTTGACTGAAATAAGAGAAAAATTTAAATTCCTCGAAGATTTTTTAGGGAATGTATTTTCTAAAACTGGCCTAACACCAGCTCAGTTTACTTTAATGAGTATTGTTTTTGCTTTTGTTTCTTTTTATTTTCTAATTAACCTTAACTTTCTTTTAGCTTTCTTATTCTTTATTTCTGCAGGAATTCTAGATCTTATTGATGGAGCTGTGGCTAGAATAACAGGACAAGCTTCAAAAAAAGGAGCTTACCTAGATACAATTTGCGACAGATATATTAATGGAATAGCTCTTTTAGGATTTTTATTTTTACCTTTAAAATTCTTTATTCTCCCTTCTAAAATCTGGATCACTTTATCATTTTTAGGAAGTCTGATGACGACTTATGCAAAGGCAGCTGCCAAAGAAAAAGAACTGGTCATGGAAAAACCAGCACCAGCTTTTTTTGGAAGAACAGAAAGAGTAATTTTAATAGCAACCTCAATGTTCTTAGGAATTTTTGATATTAATTTGGTAATTTATCCAATAGTAATTTTAGCTATTCTTTCTAATATCAGTGCTTTACAAAGAATAATAATAAGCTTTAACTCAGCTGAAAATTAAATTTGCTTGTGGACCTAACGAGAATCGAACTCATATTTCTGCAATGCGAATGCAGCGCTCTGCCACTGAGCTATAGGCCCGTCGGGGCATCGAGACTTGAACTCGAACTAAATCCTCCCGATGAACTCGTGCTGCCATTACACTATGCCCCGCATTATGTTACCCAATATTTCTTTTTTGTCATTTTATCTTTTTTCACTTCAATTTCCCCTCGCTCTTTTTTTGCTTTTTGACTTAAACTCAATACTTCTTTTTCATCTAGTTTTGATAATTCTTTAATTTCATTTTCCAAAAACTTTCTAGTATTTTTTTTAGGATTTTCCAAAATATATCCGAGTAAAATATCCAATATTTGTCCTACCCTTGGTCCCGGCTTTATTTTTAAGATTTTTATTACATCATTTCCAGTAGTTTTCAGCATTTTAGCTGAAATAGGATCTTGGGAAACTTTTTCTATTACATATTTTAAGTGGCGTAATTTATAAGGTTCGGCTTTTGGAACTCCAGAACCAATCCTATCAGCCATTCTTACTTCAAGCAACTCTTTCATATTTTCTGGCCCAACCTGACGAACCAGCCTTCTAACCGAACTTTCACCAACCTCCTCGGGTGTGTAGTAAAAAAGATGATATCTTACAAGCTTAGCAATCTTTTCTATGTCCTTTTTTGGAAATTTCAAACGATTCAAAATCTCTAGTGTCATTTTTGCTCCTATTATTTCATGATTATAAAATGTAGCATCTTCCCCCTTTCCTCTTTTAGCTTCTGGTTTACCTATGTCATGGAATAATGAAGCTAATCTGACATGCATGCTAAAATCCTTTTTAGCTGCAAAATCCAAAGAACGAACATAGTGTTCATAGCACTCATAAATATGGTGTTTGTTTTGAGAGATATTATAGCCTTTTTCTAATTCTGGAATAATGTATTTTAAAAGATTCAACTGCTTTAAAAGTTCAATGCCGCTGGCAGCTTGTTCTGACATTATGATTTTTATTAATTCATCTTTAATTCTTTCTTTTGAAATTGCCTGAAGCCAAATAGAGTTTTTCTTAATAACTTGAGCAGTATTTTTTTCAATTTTCCAATCTTTTCCTAAAGTTGTAGTAAATCTTACAGCCCTCATCATTCTTAAGGCGTCTTCTGAAAATCTTTTTTCTGATTTTCCAACAGCTTTAATTGTTTTGTTTTTCAAATCTTCCTGTCCATTAAAAGGATCAATGATGTTTATTTTTTTATTCTTTAATTCAATAGCCATAGCATTAACAGTAAAATCTCTTCTTGCTAAATCTTCTTCAATTGTTTTTGCAAACTTGATTTGTTCTGGATGGCGCTTATCAGTATATTTTGTTTCTAAACGATAAGTAGTAATTTCAATTTCCTTTAACTCTTTTTCTTCATTGTTAGTTTGAACAGTAACAGTGAAAAACTTGTTTTTATAAAAACTCTTTGGAAATAATTTTTGGATTTCTTTTGGCTTGGCGCTACTTGCAATATCCCAGTCCCTTGGCCTCACATCTCTTAAAAAATCTCTTACACAGCCACCAACAATCTGCGATTTAAATCCGTTTCTCTCCAGTTTTTTAATAACAGATTTTACTTCTTTGGGTACTATCATATTTAAAGATTTTATCTTAAAAACCTGCTTTTTTCAATTCATTAAAAGGTTGTTAAAAGCTCATTTTAGTGTTATAATTTTTTTGCCCCTGTAGCTTAATGGATAGAGTGCTGCGCTTCGGACGCAGTGGTGAGGGTTCGAGTCCTTCCAGGGGCACTTAGTTGCTTGTCAGCAACTTGATTATAGGGTTATAATAAAATTGATGAATAAAAAGTTTTTCATAATTTTATTACTCTTAGTTTTATTAGTTCCAGATAAGATTTTTGCAATTTATGAAGCTGCACTAGTTCCTTGTGGTAGTTGTGAAGTACTTGATCCTAATGACAGAACGGTATGTTTAGTAGAACAGCCGGAGTGTTCATTTTGTCATATTTTTGTCCTTATTGATAACATTCTTTCGTTTGTTTTAACTCGTATGGTTCCTATTATAGGAGCTGTGATGTTGGTCTGGGGAGGATTTATTTTTCTTTCAGCTGGTCCATCTCCACAAAAAGTTGAACAAGCTAAAGGCGTTATTACTGCAGTGGTTATAGGCATTGTTATTATTTTTATTGCTTGGGTGTTTTTAAATAGTTTCTTATCTAGTATTGGTATTGCTGAATGGACTGGACTTGTGGATGATCCAACAACTCAAGGCGTAGAAGAGGGTTGGTGGAAAATTCAGTGCGAATAAAATTTTCTCTAAGTGAGCCCTTATAGCTCAACTGGCAGAGCAGTGGCCTCTTAAGCCATTGGTTTCAGGTTCGAATCCTGATAGGGGCACTTGTTGATATTAAATATTTAATATATTGTAGCTTGTATATGGTGGCTATGGTGTAATGGTAGCACTAGGATCTGTGGAGTCCTCGGAGCGGGTTCAAATCCCGTTAGCCACCCAAATCAGATAAGAATATCTTATTGAATCTTATTTGTTCAATAAATATTGCAATATCAACATTGTAATAATGAATACAATTGGATTGTTCATAGAAAATTTACTTTCCTTTTCATTTTTTAATTTAGTTATTTTAATAATTTTTATAGCAATTTTTAAGCGCAAATCGAAAAAGCCAATTAAATTATTATTGTTTTTAATTTCTTTTTGTTCTGTATTTTGATTTTGTTCTTTTTTAGAATCTTTCATTTTTCTTTTAAAATAAACTCCTAAGTTCAATCTGATTAAAACTTGGGAATTTAATTATCAGATTGAAAAAACCAGCAGTTTGTATTACTGCTGGTTTATAAATGTTTCAATTCTGTAAAGAAAAAAACCAAAACAATAGATACCAGTTTGTAAAACAAACAGCTATTCATTGTCTTGGTTTCTTTAGCTACCCCTATATACGGGTAGATTACCTAAAAAATCATTAACAAGGTTTAAATTATGTCAAACCCTTAAGAGTGGGTAAGCCCATAAATTAAAATTAATTTTTGATTATTAAGAACTTTATTTTATTATATATAATTTTCAAGTTTCGTCAACGACGCATTATTTTCTGTATAGCTTTATCTGACATTTTTTTATTTTTTTGTAACATCTTAAGTGCCTTATTTAATTTTATTGCTTTCTCTTCCAAACTTTCTTTTTTACCAAACAATCTCTTTTTTGTAGTTGAAAATTTAATCTTACCTTCTGTGGTAAGATGAAAAAGATTTCTCTTTCGACATTTATAGCATATTCGAAATTTGTGTATATAAAAATCATTTAGATGATTAGCTATTTGTTCTTCTTTTTTAAGCTTTATTTTAAGAAAATGATTACAATTAGCACATTTCCAATCTATTTCTGAGTCATTATTTTTTAAGAACAATTTAATCCTTTTTCTTTGAGGCATAATAACTAATTGGCGAATTTCTCTTTCTATCCGTTGAATAATAGGTGCATTAACAACAAGAAATTTTTTAGGAACTTCAGATATGCCCAATATGTAAGGCCTTTTAACTCCTTTCCATTCAACATCTGGTTCTCCTTCATAAATTATACTTAATGCTCCAGAATAGTCAGCTATCCATAAAGCCATACCTATGTGTTTATGATCTAATTCTGAAAAATCAACAGGATTTTTTGAGGATTTGAATTTCAAAAATAGAGCTAATACCTCAAGTAGATGATTTAATTCCTTCTTCTTATATCCAGCAGTTAATCTATAAAGCCTATCTTTCGATGTTTCTATAAATTCAACTAATTTATCTTTTTTGAAGTAAAGATCGATATACTTGAGACTATCAATATCATATTTATCCTCTTCGTCGTCAAAACTTACTACCTCTCTGTCCTCAAGTCTTTTCAGGGACTCTACAATTTCAGCATTTGATAGTTCAAAAATATCTTCTAATTCTAATGTTATTGCGTTGCCGTTAGAAACAAGATACGGTTTTTCAATTGTTATTTCTAGTAATTTTTCTGCAACCCAAAGATTTTTATTTTTAATTACTTTTTCCATTATTTTGTATTATTTTAGTTTTCTTTGCTATGATATCAATAATAGATTAAGATCTTAATTATGTCTAAAAATACCAATTTTAAAAATTCTTATGACGAGGCTTTGTTTGCTTATTATGTTTTAAGGAGATTAGGAACTGGAAGAATTGATTCTTTTAATCAACGTTTAAAATCTCAAAAAATTCAGTATTTTGCTCAACTTTTTAAAGTTTCTCCTCATTATTCTTTTAATTTATATATTTGGGGACCTTATTCTCCTGATTTTAGGCACGATTTATTTGAAATCCGAAGAAAAAACATGAAAGTTAAATTAGACAAGTTTATTCCTAAAGAGTTAGAAAAACGTTTTACCTCTTTAAAAAGGTTCATCGATGATAAGTCTATTAGGCAATTAGAGCTTGTAGCGACCTTGCATTGGTTATTAAATATTGCACATCTTTCGCATAGCGAAGCAAAGAAAAGACTAAGTGAGTGGAAAAGAGCAAATTTAGATGAAATAAAATATTCATTTAATGCTGTTTCAAAAATATGACAAGCAAGCTTAAAGAAATTAAGATTAAAAAGGCTAAGGATATTATCAAAGATAAGGATATCATAAATAAGATTCAAGAGGATAATGAATCCGTTTTTATGGTAGATGAAGTGATTCCTGATGTTAAAGATTCTTTATTGGGACTAGAGATCAGTTTACGAAAAGGCGAACGCATAGGTTTTTTTAAAAAATAATTATATATGGGGAGAGGAAGAGTGAAAACACGTATTAGGAGGGGTAGGATAGTTAAACCTAAGTGGTATTATGATGCTTGTGCTTTGAGATATAGTAGGAGTATTGTTGATGAGATTAGAGGTAAAAGTATTAGAAATGAAATTGTAATAAGTTATTTAACATTGGGTGAGGCTTATGGAACTTGTTGCAATGAAAGTGAAGAGCTTGAGGAATTTTTTAATGAACTATTTGAAGATGTAAAAGGACACGTAACAATTATTAGCAACCACGTATCTGATATTTTATTAAGTAAAATAAGAGATGAATGTAAAATAATAAAAGTTATTGATGCGATACATCTCGCAACTGCTATAAAAAATGGTTGCGAAGTCTTTAGGACTGCAGATAGAGATATTTACGGACTAACTAATGTGACACGAAAAAGACTACGTAAAATATCTGGAATTTCAAATTTCAAGATTAGTAAAATCGAGTAAAGAGGTTGATAATAAGTTTAGGCTGTCCTTGATTTCCTTCCAATCAATAGTTTTAAACGCATTAAATAGGAAAAACTTCTAAAATCAAAACACCCTTGAGGGGTGTTTTTAATTTAGAATACTTATAATTAATCTTACGAAATTCAAGCCCTTATTTACTTAACTGACAGTCTTGTGTTTCTTCTCCAGTGCTGGGATCCCAACACTTATAAGCTACTCTGACTTCTTCAATTTTACCAAATTTATTTTCAGTTGAAAGTCCCATGTAAAATATGGTGTCAGAGCCCGAATTTAATAATTTTACCCAGTTTGCAATTTCATAACTTTGAGCATCTGGACTGTAAGGAACTTTTGGTAGATACGGAATAGCTTCAAGTGGAAGAAGTATCTCGGTTGCGTCTAATGAAGAATCTACTAATGGCATGCTTCTTGGTCGAAGTAGATGTCCACCTCTATTGTGCGGATTAATATATATACTGTCATATTTGTTATTTAAAGGATTATTTCCTGCGCTTGCTTTTACATATAAATAACCACAAGCAATTAAACCTGATCCACTTCTTTTTACTAAAACATTATAAAGACTTCCTTCAGTAAAAACGTTATTTTCTACGTAACTTCTTTTATCTTCAAGAAGTTTAATTGACTGACCGCCTTTAATAAGGTCTTGATACATTTCAAAACTACGTAAGCACTTAGGGGCTTTTAGAATAATTGGAACTTCTTTAATTTTTTCAACTATCTTTATTTCTGGCTCTCTAAACACATTAACAAGCCAAGCAGTTGTAGCTATAATAATTGTTCCTACTAATAGGATGCCAGTAAATTGTATAATTGGAATGAATTCTTTTTTCATATTATTTATGTTTGTCCCGTGGGACTAATTTTATTTCAAAATTTTGTAAAATATGTAGTAGGTATGCGCAACCTGACACGAAGAAAAAAATAAAACCCAAATGAATAGGATCTAATAAATTGCCCCATAATTTAATGAAATTTTTTATGAGCTTGAAATCGGGTCTGAAAGCATTGATAAAGCCAAAAATCATAGTAAAAATAGTTAAGAGCCCCATAGCAACTTCAAAACTTATAAGCGAAAGAGATGCAAGTATAAAAACAAAAAAACAAATAAAGCTTACAAGGGGAAGAATTCTTTTTTTTCGTCTTATCATAATTTTTGAAGGTGCCAAGATGATATAAATTTCATAATATATGACCTTGTTGGTATTATATTACTTTAATCATAGCAAAATATACATTAGCAAGCTACTTTGATTTGTCAACAATTTCAGTTTAGTTGCTATATTAAATTCTTATCCAGTTATAGTTTAATTCAGCAAAGCTTTCCTTAATTTCTACCCAATCAAGAGTTCTAAATGCGTCCCGTATGGGACCCCAAATCGTCTTGAGTTCGGTTCAAGAGACAGAGATATTAAGATATCGCCAAACCGGCGAATTTTTAGTAGAATAAAAAAAGGAAAGGTTAAGAAATATAAAATTAAATAAAATATTGAATTTATGCCAAAATTAAATAGAAAATTGTTATTTTTAATTTTTGGTTTACTAATAGGAATAATGTTTTTATCTGCCTTGCCGCTGGTTGGACGAGCTGACTTTATGGACAACGAAAAAGATGTTTATATTGGCCCAGAGGAAATTGTTGAAGGTAATTTTATTCAGGTAGGAGAAACAATCGACTTTAGCGGCCAGGCGCAAAAAGATGTAATTATAGTTGGAGGAACCATTACTGTTTCAGGACCAGTAAAAGGAGATGTGATAGTGGCTGGAGGAAATGTAAAAATTACAGGTAAGGTGGATGGTAGTGTCCGAGTGGCTGGTGGAATGATAGAGATTAACAGTAAGATAGATAAAAACGTGATTGTGCTTGGTGGAACAATAGTTATTGGTCAGGAGGCTGAAATTGGCTGGAGCGTATTGGTTTTTGGAGGAAGCATCGATATTAGGGGAAAAGTAAATGGAGACATTACCGGAGGAGCTGGAAATGTGATTTTAGCTAATGAGGTTGGTGGAAATGTTAATCTAAAAATTAGTTCAGAAGAAGGTCAGCTAATTTTATATCCCCAAACTTACATTAAAGGTAATCTAACTTATAGTGCTTCTCAGGAAGTAGAAACAAAAGAAGGAGCTCAGGTAGTAGGTGAAACCATTCGCGAATCTATTGTTTCGTCTGTTGCTTTTTCCGAAACAATTAATCCCATTAAGACCACTTTGGAAACTCTTTCTTTTTTAGGAAAGATAATGTCCGTTTTAGCGCTATTAGCGGTGGGTCTAATCATGACTCTTTTATTTCGTAAGAAAGGCAAAGAAATAGTAAAAAGAATGTTAAATAAGCCCTGGACTAATATCGGCTGGGGATTAATTTATCTCATCATTACTCCCATAGTTTTGGTCCTGATTGCTATAACCATAATTGGCATTCCTCTGGCTTTAATTGTCTTAGCCCTCTATTTGATTATTTTGTATATAACTAAAGTTTTTATAGGAATAGCTTTAGGTCAGAAGGTATTAGAATGGTGGAGTAAAAAACAAGAAGTTTCATTGGTATGGTCAATGGTTTTAGGAGTGATATTATTTTCTGTTCTTATTGCCCTTCCTTTTGTGGGTCAGATTATTCAATTCTTGGGACTTTGTTTGGCCTTAGGAGCGATAGTTGAAACAAAAAAGCATGCATTTAAACAGGCCAAAGGATAGACGTGCCAACGAAACAGGTTTTAACGCCGTCTAATTTGGGACCTATCTTAATTTCTAATAATAATTTGTTTAAGTTTTAATTAAGCATTCGGATTTTTGACATAATAGAACGCATGGCATCAGTTAAACAAAATATAACAATAAGAGAATATCAGAGTTTCGTAAAAGAGGTGTATGGTTTGTCTAACGATAGATATTTCAGTTTATGGGACATGGTTAATAACGTAGAACGTTTTATGATGAGAGGACTTAAAGGTATTAGAAAAAAAGATAAAGAAAAGACAAAAATTAATTTATTAATAGCTTTTAGCTGGTTTATGTCTATAATGAATCAGCTCCATATTGATATAGAAAATCAAATATGGAAGAGGTTTCCTTATTTGTGTTCCTATTGTGGTTCGTGTCCATGTTCCTGTAAGGAAAAAAAGATAAAGAAAAGACAAGGTTTTTCTATAAATAAAGGTAAGCGACCAAGGACGTTGGAAGAATTCCAAGATATGTTTAACAAGATATATCCATCTGAACGACGAACTATAGAACACGCAGGCATTCATTTAGCAGAAGAAGCAGGTGAATTCTCAGAGGCATTATTAATTTACCGTGGAAGACATAAAGATGAAGATTTTAGAAAGATTGAATTAGAGACTGCTGATTTTTTCTCTTGTATAATGAGCGTTTTCAATTCGTTAGAGGTGAGTGCGGCAAAAGAGTTTTCTGTAATGTTCGCTAATAATTGTAATGTGTGCAAGAACGCCCCTTGCACATGTAG
>SDBT01000422.1_pt1 | contig 66340 bp, 105 predicted proteins | sample 2277101 | NCBI WGS metagenome assembly SDBT01 (sample SAMN10404973, study PRJNA504765) | marine sediment metagenome | isolation source: marine sediment core GS10_PC15, 103 cmbsf | place: Arctic Ocean: Southern Knipovich Ridge | collected 2010 | reverse complement strand
TTGCTCGAATTTTGCAGACGGTGACGCTGCGTTTACGATTGTCGATTGTAAATCTTCGTCGTGAATTTCGCCGCCAGTAATCCAGGTCTTGCTGGACTGATCATTCGGGGGGGCGGTCGGTTGTGCGACCACAGAATTTGTGCTCACCAATCCGGAATCGTGGTGTGTGCCGAAAGAATCGTGTATTGATTCGTGGGTCTTGTAATCCTGTATGACACCGTGACGTTCCTCTTGTTCAAACAGCATTTTGTTATTTGTAGCGTCCCAATACGCAATTAGGACGACTGCCGAAGTAGCATAAGCAGGACGTGTCTGTGCTGCCTGGAGATCACCGGAAGAGTCCAGCCAGAAATACCATAATTTTTCGGCGATCACTCCGGAAATATCAATCGTTTTGTTTGCGGTGATTAGAACCGGAACGCCACCGACAAAGATGGTGTAATCGGATATATGGGTCAATGTCAAAATCTTCGTACCGTCTACCCAATCGACCGTAAAATTTCCCCGCTCGGCGTCCGTGATTCCCGTGAGCGCCTTCCTGGCAGCCTCGTAGAAGTATTTATTGTTTGCGCCCTCTGCAAGATCATCCGTGGTTTTCCCGGTAAGCCAAGAATTCACACGGGCTACGGTATAATATAGATTCGTGCCCTCGGCTAGATTGGTCGTAAATTTTGTGCCTAGCCGAGCATCCCATCGGGCATTATTGGTATACTGTGTGTGATCATCAACTAGCAATCCTGTTAGTGCGGCATGATCGGTAACGCCGCCAGACGGTATATTTTTGATCGCAGATGCGTCTAGCCGCCCCTCGCCGGTAAGAGATTCCAGCTTAATTTTGATTTGGTTGGCTGTGATTGGCCTTCCGCTACTCGGCATTGTCTTCCTCCTTGTCCTCCAGTAGGTCGAGCAATTCCCTGACGGGATGCTGCTCTGTAGTCTCTGCCGACTCGGTTTCCATTGCCTTCATGCCGATTACGCTCTTCAGTTTTTCCTTGATCTTTTCGATTATGTCGAGATCAAAGCCGAATAGCGTTTTCTCTCCATCCTCTGTTTTTTCGATAAACGCCGGCGTGCCCGATTCCTTTGCCTGCTTTCCGTCAAAGCAATATTCCACATCACCGCCGAACTCTCCGTAGCTGCCGCCAACCTTGATGCAGCCGCCCATTTCGCAGCCAGAAAAAAGGACTAAAACTGCCGCTAAAATTATCACCATGCTAGTTTTCATTTGGCTCTCCTAGGTATTTTTGTATTTCAATCAATTTGTCAACCTTCTTTTCCAGCTCAATCACTTTTTCGCAAGGCTCTTGACAGCCAATTGCCGGGGCATTTCCGAGATATAGCACTTCCTCAATATCCCGCTGGAATTCGATTATTTCTGCATACCCGTTATTCCAAGTTTTCCTGAAAATCTCCCGGTATTCAGAAGGAATATCATCTTCACGATAGAGGCTTTGAACAAGATCATGATCGTAATGCAACCGTCCCTTTTTGTCTTTTTGTGCAAGGATTACAGATAGGGCGATTCTCCGGCCAGCAAGAATATTCCAAAGAATTCGACCGCACCCAAAAATATCATCGAGAGGCCCACGCTCGGAAGCGTCTTGAATTTGTTCAGGTGAAGCAAATTCAGGCGTGCCAAGCTGTTCGCCTTTCAATGTAATTGACGGCAGATGCTTCCCTTTTGCTAGTCCGAAGTCCAGAAAAATATTAAGGTCATCTCGACCATGATACTTTTTTACAATGATATTAGATGTAGAATTAAGGTCGCAGTGTGCCAAGTCTATGTCATGAAAACACTGCCGAACAAAGGATAAAATCTTCAGAAATCTCTCAAGGTTTTCCTGCAAATTATGAGTCCGAAACCACTCGATAAGCGGGACAGTATTTTTGATATACTCCATGCTCGAGTAGCACTTCGGATCATAAGAAAACTGGTAAGTTCGGGAAACATACCCGAGCCTTCCCTTTTTATCAATAACCTGGCTTCTCCGGTGAGCCTGCTCCTGTAGCATGTGTGATCGAAAAAACCTCTCATAGTGACGTGATTTTTTAAGCTCTAATTCGTGTTCTATTTCTTTTTTGATCTCTTCTTTTGTTTTCGGTGTTGATAGATATTCGGTCTTTTTCCTGGGGGGTTCTAATCTCCGGAAAACCATAGACTTTGCAGCTCGCATCATGCCTTCAGTAGTTTTTTCAATTATGGATTTCTTCGGCTCTTCCTTTTTTAATCGATGACTTTCTGCAACCTCATCCGAATCTGTATGTTCAAAACCCCAGGGGATTTTTATTATCTCTTCTCTGTTTTGATTCCACTGGTTCAGAGAGGAAATAACTAAACCATCCCCGCCACGATAAAGGGGGTCTATCGGTATATATTGCGGATAAATCCGTCCTCGTTTTTCGGAGTCTTCCCTTTCTGGCGAAATATTCCGACAAAGCTCAAAAAAGAAAGATTGGTTATCCTTCATTTTGCTAGGTTCGCGGAGTCGGATCACGCCAGGATCACACCGCGGAATCTTAACAAAATCTTCCTCGGATAGTTCTTGTATGTTTCGTAGCGGCAAGTCATAAGCCATAATTTACCTCCCGCTACTGGTTTTTAAGGGTCTGTGAAATCTTGACAAGGACGGTTTCAAACTCCTTTATACCTGTGTTCCTTACCGCCTTTACCACTTTCCCTTCCCCGACCTTAATTTTCCCGTACCATAGAACTGCCGAAAAAGCAAGCAAAAGGAAAGCAACCCAATAATGCCCTCTCTCGAGTAGCAAAAGAAAGCCACCCCCAAGAATTCTTTCAACCCAGCCAAGAGGAAGGTCAAGATTTTGAACACCTTGCAAAACTTTCTTTGCTCTTCTCTTTGTGTTTTCCTCCTGCTTTATTGCCTTTTCCGCGTCCTTGACCGCCTTTTCTACGGCCCTTTTTTCTCTCAATTCTTCAGCTTTTTTCTTGCGTTCTGCAAGTGCATCAGAAGCCTTTTTTTTGCGATCAGCAATATACTCATCATCCTTTCTTTTCCTCTTTTCTGCTGGAGTCTCGGCAGAAACAGAATCATCGCTTTCGATGGCACCAACATGCGTTTGCGTCGGCGCTATATCTTCACTTTCGGCAGGCTGAGTCTCCATCAAATATTCGGGCACATCTGCCGAAGATTCATCATCGAAATCAGCCGGGATCGTGTCTCGCCCAAAAATTTCGTTATCGCCTTGCTCCGGTTCTTTCGCCATAGCTATTCGCCTCCTGCGGGTTTTTTCTCTTCCCATGCTTCCCTGGATTTTCCATGCCTTTCCAGGTGATCTTCCAGAGAAGATTCCAGCTTTGCAATCTTGGTTGCAGGAATCGGCTTGGCGCTATCTGCCGTGAATTTCTCGCTGCTCATCCCGAGCTCGGCCTTGATACTTATGCGGTCCTTGTTGACTGCGGTTGAATGTGTGTTTAGAGCATCGTTTACTCGTTTTATTTCTGCCAAGCAATGTTTTTTTACCTGCAACGGCTCTGCCTTAATGGTTTCGTCAAGACTGAGCAACTGGTCTTTTGCATCCTTCTTGATTTTCTCCATTAACTCGTTTAGTTCTTTTTCCTTCTCTTTAGCGCGTTTTTCCCTTTCCTCATCACGTTCGTTTGCCAGCCTTTCGCGTTCCTGTGCCCGCGCCTCTCGGTCGGCATCAGTTTCCTCGTTGAACATCTCAAAGGCTTTGCCTAGTTGCGCTAGATAGCCTTTCTTTTTTTCTTCTTCAGTCATTTTTTGCCCTCCGTTTTTTGGTTTCGGTTTAGGTTTCTGTTTAATTTGTGGCTGCTTTTTTGGTATTACTTTAGCCACAGTATTTTTTTTTACCTGCGGTTTTGGCTTAAAAGCCGGGATCGCCGGCACAATTCGTTGCTTGATTGGTGTCATGGCCATCCGTTTAGGCAATAACCCGTCACCAAGTAAACACTTGCCCGAGCGACCGCCACGGCGATTGCTTCCCGGCATAATTTAGCTTCCTTCCCAATATAGTATTTTGAATACGTTGTCTATGTCTGATCTAAGGTAGATTTTTGTATCGACAGGCAATTGCACATTTTCCCACCAATCAGGATCGACATAGTGATGTGCGCCATTGTCTGCTGTGCCACCTGGCACCCATGCTATACGCCCATCGGCATCTACACCTAGGGCGCTTTCTGTATCTCTTATCTGTACTTCTATTTTTACAATTTTAGCAGGAATATTCACAGTGCGTTCATTGCCTGCCGTTACTGCCCTGCTAAGTACCTTAGGTTGTCGTAATGCCATTTTATCCCCCTATTTCTCTACTGCATAGGCGAGTAATATTTTTCCGTTAAAGGTCATCATGTTCACGCTAACAACCTTTTTTCCGTCATTCAGAAATTCCTCTATTTTGTCCGGTCCATCGAATTGCTTGATTTTCCAGACTAGCGCCGCCGATGGCATATCTTGTTTGATATTTTTTGCCACGTTCTGCATCTTTTCCATGACCCCGTCTAGCATCTCTGGCATATTATTTATATCCATTATGTTCCTATCACCTCCGCTTTCCAATCGATATCGTTCTTTTCAAAACCGCCTGTGCCGGATGAGTTTCCAATCTCGGCAACCTGCAAATTAAATCCATGACGATCCACGTTTACTGCCAAAAAATCATATCCTGTCTCCTCGTTAGATATCGTTATTGCCGGTATTGCTCGTTTCGGTGCGATAAATTCTAGCCTGGATTCTAGCTCTCTATCGCCTGCATTGAGAAATCCAACGCCGCGAACATTTGTACTGCCAATCTCGTACAGACTATTGACTCGCAGCCTTTCCACCGTAGGATCGTTGGCGATAAATATAGGACCGGCGAAAGGATTGCCTCGAATCATCACGATACTATTCCAATAAACCGTACCACCGTTAGATTCCAAAAGCAACCTAAAATCATCCGGAATGGCCGAGAAGGTTACATTGACCGTTATCCACCTCCATGAATCGTTGCCTGTGTGATAGGCGCTCCATGTCGTTGTGGTGCCGTCATAGATGCCTATCCTTGCCTGATCCACCGTGTCCGTCTTGATATATGCACCGAAGGAATAAGACGAAAACAATTCCGTTCCTAGCCGTATTTCGTCTTGGATGTCCTGTCCTAATTGCTCCGCGCCAACCGTTTTAATCGAATAGGTGTTTAGTTTTATCTCGGTATCTTCTCTTGTCAATATAGCACTGCCGGATATAATGCGCCATGCGTCCGGTCTGCTGCTATTCCCACGCTGCCAGTAATCGAGCCCGCCGTTTATAACCAAATTTGGCGATGCCAGACGAAAATCCAAATCAGCACCGGCACCACTTGCGGCCTTTAACGCAGCAACATCAGCCTCCATCGGGTTTGTCTGTGACGATATTTTGCTATTGTTTCGGTTATGCTTTCCAATATAATCTGTATCGCCATCAACAAGTGTTTCCAGGGAAATACTCATGGTGTCCTCACGATCTCTTTAGCGCCGTATGGCGTTGTTCCATAGGTTTCTAGTGAGCCATACGGTATTGTAACTGCTGTATACGTATACTCAATTGTTTCAGGCGTTCCTGGATCGACTGCGTTATCGTTTCCATCTACCCAGTCATTGCTTTCGTCTCGCCTCCAGCCGTCTGTGAATGCAAGCCCCTCGTCAATTAACGAGTAAGTCTTTTTTGTCACATCGCCAATCTGCCGGTCGGACAATCCAGTAATATAGAATTGGCCGGCATTGCTTTTTTTTATCTCTACCGGAGTTCCTTCGTTGACAAAATTACGCACATTTCGTCCGCTCTCGGCGAACGGAACCGTCCCGAGATATTCTATGTCTGAGGCGATAAGCACATCAACTACCCACATGCTTTGGCCGCCTATCGCGTGTAAATACGGCGGCGTGAGTGCATGGCCTATAAGCTTTTCGCGTGTCCTGTCGATTCTCTCGTTTACGAATGCCAACAACTCAGGCGCTTTTCCTGCTGCCATTTTAGTACTCCGAAAATCCTGGGATATTGTTATATTCTTTACCGCTGCGGATCATTAACGCGCTAATGCTCATATCTTGTGGCTCACCACGCTTGAGCGTTTTGGATATCGACTTGATATAATATCGGCTGCCATCCGGCAACTCGATCACGTCGGTTTTGCGCAAAAATGGATCGTATGGCAAACTTAAACTACGCGGCGATCCTTTTACAGTTTCCCTTTTTAGCTCGCGCTTTGCTATGCTATTGGCTAAAGCTTGCGTATCTACCAGGTGGTTCTCGATAGTTTTTGGCCTGACCTCGTAATCGTTCAGGTTTGACCATGACGCCTCGCCTTTGATTTCCTTGAGCACCAACTTGTACGGTTCGCCCGAGATCGTTACTTCAAAAGTCCCCATTTGTTGCATAAGCATTAAGCCTGCAACCAACCATACAGCCGCCGCCGCCTGCAATACACTTGAAACTGTTCCTCCGAAGTATGCCGCAACGACAAAAAAGCTGATGTAGACATAGAAAAATATAATAAACAACCAAGCCTGATACGGTGTTTTTATGACCAGGACACACGAAAAATCATTTATCTCTTTTATGGTTGGATCGCCGCCAAGGATGCTTGACAATTGCCCGTTCAGGTTGTAATTAGATATTACAACGCCCTGCACTCGCCCTTGTTGATCCTCACTATAGTATAGCCTTTTTTTATACTCGCTTTCAAAATATCCGATTGTGCCGGTGTGTGTAAGTAGCTCCTGAAATGGCGCTACAACCTTTGATATATCACTGTTTAAGCCGATTATGACTACGGTATTATTGATGTCCACATTTGATTTCGGCCATTCGATATTCAGGAAAATACTTTCATCCTCATATTTCCGCACGGGCGGTTTGTCAAGTGAGGTATCGAGCATTACCAGAAACCCGCCACCATCCCACGCTGGCGCTAAGTCGCTGATAAAACTTAGATTTTTAAGGGCCTCCATGTACGGTATGTCAAACTGCGTAACCGTTGTATGCTCTACCTCATGCCGGAATAGCCCGAATTTAACCTCTTCGCGCTCAAGGCCCATACCGTAAACGCCATTTGTCGCTATGTCAACGGCTATATCGCCAAGGTCAGAACCTTCCGGAAAAGAAGGCGAATTGCATTTTCGCTTATTATAGAAAAAGGATCTATCCACGCATGACACGGTTATTGTTTTTTCGTTTGTTTCTCGATTTCTACGATAGCCAGGCTGCCCGACCGTGGGCCCAATAAATATTGACGAAAATGATTCCTCTCGTGCGTCCTTGAAAAGGATTTGGATGATGCGCCGCCCGGTGAAGTGGTAAGGCGTTAACGGATCGTCCTGCGTGTAGTCGGGAACTATTGTTATCTCTGCCGTTGAGCCTGCGTCCTCGCTTTCGCTTATACTGCAATTCTCTATGCACGAAGTTAAATCGCGTGGTATCTGTGTGTGATTGCCAAGCACGATGTCGCTAAAGGTGTCTAGCTGATCGAATAGCAATATATGATATTCTGGCCGGCGCATATCGCCCAGGTTAATTGCGTCATATACGCCCTGCAAACCAACCTCTGTCATGATGTCACCGGGTCCTTGATCTCAAATCCCCAACAGGATAATGAGTTAATTTTTATCCTCACCTCAACCCCCTGTATTGATGCGCCTTTTTTTGTCTTAAATTTTACTGCAATATCATGCTGCTCAACGGTTCCGACAACATGCTTTTGCAGGTATAGGTATTGCACTTTAGAGACAACTGCATCCTCGTTTCGTTTTACTTCCTCTCGTTCCTCATCGCCTTCACTCGTGCCGTAATCGTAAATAGAGACATAGCCAGCACCGCCATATCCCTTCTTGCGAAACTCATTGAACCAAGTAGGCGCAAACCTCACAGGGCACATCTGAGCACATGAAGGGATTGTCCCAAGCGTAGTGCCGAAGTTTACAGACACCCATCCGCTACTCTGGCTATAAACCTGGATCAAATTGCTTGGCAAGCTTGCAATATATAGCTTTTTGTCCCAGATTGTTTTGTCTCCGGTTATCTCGGACGTAAACAAAATATTGATATATGTCAGAGCATCAACAGTACTATATGGCGCTATGCCAGTAATGCCGGTAGATGTAAAAATCCTTGGATTGCTTTCGTCCTGCGTAAAACTTATCGAGGTAGTCGGTGGCGACGTGGCACCGACCAGGCCGGAAACCTCGTGAACATTCTCCGAGAACTCAACCTGGATCTTAAACGGCAAGCCTTCCAGTATCGGATTATACTGGTCCTCACCAGCACTGCTGAGGAATATTGTTTGCTTTTCTACTGCTGTATTCCAGGTCATGTTTTGCCGCCGAAAAGATAAAATCCTGATAAAAAGCCAGGAAATTCTTGAATAATTTTAATGCTTATTCTAGACAAAACACATCCCTTTCTCGCGCTAGGTGAAATAGCAGGGGAAAGAGTTGTCCATGTGTCTGTTCCTGCCGTATACTTCCATGTCTCATTTAGCAAATTTCCAGCGCTATCAACGCCACCGAAAACGTAAAAGAAATCGTCGTTTCGCTCGGATATCCCTCCGTGATAAAAAGCTTTTGGTGCATTTGCAAGCTGTACATAGGCATCCGCAGAATTGATTTGTTTATAAAAATGGTTAACAGCAACGCCGCCTGAGATCGTTTTTCCGCCACAATAATAATAAGTGCCACTCTCATCGAATGTAGCGCAGAAATCGGTAGCTACTGGCATATAGCCTGTCCCAATGGGGTTAATCGTCCATATATTTCCAGGGGGAGGGGGGAAGAAATCAAAATCATAAAAACGCTTAACCAGGGGGGCATGACTTTCCAAATAACGCGCATGGGGGTAATTTCCGATTATTGAGTTCCGCCTAAAAGCAACTGGGGGTGTGCCTCTGGCAGTCCAAGTCGGAACGGGTATATCTACCTCAAAAAACCACCAATCACTTACTGGATTATTGTTTTCGTCAAAGCCCCCGCCAAAATAACCCTCTTCAGAATGTTTGGTATATGTAGCGCCATAGCGCTTGCCTGGAGGCGGATCTGCTAATTGTGTCCAGGAATCAAGGCCTCCATCATAGAGCCAAAAATCTCCAAGAACTTCACCGCTCAAGGTTCTGCCGCCGTAAATATAAAAACCACCCGATGATTCAAAAATCGCGTGATCGTAACGGTTTGGTGGGGTATTTGTGCTGTCCATCTCTATCCAGTTTTCCGCATCACGATCAAAAAACCAGAAATAGGCAGCTTCAGTAATCACTACGCTTGCTGAGAACCGTTGTCCTGTAACCTCCACAGCATCCTCAACAATTGAGAAAAATCCGCTTATGTCAACTGCGGTTTCAAAAGTCAACACATGGTCGCTCAAATACGTTGCCGAAAATGTTGCATCTAGCGTGCCGCCATATTGAGCGTCATACATTCGTATCTGATATGTCTTCGATGAAACAAATGTATCAGATGCTCCGGTTGTAGTTACATCCACAACGGCAGTAGTTTGATTATACTCTATCGTCGTTGTTTCGTATCCGCCGCCAGGCGTTGCGCATTGATCTATATAGGTTTCGGCTCTATCACTTGATGTGCGGTCAGGTCCACTTTCCGTTACCTCAAAAAATCCAGCTACCGGAAAGCTAACATCGCCGCCAAACACTGCCCGTGTAATCTTTAGCTGCGTTTCACTCAGGATCGATGCGAGCCCTTGCCCAAGCAAAACGCCGTCAATGGCCGCATCATAAACAGAAACTAGGGACTGTTGCGCATAAACATTGAAGCTTGTGTCTGTCTCTAAAATGGTGAACGAATTACACACCTCAGTAGGTGGATTTGGTATGCCTATTATGATTAGAAAATTAGGAGGCGCAACAGGCGCGGGAACCGTATCGGACCCGTTCGAGCCCCAACCATAATCACCCCCGACAGGTGAGCAATTTTGTGCTGCGAAAAGCAATATTGCAATGTCCCGATAATGTGCGCTGCCAGCCTTTGAGCGTAGCCTAAAGGTGATATAGTGATAATACCTGGAATAGTCTGGCGCACCTGGTGGCGGTATGAATCCGGGGATACTGCCTGCATTGTCTCGGTTGGGCAGTGTGATGGATGTTAAGCTTGCTACTGCTGTTTCTGCTACTGTGGTGACATGTGAGCCAGATGATGGAGCGGAAGGGGTAGAAAAAACCTCCGCGGTGGCGATCCCTCCCCGCAAAACTTCTCCGGACTCATTTTTTGCTGTGGTTGCTATCGCTAAAGGAACAGCGGAGGCTCCGATTAAAACTGGATAAGGCGATTCGTATGGGGTTAAGGTGCCCAAAAAAAGCATGATATCATTGGGATCTCTAACCCAAAAAAGCTTGTCTATAATGATCGGTAAGTTATCAGTAATAATTTTGATGCGAAAGTAAAACTTGACTCCATCGGCAAAGTTGGCAGATGCATTACCTATAAGGCTTATGTCGGTTGCGTTCTCTCCTGCTGTTTCTTCGTAGGTGTAAACCCCGTTTCCTTCATCCGTAAAGCTAAATTTATTTGATTCATCCTCGGGGGTGCCGGACGAAAACAGGTGAACGGCAGATACAGTCCCGGCAGTGCGAACAGTTAGCTTATAGCGCAGGCCATACAGAAAATAATCCTGTATTGTTGTTCCTGCCTTCGCCACAAAGGTATCTTTTTCGGGCAATACCCTTTCGTCCACCGTGATAAACATTATGCCCCCGCAATTATAGCCACTGCCTGCGGCGTATCATATATACGCCTAATCACAAACTGAAACTTGACCTCTGCGGTGAGAAAACGATAATCCCACCGTGCTACGGCATGTTTTGGATTTACTGCCATATCGTTGCTGTCGCCGCAAATCAAATCAATAGGCTGTATCGAAAATGCCTTTTCTGTTTTGTCTGCCGGATACCATATAAGGTGATCGCCAGAGTCTAAGGCTGCATTGTAGAAGCGCAAAAGCTCGTTGAAAAACCCTGTGGTCATCACCACACCTTCAGCGGTCCAGGTTTCCGTAATTACTGCATCGCTAATAGTTTTACTCGATACGGTTGTCACCGCACCCCCAAGTGTCATTTGGTGGTTATGGCGTATTTTGTTTATCGGATACAGATCAAAATTTGTCGTGTTTCTGGGCAATCTCGGGTAGCGCAAAAGTGTATCGAGCGTTTGGTGATGCAACACGCGATAGTTTTTCAGCAAGTACTGGTACGGTAATGCGACCGCTGGCGGCGCTGCAATCATTACAGTACCAACTGTTCCAGCGTTTTTGCGGCTTCCGGTGCAGTTTCCGGTTCATCTTCCGTCTCTTCACCCTCTGTCAGCTTTAGCTCGAATGCTTCAATGTCAACATTTGCCTGTTGTACGAATTCGCTGGCAGATCGCGCAACCTCATCAAGATACCAGATGTATGGAAATTCCACCTTGGATTCTTCCTGCATGGCCTTTAGCAGTGCCATTGCCTCCTTGCTTTTTGTCACGACTGCAAGCATGTTTTCCTTAGCTATATTGATTCCGTCAATGTATGTTTGCACATCTGCCATATTTTTCTCCTCACTGTTTTACGCTCGTTAGCGTTACTCGATTGTAATTATTATCATAGGTGATTGTCACATCATATTCAGCCAAAAAATCATCGCTCGTGCCTGCGATTGCTGCACTGAGTTTTGCAGCCGTAGAATAAAACTTTAGCGAAAAACTGGTCAACTGCCCACGATTCCAGACATGATCGTATCTGCGGTAATTATGGCCGGCAAGACCCAATCCACGCACTATATAATCCTCAAAATCCGCTGTATCGTTGACGTACACAATAAAAATCTCATCGGCAAACTCGTTTGTCTCGCCATCACCTGTAACTACTTGGTAATAGGTCAAAGTCGTTGACATGCCAAACGAGGAGCTTGCCGTTATAAACCAGTAATGCACGCTGTCGCGCGTTAAGTCTGGATCGACAGGGCCGTAAAGCACTACACCGTCAATATCCTTAACGGTTAGCTGAAATTCATAAGGGGTTGTCTCGGCTGCCTGAAATACCAGTATATCGCCAGATTTGCATTGTGATATTGCAAGCGGTTTCGTAAATTCTACTGGCATGTTTAATCCTTACTTTGGTTTATTTTGTCTACCTGATAGCGTGCGTCCGGCGTAAAGTCTGCCACAAAAGCCTGATTCCAATCGTAAGTTGCTAATTCAGTTGACATTGCCGCCTCATTATACAGCGTAATATCCTTGTGCTTTTCATGCCCGTCTTGATAGTCTGCCGAAAGCGCAGCAGAGAATTTGTAATTCTCGCCAAGAAGACCGACCAGCAATTTCATGCTTTCAAGTTTGCCGTAAGGCCCGGTGATAAGCAGCATGTCATCCTCAATCAGCACATCGGAGCTATTGAGTATTTCCAGTAACAGCGATTTGCCTTCGTATATTCTGTATGCCGCATCAGTGAGCGATACAAGCGCATAGTCAGCGCTGATTCCTGTTGCGCTAGTTACTATCGTTTCGGTCGCAAGATATGTCAGGCGGTACTGCCACGGCGTCACCTTGATAGCCGATGTCTGCATGATGAGTAGCTTATCGCCAATCGCCAGATTTAGCATTTTGTTTTTCCTTAATCTCTCATTACGCCATTCAAAATCGTTGCGCCATAATCTGCGCTGTCTTTGTCTATGCGCTCAATCTCTAGATGGATTTCCTTCACCTGCCATAATGCTCCGCGCTTTTCATACACTACAGTTCCAGGCGGTTTATAGCAAGATACGCAAAGCAGTATCAATAAAAACACAAGCTTTTTCATGGTTATTCCTTATCCGGTAAAGTTTATCAAAAAAGTACTACAATTTCAATCTTTAAAAATTCGCGACAAGCCCGGTGTCTTGGTTTTCTGTAATCGGACTGCCCGTCAGAGTTTCCAGTATTCTAAAGCCTATCGTGATGAGTGTATCCAGCCTGGCCGTCACGGGTATATTTGCCTGCATCATGTTTTCGACTATGCTCTGTATTGCAATATTCTGATCGCCTACGATTAGGCCGCGCGTCTTTTCCTGTATCTCTTCCACGCCATTTTTAATGTCGTGGAATGCTGTTTTGGACTCGCTCTTGAGCCGCTGCATAACCAGTGCGCCTATGGCAAGTGCACCTTCCAGCGCACCGGCTACAAGCTCCGAGCTTGCACCGATAAACTTCAGGCCGTCCTTGAGAACATCGGTAAATCCTGCCTTTAGCTTTTTTAGCACATTGCCAAAGGAGTCGTTGAATATCTGCTCTGAGATAGAGCCCAAGTCCTCCATCGTCAGCTTGCCTTTTGTTGCCAGCGTTTTCAGTGCTGTCTCAAATGCATTAGATAGTCCGTTGATTACTCCTGCATTTAACTCGTCAAATGCTTCTTGGTCAAACGGGATTTCTGGATCTTTACCGTCTTTTCCTGGTCTTCCGGCAATCGTTTCTTTTATTTTCTTGTCTAAGTCTTCTATTCTTTTCACTTCAGCATCAAAGTTTTCTTTGCTAAAAAGGGCCGCTAATTTGTCGAGCGTGCCCTCCAGGGGAGTCCCCCTTGCAATCTTGCCAAGATCCTCAAAAAGCTTTGCCGCCCTGTCTTTTACTTCTTTGGCCTTTTTTTCGCTTAAAATATTACTGACTGCCTTTTTCCCTGCCTTTTCAACTTCCTCAAGTTGCGGCTTGACATCTTCGAGTATATTTTTAATTGCACTTGCTATGGTTTGTCCATGGCCTTCTGCTGTCTCACTGATCACAACCGTTCTTTGATGTTTTAACCTGTCGAGTTCTGACTTGGCATTCTTTTCAGTCTCGACTAATCGGCCCAATTCGTCTTCGACTACTTTTACTTGCCTTTGCAATTCTGCCTCATCTGATGGCAGGATGTCTGCTGCGTGTTCGATCAATGCGGCGCTGGCTGCACGCCTTATTTCTTCTAGCTCGTCTATCGCTCCATTAACAAGCTTTACCGCTCGGTTGTTTGCTTCTCTTGCCTCGAGTATGTTTTCCTCAAGCTTAATCCTGGCACTTGAGAAATCGTCCGCTCTGGTAACAAATGATTCGCCTGGAAGTATTGCGCCTAGCGCCTTTTCTTTTAGAAAGCCTATGGCGTCTTCTGTTGTCGTGTTTACTATATCAAAAGCGCCTTCTGCGCCTTGTGCTAATGCTTTTGCAGTTGTTACGAATACTGACTTTATCAGCTTCGGTATTTCTTTTTGTCCGAAAGCTCCGAGCCTGCTAAAAAGCAGTCCAACTATGCGCTCTATTATTTCAAGCGCAAGAGTTCCAAGTTTTTCCAGGAAATCAACTACATCGTCCTTTGTTTGCTTGTAAAAGCTGGACAAGGTTTCGCCTATGAATGTAAACACAAGATCGACACCGTCTATGATTATGTTTATCGCCTTCAGTGGATCTTCTTTGATTATATCCAGGAAACCCAAAACGCCTTCGCCCAGTATTTTAAATCCACCTATGGTAATCGAGAAAAAAGCCTGAATCCTAGACTTGTTTGTGGCTATTATTTCAAGGAATTTATTGCCGGCAGATACAAGGTCGGGAACAATTTCCTGTAATAGTTTTGACACGACTGATTTGCGCAAAAGCTCTATCTTTGTTATCAGTGTAGTAAGCTCTTTTGCCGATTCTGTGAATGGTTCAGTCAAAACAAAACCAAGATCAACGCTTTCATTTTGTAGGTTTTCAATCTCATCAGCAATATTCAACAACTTGCTTTGCGCAGTTAGCCCAAAGACTTCCAGTGTTTTTGTGAAGTCACTGGTTGTCCGGTCCATTGAGCCTATTTCGCCAGCTAGCTTTTTTAGCAAGGCCGCTGCCGGATCAGCCGATTGACGAATAACCCGTAAATCAATCCCAAGCTTTTCAAGCGCCTTCCTTTGATCCTCTGTACCGCCACTGGCGATTATCTTGTTGAGTCTGGAGAAAAGAAATTCAAGCTCGCTAACAGATCCGCCAACAGTCTGCAATGCAAAATCTAGGCTGGACAATTGCTCAACTGAAACACCTGTCCGCTCGGATATAAGCTGTATTTGAAAAGGACGCTCGAGTCCTTTTTTTAATGCTGCAATTGCCTTTATTGGTGCATTTATTGCGCCTGATATAGCGCCAGATATTGCGCCCGATATAGTTTTAACGGTGAATAGCAAAGTAGAAAACACGCTGGTTATAACATTTGCAATCTTCTTTGCTGCGACAAATACTATCGCCACAGATGCAGCGCCAGAGAGCCCGGATGCAAGAAACGAGGCGATCAATGCGCCTGACTTTACTATATTTACCAGTGGGCCTATTTTGGGTGGTGATGCAGGAAAGAAATTTGCAATTGCCTGCGCGACTAATAGTGCCGCCTTTTCAGCTTCTTTTTTGTTGTTTATCATCCCTCTAGAAAGAAGGCTCGTCAACAAAAAACCCATTTTTTCACCACGAATACCTATGTCCTTTTTTAGTTTTTCTAGCACATCCTCTATTGGCTTAAATGACTTTTTTAGTTTTGCTTGATCTAGCTTAAAATTTTCAAGCTTTTCTTTTGGAATTTTTAATTTCAAACCAAGTTTTACAAAAGCATTTTCCAATAGTTTTATTTGATTGACGGGTAAAAGTTTTTTGCTTTTTAAAAGGTTGGATATAATATTAAATGTTTGCAGTGTAGTTTCTAATTCCTTTGATATTCTACCAACCATTCCTCCTGCTTTTGATTTTGCCGTTTTTGCAGTAAATAATATAAAAAATGCTTGTGCTTTGTTGCTTAAAAATTCAAAGGTTTTGGCTAGTTCAGTATTTGACTTTTTTTGTGTCTTATTAAATAGCGATATTATTGGTGCGCCTTTTTTGCTTTCATTTATTATTCTCCCCATTGAATCAATAACCGCTCTTGATCTCTCTTTTGCTTCTACTTTTACAATTGCGGTCTGTTTTTTTTCCGATGTAGAGATTAGGTTTACTCTGTCAGCGCTTTCTTTTCTAATTGCCTGAAACTGTTTAATTCTGCCTAGTGGTTTTCCTGCTTTTGCTTCTGCTTTCTTTAGTCGCGCTGCCCTCTTTATTGCAGCATTAAATTCTGCACTGGCAGCCTTGTCTATGTCACTCTGTACTTCTTTGTTTATTTTTGCATTTTGTTCCCTGAGTAATCTGGCATTTTTTGCACGTTTTTCGTCTTGTTTTATCCTTTTATCTGTTGCTTTTGCTTTTGCTGCTTTTTTCTTTGCTATGCTGGGCGCAAATGGAATCAATCCAGCCAATGGAACCGAACGCGCCCTAGTAAAAAAGCCCTTTTTTAATAATTCAGAGCTTTTTCTTATGTCTTGATTTACTTTGTCCATTGAGCCAGAGACTTTGCCTTTTAATTTGTCTGTATTCCCAAGTGCATCCTTAAATGCAATCTTTAATATTTCTGCGATCTCGATCAGGCTCTTGATCGCTCGATCCATTAAAACCTGTACCTTGCTTATAATATCAATAAAATTAAAGGATTTTGCATTCTTTCCTGCACGAGAAATGGATTTGCTCACATTTATAATAAGCGGAACAGCAAGACGGGCAAGCGTTTTTATATCATCTATAAATAACGAAATTGTTGCTTTTCCACTTCCGAGAATTGAAGACACCTTTAAAAATGATTTTCTTAATCCACCCCTAACTGCCCTTGCAAAACTATTGATAAAAATAGGCGCAGCGATTATCTGTGCCCATACAGGAAAAAAAACTGCACCGGCAAAAGTTGCTGCCAATGAAAACATTTTTGAGATAGTTAAAAAGTTTTGATGAACTGAGTCGCTAACAATACTTATAAGAGCAGAAACTTTTTCAATAACCGTTAAACTATTTACACCTTCACCTCTTATCGCACGCATAAACTTAAAAACATTAAACAATGCTACGGGGATAACAGAGAAAAGGCCCGTGCCTAAAACGACGGGAATTATAAATGCAAACCTTTCTGTAAGCGCCACAATAAGACTTCCTTGGCTTACCGTTAAGGCAAAAAGATTTGTCAGAGCAGATGTGATACTAGTAATTTGTGGCAAAACATCCTGAATAATATTAAAACCTAAAGACCCTAGTGCATTTCTTATAACAGAAATTAGCTTGCCTTGCTTAAACGCAGCGGCGATAGGGCCTTTTAGTTTATCAAAAATAGCTGCTCCTGCTACAACTCCCAATACTCGCGTAATTATTGAATCTACTGATATTGTAGCTTTTTTATTGATGGAATCTATGGTGTTAGTGGCTATACTGTTGAATTTGTTGCTTACGGTTTGGCCTGAAGATATAACGAAATCAGACAATTCCTTTATTTTAACCATAAACAAATCAAGCTTTTTTTCGATTCTTTCGAGAACAACAATAATCCCACTGGAAGGAAAAAGGTCGGTAGGTACTTTTATGTCAAGCTCAAATGTTTTCTTGCCTAAATCCTCAAGCCGTTTCTCGATATCGTCGATAACCTTAAACAGACCATCGGCCTGGCCTTCAAAAAATGTGATTACCTCGCCGACAGTCAGTGCCATTATAACCTCCTTCGATCAAGTTCGCCCTTGCCTTTTAGATCCAAAAATCTTTCGTGTCGCTTCTTGGCTGCTTCTCGTTTTTCCTTTAGTGATATATCTTTTTCTTCCTTTGTCCTCGTGTCTTCTGGCGGCATATCAATCTCGTTTATAGATTGATTTATCATTATGATATCGTTAATGACTTCCTCAAAAAATGTCTTATCACCTTTCTTTGCAATCACAGAGGTAACAGCGCCTAGAAGTGTAGACGCCTGCTGCATTTGGCTTCTGCGCATGAGCTTTAAGCAATCGAGAAACCTGATTTCAATCTCAGGCATCCCCATTTCCTGCTCAACTTCTCTGCGATCATAGCCAAACTGTACTAATGAGGCGCATTTTTCTCTTGTTGTAAACCTTGCTCCGCTATTGTCTCGGCCACTTTGTTTATCATCTCCGTCGTGCTTGCCACCTTGTTTTTCGCCGCCCCTTCTATCGTTTTGAGAGAGGCGGCTGAAAGGTTTTTTGTCAGGTTAAGCTCAAATGCTTTCCGCAAGATTTCGATTGCGTCCGGCATCATGAGCTCTTTGCACATGTGCTCTTCTGTGAATATGTCGTACTCATCGTCTCCGTCGCCTAGTTTCCATGTCACCTTCGCGTTATCTCGGGCAATAGTGACATAGATAGCATGTAGCAATAGATCCTTGTATTCGGTCCACTTCTGCTCCAGTAGCATGATAACAGTGTCGATGATCGGCAGATCCTTTTCCTGGAAATCTTTGAGGTCTGCCAATATTTTCAGCAGCAGAGGTTTTAAATCGTCCGTAATCTCCATGTTCCATGGGCGAATCGTCAATTCGATATCGCCCATGAAGCTTATTTTTTCGCATAGTGAGGAATGTTCCCGCACATCTAAAAGAGATATTCGCCTTATCTCGCCCATAATTTTTCTCCTGTGTTTGGTAAAATTTACGCATCGTTATAGGTGTACATATACCCTAGCGCAGAGGTGGGGCTTGTTGCGTCTGCCAAAGCATCGCACTTTAATGTGCCCTTGATCCAGTCTCGTTTTGCAAATACAATGTCACCGTCTGGAGCTATATCAACTCTGCCAAATTCAAGCACTTGGTTGTAGCCTACGCCATTGGCACTTGAACGGCTCGACACCATGTGGATTGCTCCGGATATGTTTGGATCATCCATTATGGGGTGCTTTGTTGCGTCGGTTACAGCCTTTCGGTAATATACGTGAAGTTCAGCAGCAATTCCGATATTGCCCGAAGCAACACGCGTAATTGTGCCATTTGCTATGTTGACGGTGTAATCTGCTGATACTCCTTCATCGTATTCGTCCTCACCAGAGATCGGCAAGACCTTTTCCACATCAACGATGGCAGCTCCGTTATTGACTTGTGCAGAACCGGTGGCACCGGCAGACAAAGTTACTCTTTGAGGCTGTCGGACATTGATGGTTTGGTTTATTTCCCTGCCAGATGAACCCATCAGGAGCACCAGGTTTTCACGTATGAATTCATTGATTACGACGTTGAAGCTCAAAGATTTTGCTATCACGACATTTCTATCGCGGGTGTCGAGTCCGTACAAATTTGTAAAATTTTCAAGCCGCTCCAGCTCAAAACTTAGCGTCAAATCTTCTGCGACATTGCCGACCGGGAGATACTCTCCCAACTCATCAGACGAGTCACGCCTCGAAATCCATACATTTGTGCCAGCTATCACAGTATAGTTATTCGAATTTGGTATATTTAGTTCTGCCAACTTATTTACTCCTTAATGGCCCCTTGCGACCAGAAAGCGTAGCACAAAACTAGCATAGAAAATATTACCAATATTTTTGGCTATTCTTGGCTCTCCATTTTCTGCCAGTACTTCGGCAACGCTGTATTCATTGGCCTTAAAGGGCTTTTGACTATCAACTTCAGGCGGATAAAAAAACCGATATATCTCCTCTGCTTTATCGATTGCCGTCTCCGCTGTGCCGCTAACCATAAAGCGCACATCAAGATTTGACTGTGAGCGCCCCTGGCTTGAGCGTGTGCCGCCTGCCGTGATAACACCCACGGTATGCGGCGATACAAGCTTTGTAGCAGGAAACGATTCGGCATAAGCAGTTATATCGTCAATATCTGATGAAGCATTGATATACTCGGCCAACCGCCTGACAAACACTACCAGGGCTCCCCGTCTACACCGTCGAAAGTGATGCCGTCGATTATGATATAGATGGTTTCGGTCACGGTATTTCCGGTAGTAACTTCAACCGGGACTCCGCCACCTGTCGGTATTTCGTATAGCTTCAGCAGGAACAACGGATCGTCACTGTCATCATTGTCGAAGTCTTCAGGCGATGCGCGAAAAAACACACCGTTATCGCTCATGCATCCACCGGAGAAAATCACGCGCCTAATCGCTTTGAATACCGCTGTGGCGTCCGGATATTCTGCCGCATTGATCGAGAATCCACCGGCAGGATAAGCGCCGGTCAAAGTAACAAGGTAATGCCGACTGTGGTTGTCGCCGGCAATCCTCTGCTTTATATCCTGGAGAGTTAAAACTGCTGCCATTAACTTGCCTCCTCTATTAGGTCAAGCTCAATCCTGCGAATTCTTTGGTTTGCATTCGTTGAGCCTGTCGGGGTTTTTCTGTTTTCGATACGCCAGTTTCTGGCTGGCTCCTGGGTTTCTGATCCTACTTTGTCTGGCTGCACAGTTACAAAATTGCCTTCGTCCATATCGTCCTGGTGATTGCCTATAAGCCTGGCTTTTCTGACATACGTGTCGCCTCCGGCTTCTCGCTTTTCGTCCGATACTTCCTCATACCAAAAACGATATGTGGTATTTATCGGAGTAGTAAGAGAAACCGATCCATAAATGTCGAACGTTTGATTAGCTGCAACGTATATCTTTGTTACTGTAGCGTTCACAAAGCCAAATATATCAACCATTACCATGCCGCCAAAATGTATTTTTCTAGAATATTCATTGCTTGTTTAGATATCCCGGTCTTTATATCCACAGGGGACAAGCTTTTGTCGAAACTTTCGCTTGTCGATCCGATTGAGACAGATGTTTTTCCAGCAAGTAGCGCAGAACTAGCGGTTTCCTTTCCCGCATTTGCATCGAGCAGGAATTTAGCTTGGATATACGATGCTTCCTCAACATCTACCGGAACAATCACGCCGCCGTTTGTCAAGTCTTCATCGAAAATAAGCACGCCGGTCATGGTCGCAAATGTGCGTGGAAATTCTAGCGTTTGAGTCGGTGCATATTGGTACTTTTCACCCTTGAGTTGCAACCTGTCAATCTGCTTGGTTGCAGTCTCGCGGGCCTTGTTTTTGTTTGGGGTGGAGTATCCTGCCCATGTGCCAGATAGATCATTCTCGAAGTATGTATCGGCCTTTGCCAGTGTTCCGTATGCCATTGCTTTATCCTAAAACTTTTTGCAGTTCTGACCTAACAAATCTTGCTGCCAAAAAAGTATATCTACCTTCGTTTGCGTCGAGCGTCTTTTCTACCCATTCGGCTGCATATCTGCCATCGACATGCTGCAACACTTCCTCATATTGCTTTTGTACATACACATAGCCGTTTATCGGGTTAGCGGCATCCCAGATTAGCACAAAGGCATAATCCTTTAACTGCTGCTCAAGATGGCCCGAGTCTCGCAGCTTACCTGTCAATAGCGGTATATATGGCCGACAGTCTTTTATAAGCTGTGCCGCTGCTTGCTCTATTCCTGCCTCGATTGCTTGCGGGAATGCCTTTTCCTTTATATCTCTGAAGCCTTTCAGCGCATCAGAAACATCAAAGGAAATATTGATTCGTAATTTTGCCCGTGCCATGTTATGGAGTCGGTATTCTCAGCAACTTGTTGTATGCGTCTGGAGATTTCATGTCAACTCCTTGCTGGCTAACCGTTATTTTCAACGGGTTTTTCTTCCTCGGTTTGCCGGTAGCATTCCAATCAACTCGCTTATCCGGGCAACCCTCTTGAGTTGCAATTCTCACTAGCTGCTGCAATACTATAATGTCGATTTCTGTGGCGTCTTTTGCCGGGATATATCTTGTTATATTTTCTCTATTTTTTGTGTCATAAACGGTAAAGGCTTGCTCTTTATTGAGCGTGACAAGCCCTTTCCAGTGCTTGTCATTGCCCTGAAATTTCTTTCCGTTTTGCACATAATTATGCACTCTTTCGAGAATGCTTTGATCGTCACCTAACGCTGTTTTGTCCGGAGTTTCATCGCTCATAGTTTTTCCCTTAAATTAGGTCCCTCAAACATCCCTGCTTCCACGGATTGTGTACCTTTAGCTGCGGGTGCGCTGCTACGCTGACCCGAGTATCATAGCTATTCGTATGCTCGTCTTTTATGAGAAAATCCTTCTCGTGCTGGAACAGCAACTTAATTCCCTCACCGCTGACAAAATCCATCCAGAACTGCGCGTTCGTGTCCATTCCGGGCATTTTTATAAACGGGATGTCATTCCAGAATATTCTACTTGCCCCACCCCGAAGAACTTCAGGGTCAACATTTCTGCTCGGGCTATCGGTCTTTATTAGCGTCCGAGTTGCATCCCATGCAGTAGCGCCGCTCCACACCTCGCCAATAACCGCCTCTCTGTTCTCGACAAGGTTATTAACCATGTCTTCCAGCAATGCGATAGTTACCGAGCGATTTACATTTCCAGCTCCTTCGTTCAGATACGGCTGCCAGAATGTCGCGGTTGTCCTGTCTATACCGGCATAGGTGTTGCCCTGGTTTGCAATTGCATCGCCAAGCGAGGTAAGGTCCGTTGCTCCATTCGATCCAAGCTTGACGATGTGCTTGTGTATCCCTCGGCTGATTATCGGTATCACACGAGTGATTTCGTTAGCCATCAAGGTCGCGCCCTGTGCAGTGAGGAAATATTCCTCGGGAGTTACGCCCATCTGCAACAGACGACCGAAACGAAGCAGTTCGATGTAGATTGTCCAATTCAACAGAACAGGGGTGATCTCTTCTCGTGTCGCCCCCGGTAAAGTTCCACTGTCCAGGATGGTTGAAGGATCAGGAAAGCCATCAGATACGGCACTCCACCTGAGTCGTTCAACCTTCTTTCCGTACTCTACCATGCCAAGCTCGATCAACCGAGCAACGCTCGGATTACTTCTCAGCATAGTTTCTGCCAGCAAGCCGTTGAAAACTTGCTGTACATTTGCCAACTGATTCGATAAGACATAAGGTCCTACTGCCAAGATATGCTCCTTTGTAGATTAGCGGATAATTAGCCGCTGGATTTTGTGTTTTCAACAAAAATTTTTGTTCGTTCTTCCGCTGTCATGCCTGTGTAGTCCTGTGCGACTTGCGGCGGGCCACTGCTACCGGACACGGAAGCAATAGAATTCGACCGATTTAGTATCGGGTGATCTTCTAAAGCTTTTTGTACTATTCCTTCCAGATTTTCGCTGTTGATTTCTATGTTGTCTCGTAATGAATTAACGGTGATATGAGACATTACCAAAGCACGATTTTGCTCCGGAACTCTTTTCCTGTCAAATTCCTGAAGTAGCAATGTGCCAACTGGCAAGCTTGCGTTTAGGCCGTTTTTGCTATCAAGATTTGCGCGTATTTCCAGAAGCTTTTTCATGTAATCACTCGGCGGTTGGTCCGCTGCGGGCTCTGTGACTACCGGGTCTTGTGTCTGTGCGTCTGGCGTAGCTGGCGTTGTTGGTTCAACAACTTCTTTTACTACTGGCTCCTGTGTTGCGCCTTCTTTCGGAACTGGTGCAGGATCGGTCTGGCTTTGGATTTCGGGCTCGTTAGTCGCCGGTTCAGGCTCCTGATTTTGTTTTCCCTCTTCTCTATCGGCCAGCGTTTCCAGCATTTTGTGAAATTCTTCCTGAGTCATTTTCTCCAGCATTCCGCTAAATTTTTCCTTGTTCTTTTTCAATTCATCCGGCTTGTTTTCCGGCTCTGGCGTCGCGGTGTTTTCGTCTGGTTTTGTTTCCGCTTCCGGATCGTTTTCTGGGGTGATTGGTTTTTCTTCCGGCTTAACGGCGTCTTCCGGTTTTGGTTCATCCGGATTCTGCACTGGCTCTTGTTTGGCTTTCATGTCTGCCAAAAGTTGCTCTAATTTACTTGGTTCAGCCTTTGGCGGTGCGTCCGGCGCTGTCGTTTCTTTCGGAGCCTCTGCCGGTTTTGTCTGTATTTCTGTGGCCTTATCCTTGCCTAGCAATACTCGTTTTCTCAGATTGTTTATATCGTCCTTAAAGCTCACTTTGTAACCTCCTTAGACATATTTAACTAGCGTTTTGTAGGTTTTTATCTTCCGATTGATAGCGACATTTTGCTCCACAATAGTAAGCGGCTTATATCCATGTGTGCAGTTTGGATGAAAAAGCGGTGGTCTTTCGTCTAAGGCTTCTTGCATCCTCGGAAATCCATTTGTTAAGCCGCTCAGTGAAACAATCCTGTCGCGCCATCTATTGCAAACCTCGTCCGCCTTTGGCCCTAGCCACGACGGATGAGGCGAGATTGCAACGAGGTCAATATTTGTGGTGAATGCAATCGCCTCGCTTAACTTCCTTTCCCATTCTTCCTGGTTCGTCCGGATGCTCTGAATGATATAAGGAATTAGATCGATTCTGTATATCCTCCTGTTTTTTGTAAGCCTTGAAAACCCCTCTACACGTTTCAAGTCTTGAGGTTTTGGCCGCCTGCCTGTCAGAGACAACAATGCACGAATGCCGAAAAATCCCGGCGTATCCACTTCCTCGCCTAGCGTTTTTTCTATGCTATTTGCCGCGGTCCCAAAAGCTCTTATCATGTTTCGCTCGAAGGCAGAGTTTATATTCTTCTCGGCGAATTGGAATATGCTGTCTATTTCCTTTTTTGTCGTGTCGAACTGTTTTGCATCGTCCTTGATTTCTTTTCGCCGGCGCTTTATGTATCGCTGGAATTTATGGATAACGTCATCACGAAAACCCATAAGCTTCCTGAAGCTATATGACTTTTTCCCTGCCATAAGGCCATTGAGCCATCTGGACAAATCCGAGACTTCGTTCCGTAATCTACGATCAGCAATAACGCTTAGATTAGCCATTGTCTACAACCTCTGCCGATAGCGGCGGGAATAAATCGCGTGTCAATTTACTATCACCAAATCCGCCTTGAATCTCGTTTGCGCTTTCCTCGAATATCTTTACAGCCTTTTTCTTTGCTACTTCCTCGTCTACTTTGTCAACCTCCATAATCGCATCGACTGTGGTTATTAGGCCGCCCTGCTTTTTGATTAGCACTTCCCCTAAAATATCCATGCTTGTTTGCGGTATAAACTCGGGAAACAATATGGTGAACTTTGGATCTTTTATTTTTGACAAAACCAATATATTGTTGATTAAGCTGTCGATTGCGACTAGCGCCCATTCTTGCTTTTTACCGGCGCGTTTGATAGTCGATTGCAACATAAGCTTTAATTTAGCCGCCGTCTCTGCCGTTGTGCCGCCAATCAAATGTGTAAATGCGGTGAGTTGTGGAGACATATCAAGCTCAGTGTGCAGTGACAAAATAAGCTTGTCGCCTCTATCTACAGCCGCGCTAAGTTCTCCATCCCATGTCAAATAGCTATACGGCGGACTATTGTCTTTCTGTATCAAAACCTCCGAGCTCTCACCCGTCCATATCCATCTTTTAGACTCAGGATCTTGCGTAAAAGCGCATTCGGGTGCAATAAGTTTTGGGTCTGCATGGAATTTCAATATCCTGTCAATCTGTGTTAGCCGAGAATTAAGGTTTTGCTGTGTCTTCTGTGCCGTGATTGTGTAGTCGGAAAATATTTCATCCTCAATCTTTTCATTATATAGCAGCGAAATCAGAAAATCATCTATCTCCGTATTCCGAGTCGCATCTAATATTGTATCTGGATCGATCAGTTCGGTATATGTGACAAGGTCCAATTCTCGCTTTATATACTCGCCCTGGATCTCATATAGACGAGTAATTACCTGGCCCTTTGTGTGTGTCTCCTCATATAAAATATCGATAGTTTTTCCGTTGGTATGTGGAATTGGAGTTTCTAAAAACGGTATCATCTTTTTTATCTGGATCACTTCACCCGGGCGTGCCGGGTGGAATTTCGGGTATAAATATTGTGGCCTGACGTTTATCCATCCAATTGTTTTATCTTCTAGCTCTTGTGGCTGTATCCCAACGAAACCAAACACGCTAGACAATATAAGGGATTCCCATATTCCGCGAAAAACGATGTCGTCTATTATTTTTCGTGTCGCTTCATCTTCAGAAACCACGGTCATTCCTTCGCCCACGATAAGATCGGCAAAGCATCTTGAGGACTTCCCGAGAAGATTGATTTGCTCGTATGGTATCTTTTCACGCACACCTTTGGGACCGTATGGATGCGGCCAGATGCCGTAATCTGGGGGTTCTATATAGTGCCTGCCAAGAAACAGCTTCCATAGCGATTCATATGATTTTACTCGCAATCTTTCATCTTCCGTGCGCCACAGATCCTTTTTATCAATCTGCGTAGATTGCGAATCGTAGGACACATCTATAGCCTTGTTCGATTTCTTGTAGGTGTCTATTCCCATAGTCAATCTCTCTTAACGATTTGGGCGCTCATTTCGCGCGTTTAATTCGTTTTAAGACTCAATACACTGTCGGGCTTTTCAGTGCGCCTATACTCGCTTATTTCGCTAAATTGAAATATATCTGAATACACGATGTAGCCGATGTTATATTCACGCAACTTTTCCAGGACGTGCAAAAATCCCTTGGTTATATTGTCCCATTGCGCTTTCTTCCTGCGTTCGTTTCCGTGATTATGCGTCTTGCCGTCTTTGTCTGGAGCGCAATCCACACCAAAAAAGTATATTTGCTCTGCGCCCTGGATGAGCGCCATCTGTGCCGCCAGTGCTGTGCTTGTGTGGTTATGGCCCATTTGTATTTTCTGATCTCTCGATACCGTTTTGTTGTCAGTATTGAATTCAATCGTAACCACGTCATCAACCAGTGCCTTTTGCTGGAACCTGGCATAGCAAAAATATCGCAATGCCCTCAAGTCTTTGAGATCCTGCCAATGATTTTGCCACAGCGTTCTGTCTGCCGCGACATAGTAATGCACTGGCCGATATGGCTTGTTTTCTTCCTTAAAAATCCTGTTTACGCCAACCACAATTGGATTGTGTCTCGCCAATATCTCCTGAAATTTCGCCTCAAAATTGCACATTGATGGACCATTGCCGAGCACAATAGCCGTCCTGCTACGTTTCAGAAAAATATCTTTCATGTCGCTGGTCTGTAAATCCATTACATCCCCTCCGGTTTCTGCAATCCACCTGGCGGAACAACCATAGAATTTGGCTGGTTGCATAGATGATTACCAATTGCATAAGCTAAAACCAAATCATCGTGGCCGTGGATCGCTTGGGCCTTGCCGTTCTTCATGCCAAAATTTAGGCATTCCTCAATAAGCTTTTTGTCGGGCAAATATTGACCTTCATTTATCGCCTTTTCCAAATCAGAAATTATGATTGACCTTGTTTTTTGGTGTGTTGGAAAACCAACTAAAGCTCTACTTTTACCTTGACGGTCATAGTCTCTATGGTGATACAAATTAGGATAACTAAACGTATGTATTAGCGCCTCCAGCACTGCGTGTCCGTGGTTGTTTCGTTCTACTGCCACAATAGCATTGTTGAAAAATCTTCCAAGTTTATCAACGTAACGGGCTAATTCATGCGGGACATACTTTCCCTGAAGCACTGCTATTATTTCACCTGTGCTCCTATTCAATATTGTAGCAGCCGCATAATTGCTTGCCTCTCCACTTGCTGTATCCACAGATATTAGATATTCTTTTGCATTGTCAGCGCCGTTATACGATCTCAGCCATCCATGGCCCCATTGCGTTTTATCAACCGGGTCTTTTGCTCTGCTACGCATACTTTCTAATATTTCCACGTTAAAAATTGATATCGCACTGGTAATAAAGGCTTCTTCAGGGGTAAACGGATAATTTTGCCTGAAAAGCATTTCGCCAGAAAGTCCAGTTTCGTCATCTGTTTTGTTCGCTAGTAGCTCTTGTATCTTCTCGCGACGAAATACAAAGTTGCCATCACAAAGATCATCATCGCCATACAGCTTTATAAATTCCTCTTCTTGCGCTGTGCGAATGAATCCCTTAGGTACAGGCAAGCAATACTCTAAATGATGCCACCACTTTAGAAAAATAAAATGCCATCCGCTATCGGGATTATCCTGCGCATCCTGACAAACATCATAAAAAAATCCACCTTTTCCGAAGGCTGTACTTTCCAGAACAATTTCGCCTGATCTCGGTACGCCCTGCAATGCCTCACCGATCATCTCATAGGCGTTTTTCATTCTCGCCACCTCAGTCAAGTGCAGCATGTTCGGCGTTATGCCGTGACCGTCACTGGTTACTTTAACCTGGCTGCTGATCTTTCTCCATCCCAACTGGTTCACTGAGTCGTTTTTTGCTTTAAACTTTATCGGCTCATCAATATTGTCGTAGGCAAATTTAACAATCTCATGGAAAATCTCCATTGCTTTTTCTCGAATGTGCGCTATCACTGCTGCAAATTGATTTCTACTCCAATATGCTTTGTCTAGATATCGCACGCAAAAAAACGTAGTGCATCCTATTTGCCTTGGCTTTAGGATTACAAGCATGATGCGCTTGTCGCTCTGTTGTTTCAGCTTCGCTATTTCAGCGAGTATATGCAATTGTAGCCTATTCGGCTTCATCACTACGGTTTGCTTTTCCTTATCTTTGATTTTGTATAGATGGGAAATGCGCCATAGTGGATCGGCCAATGTTGATATAAAAGGAACTACAATACTCACAGCCGTATAATCTCCAATTCAAGGTCCAGTTTATCAGCGATATACTCAAACTTTGTCCTGGCTTTTTCGTAATGCGAGGTACGTTTTTTTGCATTCACGGGGTTATATTTTTTGAATATTTCTTCTATCTTTTTTGCGCTAAGTTGCCCATTTACCGGGCCACCATCGCAGCCGATAATAGTAAGCTTTTCAAGCCCTATCTGTTTCGCAAAATGGATAGCACTCTGCGCACATCCCCAGGCTATATAAAGCAAAATATCGTTGAGAGAATAGTCCGCCGATTCAAGTAAAGCATCAACTTCGTATACCCAGGAATACAGAAGCACTCTTTCCTGTATCTCCACCACTCTATCATCGTTTATATTCAATGATTCACGGGAGTATAAAGGCATACAAAACGCCTTTGTTCGCCCCAGGAATTTCTGAATAATTGATATGGTCGTAGGGTGATCGATAAATATATAATTAAAGTCATTACGCAATACAATAGCCCTGTTGATGCCTATCTTGATTGGTCTTTTCATGCCACTGAGTACATCTTCCAGTATGTCGGATGATGGGCCTGGGCCTATCAGTATTCCTTCTTCGCCTTTATGTTTGTTTTTCTTTTCAGCTATTGAGTGCCACACGATTTCATCTCCATTATATATTTTTGTTATATTTTGTTATATCCTTCTACCCCTCGTGATTCTCTGTTCTCTTTGCGCAATTTCATTGCTCGCAACGCTTCACGTAAATGAAAAATTGCTGTCTCATTTTCTTTGCAAGGAAAGTTTGCATTCAGGCCAGCTACTATTTTCAAAGCGGCCTCGACTATGGTGTCAACTTGACAGCCATTCACTCCATTTTCTTTTATCGGACCATTCTGAATTGTAAAAGAAAGGGAATTCTTGTCGTGACGCAGGTAAATGAAGTTCTTTGGCCGAATTTCCTTTTCAAACCATTCGTAATCCATGCCACCAGATTCATTGAACTTTTCAGGGTACTTTTCCCGAAGTTCATCCATAACTACGACATCAAAACCGTCTATGTTCTCTACGCCTTCCAGTGTTTTTAAAGCCATTTTTCTTCTCCATTTTGTTATGTTTTGAGTCCATCCTCTAGGGTTCCACACGATGCCCCCTGTGACCATAATTTTCGACACTGACGATTAAAGTCATCGATTGCCGCTTGATTTTTTGCGTTGACTTTATCATAAGCTTTTTTGCCCATTGCAATGGCGTCTCCGCATGGAGGTGCTTCGTTGATAAATTTTTGGTTATCAAGACACGAAAGCAAGTGGCCAAAGCTGTCTTCGTGAATTCTTATATGTTTGCCATATTTTGTGGCATCAAGTTTTACCATTTTCATCTCCGTTATATTAAAATATGACATTGTTATATTTTGTCTTTCAGCAGCAGGTTGATAAACTCTCTCACCGCTCCGTGCCCACCGAGCCTGTCGCAATAGTATTTTGCTATGCCGATAACTTCCTGCTCGGCATCCTTTGGACATGCGCAAAAGCCACACTTTTTCATAACCTCAAGATCGTTTATGTCATCGCCTATAAATGCCAACTCGTTCCATGATATTCCCATTTCACGCAGCACTTGTTCCGTAAATTCTACCTTGTTTTTCACGCCAGAGTAATAAGGAATATTCATCTTTATCATGCGGCGTTTTGTGCTTTCGCTGTTCTCTGCGCTTATTGCAAATACTGTAATTCCTGCTTCCTTCAAAAGCTTTATGCCGTGCCCGTCACGTCGGTTAAACTTCACGGTCTCATTCCCGACAGCATCAACATAAACGCCGCCATCTGTCAACGTGCCGTCAACGTCCACGCCTAAAGCTTTTATCCTACCCATTGTTTCCTCATTTTTCCGTAGTGCTCCACTACCCCTTTATTGACGAGTAACGATCTTTCGTTGTGGCAATATATTTTAGTATCCGGGAATAGCGTGCATAGAAAATTTACATGGTGCAGTATATGTCTACCCCCAGGAAATTTATTGAACGATACATTTTCATGTTCGCCATCGTCCCAATGCCGCCCGCCGCTCAAGTCGATTCCGTATAGATATAATTTTTTTGGCTTGCACCGTAGACAAAAATGCATTGCCGGTATCAGCGCCGACTTGCCGGCCAACAACGAATTCGTTTGCTTTTGCAATAGCGCAAGGTCTTCCTGTTGTCTGCTCGGATTATACCAAAACTCTTCATCGTACCCGGTTGCGTCATAATTTTTTGGGCTAATTGCAATGCCTTTTTTGGTCAATTCATCACCGTAAAACCCCAAAAATTCCTTGTTTGCTAAAAGGTGTATGTCATAATTTGGGTATAGCCTAAACGAGCTATTCAATGCAAACACAAATCCATTCTCGCGCCTTGGCGGCCATCGCCATAATTCATCTATAATATTTGGCGCTGCACCAAGAATATAGGCTGATTCGCAATCTTCAAATCGCCCATACAAATCATGCAAAGGTTCAGCTTGCATCTCCAATTACCTGACTTTTTTCAACAAGAACTCGGCATACTCAAAATCCTCTAACGTATCTATATCTGCCAGCCTTTGCTTTTCCTCATCACCCAGGAAAATAAAGCGCTGTCCTTTGCCAATCATCAATTGATTGTTTACCTCATCAATATATTTTCCAGGAACAACACAGGCAAAATGCGTCAATTCAAACATCTCGGGGTAGTCCTGGCGTCGATAGTATTTGTTTATGTCGTACTGAATCACCTGGCGCATGGTTTTCATGGTTCCGTCTTCGATGCTAAAGCACAGATAGGGATGTGTTGCTGGCTCTTTCATGCCGATCATTGGCAGCGCATCCCGTGCTTTATATTCCTTGACGATCCTGCGAATATCTTCCGCGTTTCGTAGAGGATAAGCGGGATACAGAACCACCAATGCAAAGTTGTTGCTGTATATCTTTCTCAAATGCTTTGCAAAATCCACTACAACATCGCGCATTGTGCTTTTGTCTTGTGCAAATTCGCTTGGTCGCAGGTATGTGTTGATGTGCATTCCTTCTGCTGCCTGGAAATAATCCTCACTGTCGCTATTCAACCAAATCTCGCTACACTCTCCGCTTTTCCTAGCAGCATCTATGGTATGTCTCAACATCGGCTTGCCATCTAGCAACCTCATGTTTTTACCTGGCAAAGCCTTGCTTCCACTTCTCGCAGGTATCATAGCAATAATTTTCATTCTACATCTCCAATATTTTATATGTTTGTCCGGTTTCTATATAGCTTTTTGCCTGCAAGAAAACCTCGTCTGGCATATCGCTAAAATTAAGCGGTTCGCCATCGTCATTGAGCAGCAATAAGCTTGCATCACTTAGTTTCTTTACATATTGTCGCATAGCCTCGTTATTGATCGGCTCGCCTTCGTTGTCGTATTCAATGCCAAATACCTTGCCCAACTTTTCACGCACGATTGGCGTTTTGAAAAGCTCCGTGCCGGGGTATGCCGTAGCTACGAACATCTCTTTATTGGCCACGACCGAACCAAACCAAATAGATTCCTGCCACTTCATAAACGCAACACTGGTTTTTAGATCCTGTAATGTTTCTCCAGGGTATCCCATTATCCAAGTGCAATTCGCGTGAATACCTGCTTGGTGAGTTTTGATTATTCCGTCAACCATAGTTTTTGGGAAGTGATATCCATCAATTTCTACTGTGCCATTTTTTAGGATGTGGCCGCCCTTGCCCATTGCTTTTATAATTTTGGGGCTTGCACTTTCCGCACCAAATCCAATATAGACACAGCCTGCATCGGCCATAAGTTCGACATTGTTTCCTCTGGCTGCATCGTCCAGCCTGCCATGCGTGCCCCATCGGATATCTTTTCCTCTAAGCTTCAAGGCTATATCTCTTATTCTACCAGCATTTACCATGAAATTATCATCGATGATTCCGATGAAGTCCAGGTCGTATTTCTCCCATATCTCGAGCATTTCCTTGACAACCATGTCGGCTGATTTCATTCCGTATTTGTTGCCGCCCTGTTGCCCTCTATAGCAAAATTTACAGGCATGAGGACAGCCACGAGACGAAACCATCGATAGCGATCTATCAGAAAAGAATGGGGCAGCGGAGGAGTTTTTGGCGCTGCCGCCCCATACTGGATTTTGTATGTACCCCTCGAGGATATTACTGTGAAGTGCGCCAAAACATGGAGATGGAAGAGTGAAAAAATCTGGTCTATCGCCATGGTAAAAACACTGCACGTTTTCAGTCGTGGAATGGTCCCTGTATATTGCATCATATAGCAATTGCAACACAATGTCATCGCCTTCACCAGACACAACATAATTCAATTCAGGTATCCATTCAAACAGTGTCGTTTTAAATTCTGTTGCAAGTCCACCGCCTGTGCAAAGCAAGGCAAGCGGCGCATACTTCCTTATTATTTTAGCTATTTTAGATTGCCAGGCTAAAGTAGTGATAAGCCCGCTCATGGCCATCAAATCAAAGTCATTGCCATGTAGTTTTTCTCGTATCAGATTCTTTACATCTAAAAGGCCCAGGTATGCACCGTTTTTTCGGTATGCATTTAGATCTAGCACTTCCACGTCAACATCAAATCCCTTTAACACTGCGGCTATTTGCAGCGGTCCCAGCGGTGGATTATTAGGCAGAACATGTTCCCGGATAGGCATATTGATTAGCAAAACTTTAGAGCCAGCAATGCTGTTGCCCACCTTTTCTGCTATATTTTCAGGATGTTTTGCCGTGCTTGTTTTCATTGCTAAACCAGTTCTCCGTTAACGCCTGCCGATATTTTCTTTAGCTTATCCCGCTGCATTTGTTCAATCTGCAAAATTCCATTTTTGTACTTCAAGGTTTTTTCTACCTCGCGCACATCACCTACCAATTGCTCAAGTTCAGGCGTTTCTAGGCTTGCGGAATGGTCTGTACCCTTCCACTTCTTGTTGTGTGTGTAGTGCCGCTCGATCCACTCTGCGCCATACGTAATTGCCGCGATGTCTGCCGCGATGCCTGTGTGGTGCCCGCTGTATGCTATCGTAACAGCAGGATAATCCTTCTTTAGCCTGAGTATTGTCTTGAGATAAAGCATGTTGAACGGTGCCGGGTATGCGCTCGTGCAGTGGTATAGAACTAGCCGGTGCAATTGTTTTTGCTGCGTGAAGTATGTGATGATCTGCCTTTCTTCTTGCAGGTTTGTCATGCCAAGCGAGACGTGAATTTTACCCTGTTTGTAATGCGAAAAAAGAGTCTCGTACAATTCTATATTGTAATTGAGCGCCGAAGGGATTTTGATGTTTTCCGGCCCCAATGAGATAATTTCCATAGCAGAAGTGACATCCCACACAGAGCAGGAATAGCCTACACCGAGAGAGCCACAAAGCGTTTTCAAGATGCGGTGCTGGTTCAGATTGAATTCCAGGAACTCCCGGTGCTCTCCGTATGTTTCGCCATATGAATTCTCTGCGTTTGGATGAGGTGTATTATATTCCTCTTCGGTAAGCAATTCCTTGTTGCATCTCTTCTGGAATTTAACGTAGTCCGCGCCGGCCTGCCATGCGCTAATAATCATGGCCTTTGCGGTGTCCATCTCGCCGCGATGGTTGCAGCCTATCTCTGCTATGATTTTCACCTTCATTTTTTATCCCTTTTTTTTCTCCATGACAATAATCCCGTATGGCCGCCGCTTGATCCTCTCTAGCACTGTCGTTGCTCTTGTGACCCTGTGGTCGTTTTTGAATTCCTCTATTTCCCAGGTGCTAAGATGTGCCTCATGTGTGTTACCACAAGTTGTCCCTTGTGGGTAGCCGGTCCCTATCGGGATACATATAATCACTGCTTTGCTGGCTAGTTGCCACATCAGATCTATGAGTCGGCGCGCGTCCTTTTTCTCAAAATGTTCCACCACATCACCGGCGATGATTACGTCATACATGTCTTCCATGTCACTATATTGCTCCAGATGCCTAAGTGCGCAGTCAATAATGATTTCGTCATAAAGGTATTGCTGATGTGCTTGGATATACCTGGGGAATATCTCGATTCCCTTGATTTTTGTGCGCCATTTATCTTTGTCAATGCGTCCCTGAAAAGCATCCATTATGTCACGGCACAAAGATCCCATTTGGCCGAATCCAACTCCGACATCCAATAAGTTTTTCGGCTTATATAGATTAATCAAGTCCCCTATTGTGCTGCGATGTACCCATGTTGCGCTTGGCATTTTATCTCCTTTCCTTATAGTTTCTCATAATACCTGACTAGCCGTTCAATATTTTTCTTACCAGCCCATGGCCCATGCATAAATTTTATTCCCTTCGCGCCGTATTCATCAACCATTTCAGGCGTAATTTTCTTGAGATCCTGCACAAAAGTTTTCTTGCTCGTGTAGAAAAACGGCGGCAGTTCTCCGAAGAAAAAGTCCTTGATTTCCTTTTGGCTTTGCGCATTGCAGCCATTCGCCACAAGGAGCCCCTGGGCCATACTTTCGATACTGATGAATCCATAGTAGCCCTGTAGATGATCGAAGCACACATCACACGATGCACGCTGATTTAGCGCATCCACCAAAGCCATTTGCTCGAGCATGACAAAATTTAGGCTGTTTCCGTTTTGGATAAATTGAGCCTTTGCTGCATCAAAAAAGCCTGTATCCTTTAGTTTCCAATGAAAGCTGAAGTGATGACAAATCTTTAGTTTCTTGTTTTGCTTTTTGCGCTTGGTGTATATTTCGTGTGTCTCATCTATTAAGTTTGGGAAGTATTTCGCTATCGGGAATAGGGGCAGCATTTCAGGTGTGGATACAAGCAGAGGGACATTCCTTTGGCACCTTCTGGCCTGCTCTCTCTGCGGCGTACCGTGATAATGTAACACAAAAGGTTTTCGCTGTAGGTGCTTGTCGATCTTGATGCCCGCGATTTTTTTCTTGTCGTAAATATGATTGCCATGGATGTGTAAAACGTCGGCCTTATCGAGTATTTCCTGTATTCTTTCGATGGTTTTTGGGCAAACAATTCCCAGGGGATTGCCAAAAACAAAGCCCCTGGCCTGGATCAGATATGCTCTATGCTCCGTGTATTTGTTGATTAGGTTGACAAACCGTGCAGGCGCATAGGCCGTATTGGTTTGTGCTAAGTGAACAAAAACACTCATGCCAGTAATCCCTTAATGTTCGCCAGGTTTTCGCATGTGATTTTCCACAGCTTTTCCTGGGCGTCTGCAAACTGATTCCTCACTCTATCGAAATGATCCTCGATGTATTTTATTTTTACCTGCGTTGTCCCTGAGATGTTTGGATTAGTTATCTCAACGCCAAATTCAGGATGCCCTATATCCTTTAGAAAATACTTTAGCTTGTCGTGTGTGATTAAGCTGATAATTGCATTGCCTGCGCCGAAGGGGACAAGCTGCGAATGCCCACGCATCCCTATCGTGATCGGCATTTGGCGGTAGTAGTTGACTATATCGCGCCACGGACGGCCCGCCAGCCATACGAGGCTGAATCGTGCCGCGCCGGCCATTTGAGCGGCGAACTCGGCATCATTGCCACAATGCGCAACTATGTCTATCTTGTATCCGCGATTCTGTAGCCAGGCAAAAAGCTTTCGTAGTTCTGCCATCACTTTATCTTCTTTGTTTCCAGGGAAGCGAAGGATGCGCCGGTCATAAGCCATATTGAAAGCGATTCGTTTCTCGAATTTGACTATGGCTTTTTTGCCCTTTTCAGGATAAAGTTTTGAAAGTAGCGTGGTTGGACATGGCTGGTAAGCTAGGTTTGCTTTGCCTTTGGTGAGATACTCGGCTGTTTTGTTGATGCTGCCTTGATTTCTCATGCCAAAAAATACCGACGTTTCGGTTATCGCATTGATATTTGGCCTGAATACCGGGTCAAAATCTTCGTGCTTTCTAAACCTGTTGTAGCCTATCGCAAAGACGATTAGCGGCTTTTTAAACTTGCGGTAAAAGCTCGTGGGGCAGTTGAATTGCCAGCCAGAATTAAAGTTTCTGTTGGTGTCTCGGAGCAGAAGCCCGCCACCGCCGATCACTACTGCGTCTATATCTGATTCGTTTATTGACTTAATATCCTCTTCTCTTATCTTGCCATGGACTGGACGCTTTACCCATTTATTCTTGCCCCATTGCCTGTCAAACACATCACGAACCGCTTGGAATAGCAGGGTATCGCCAGCGTTCCCTGGCGCATGTAATCCATAGTGGAGCAGTTTCATTTGGTTATTCCTTTATTATCTCCGTTATAATATCAATCAGCGAAGTGTGCAAGTCCAGCACGCCGCGAAAGTTTTTGATTTCCTTGACGGTCCTGATCGCGTCTTCTATCTTGTACCCGTCCTGCTTCTCTGCGTTCCTGCATTCCTTGATAAATCTTTTCTGCGTGTCATCTGTCTTAGCCCGCTGCCGCCTCTCGTGTTCTGCGGCTATGTCGAGTATGCTGTATTTACGCTTGACAGCCATCACACTGTTACTGTTTTTTTATAGCTTTTGTTTTGACTTAATTTAGTTGCTATTTTTTCTATATTGGCATAGGTTTTTAGGTAGCTAAACGGTGATTGATTCTTCGTTATCTCTCCATAAATATGCTTGCCAACAATCCCTTTTGTCTTCAAAAAATCAACAGCCTTGAAACGATCAATCTGTTTTAGTCTATTGGTAAAAATCATTTTGCAATAGTTTTCGTTATCCTCTATTTTGGCTCTAGAACAGAAAAGGATTTCTAGTAATCTCAATGGCCCCATTACTGGGCTTTGAAAAAAGATATGAATATTCCTGCCGACATACTTTTTGCACTGCATGTGTTTTTGCCCTATTGCTTTCCTAAAGTTAATTTCAGGGCTTGACGCTAAATATTGCATCGGTGTCAATGGAACTGGGTTGAATGGAGTAAATTTTAAGAACAAATTTAGCTTCATTTTCTTTTCTGTCCTATCCAATGAAACCAGCATTGATTCTAATTCTTTCCAATCTTCGGCAATGCTTTTTTGTGTTTCCCACGGATACCCTAGTATCATATACACCGTCAGGTGTATTCTGTGATTGAAGTCTCTCTCGTATAGTTCATTGATCTTGTTTTTTATTGATTCATCTGTTATTTTTTTATTAACTAGGAATCTCGTATCCTGTGACAAGCCGTCAAGCGCACTAACATAATGACTTGCGCTTACTATGTTTAATCCATTCCAATCGTCTTCTTGCATGTCGTGTTGTTTATATGTCTCTGATCCTTTGTAGTGCCCACTTCTGCTATAATTGCTTTTTCTGTGCCAGGTATACCCACAATAAAAGCATCTATTTCGACATCCCACAAATTCGCTATTGCCCTCGGCTGGCTCTACAAACTGCCTTATGTTGTATTGCTTTTTCAACTGTGGATCATCTTCTTTTCGCCAAACATTATCGAACTGTTCACCATCAATTATTTTAACTATTTGATTCTCGCCTCTGCCCCACACGGCTATGTCTATATACTTATAAATCAAATTGATGTTTACAACGCCAGCACCACCAACAATAACCTTGCATCCATTTTTTTCAGGCTTATTTTTTTCAAAACTATAAACCAAATTATAATAATCGTCAAAAGAAGTTAAAGTGCAAAGCACAAAATCATATTTTCCGATACTACTTACATGGCAATATTCAGGTGTATATTTTTTGTGTAAATCTCTAACAATACGCCTTAATCCTGTGTACGCAAAACCGTCGAAATGACTATTCTTTCGTCTGTGTGGCGACTTTATATTATCTAAAACTAGTATGCAAATTTTCATCACTTCACCCACTCAAAGCCACACTTTGGACAACTGCACTGCTCTTCTTTTTTCTGTGATGCTGGAGAATCCTTCAGATCAATATCAATATCGTTTTCTTTTTCCTCCGCACCGTTGCCAAGTTTCAATTCAAGATGGTCAAACTTCAATTCCTCAAATTCCATCTCGGGCATATCAATCTTTATTTCTTCGAGCAGGTCAGGCAGTTTTTCTGTATCAAAATCGCCTTGGATATGTGGATTATTGAGCGCAACATTCATCGCCTTTTCTTCTTCGAGCGGTACGTCCACCTCTTGCACGTCCACGGTGACATTGTTCCCACGGCTTTCCTCGATCATGGCATCTAGCCTGCGATGCCCCCCGACAATGTGCCCGGTGCGTTTATTCCAGGTTATCGCGGACATATAGCCAAACTTTTTCAGGCTTTTTTTCAGGCCGTGCATTGCTTCGTTTGTTATTTTCCGTGGATTGTAGCTGGCATGGATAAGGTCGGCAAGGCGTTTCTGTACTATTTTGATGGGGTACTCGGAGAGCTCTATGGCTGGAGTTTCGTTTGTCTTTTCAACTTTGGCCTTTGCTGGCCTTGCCTTTGTTTTTGTAACCATTTATCCGTCCTCAATTTTTCTAAGCGGTGCACTGCCCCCCTTTGCCTCGTCTCTGCTTTGATTCAGTGCGTCTAGCTCTTCCAGGATCTTTTCCATTACATCAATAGGTGCGCTCGGCATTATGTCTTTTAGCTGTGCAGTGAGGTTTTTGGTCATGCTCGCCAGCCTGCTTAATTCGGTAATGCGTTTTAGGTACTTTGGCCCGCCTACTCGGTCAGCTTCTTGCTGATAAATTTCTGCCTGAGCAGCATAGGCCATTTGTGCATTTGCCCGGGTAATATCTAGCAAAATTTCGGTGGTGCGAATTATCTTGGTTTGGCATTTCTCGAAGAAAGTTTCCTCGAAAATCTTGTTCGCTTTTTCTCTATCTTTTTTCCATTCATTTCGACTTATCCACTTACAGACGGTTTGAACTTTATGTCCGTACTTTTCGGCTATTTGCAGAGAAGATACGCCTGCAATATAGTCTTGGTGCGCTTGCTCAATTGTCTCTGGGCTCGCGTCTCGTTTTATCGTGGGTTTCGTTTTGTTAGCCATGTCGTTATACAATCGTTATACAGGTTTTTGTAAGTCTTTTCATATCAACGCAAAAAAAATAGCAGCGAGTCATGAAGTCGGCAAGTCATCTTGCCGGCTTAATCACCCACTGCCATAGTATAATTGCTTGAAAAGCGCAAAGAAAGGTAAAAAAATCAAATCCAAAACCAAAGTTGTCGTAAGTTGCTGCTACAATTCAAGCTCTTCCAAAACAAAAAGAGCCAACTTTTCGAGTAGCTTTTTTGGTGGTATTCTTCGCTTTTTTTCTATTAGCGAAATATAATTTTGCGATATTCCAAAATGATCGGCCAGTTTTTCCTGTGACCATTTGAGCTTTTTTCGCGTTTTGATCACTGCATCAATTATCCACTCCGTTGTCTTTTTGATTGCCATTATTCGCCCCTTGCTAAACCCATTTTAGCGCGTGCCATTCTTACATCCATATCGTCCCTTTGTTTTCCTTTCCACTCTTCCAACGACATGCTCCTTGCTTCTTTACAACACGCTGGACACATAAACAAAAAATCTTCTTCTTTGCGCGTTCTACAATATGGGCAAAATTTACCTTTCTCTTTGTTTTTCCGAAAGACACTCAACACTGTATTGATTATCCCCATGATTCTATCCTTTCAACTATCTGTATCAACCTATTATATTCCATTCTCCGTTTTCATTTCCATCATCAAAAAGCCTTTCAAACATCTGTTGTAGCCTATTGATTTCCATGCATTGCATTCCAAGATCTATCCCTTTTTTGGTTATTCCGTAATGCCCCCATTCGTACAATTCAACGCATCTCATACGAATTAGAGTATTGGTGCTCATTATGGACGATATCTCTTCTGGTGACATGATTTTATTCTTGCATATTTGTATCAATTGATCAGATTCAACTTCGCTTAATGGCCTTGGCGTCTTAGAGCTCCACGCAAAAACCCTGGTTGCAGAATTCCTAGTATGATAATGAACACAGAAGATGGGCAAAAAATCCATGTCCCATTGTTCCGTATTGTGTATACTGAATCGCCATATTTTTATATCCATTATTTTGCCCCTGCTACTATATTAAAGTGTAAAGGCAAAGCACAGCTATCGTCAAATTCACATGCTGCTTCTATGCCGATGCAAACTATTTCGTTTGATAACTTGGTTTTTTCATAAACGGCATGCATTGCACCTAAAGCAATCTGACCACCTGATCCTATAGCCCAGAAGCGACTATACTGTGTTACGTCTCGATAATCGCTAATGCCATATATGCCTGTCTTGTTTATTATAATTGCGTTTAATTGACTTGATTCCACGGGCTGATTTGGTTCTTCCTGTGTGTTTAGGTAATAATCTCTTTTCATGATATGGTGGATTTTATTGAACGTGTTAAAAATATTAAGCCTGCTGTTTAGAGAAAATAGCTCAGGAGATTTGTCGATCAAATTCTCTAGGATTATTGACGCTGCATTCCACCCCACTAGCCCGATAAACGAATCATTGACTCGATGTATTTTTTTATTTTGTAACAAAAAATCATCATTGGTGTTTAGGTTCCCAAAATTAGTCTGTGAATCGCTACCTATCGTTATTTTATCGCCTTTTATTGCTGCACATATTATCGACATATCAATTCCTTTCAACCTTGCCATAAGTCCCGCACCTTTGCCAAATTCCATTTGTAATTGTATCCTGTTTTATCTCCCTTGCTCCACTGATGGCGGCTTGCCAGGTGTGCGCCTTCGTCTGTAGGCACCCATCCTGCGCTAGTCTTTATCTGCAAGCCAGCCTCACAGAGAAAGCCGTTGATTGCTCTGCCTATCTTTTGCGGCGTGCCCTTTAACCCCAGAGCTTTGCCAATATCGGCAGGCTCCAGGGATTTTTCCTCTTCTGCTATTTGGCTTTGTGCCGGTGATGCAAGCAATAGCGGTGTGTAGTCTACTCCGGTGATGGTGCGGGCCTGCTTGACTGCTTCGACTTCGGCGAGGTGACGAGGGACGTTGAACAGGGCAGCCACTTCGAGTCCGTCTTTGATTATGTTTTTCGCCTTGGTTGTCGGCAGCATTTTCGATTGATCTATAGATTCAATCTGGACATCGCCGCGCTCGACCATCGTAAATCCCTTGATAATCTGGACCGCTCTCTTGACAGCAGTGGTTGACTTGATAATTGTGGCCAGCATGTTACATCCTTCGAGCGTAAAAAGGCTAGGATTACCACGGTTAAAGGCCCTTGGGTTTGAAGTCACAATTTTTGATTTCAAATCTTGGAGCTCACTGTCGGTAACTACAAAGCAAAAATCGCTCGGAAATTTTCCAGGGTTATTCTTTGCCGCCTGATTTATTTCCCGGGTAGTCACCTCATATAATAAAGCCACATCTCTATCCAGCATGGCGGGAGGACGGCCAGGTAGTTCCAAAATGCTAAAATTCTGGTCAGCTATGGTTATTTGATTCATGTTTTCTCCATAAAAAAAGCCGGTCCCCGCCCTAAAATCAGGTAAGAATTGCCCAAGAAAAGGCGCTGATTTAGAACGGTGATCGGCTTCTTGTATTTTCTTGTATAGGCTTCTTACAGCACTATGCCAAGTTTAGCATAGGATCGCCAGGGCCGCAAGGAAAAAGTATGGCATGTATGTCAATTTTAGCGCGTGGCGTTATCCTTCTCCTATTTGCCCAACTATCTTTGTAAAGACAGTGGCCTGTAGTTTGTGTATTGCAAACTGCAACTTACATAGCAAGCCAACACTATACATGTCAAGATCATTTTCGGTTATCGTATCCATTTGGTCTATTATTGAAACAACTTTATCCATAATCCATCTCCTTATTTAAACAACTCAGCCACATAAACAAATCCAGCCATAGACAAAAACCCTGTGACCTGATATTGCCATGTATTGTAAAACACGCGCCTGTCGGTCATGTCTGGATTCATTAAGCCGTACACCGCTACATACACGAAGCAAATTGCGACAACTGCCAGCGCAATTGCCGCTAGACATTTCCTGCTATTGCTCATCGCTCACTCCACGTCTTTAATATTTCGTCAATGATTTCATTTTGTTCTGTTGTGATGTCTATCCCGCCATACTGCTCTTGCAACTCAGCAACCTTTTTCATCTTGCTATCGAAGTTATGCAAAAGCCGTTTCTCTGTTATTCCTCCAGAATTCAGTAACCTGTTGATGATATCCTTGATATTGTTTTTCATTCCGCAGCCTGTCTGTACAGAATTATCTGCATTCCTCGGTCGTTTCATCGCCACAGATTCTTTTACCGCAATTATTGCAACCGTATGTCATAAATTTCATTTTTCACCTTCCTTTTTTTCCGGCCCCCTGGCTCCGCACACTAGACACAATAGCGTGCCGCTATCTTTAGTCATTTCTCCGTCACAGTAGGGGCATGTTTCTATTTTTTCTATTCCAAAATACTCCATTAGTATTTTTACGATAAAGTCACTTTCAGACAACTTCCCTCTGTCCTTCTTTATGCGCTCCAACACCGCAGCATCTTTATGCTTAACATACAGGTGTTTTGATAGATATTTGCTCATTTGCTCTCCTGTCTGTACAAAATTATCTGTGTGCATTCCTCGGTCGTTCCATCCTCGCCTACGGCCTTTTGTTCGTAGTCGCAGTAAAACCATTCGTCATCATCGTCCTTGATCCAGCCGAGTGATTTTAGCGCGTCCGGTATCGGCTTTGCACCACCGCGCAGGTTCGCATCGTCATACCAAGGCCGCTTTTTGTGATATACGATGACCTTTGCATGGCGTTTAAGGTCATTGTGTGCGCCATAACCAAACGCTGCCAGTAGCTCTAACCACCACGGCTTTCTATGCTTCTTGTGGTATACGCTCCAGTGCTTTTCGTGAAATGCATTTTGGCTTGAAGACTTTCGCGGGATGAATGCTTGCTTTTCGATGCCCCTCATGATTACCGTATTGTCTATTTTTACAGAGACGAGCGAAACGCCATCTAGCTTTTTCCATTCCTTTTCACCATCTCGCTTGAGGTATACTCCATTTTTATCTTTACTCATGTCGCTGACTTAACCTCCCTCTCATCGTTTGCCAGAAAGGCATCCAAGTCGTCAAGGTATTCTTTCCAGCCTGCTACTACTTCGCGTACATCTGCCAGATTGATTTCCTCGTCACACTCCATGCGATGTAAAACCTCAGGGCTTTCAGCACAGATATAAATCCTGTTTTCTAAGCAACTAGGGCATTTCAGGCTATATTTTTTCATATCACCCTTTCTCCATTTTCTTGGCAATCGGGGCAAATATCTTTGTATTTACCGCCCTTCAATAAAGTTTTACCTTCTCTCAAGGCTCCCATTAAAAACGATTGCCATCCTTCCTTCTTGGCTATTGCTCGCATGGTTCTATTTTTAAATTTTCCTTCCTCTACAATGCATACCAAAACAATATTGCTAGAGCAGAAATCGCACAATATTGACATGTGTGCTTCATCTTTTTTGATCATCCGTTACCCCTTTTCTATCGGAACTATCTTGCCGCGAACTACTGTTCCATCACGCAACGCAATATCTATATTGCCAATCCCTTGGATTTTTTCTCTGGCCTTGTCTCTGCACTTGAAACACAGATACACGTTAGCTCCCATAATTCCCTTGCATCCCGTATAGTCTCTCTCACACATGCAACACGTTATTTTTTGATACTCCTTTAATGCTTCTCGTAGCATTTTGTTTTCCTGATGTAATTCGCCAATGCGTACCTCTAATTCCTCTATCTTTTTTTGCTCATTCATCCGATTCTCCTTTGTTTAGCCAAAAAATGCATGGACACCTGGGCATCCATGCAAAAATAATCTACTTGTCATCGTCCCAGGTCTGCGCCGCTTCTCTGTTCTCGTCCTGCTTTTCTATCTCGTTTTTCATGTCTTCGATTGCCTGTTTTTCTTCCTTGGTTGGTGGTATCTCGCCTAGCTCTTCTTTTGCCCTTTCCACTACACATGCAACGTATGTCGGTCCTTCAAGAGATGGTGGCTCGAATTCCTGCTTGGCTATATTGAATACCGGCAACGGGCCCTTGATTTCTGCCGTTTTCTCTTCCAGGCTGACCTCCTTTGCTTTTGCCTGGATCTCTCGTTTTGCTACCTCATTTTCCACGTCTTCGATAAACTGCAACGCGCCGGTGATGCGGTGCATTTCGATCCACATCTTGTCCCGCTTGATGCCAAGCTGCCTGATTTGTTCCTCGACATCGGCAACAATTTTATACCCATCCTCCAGTTTTCTTGTCAACGACAACTTTTTAGCTTGCATTATTTCTTGCATTTCTGCTCCTTTGCTTGGTTTTGCCAGCCGTCTTCTCTCTGCTTTATCACCTTCGCGGGATTGCCTACGGCTGTGCTATTGTCCGGTACATCTGTTATAACCACTGATCCAGCGCCGACCACCGACCACTTGCCGATAGTGCAGCCTGGAATTATTACTGCGCCCGTGCCGATCTCTGCCCCTTCCTTGATCGTCACGTTTCCTGAGATATTCACGCCTGGGCTGATCGTAACGAAATCGCCTATTTTTGTATCGTGTCCTATAGTTGCATTGAGGTTAATGTGGACATGTGAGCCTATTTCGATATCAGTTGTGATCATCGCGCCAGCACAAACAATAGAACCTTCTCCAATTTCGACATTGTCACCAATCAATGCACGCGGATGAATTAGCCCGCCAAACCCCTTTTTGCATTGTTCATGTATTTTCTGCACTATCCTTTTTCTCGCAGATGGCGAACCGATTGCAACGACAATAAGTATGCCTCGCATATATAGATTTTGATTTTCTCTGTTTATCCACTCTATCCCATTCGGATTTTGTTCTGTTTTGAATTCGTCATCAACGACAAATCCAGCAAATATATCATCTATATTATCGCAATCATATATGATTTGGCGGGCCTCTCTTCCAAAGCCGCCAGCGCCATAAATTGCTATTGACATGCTAAATATCCCCCTTTTTGTACTCAAAAACGTGTCCACCAATTTCAATCCTTGGCTGATATTCTCCATAACTTGTCGCCCGAATACGCCTGTCGATTTCTTCCTTTGGCATGTCCGGCTTGATCACGAATAGTTTGTTAAACTCCTTTTTAGTGTAAGGTTTTCGTGTCCATTTCTCATTCGATAACGGCAATTCCTTTCCCTGCAAAACATCTCCCATGACCTCGTGGAATAGCGATAGCTGATAATCGTAGGCTCTGAGGAGTAGCGAGCAAACATTGTCGTTTTTGTATACAGAAAATCGCTCGACCGCTATAATATCTCCTGTGTCAACCTCTGCCGCCATGTGGTGACAGGTAACTCCATACTCTGTCGCATTGTTATATAGCGCGAAATTATTGCATCCATACCCTGGATAATCTGGCGGGCCCAGGTGAAAATTTATCGCTGCAATCTTTGCTTTTTTGATCAGACTTTCTGGCAATATCCAGCGCGACAGATACGAGATTATATAATCTCCCTCCCACCGTCCAATGTCTGGATATGGATCGCCCCATTTACCCAAGTATGCAGAAACAGTGCAGTGATCTGTAAGAAAATTAACCGCACTCCAGCAATGGGCATCATCCTTTTTGCCCAGAAATAATATGTTTAACATGCTGCGCTCCTTATTATATCTATGATGCGGTGCTGGTCATCCCTGGATAGTTCCGGATAGATTGGCAGGCAAAGCACCCTTGATGCGATATCGTGCGCCATTGGCAGGTTTTCGGGTGCAGCCGATGGCAGGTCGCGGTACATTGGAAATTCGGTAATCAGCGGGTAAAAATACCGGCGTGCGTATATTCCGTTTTTCTTCAATGCACTGTATAGTTCATTTCGAGCCAAGGGATATTCGCTGCTTATGTATATTGGATAGTATGAATAATTTGATGTGTTGGGAAATATTATACTGCTTATACCTTCGATCCCTGATAGATTATAGCAATATGTACTGCCAATTATTCTTCTAAGATCAATAGCCTTGTCTATATCTCGTAGCTGTAGTAATCCAAACGCCGATTGCATCTCAGTCATTTTTCCATTGACTCCGGCGCAATTTACCGTAGTTTCGTCCTCAATTCCAAAATTTCGTAGGTGGTCAATGTGCTTTTTCATCGATGCATCTTTGGATATTATCGCGCCTCCCTCCCCTCCTGTAGTGAACACCTTTGTAGCATGAAAACTAAGAACAGATAAATCTCCATGATTCAGGATGCTTTGACCGCGATAATCTTTTACGCAAAATGCGTGAGCTGCATCATAGATAACCTTTATATTTCTGTATTGTCTAGCTATTTCATTTATTCCAATAACATTGCATCTGTTTCCGTAGCAGTGGACCGGCAGAATCGCAGTAGTTTTCACGGTAATTTCCTGCCATATTTTCTTGTAATCCATGTTTCCGTTTTCATCGACATCCACAAAGACAGGCTTAAGTCCGGCCCATAGCAGCGCGTTAGCCGTTGCAACGAAGCTATATGGCGTTGTGATCACTTCGCCGGTTACTTTCAGCGCCTTGAGCGCCGTGACGAGCGCTGCGGTGCCCGAGGCAAAAAGCGATACATGCTTTACGCCCAGGTGTTTCTCCAAGGCCCGCTCAAGCTGGTTATGGAATTTACCGCAGTTGGTTAGCTGCTTGCTTTCCCATATCTCCTCCAGCATTGCAGTATATTCGTCCAAAGGCGGCATGTATGGCTGCGTGACATAGATGTTTTTATCCATGGCTATTTGCCCTCTTCCTTCTCCCATCTTTCCCGAATCTCGGTAAGTTCTACATTCATCTCCATCTCCTTTGTAGCTCTTCCAAATATCGGCGTATGTTTTTTAACACTTCGCCGCCCGCCGCAACATCCAACGCTGTGCAGTACAAGACAATTATCGGCAAAATAATTACAAGATCGATATAGGTTTCCATGGCTATTTCTTCCTATTGCTGCGCCTGTTTTTTCTGTGCTCCTTTTTCAGCTTACGCTTGGCGGCCTTTTCGGCGTTCTCTTCCTTGCTGATAAGGCTGTTTTTTTTCTTATCTACGCTGGTTGGCGCGAAAAGTCTAGCTACTTCCATGCCCAGTAATGCCACATTGTCTCGTTTACTCTCCATGATTTTCTCCTTTGGTTAAACTTTATCTATCGAAAGATGCCTGGTGTCTATCAGTATATTGTACAGCTTCTCGAAAGCCTCGTAATCGTGCGGTGCTAAACTTTGCTGTGCCATAGACAGAACGTGTTTCAGGTGTTTAGCCTCCTTTTTGTCCTCATCCGACAAAATGTCCTCGCTTCCTTTTTCCATATCCCTTTTCTTGTCCCGAAAGTAATCCTTTTTTGTATACCCTTTCTTTGGCCCTTCATCCGGCCCCCATATTTCAACTACTCTCTGCCACATCTTTTTAGCATTACACACAGGGCAACGCTCGCCCCATGTTTTCGCAGTTGTTCCAACCCCGTGGTGCTCATTTATCTGCTCAAGCAGCGACCTGATTATCTCATCAGCATTTCTGGCGTATTGCGCCAAGACAAGGCCATCTCCCTCGCACCTTTCGTGCGGGCTTGCGTCTAGCCAGTATGCTGCGGCTGTCATTGCTCTGTCGTGATCGTCCTTTGTCAGCCCGTTATCCCTCATGCTATTGAGGCGATCTATGGTCAAATCATAAAAGTTCTGTGCTCCGCTTTTCTCCCTCATGCTTCTCATGCTTCCGCTTTTATCCATCTCTGTCATCTCCAAAAATCCTGTTAAAACAATCTAGACAAAATACATTTCCTTGTATCTCTCGATAGTCTTTCTCGTAAAGGATATGTTCGGGTCGTAAATCTGGATGAGTTGGACATTTGACCATTGTGGACCTCTCTTTCTCTTTCTATCTAAAATGGTACGTTTGGTGCATTCTTTATATTTTCTATTTCGTCCTTATTGAGTGGTGTCATGGGTGTGTATGTTTCACACTCGCACATTGGCCTGGATTCGCTGCATTTCGAGCAGGGAATACAGCAATCATCACACCAATATTCGCCAGGCTCTATCTCTATTACGGCAGGCTGTCCGCAAAAATCACAAGCTTTGTCTTTCATCGGTCGCCCTCCCTGGCAAAGTCCCTACCTGAATCTATCATGTCCCTACATTCCTCCCTCCAGGATTCGTCGGTGAGATCCTGGTCCAGCTCCCGGCGCACGTCCTCATCCGCTTGGTTTTCTTCTTTTCTTATTTCTTTTTTGCGCCGCCAATCGGAAATATTAGGCACGGGTGGCAGCGTAATTTCGGTCTTTATAATTTCCATAAATGCTGCTAAATACGAATCATCACCACAATGCTCACCAGCACGACGATCTATTGCAAAAAAGCTCGCTTCTGCTTCTCCACAATTCAGGCAAGAAAAATCGACATCATAAAGGTCAATCGTCAAATTAAATACGCTGGTTTTACCGCAACCAGGGCATGACTTACCAAGTGCTTGCCTTATTATCTCCTTTTTCTTTGCGAGATCCCTGTGAAACTCTCGGGTTCCTGAGTTCTCCTCGCAACATCCACATTTTTTATCGTTTTCGTTTGCAGGACAGTCAACGGTTCGCCCTTTTGCCGCCACACCACATAGAAATTTCCCGTCTTGCTTTAGGTGCGCAGTTTTGTGCTTTCCCGATATCTTTAACCACTTGCCAGAATCACCTGGAGACATAGGAAATTCCTCCATGCCTTCGAATGTCAGTTGTTTTTCACTCACTACAATAATCCTCCACTAGCTGTTTCTCTGCCAATATTTTAGCCAAATCCATCTTGATCGACTCCGGTAGCTTGTCTCCGTTTAAGCTTTTGGCGTTAATCTCGTCTATCGTAATTTCGGCATAAGCCATGTTGACCATAAATTGCCTTGCGCCTGGCTCTGCCTTCTCTTTTGCTTGCTTCCATAGTTTTTCTTGATTCTCTGCCGGCCTTTTTTCGTCTAGTTTTAGCCAGTACGCGCATTGATTTTTTGTATTCTCTCGCTCTTTTTCCTTTGCTTTTCGTTTTATCCTTTCTGTATCTTGTTGTGCTATCTTTTCTGCAATCTTTTGCTTGTTTACATCATGTGCATTTTTTGCACTTTGCAATTCCTCCCTGCCCTTTCTGTCGTTTACTGCGTTTATTAGGCGCTCTGCTGTCGGGTAATTTTCATTGCCTTCTGCTATAGCTTTTTTTTCATTGCGCGAAACGTATATGACAGCAGCATGAACCACTGCAAATCCATCGACGTTTGCCTTTGCCCGCAACTGCATTGTTATTTTTTCTAGCGATCCAGGATGCACCAGGTCAATCCAACGCGCCGGGAATCGCTCGAGTAATTCATCAAAGGTTTTCAGGTAATGCGGAAAGATGCCTAACGGAATTTCGGGCTCACTGGAGACGTGTATTGGAGTATTGGAAAACCTTTCTTGCAGCTCCTGTAATGATATTGAGTTGTCGCTTTCCCTTATTTGCCTTGGCTTGCGCTCGGGGCTTGCGTCATCTTCTCTTTTGCGCTGTTTTTCTATCTTCTCTTTTGCCGCGGCCTTTACTTTTTCTGCCACTTCCTCGAATATTTCCTGTGTGGTATTGTTTTTATCCACGTCATCATCCTGTTTTTCTGCTGTATTTAATGTAACTGGTATATCCTTTTCTGCCCGTTGTGGCTCTGTCTTGCTTGTGCCTACTGGTTTTTCTAATGTAACAAGTTGTAACTCGACAGCCGGATCGACTGGACTATCGTCTGACTTGATTTCTTTTTTTGCTTCCTGGGATCTTGAGAAGGTTAGCTGGTTTTTCCAGCCGCGAGCTCCATCCTCTGTCATGGTAAGCGGAAATACTGTAGTAATTTCTATGACTGCTTTTCGTAGCCTGCGCTTTGCGCCTCCCGGCTCTTTGTAGTTTATCCCCATTAACTCGCATAGTTCTCTCATTGCAAAGTCGCGTGATTGTTGGTAGGTTTGTGGGTGGACTATTTCGGCAAGGCGGGCGGCAATCGGGGTGAGAAAATAGGCATCGGCCGGAAATAGCCATGTGGTCCTCGGAACAATTTCGGTGGTGATCGGCTTATTGCTTCCGCGAATCCATCTGTATTTTTTCAGAAGCTCTTTTTTTACCAGGCAATCAAGGGCAGTCTCGATCCGGTCGTATCTTTGCCCAGATGGTTTTAGGCCAACTGCCAAAACGAGACGTCTTGCCGATAGCGGCTTGTTTTTATATAGCGCCACGAGAACACGGGGCGTAGTTATTCCAGGGAATTCGGCCCACCAACCCTTAAAAAGCATGCTAGAAGGTATACAGATATTGCATGTTGACATCTCAGTCAGGGTTTGCCTTACCTCTGCTCCTGTGTTTTCGGTAGTGTTGACATCCTGGTCACGGTTTGACATTTCAGTCATGGTTTTAGTTTGACATTTCAGTCCGGGTTTGACATCTCGGTCATGGTTGTTTGACATCTCAGTCACGATTGTTTGACATCTCAGTCCGGGTTGTTTGACATCCTGGTCACGGTTCGTGCCTGTAACCTCTTTGTTTTCCATGACTTAACTTTTCCTTAGATTTCTTAGGATTAATATAGAGAGAATATAGAAGAAAGAGAGAGTATAACTAGATTTACCAGAGCGAAAATTTTGCATTGGTTTCTCTCTCTTTTTTTTTAAGACTCGGGAAAGTCAAAATAGGAAAACTTAACGCCATACACTTCGATGATTTTCAAGACCTTTTCCATACTAACCAGAGATTTTCCGGTTTCACATGCCGATATATAGTGTTGTTGTGTGCCTATCTTTTCACCAAAATCATGCTGGTTAAGGTCAAGACCCTGTCGAAGCCTTTTAATTTTCTTACCCAACATCCTTTTTTGGGCCATTAGCTCTACCATTTTTTCCTCCAATTATATTTCATGGTAATGTTTTGTGTTTTGGTGTAGTATATTTTATGCTTGACACGGTCTAGTGTCAAGCATAAAATATCGGTTTTTTTTAATATTTGGGAGAGGGGATTTAATCTTTGGGTTCGTTTAATATTTTGCCTTCGTCCTTCATGACCGGCTCAGCACTAATAGCCATGCGCTCAATTGCAATCCTAAGATCCTTGCTATCTGTACGACTAAGGCAAACATCTACATCTTCTTTTATCACGATGAAGCTGATTTCAACATCCTTGACGAGATACCTCCAGGCATCTCGGCGCTTTTTCGACGTATTGCAGGCGTCGATAATTACCAGGCCATGCCCTGACAGATATAAAGCACGGACCATACAGCGCACAGTTGCCCATACAAAATCTTCTGAATCCTGGACATACGCTTGCCCGTGCATGGCAAGACGGACAGCATCGGGATTTACCACCGCACCACCGTATTCCTCGATAAGCTTTTTGACTTCTGTGGTCTTACCGCTCATGGGCAAACCAACCATGATCCACATTTTTTTATCACCCATAAAGTCTCCTTTGTTTTTGGATTACTTGCTATCTTCAGCCATGTGCCAGCATCTTTCTTGCAAAATTCCTATGTGGTGCGCATTCTCCTGACACTTATCCGCATAAAGCTTTGAGTACTTTTTTAGTTCAGATAGTACTCGCTTGTGTTCCTCCTCCATTTCCTCAACTCTTTTATCCTTTCGTCTTTTTATAAGATCCTGTATCCTATCATAAAATTTAATCTGATGCTTTTTCATTTACCATACCTCTTTTCCTTCAAGGCGACAAGGGCGACACATATCCCTATATTTACCGCCGATCAAAACTGATTTCCAGCCTCGCTTTTTTGCAACTTTCCTTGTAGCGACAGGTTTTCTTTTCCGTTTTCTTGTGACTATCTCATCACAGTTGTACCCGTCGTTGCCGTAAAAATCACAACGGAGTACTGTTTCTCTTTTTCCTGTTTCGTGTATACACTTATAAAGCGTCATGATTTAGCCTATCCTTTTTTAGCTGTTCCTCTAACGCCTCATCCAGCGCGTAAAATAAATCTACCGTCACCACCTTATCACCAGGCATATCTTTTTTGTGCCAGTTGCGTTCGTCTTTTACCGCTATATCATGCAACAATTCGCATAGTCGCATGTGTGGCCTTATGTTCCAATATTCCGCGATTAGATCCAACATCCGGGTGCGCCTATTTACGACCTGCTCTGTTTGTGTTTTCGCCTGTGCCCTTCCTCCAAAAACTCGGTATACTTCATTTGTTTGCTCACAAACGGCACGCATTTTTTCACTGCCATGCATTGCATCTATAGCCATAATCACGCCGTCCGTCTTTCCTTTGGGCAGTGCGTACCATGTTAGCGGATACATACATCCTTTCTGTGACTGAATCTCTATCCGGTAAGTTTTTCTTGTCATATTGGAAATCCCGCTTCCTCCCATGTCTTGTATTCGACATAGCCTGAGAATTGTTGCCGTTGCAGTTTTTTGCATTCCTCCGAGCAATAATGCATCTCTGATGCCGATTCTTGTGGTGGCGCTGTGTCTACTTCGATACACATGATCCAATCTTTTGGCACCTGTAGCATGGTATAATTTCCGAAAGTTTTCCTGCATGTGTCGCATTCAAAAGTTACTGCCATATTACTTCCTCCTGTTTCTCCATATCCTATTTCGCCTACGTCTGCGTCCATACTGCACTGTGCTTCGCGGTGGTATGACGCGCTCATGCCTCCACTTTTGCGGCGGATCTTGCCTTTCACGGAAAACGAAATCCAATGTCGGCAGTATATCCGTTCCCGACTCTACGCAATACGCTGCCGCTGCCTCCAAAACCTTGCCGGTAAAAGTGATGCTGGCTGCACCCCCCCTCATAAATACCCACACTGTTCACTCCTCCTTTCAGACTTTTTCCACCGTAATTTCCTGAATCTCAGGATCTTCCGTCTCACTGCTGCACTGATGACACAGCGAAACAAAGCAAGTGTCTAGCTCAAACGCTTTTTCGATAGCTTCTTCCTCACTTTTTGCCTCAACTTCTCCGAGATACTTTGTTCCAACAACCGCGCCGTAGCAGTGATAAGTTGCCATATTATTTCTCCTTTCAGCCTTATTTATTTAGGCTGTTTTGTACTTCTTTCAGGTGTTCGTTTAGTTCTCGTGAATCATATTCGTGAATCCCCATAGGCATTGTTGAGTTTGAGTTCTCGTCAAAATCAAATTCGTCTATCCCCATCTTGTACTCTTCGCAAAGAAAGGTGTATTCCCTGAAAAACTTCTCCTTTTTGGAGAGTGGTTGAAACGATACTTTGTACACGACTATTTCATTGCAATTATTGCATTTCAGGTTTGCTGTGTTTTTGTTCATATCCAAATACAGCATTTCCCCGCCGCAATGCTCACGCTCACACTTTATCAACTTTGTATTTATAGGATTCTCCTTTCGACACAATCTAAACACGTCTTTTCCTTCAGTATAGAATTCATTGTTCGCATAGCATATTATTATCCTTTCAGCTAGGCAGCATAGCCACCTAGCATGTTAAATTATTTACTTTCCTTTGTTTTATCCTCTGGCTCTTCCATCTCTTCCAGTGCTTTCCGGTCGGTATCGGTAAGTTCCGGCTGCTCGTCTTCCGGCTTTGTCTTTTTGCTTGGATACCGCTCCCGAAGCTGCTTGTATACCTCAAGCTGTTTGCCTTCTCCCCATGCGTATGCCATATACTGTCGAAGCGTGTTATAGTTTTTTGAGCTGTTTGTGAACCCGATATCCTTGTTGGTCGCGCCTTCTTTGTATGTCGGCAGAGGAACGTTTTCGCGCATAACTTCCGGCATCCAATCCTTTGTGATCTGATAATTTTCCCATACTTCAATTGGTGGCGGTGTCTGCGGATGCGTATGACTTTTGTCAATGGATTCTTGGTTCTGTACCGCCCTGGTTAATTCTGGTTGGTCGGTCTGTCCCATTTCATCCTCAGTATAAATACCGCTCATATCGTTAGGAAAAGCCTTCCGAAGCGCCAAGCTCTCCGCACACTTTGCCAACATATGCGGCCCCATTTTTTCCCACATCGGACTGTACTGGTCGTAATAATCGGACCATCGAGCCACTACATACAGAGGCCCGTCAAAATCCGAACGCTTCACACCAACCTTGGCCGCTGCCGGTGGTGAGGTTTCCAGCCAAACCTCACGCCAAACGCCATCTCTTCCGCACCACAGCGGCAATTCCTGTCCACGATATTTCCCTGATCGCTCTGCAATAATGCGGTAGCCGTCAATCCCGGTTTGGATCGACATCACCGGGCCGTTTTTGGTTTTGCGTGTAATCGCGTAAATCTGTCGGGCAAACGGATCAAGGCCGGTACGCTTGCAGACACCGACAAACAAGGTTAGCTCGTCATTGGTAACGCCTTTGGCTATGGTGCGCTTGACCAGTTCAACCTGATCGACTGTCCACTCACCGGATATCACCGGCAAAGTGTTTTCTATCTTAGCCATTTCGTTCATGGTAATACTCCTTTATGGTGCATATTTGGGGTCAAAAAATGGATGCTTTGGATTTGCCTTATCCTTTTTTTCCTGCAACCTGCGCTGCAATATGTGAATTGTTTTGTTCTGTGCATGCACAAGTTCGGTTTTTGATGCCAGGTGGCTTTGTAAATCTGCCACAAACGCCTCGGCAGCCTCCAGCTTATGCAGCACTTCGTCATGGATTTCCTGGGCTACTCCTATGATTATTTGGCATTGCATAGCACTTGTTCCTTTGCTCCCGATGCCACGCCGCTGTCGTTTAGATGAGGCGCGAATAGTGACCGCACGAATAACGGATTCTGCCAAAGCTTTTTTGTCGGACTAGTTTGCATTTGCTTCGTTTCAAGCTTGCCTTCCAGTTCACGGATCTTTTCGCCGGCGCTGATAAGCAGCAAATCGCGTGCATTTATCTCGCTGTGCAATTTTGCTATGTAGCTTTTATCTGCCGGTACCGGCAGCGTATTGACACGGACGGCTGGTAGTTGCATGGCTGTTTTCTGCTCTATGCCGTAGTGCTTTCGCAGGCTGTCAGCATTGACCATGACTCGCTTGCCCTGCTTTTTGCTGCGGATATTTTTTGCCTTGCATGCCCTGGTTATTGTGGACGCGCTCTTGCCGGCCACATCCGCAGCCTGTTTCACGGTTAGATATTTTTCTGGCATGGTTAATCCCCTCTTTTTTCTTCGATGCGAGAATCAAAAATCACCTTGGCATCTTTCCATTCGCCAAAATCGAAATAGTCCATCCATTCTTGGGATGCAAAGTTGTAAGTTTGCACCTGTCTAAATTCGCGGTGGTACTTGATAATTATTACGTTTTTTTCTTTCTTCGGTCCATATCCCGCCGTCATCGTGGACAATGCGGAATTCATGCCGCCATCGTTAGCAATGTCTATGAAATTGAAACGACTACCAATCCCTGAGTGCTCCACGCGCATCGTCTCGTTACGCAAAATTACATCCATCACTCCACCTTTCCGTGCAAAAGTTCCTGGACCAACCCCTTCAACAACTTGTTTTCGCGCTGGACTAGCAACACCTTGCTCTCCAGCAGATTTAACCTGCGCCTCTCATCCTGTGTCATGGGCATTTCCTCCTGTGCAGCAAAAAAGCTCTGAAAACTTATATGATCCTTCATTTCTTCCACCATCTCATCAAAATTTAGTTTACGGACTTTCTGAAAAGATTCTTGACTTTGTTGGTTTTCTAAGGTATGATTCATTATCATTTCCTTTCAGCCTCGGGCAGTTTGCAGCTTCCCCGAGGCTTTGTTTTTTTATACATCAAAATACGCCAAACTTATCTCGAACTCCTCTCTTATCTTGCATAAAAACTCTGTGGACACTAACACTATGCCCCTCTCCCAATCCGAAATGCACCCCTGTTGTGTTCCTATTCTTTTCGCAAACTCTGACTGCTTTAGCTTTTTATCTACACGCAATAATTTTATCTTGTGCCCTATTTTATTGGCCTTGTCTCTATTTGCAAGCTGACTCAATAAAACATGCGGTCCTGCTGCCAAGGTTTTCTCCTTTATTTTATAGATATATATTTGCATATATCTAGTATACACTTCGCCGTATATTTGTCAAGCAAAAAATATATAATTTATTCAGGGGCCGTGAAGAGCGTTCCGGAAAAATATGCCTCGACTAAATCCTTGTAATCGTCTGGCATCCTTCGCCACCACATCGGCGTCTCCAGGTTATTCGCGTCAATGGCAGCGGCCAGGTTGCAGAGATCGTCCTCGGCCGGGTCAATCTCGTGCAGTATTTCCTCGGCTGCCATCTGCGCGTTATCAGAATCGTAGCGCAATTCAATTACGCAGCGCACTACTTCTTTGCTGGTCCTGCGTGAACTGCTTAGTTTTTTTATTATCTCGTCAATCATTTCACTTCGTCCTTTCTGCATCGCCATAGCCAGCGATAACCCACGAGGTAATGTCAACCCCCTTCTTGTCGAAATATTTCCCACACCCTCTATCACAGAAAATATAAGGAGAATGGAAACTTCGCGGCTGCAAGCCTACTCTTTTTCTGTCATAGCACGTCCCACAACTAGGACAATTCCACGGGGTGATCTCGTCGTATTGCTCACCAAGTACCTGGGCCATTTTATTGCGTCCTTTCTGGGGCTTTCGCCCCGGTTATACTCCGTCGAAATTCACACAAGCCCGTGGGGGATTTGAACCCCTGCTCACGCACCCCGAGGGGCACGGGCCTTTTTTTACGCTTCGGTATAGTGTTTTTCAAAGTCATAAATTTCGTCTAGCTGCTTGGCGATGCTGTCTTCGTCTCTATCCCAACCTTGCAGGCAGTCTTCCAGGAAAGCCCGCTCCTTTTCCTCGTCCCAATCAATTTCAACAGCCTCGCAGGCATCCTCGTGATTCCCGTAATCGCCGTCATCGTCGGCAGTTTCGGCATAGGCTTTTTTGTAATCGTTGTACTTCTCCGGGTAGAAATCCTTGATTATCTTGTCGTTGTCCCACCCATCATCCATGTCTCTAATGGAATACTGTGCTATCGTAAAAAGCTGGACTAGCGACAGCGGCCGCATCAGTCCCGACCCGCTTCCCGTACTAATCGCGCACAGTTCCTCGTTTTCAAGGTCGTAGTACACTTCCGTACTACTGTATTTGTCGTTGTGCGTTTTCAATCCGCACTCTACGATGTCGCCGGTTGTCAGGCCGTCCAGGACTTCTTCCTCTAGTTCGGCCCTGGGGGGTATCTCTATTTCGTAGGGTTTCCCGAAGGCGTCTTTCAGGGTTATTTTCACGGTTGCCTTGTAGTGCCAGATTGCCTTATAGCCATCTTCGCACTGTTCTATTTCCACGAATTCAAGATCAATCATTTCGTCGGTTTCCCGGCTGTCTACCTCTTCCGGCAGGTCGTGCTCATCCACGATCCGCTGTATCTCTTCTCTGTCCTCGCCGATTGCGTATAGCGAACATGTTTTGTCTTTATCTTCGTATGTTTTCCACTCCATGATTCCATCTCCTTAGTTGTGGGCCTTGCGGCCCTTGCGGCCCTTGCGGCCCGATTTATATGTTATGGCCTGTAAGTTCCACATGCGCATTCCAGCCCGCAAAGTTGTTTTGCTACTCTATTGTATCTTTTTATGTCTTTATTATTCGCACCCAAACCAGCGCTCTCGGCTATATGCGCCAGGTTTTGCAACTCCTCCCATGCCTCGTCCGGCGTGGTCCCCGCAGGCATTAACACTATAGCCTCGGTTCCGTGGCAGCTATTTTCCAGTGTAACTTTTACTTTTTTCATTTCCATCTCCTTGGTTGTGCCCCGCGAGGGGCTTTGTTTGTTATGCGTTTACCCTTGTCTTATATTTGTCATAGCTTTTTTTCTTTGCCAGCGCCATCTCGTAACTGCACACCAACACGCCTACGATGCTCGCCATGAATATTATAGTAATCATCTTTGTATCCCCTAATAATGTTTGTTTTCATTTACTCAACTATAATCAGTATACTACAATTATCCTTGAATGTCAAGCAAAAAAAGCAAAAGTTTATCTTTTTTTGCTTTGGCTCTGTGTCGCAGTGTTTACATGGTGTTGGCGCGTTGGCAAAGTACATCTATTTTGCTTTCTTTCTTTTTTTTGTTATATTTTTTGCTGGTTCATGGATAACAATTTCATCTTTTCCGCGCTCAATTGTCAGGTAAAAATCCTGCATCGTCTTCCATTTTTTCGAGACAACTTTGCCATTTTCGCTCAACTCGCATTGCAGATTATTGCCTTTTACCTGCAATATTCTTACCGAGCATTTGCCTGGTATTTCCAGCACCATCCCAATTTTGGGCTCCATAATTTGCTCCTTATATTTTGTTATATTAAAAAGGGCAAAGCGCATCATCAATATCCTGAATCTGGATTTTAACCTGCGCCATATCTCCAGTTAGCAGCCAGTTGTCTTCATCTACGCTTTGCCGCTGCACTACTCTAATGCTAAATTCCACCCCTGCTCCACGGCGTCGAGGTACAGTGACGAGACTCCCTCTGTGTGCTCATGCCGAGAAATCCTGGCATGGCCTTCTCTGTCCCATCCATACCGCAACCCCCCGGATGTTGTGTATATAAACCTTGAACGCATTATTACTAGATCCCCATAGCCATCCATGGCCTGTATGGCTAGTTTCTTGACAACTTCTTCGTGGCTGTCGAAGCTCTCAACTCCCGCACTCCGTAGGCTCTGATCGGCAGAAAAACTTACCTTGGACACCCCGATGACCGGGTTCTCAAAAACCTGCTGGCAAAAATCCACCTCGCTGTGTGGCAAATTTTCTTCTTTTTTCGCCGTGGCTTTATCTTTTGCCATGCGGTAAAGGTTTTTTATTTCTACCTGGAGGCGAAAACTCTCTTTTAGTTCAGGGCATTCTATGCCCCGTATTTCCCTTAGCGTCTTTTCTACAAAAAGATCTCGGAACTGTTCTTTGTACTTTTCCGGGTCATATCTTTTTCTGGCTTTTCGCTCTATTAAAAGATAGACAAGGAAAAAAGGATACAGCGCTGTTAGGCGTACAGCTCCCGTGATGCCCATTGCACATTTTCGGAATGTGCTCATGTCCATATTCTCTTGGTCCTGGACATTCCTTTTTATTTGATTTTTATCATACTTGAAATTCATCTTACTTGTCCTTCCTGGGGCTCTCGCCCCGGTGAATTACTTGTTGCAGTATTTTTTCTGGTACCAGTCTGCGTATTCTGCCTGGCATCCTTCCTTCATCACCAGGCAATCTTTTTCCGTGCTATGCTGTGGATAAGAAGGTAGCGTGATTTGATGTTTCTCGCCTTTTCCGGTTAGCACAAAGGCTTTCTTGCCTTGCACTCCACAGGCCGCCATGCCCCTACCGATCCAGTCCAGCTTAAACGGTGCACCCCTTAGTATGTCCGTGTCAACCACGGCTACCAAGCAGTTTTTTAACGACCACGTGGCCGTGTAATATCTCTTCCTTTCGTGGCCCGAGGTGTGCTCTCTTTTGTCTACGCACACAACGTCATTTTTTTCTATATAGTTGTTCTCGAGAACAACTATATATTCGCTCTCATTGTGCTGATTTGTCCCGGTAACTTCTATTTTTAATTCCGGAATGTTCATCTTACTTTGTCCTTTCTGGGGCTTTCGCCCCTTTGTTGTTTAATACCCGCCTGCATTTTTACACAAAGTGCAAAGCAGGCTGTTTTTTTCAGTCTCATCCCCGCAGCACATGCAGGGCGCATCCATACACGCACAGCAGACTTTCATTCCCAAAATAGCGATATTTTTTTTACACACGATACATTTTTTCATTTTACTTGTCCTCTCTGCCCCTCGCGGGGCTTTGTTTGTTTTAACTCTGCATCATCGCCTTGAAAACTTTATCGTCCGCCACTTCCTTTTCCATCCTCTCGATTGCCTTTTTTATCTCATTCATGTTTTGTCTCCTATGTTTGTTTGTTTTTCTGTCTAGCCCATGTAGTTTTCGTAACACCTGCCAGCTACCAGCGCCATAAGTTTGTCTATGGCCTTTTTGGCGGCCCTGGCGGCTGTCTTGAGCCAGCTCCACAGTACCAGGTACTTGTAAATACTGACACCGACCAGCGCGGTTATCAGCAACTCCAGTCCGTTGTTTATTAGAAGCCTCTTAGCTCCCTCGATGGTTATCTCTTTAATCATGTTCAACTCCTATAGTGTTTGTTTATTTGCTTACTTAACTATAGATAGTATAACACGACTTAGTCCAAAAGTCAAGACAAAAAAGCAAAAATTTATCTTTTTTATCTTTGCTTGTGTGTCGTATGTTTTATAAGGTATAGAGATAACCCAGGCAATATCAATATTGCTTTTTTTGCTTTTTATTTATATTTTGCACGAGTATTTGATGCTGGATTATATTATAGAGATGCAGGTGAATATAGCGGTGCAGGGCGATAGGATTGCATTGCTGGAAGGAAAAAAATGTAGCTGCGTGTAGTAGAATTACCTAATAATGTTAATGTTTGAAGCCCCGGTATTTATAACCTACCGGGGCTTTTTTATTTTAGTCTATAAAACGAAAAGATATTTCGACAACTTTGCCCCGAAATGGGACTTTAGCTCGTCTCAGGTCTGCGTCGCATAGCGTTATTTTTGTCAGGTATGCTCCGCTCAGGTCTGCGTCGCTCAGGTTTGCGCCTCTCAGGTTTGCGTTGCTCAGGTCTGCGTTGCTCAGGTTTGCGCCTCTCAGGTTTGCGTTGCTCAGGTATGCTCCGCTCAGGTTTGCGCCTCTCAGGTTTGCGTTGCTCAGGTCTGCGTTGCTCAGGTTTGCGCCTCTCAGGTTTGCGTTGCTCAGGTTTGCGTCGCTCAGGTCTGCGTTGCTCAGGTTTGCGCGGCGCAAATCAACCATGCAAAGATATTTATTTTTGTCCATCGGCAAAAAATCCCACACGTTTCTTCTAAATTCCAATTTAGTTTCCATCTCTTGTCTCCTTTTTTGTTTCGATTCCTAGTTTATCGCACTTCTCTTTTATTTTCAATGCTGCACACTTGCGAACGTCTTCCATGCGCATTTCGCGGCCATGCCTGTCTAGTACCGGCCCTATATACACATCAACCAAAACTGCCTTGATTGTTTTGGCTGTCTTCCAGCTTTGTTTTCTGCCTACACCTCCAGATTTTCGCAGCTTAAAGCCTAGCACCATCAAATCATCGTCATTGTCTGGCAAAACAGGCTTGACTTGAGCTTGCATTTTGCTGTCTTCGGCGGCGCTATCTGCCTCTTTTATCGCCTTTTGCAGTTCTGCTATATCTCTGCGCAGCAATAGCTCAGTTTCGTTTGCAACGGTGGTGTGGTTGGCTGCCTGCACTTTAACGCCGTTCTTGTCGTGCCATGCATGTATCATTTTTTCTGCTTGGCTTTTGTCTTTGCCAATATAGATCATAGTGGGCTTGTTTACGTTAATGTAAGCCCGCCATACTTGATTTACCTTGTCGTAATGGATGGGCAACCCCAATATTTTTTCCTTGTTCATGATTTTGTCCTTTCTGCACTGCTGCCTTGCAGTGCATGCTTATTTTATCTAAAAAAGAAATTCCTGTGCTTTGCCACAATCTTTATTTTGCAATTCGGGCATGTTGCCTTTTGCCCCTCGTGGATTGTCCCGCCTGCGAAATCACGGTGGCATTTGCCACACTCGATGATTTGCCAGGCATTTTTCTTTATCATGCTTTGTCTCCTAATAATGCTCTGTTTGTTAATTTATTCAAAAATCGCCACACAGGCTCTAACAAATAGCCTCCAAAATGATTTTGCCGAAACCTCGCAATGTTGCAGTAATCGGCTAATGTGGTCCAGCACTTCCTTGATGTGTTTCATGCTTGCTCCTTACAGGGGCTTTCGCCCCTGTGGTTACTCGATATATGCTCCGCAATACGGACATGTCTCACGTCCATCTCCGTACAATTTCAGCGCTGCCTCTTTTGCTACGCCTGCGTCCGGAGAGTCAAGCGACCGCGCCAAAACCTTTTCATTTTCGTCTGTCAATATCGGGGGTATCTCATCGCCGGACGCCCCGCACTCTTCACAGGTTTTCATTTACCAAATCCTTTCTGGGGCTCACGCCCCTATTATCCTCTTGTATCTTCAACCACATACGTTACAAGACTATATTCATTTTCTTTGATTCCTGTGAAGTCGCATCGTTTGCCCCATGTAATCTTTATCACTTGGTATATGGTTGACATGTCTCATCTCCCAATAATGCTTTACTCTCTCGCCTTCTCGCCGCGCTAGTTTGTTATGGTCAACCTAGCTAAAAAAACCGTTTCAGCTAGTCAAGCGTTTTATAAGTTAACTGTCAACCTTGTTTTATTTAGTTGGTTATGCTTATTTACTTAACTGTAGATAGTATAACACGACTTAGTCCAAAAGTCAAGATAAAAAAGCAAAATAATTTCTTTTTATGCTTTGTTTTATGCTGTAGGCTAGTATCTATATTGGTTACGCTGCTGTGTTTATTTTGCTTTATTTGACTTTAAGGTGTGGTTGGTAGGCTGGAGAAATGGGGCGATAGCCGATTGACTATCGCCGCGAATTGCTATTTCTTTTTGAGCTTACACACAGTGCATCGGTAAGCCAAAGAGCCTGGCGAGTCACCTTTGCAACTGTTGTGAACCCTCATTTTTGCTCCGTATTTTTTATCCTGAAAATCATGTTTGCAGCTACACCATAATACTTTAGCCATATCTTTCTCCTTTGTTTTGGTTATATTTTCTCAAGCTGGTTTAGTAATTTGATGATCTTTTCCCCTGTCTCGTCGCTGACTGAACCACGCCAGGAACTCAGGTTTCTTTCGATAATATCCTTTGCGCCATAGATACCTTTTCCGTCTGCAACCAATTTTGCAATGTAAGCCTTAAGATATCTATCGCCCTGGTTGATATTGTTGATATGATCTTAATCGATTACGTGAGAGCCTAATTCGGCTATCGCCCCATTTCTCCAGCCTACCAACCACAAAATTCGTCAAGATCACCTGCCACCTCGTCTATCCTTTTACCTTGTCCGGTAAAGCCTTCATCGATGTCCTCGTGTTTCGTTTTGCCCATCTCCAGAGCCTCCATGATTAGCGCTGCCTCTCTTATTTTCTGGGGGTATAAACTCCAGGATTCCAGAGATGCCCCGATTAGCTCACAATATTTCTTGCTTGCTTCTATCAATTCCTCTTGCGTTAATTTTTTCATCTCATCTCCTACATATTGTTTTTACGCATTACGTAAACCTTTTTATGACCCAGGGGCACGTTGCGACAATATCTAGAGATCACACACAGGGACTTAACATATTCAATTTCTGCCGGTGATTCATACATCTCTTTTGTGGTTTCCAACATTTCCATAATGTCTTTTACGGATAATCTACCTAGCCTTATCAGGGTTTTAAGGATTTCTTTTTTACAATAACAGGCAACTTCATCTTCTGCCTGCATGTGTAAACCTTGTAGCCTAGCTTCGTATTGCCTTATTTTGGCAGTAAAGAATTCCTCTTTTTCTCCTAGCTTTATATCATTTAGCAAATTATTGACCTCAAGAACCCGACATAGCGATCTGTCGTATTCTTCCTTTGGCATGTCTGGAACATTCTCATGTTCGTTTTCAAGCACACCATCAGCTATCAATTTTTTCAGTAACATCTTTCGGTAATCATACCTTTCGTTTTCTTTGCTATCGCAATAAGAAACAAAGATTTCCAGGATAGGAACAAGTGGTTTGCTTAGAAGTATTTTCATGGCTATTTCTCCCATAATCTGCACATGCTCATGCCGTGCGGTCCTGAGAATGTACGCAAATACAATATCCCGGTATTTTTGTCTTTTATAATGTGGCCACGCGGATATTCGACTTTCTCGATTATCTCAAACCGCGAGTCTACATTTCCGCTGTCCTCCTTTGTTGGCCTTGTGTTGTCGTAAATCACATGGCCGTTTATCTCGATCCTTAATCCGCCATCGTCATATCTTCCAGCGACTATTTCCTCCCCATGCCACAGGCTCCATCCCCCTGCGCCTCTATATTGTAGCTCGTAATCACGACCGTGGCCTAGCTCACTCAGCTCATACCTTTTACCTGCTGCTGTAACTACCACACCATGAGGATTATTGCCGATTGCTTTTTTCATCTCTCATCCTCCTTTGCTTTGTAGTATTTACATATCGGACACCAGCACCAGTACTTTTGCCTTATGCTGGTTGGCGTACATAGTCATGTATGGCCTTTTTTATCGCACTGCCACTCAAGCTTTATCTTACTGCTTTTGAATTCGGTTGACAGGCATTTGCAGTCATGCTTTGCGGCTATTTCCTGCAATGCTTCGATTGTGTATTTTTTCACTGCCGCTATTCCTTTGTCAAGTCTGGCGAACGGTATGTGTTATCTTTTGTGTCGGGTCATCGTATCTCTGAAAATGCGCTAGGTAGTAAGTATACTTTAGATATACCATATCCATGTGCTTCTCGATAGACTTTCGCTCTGGATGCTCTGATGGATACTCGCTTATCATGTCGCGCAACAACATCATTGTGTGCAAATATTCTGGAGTTTCTATCAGCTCCAGTTTTACGCATTCCCAATCTTTAAGGTCCGGCAACATACACTACCTCCACAATTAGCTTAAGTAAACCGTCCTTAATTAGGTTAATTAGGCCATCCTTTGTACCATCCTCAAATTGCCACTTTTTGAATCGATCCATTTTTTCTGTTGTGCTGATATCTAATTTTGATACTAGCTGTAGTAATTCAGGTTCTATTTTCATTGTCATGACTTACCTGTTTACAAAAAAATTATAGAAGGCTTTTTCTGCACATTCTTGATGAGCCGTTTTGTCATCATCAATATAAACAATATCATCATCGTCTTTAAATTTTATGCCACACGCATAACATTTTTCTTGAAACTTCACTTGTTATTTCCTCCAAATACATTCAGCCTGCCATACACATCAAGCATGGTGACATTAACCATGTCAGTGTATAACCCCCTGTACCATTTCGGATAGCCAAACTTGCTCCACACTATTTCACTCGCTCGGCTTTTAGCTTCATCTAAAAGTCCGTTTTCTACCAATAATTTCATGGCTTTATCTTCTCTGGCCGCGTCAAGCACGCCAAGTGTTTTTTTTGTTGGCGGTATCCTTTCTTCTTTTAGCTGGAAACGCATTGTCTTTGCGTATTCAAGCAACGGATTTTCGTCCGTTCGCCCTGTGTAAAAGTCATTTACTAGCCACTCCAAGTCATAGCATAGCTCTATCGTGTCCCTTACCCATTCCGGCCTTGTTATATTGTTACTGCCGTCGCATTCTTCCTCGTGATCGGCATAGCATGTCGAAGCACCGGACATACAGTACACACGCCCACAGTTTTTGCATTGATGTAATGCATTTTCGCCTCCACAACTCCAGCATTTCATGCATTATCCTCCGCTATGCGCTTTTTTGCTACGTCAAGCATTTTGCTGTATAGGTCTTCGTACCAATGCGAACCACAGTATTCGTTGTAAAAAGCATTGTCAGCTATGCTTTTTACACGCTCCAATGCTTCATCTTTAAGCCCCGCATTTAGCAAGACACGCAGCGCCTTGTCTTTTTCGGCAAGATCCACAGCCTTTTGGATGTCGTTATTTTCGCGTTCAACATACGCCCTTACTCTTGCCGTTTCCTCTTCCTTTCTTACCCTGCACAATTTTTCGTGACCGGCCATTGCGTCTTTATGTGGACGCAAAGCATCGCAGTAGTCACACTTCCATACTTCAACTTTTTTCATCTCCATCCTTCCTTTCTGGCTTAATTGCCGTAATGAAACGAATAGAAGCAATTCAAGTCATCATCTACCTCAAAGGTTAATTTTTCCAGTAGCCTTTTGTCTTCTATCGACACCTTTTCAGGATCTATAATTACATATAAAACATCATGTTCGCAGCTAATTGGATATTGCTTATTCCCATATTTAAGGAAAATATTTAGCGCCTTAATCAGTTTTTTCATCTTCCATCCTCCTTGTCTTCCAACTGTTTGACTATGATCTCGCTTTGCCCATGAAGTTCTGCAAAAAGCTCCACCCGCTCACGCACGGATTTGTAGATATCCTTGTAATACTTCTTATGCGACATGCCATCGA
>SDBT01000421.1_pt1 | contig 66521 bp, 49 predicted proteins | sample 2277101 | NCBI WGS metagenome assembly SDBT01 (sample SAMN10404973, study PRJNA504765) | marine sediment metagenome | isolation source: marine sediment core GS10_PC15, 103 cmbsf | place: Arctic Ocean: Southern Knipovich Ridge | collected 2010 | reverse complement strand
CTGCTTGACAAAGTTGAGAAGTTGTTAAATAATCGACCAAGGAAATGTTTGAACTATCGGACACCCGCCGAGGTTTTCTGGCGTGGGAAGATATGTTGCGCTTCAGATTGAAATTTTCGTTGTTAAATAAGGAAAGAAAGTGAAATGAAAATAAACAGGAGATGTTTTCTTAGGACGGCTATGGCAGGGGCGGCTTATATGTCTGTTCCCTTTGCGGCTTTAGCGGGTGAAGGTGAAGAGGCACAACGCCCGAATATTTTATGGATCTCGGTTGAAGATATGAGTTTGAGTCTGGGTTGTTACGGTGACGCCGATGCGATTACTCCGACTCTCGATCAATTGGCAAAAGAAGGAGTACGTTACACGAATTCTTTTGCGAGCGCTCCGGTATGTACGCCGTCGCGATGTAGTATTATCACCGGGATGTATGCCTCATCTCTTGGAGCACAGCATCTGAGGAATTCGATAGTCAAGCCTGAGGATATTCTCTGTTTCACCGAATACATGAGGGAAAACGGGTATTACTGTACCAATAATAACAAGACAGACTACAATTTCAAAGCTCCGACAGAGGCATGGGATGAATCCAGTAAAGATGCTCATTGGCGTAAAGGGCCTAAGGGTAAGCCGTTTTTCTCGGTCTTTAATTTCGAAGGTACACACCAGTCAAAGACCCGCTATGACGAAGATCATCTTAAACGAATTAATGAAAAGCTGCCTGCGAATAAGCGTCATGATCCGAAGAAGGTGACAGTCTGGCCGTTTTATCCCGATACACACAAGGTGCGTGTAAATATTGCCGCATATCATACGCAGATAACTATTATGGATGGGCTGGTAAAAGGTCTGCTTGATCAGCTCGATGCCGATGGGCTTGCTGAAGATACGATCGTCTTTTTCTTTTCCGATCATGGTATGGGACTGCCTCGTGGTAAACGCTGGCTGCATGATGGCGGCTTGAGGGTTCCGCTTCTTGTGCGTTTTGGTAAGAAGTATGAACATCTGGCTCCGGGAAAACCGGGTGAGACGGAAGATCGCCTTGTGAATTTCGTGGATTATGCTCCAACAATGCTGAGCCTGTTGGGTATTGAAATTCCGAAATACATGGAAGGTAAAGCATTTCTGGGAGCGAAAAAGGCGGCCAGGCGTAAGTGGGTATTGGGTATTCGTGATCGTGTAGATGAGGTTGTCTTCTGCAGCCGTACTATACATGACGGTCGTTATCAGTATATACGAAATTTCAAACCGCATCGTCCAAGAATGTCTTATTGCGAGTATTCTGAGAGAACACAGATACGCCAGGAACTGCGACGGCTTGATGCCGAAGGTAAGCTTCAAGGGGACGAGGGATGGCTTATGCAGCGGCGGACACCGGCTGAGGAGTTTTATGATACGAAGAATGACCCGTATCAATTTAATAATCTTGCTCTTGATCCGAAGTATGCAAGGCAGATCGAAGGTATGCGTGCAATTCTTCGCCGTCGCATGAGTGAACTTTATGACGGCAGCATGCATGCGGAGATGGAAGTTGCAAGACAATGCACTAAGGACGGAATGACGCCTCATGCCATGGTGCGCAGGGTTTCCCAACAGGATCGCGAACGAATTCTTGATCTGATGTTTATGGTTGGCATCTGCAAGGCTCAAGATGTTATGTGGTCGCTTGACGATAAAAATTCCAGTGTGAGATACTGGGGTGCTGTAAACCTTGCTGCTATGGATAAGGCTGCTGCACCTGCTAAGGTTAGATTACTCAAAGCATTGCAGGACGAAAATCAGTCGGTGCGCGTAGCGGCTGCCGAAGCTTTGTGTAATATTGGGCTTGAGAAAAAAGGGATGCCAGTCCTAATAAAGATAGCGGCAATACCGGGCAGAGACTATGACAGTTCGCTTGCGGTTACTGCGCTTTATGCTTTGGGCGATAAAGCGAAACCTTACCTCCCAGAAATCAAAAAAGCCCTTGAGGTCAATAAGAGCGGTAAGGGTATGGTGACGTTGAAGTATATTCTGCGGACTGTTAAGTAGGGAACTTGCAAGATTATAAACAAAATAGTTTTCTATGCGTTGAGATTTCCGTCCCGGCGCGCCGGGACTTTGCTCCTTCGCAATGACGATTTGTTGGCTCTTCGGAATAATTTGTGGGTAAGTTCTCAGTCGGCCCTGGAATGGGCAAAACAGTTCGGGGCCCCACAGGGCAAAATTACCCCCCTGGCATCCCTAATTTGACCCTGTGCCCAACCTGTTTTGCCCATTCCAGGGGAAATATTTTTTGTGTACCAAAAACATTTCACAAGAACACAACATAACTTGTTTAACAGCAAAGAGTTAAGAGATATTAACCTAAACAGATACCCACAAATTATTTTGAAGAGGCAAATATTATAAACAAGATAGCAATCAATCCGTTGAGATTGCCGTCCCAGCGTGACGGGACTTTGCTTGTTTGTCATGATAGTTGGTTTTAGAAGAGGCTTCCTATAGTTAGCCCTATTACAATTGCGCACATTCCGAAAATGTTTTGTAGGAGGCAGTTTCCTGTCGCGTGTAGCCATTGTGCGTTGTCCATTAGGTGGCTTGTTTCGAATATGTATGCTGAAAAAGTGGTGAATGCTCCGAAGAAACCAGCGAAGATGATAATTCTTAGTTGGGGGCTGATTTGGAATTTGTTTTGTGTCAGTGCCCATAGAAGTCCGAAGAGCAGGCAGCCTATTATGTTTACGGCGGCAGTTCCGAGAGGGAAGTGTGTTGTCACGTTTTTCTGGACTATTGTCGAGAGGAAGTATCGGAAAAGGGTTCCTGCTGCACCAGCGAGTGCGAGGTAGAAGATTTTTTGTAACATGTTGGGGTTCCCTTTACATTGATTACTGATTATTGATAATTGATTCCCGGCGTGCCGGGACCGTGGGTATTTTTTAGATTCGGCCTTGGACCGAGACTGTTTTATATCGAATTATTCTTCCCAGAGCCATTCATTTGCAAAAAAAGCGGCTATTACACGACTCAGATTACTCACAACTGTTTGGCCATTGAAACAGCAAGGCCTTCAAATCCAACATGTCCACAACCCCGTTACCAGTAATATCGCCATCGAGACTTGGGCCTTCCTCCAGCCAATCATTTAGCAAAACGGCGTAATCTTTGAAGTCGATCTTTCCGTCGGTGTAAATGTCAACTTGGCTACACGAGCAGCAGGTAACGGCATAGCCCGGAGAAGCAACATCAGGGGAAGGGGTAGCTTGATAGGCGCCGTTTTCGCCGATAACGCTAGGGCCAAGAAATATCCCGTCAATGTCCCATTCGTTCGAAAATCCCAACTGACTGCTTGGATACGTGACGGAGGTAACCAGTTTGCCGCTTGGATCATAGAGGAAAACACCATCTCCAATGCTAAGGCCGGAGAAACCAGAAAAATAGCTCAGATCATACAGTTCCACATCACTGCCAAGAAGGCCCCACTGAAATTTCCAAATTTCCAAGACGATAGGGTGCCATCCCTCCCCGATTATGATGGATTCGCCTGGGCTAATGGTGACATTTCCGAATACGTTCTGACCAATACGTTTGTGGGAGTCATCCCATGAATAGTCTGTTAAATCCACTGTCGAGGAACCTGTATAAGTCAATTCCCACCAGTTAAAGTATGCCTCATCGTCAGCACTTTCGCTCATAACCTCTGTAATCACTAAGTTTGAGTTTACTGATGCGAAATAATAAATTGGCTGGTGAAGTTCTTCACTGGTGGTGTAGTACCCCCAGCCATTGCTATCAAAACATACAGCTTCGCCATTTTGCTCCCATAGCAATTCAACAGCACATTGAGTACCTGAAAACGCATCCCAGAGATTTGTTCCTGCAGGACGAAGCCATATAGAAGCACGGTTGTTGTTGCGTTCGCCGGTTTTGACAATTACCATATCTCCATCCAGGGAAATATCACCGCCCGCTGCCTTATTCCATGGAAGCTCACATTTGTATTCCATCGTTATTGTCGCCGTCGTTGATTGTGGATATGGTGCTCTGTACACACGTGAAGGATTGTCTTCTTTCGAGATGATATAGATGTCTTTTGTAACAGGATCGAGCATCAATGCCTCAGCGTTGCGTGCACCGTCAGGATATACCAACGTGATAGTATCAACTCCGGTCAGTGTTGTCTCTATCGGTGACTGCTGGGAATCGACCGTCGGCTCGGCCACACGAAACACTCTGATATATGTGCGGCTATCATAATTGTCACCAATATCACCAACATACAGATAGTCAACCCCATTTACAGGTCCTGGGCCAATAGCGATATCTTCCCAGTCATAGTTGATAGCACCAGAAAGGTTATAGATGCCCAGGTGGGTTCCCTGGTGGTTCATCGCAAAAACTCTCGCCGAACCACCCGAATCGTTATGCACCCACAAAACATCACTGTTTTGCCGACTGGCGGCAATTCCGGATACCTCGTCCAATGAGTTATGAGCAACTATGCCGACCTGCAAACCCGGTTCAAACTGCGGACACTGGGCTTTTGCCACTACGCAACATCCCGAGATGAACAATAAAATCGTCACCCGCCGTCTCATTCTTGCGTCTCCATAGCTTAGTCAGATACATTATGCTTATCGACCTACTACCCCTCTATATATTTGCACAAAAACTAAATTTCTTACGAAATTTCTTGTTTTTTCGGTCTTTTCCTTCGATTGTGGCCGTCAAAACTCTATATTATCAAAATACAGTTCGTTTGTCACGGTTTATCCGGGAAATCTGGATTTATTGTTTTTTTGGATTGTTGTAACTTAATATATTACAAACAGTTATGTTAAAACAGCGTCCACATTTAGTTAGTTTGAATTAATAAATATAGCTTGTTTTTTGGTATAAAACAAGGGATTTTGCGAAAAGTGTTTGTGATATATCTCCTGTTGTTCTGTTTGAGAGGGGTATAATTAGAAGGAGAAATGGTTTTTTGTCTTGAAAAAGTATAACAATAAAAATTTCACATCTGGTCCGATATTGTGTTGGGTATTGTTCCTAAAGGTGAGAAATAAGCCCAATAAGCCTTAAAAAAGGGTTTAAAGTTGAGTGTCTTTTCTATTGACACAGGGGGGTAAAATCTATATGATAATGTATATAGGCTAATCCCCTGTATTTGGGGCTTGACCTGTGTTTATGTAAATCTCGGAGGTTATTATCCCTATGACAGGGGGATTTGGGTACGAGGGTGCTTATTAGTATTCCCTTATGTCCAAATTTATATTTCAGATAAATAGTTATTGGGAGCTAAATCGATGCTCAACGCACGAAAAACGACGCTGATTTTAACAGTTGCGATATTATTTGCCGGTACCGTTTTTGGCGAGGATCTCAAAAGCGATTGGAACGATTTTTTACACTATACATTGATCGGCAGATTGAAACTGGCTAAGGCGCATGCGCAAAAAATTATCGAAAGCAATCCTGATCCAGTGGAGTTACTTTCGCTAAGCGAGTCAAATCCACGAGGTTACGATCTTCTCCAGCGTGCAAGGCGCAACAAACACGATGTGGAATTGGCCGAGTTAAGCTCGAAGCTTTGGGGTATAATCGAGCAGGGCAGGTTTATTCGCAGGACAGATGCTAAGCTTATTGTCGAGGAAGTAAAGAGACTTAGTGTAAGTGATCGTGGTTATCATACGGCAGTTAAGCGTCTTCGAAATGCCGGTGAATATTCAATACCTTTTATGCTTGACGTTCTTTTTGACCGCGAGCGACAGGAAGAGTGGCCTAACATTATTACCGCTCTACCTAAAATTGGGAAGGATGCGATCAGGCCTCTTGCGGCGGCTTTAGCGAGCAGTGACGCAGTAGTTAAATCTCATGTCATAAATACGCTGGGAAAAATTAAATATCCTCAGGCTCTTGCGTACTTAAAATTCGTGGTAGAAAAAGAAACGTCTCCAGATTTGCGTCGTCTGGCAGAGGAAAATATTTCTTTAATTGATCGTGCTGCGATGCAGGTAGCTTCTTCGCAGCTTTTCTACCGTTTGGCACAGAATTATTACTATCGTGCCGAGTCATTGGATCCTGATCAGAAAGTAGAATTTGCAAACATTTGGTTTTGGGATGAGGCGTCAAAACGGCTAAAAAGCGAAAGAGTTGATAGGGATTATTTCTATGAACTGATGTCGATGCGTTGCTGTGAATGGTCTCTCAAGGCCGACGAGAGTTTCAGCCCGGCTATTGGATTGTGGATTGCGTCCTTCTTCAAAGCCGAATCAGCTAATCCTCAGATGCCGGCATATTTCGGAGAAACTCATGCCGACGCATTCACTTATGCAACTACAGCAGGTCCGGGATATTTGCAACAGGCCCTGGCACGTGCAGTTGCAGATAAAAACGCTCATGTTGCTCTTGGCGTAGTCGAAGCTCTTGCAGTTAACGCGGGTGAACAGGCTCTGATGTATCGAGTTGGGACCGTCCAGCCTCTTGTTCAGGCTCTATCATTTAACGATAAGGCGGTTAGGTTCAGCGCGGCGATCGCTATCGGTGCGGCGGGTCCGAGGCAGGATTTTGCAGAAAAAGCACTGGTAACGAGCAACCTTGCCGAAGCTCTCGGTCAAAAGGCCGAGGATGTAGATCCCAGTGACAAGCGCTGGAATGTCGAATTGGCTAACAGCTATGCACTTCGATCAGTTCAGGTAATGCTCAAGCTCGCACAAACGAGAAACCCGGTTATCAATCTTGCCCCGGCACAGGAAACACTTATCACAGCGACACGTTCTCCAAGAGCTGAAATCCAGGTTCTTGGAGCCCATGTACTGGCGCATCTCAACAGCCCTGGTGCTCAGCATGGGATTGCGGTTATGGCTCTTGAACAGAATAATTCAGTGGAGTTACGAATAAATGCATTCGCCGCATTGGCAGTTTCTGCAAAGCTTAACGCGAATCTTCTCTCGGCCCAGGCTATCGATGCTATCTATGCGTTGGTTGGTTCCGATCAGACGGATCCGAAGTTACGAGCGGCGGCGGCGGCAGCTTATGGCGCATTGAATTTGCCGAGCCAGAGAGTAAAGGATCTTATCCTCGATCAGTCAAAGAACTGAGAAAATAAATTTTTGATTTACGATTTCCAATTTTCGATTTAGATTGCCGGCACCCATTTAGTGAGGCTTACAAAAACATTTTCTCGGGTTTGAGATTGCTTCGCTTCGCTGGCAATGACAGGGCTCGAAATTGGTAAGTATACCCTTAAGGGTAGTAAATGCCCGCTCGCCGTGCTTCGCTCGTCGCAGCAGGCGAATAAATCCGTAACTGGTTGTTCTTAAGTTACTTACCCGCTCGCCGTGCTTCGCTCGTCGCAGCAGGCGGAAAAACGGTAAAATTCAATTGGGATCAGTATAATTTACGGAATCGGCCCCTTAGCATTGGGATCGTTGGGGTAATTAGTGTCATAGAAGTAGTTAGGATCATTTGGGTCGCCGTTTTCTTCTTTTTTCTCACCGATGAGTTTGTTGATGGCCTTTGTGGTAGCTTTTGGGTCGTATTGGATTGCCACAAACCAATTTACTTTATCGCACCACCATGTTGCATAAGCGAGTGTTGACTGGTGTTTTTCGCATCCGAGTCCAAGGTCGTCGAGGAATTTCACTTTTGATATTGGCATGACACAGACCATAAGACTAATGAAACTCCATATCATAAAACCGCTGAAAAAGCCTACTATCATTGCACCGAGATTATCTAAAATTCTCGGGAATGAAACGGCGAATGGCCCAGTAATGTAAGTATATGCAATAAGGTGCTGGATGAAAAAGGATGCGAGTCCGACACAGAGCATTCCGAGGATATTTGCATAAGGCGTGTCCCCGGCTCCTGGTATGAATGTTACGATCAAGGGGCCAAGATAAATCGCGAGATAGACGGAGATCACTATATTAAAGAGTATAGACCATGACATAAAGAATCCGAGCCTAACCGCTGAATAAGCGAAGATTGCCGCGACTATAATTCCTAACCAGAAAATCATTATCTTATCCAACCACTCTTTTTAATTCATCAAAACTTGTTATCCCAGAGACAACGAGCCTGAGTCCCTGTTTATAAAGATTCGATCTTCCCTTTTTGTCTCCCTCGTTTCTTAGCATATCGGCAGAGAGCTGCTGTTTTGATATGAGTGCCTTTAGTTTGTCGTCCACAATAAGAAAGTCGTAAATACCGATTCTTCCTTTATATCCTGTATCGTGGCAGTATTCACAACCTGTTGGCTCATTCATACCGTTACAGTTGATTTTTTTTCTGTGAAAATCTCTTATTTGAGCAGGTGAGAGATTAGCTGGTTCTTTACACTGATCGCATAGCTTTCTTACCAGTCGTTGTGAAATAATAAGACTCAAGCCCGATGCCAGAAGCAGTGGGCTGACATTTAAGTCCATGAGTCGAATCATTGAAGATGCATTAGTTTCACTGTGCAGCGTTGCCAGGACCAGGTGACCTGTTTGTGCGGCTCGTAGTCCGATACCGGCAGTCTCTTCGTCCCGAATTTCTCCTACGCAAATAATGTCAGGGTCCTGTCTAAGAATGCTCCTGAGGCTCTTTGCAAATGTAATGTCTGCTTTTGGATTAATTTCTATCTGGCTGATATTTGTCAGTTCGCACTCTATGGGATCTTCGACAGTAATTACGTTGCGTGTGTAAAAATCAATTTCATTTAACATTGCGTAAAGTGAGGTTGTCTTACCACTTCCTGTGGGACCGCATATTAGTATCATTCCAGAAGGTTTCTTTATCGAAGCTGCCAAGACAGCATACTGTTTTTCAGAAAAACCGAGGTCAGAAATTTTAAGTTGTCCGGCTCTTTGGTTTAGCACACGGATGGACAACTTTTCACCATTTAGAACTCCAGCGCTTGCAACCCTAAAAGCTGCGGTTCCCTGCTCCCACTTTGCGGAAAAAGAGCCATCCTGTGGGCGTCTTCTTTCGGATATGTCCATCATCGATACAGCTTTAATACTATTAATAACGGCTTGGCACATTCCGACTTCAATTTCTTCGATTATCCTGAGTATGCCATCGACACGGAAACGAACGGTGTAGAAGGATTTGTTCTTGGGATCGATGAGTAAATCACTTGCATCAGATTCGAGTGTGTCGAGTATAATCTGCTCAGTTTTATCCAATACATGTCTGTCTTCTTTTTTGCTTCTGCTTTTTCCGTATATTTCCTTTATTTCTCTTCCGGCCGAATCCATCAAAGTTATAAGTGGACTTGATCCTCCCCCGAATAAACGTGATGATCTTATTCCAGCAAAAACCTCCTGGACATGCTCAATAATTATCTCAAAAAGATTTCCACCGTTCTTCGAGGATTGCTTCATGGAGTCCGATAAAATCAGGACAATCAGGGGAATTGGTCCAAACAAAAGTGATAACATATTAATGAGTGCCTTTTGGTTTGTAGCAACCACACCGCTAAATTGTGACCTTTGCGCACAATAGAGGCATAGATAGAACCATGCGATAAGAAACGCCAGTTTTATCGGGTTAAAATGTAATGCTATTGTTCCAATTGCACTTCCAAAGTCTCTCATTAAGCTTATATGCATACAACTCCTCATACGGCACATTTCTTAATTATTCTTAATATTTTAACAGATTGACAGGGTTGTGGCAAGTGAAATAAACCTGAATATTGTCGTAACTGAGGGGTCAAATCATCTGTTTCGCAGGTAAAATTAGCATGATCTTTTGCTAATATTTTTGTATAAATTGCGAAAAGAAGCTCTCTTTTAGAATAGAAGGTTATGTTTTAGGTTTTGTCGATGTTCCAATCTATTGATAAAGCGAGACAATGTTCTCAAATTTGATAAATAAGTATTTTTTTGGGTTCCGTGGTATATTGAAGGAAGTTAAGAAATGACGAGGATACCGTTAACTCAGAGTGCCGTTCAATTAGTCGGTTCTGATAAGCTTATATTAAATACCTCGAAAGCGATTTTATCGCCTGGCCCCGATCAGATTCTCTGTCGAGTCGAGGCGGTTGGTCTGTGTTTTTCCGATCTTAAGCTTTTGAAACAGTTTTCGAGTCACGTTCGCAAGGGTTCAATTATTTCCGGGATCGAGCAGGAAGTTCTTGAGACTATTCCGAGTTATGTTCCGTCAGAGTTGCCGGGGGTTCCGGGGCACGAGGCAGTAGTTAGGGTTGTCGCAGTTGGTAGCGGTGTCGATAATATTAACGAGGGTGGGCGTTATCTTGTGCAGACGGATTATCGCTGGCTTAGAACCAGTGGATCCAATGCATCCTTCGGTTACAACTTCGAAGGTGCGTTGCAGGAATATGTGCTGATGGACCAAAGGGTGATAACATCTCCGGCAGGTCGTTCAATGCTTATAGGTGTTTGTGAGCGGCTTAGCGCATCTTCGATTGCGTTGGTTGAACCGTGGGCTTGTGTTGAAAATGCTTATTCGTCACCTGAGCGACAGGATATTAAGGAGGAGGGAGAGCTTCTTATATATGCGGATGTCGAACCTGAGCGTGTCTCTTTGCAGAAGATGCTGGATGGTAAGGCTGGTCCGAGGAGAATTACATGGTGCTCGAAACAATCGATGTCGACTGATATTGGACAGCAGGTTCGAAGGATTGACAATATCTCTGAGTTGGAAGATGAATGTTACGATGATGTTATCTATTTCGGTTCTACTGCCGAGACGATCGAGGGATTGTTTTCGAAAGTGGCGGCTCGTGGGCTATTTAATATTGTTCTATGTGGCGGGCGAGTCGGTAGAAATATTGTTACTCCGGTTGGTCGTGTTCATTACGGCGGTATTCGGATAATCGGTACTGTCGGCGGGGACTGGCGTGAGTCTATGGGTTGTGTTCCGAAAACCGGAGAGATAAGGTCCGGTGACAGGATATATATTGTTGGTGCGGGCGGACCAATGGGCTTGATGCATGTGGTTCGCAGTATCTGCTCGGGTATTGACCGGATCAGTGTCACTGCCAGTGATCTTGACAGTAAAAGAATGGCGGTGTTAAGAAATGTGGCCGAACCTGAAGCGCGAAAGAATTCTGTTACCTTCGAGACAGTTGACAGTGACGTACCCATAGCGAATGATAGCTTTAATTATGCGGTTCTGATGGTGCCTGTAGCGGCGTTGGTTGTAGATGCGGTTCGCTATACGGCAGCGAATGGGGTAATAAATATCTTTGCGGGGATACCGGCGACGGTTTCTGCTGAGATAGATATTAATTCTTATATAGAGAAGCGGCTTTATTTCATTGGGACCAGTGGTTCGGTTTTGGATGATATGGAAAAGGTTTTGGGGCAGACCGAAGCGGGGCGGCTTGATACGGATTTAAGTGTTGCAGCGGTTAGCGGGCTCGACGGAGCCGCTGAAGGAATCAAAGCGGTTGAGAATCGTACGATAGCCGGTAAAATTATTGTTTATCCGTGCTGTAAAGGATTGGGACTAATAAGACTGGAAGAATTAGCGAGCCGATTTCCCCAGGTAGCTGGTTGTCTTAATGATGGTCGGTGGTGTAAAGGGGCTGAAGTTGCGCTGCTGAAGGTTTTTGATGATTAGAGAACTTGTCAGTTGAATTATAGCAAAATCCACCACCCTATTCAAGCAAATTCCCATAAGTCATTGTTGCGTAAGCACTTAGGGCTGTTTTTGTTGTAAATTGGGTTCGTTTTGCATATTATTCGTCTCTCGTCGCTCGCTGGTTGAGATTGGGTTTGTTTTGCATATTCTCGATGCACGATTCTTGGTACTCGATTCTTGAAGTTTTGTAAATTGGGTTCGTTTTGCATTTTTTTGTATTTCGCATCTGGTGAATTGTGAAGGGTATTCCTGGGTGAAAAGTTTTGTAAGCCTTTGTTGTACATGGAGTTAAGTATGTTAGTATCAAAAAGTTGCAAAAGGCGGCCATTTTTTTGTGATTTATGAGGAAAAGTTTGCATTTGGTGGGTAAATGAGTGCAAAAGAGAATGAAAAATTGGGGTAAAATCTGCGTCTTTTGTGTGTTTGGTCGGAGCCTTTGGGATAAAATTGGGTTCGTTTTGCATTTTTTCGTTTCTCGCCTCACTCTTTTTGAAGATAGATTGGGTTCGTTTTGCATAAATGAGTAACTTAGTAAGTTAGTACCACAGTAAGTTAGTAGATTAGTAACATAGAAAATTAGTCCCGTCGGAGTGAAATTGGGTTCCCCGGCGCGCCGGGACTTCGCCATGGGCTCAGCGTAAGCTATCATATTGGGTTTGTTTTGCATAAAAAAGTGAATGAGTGGATGAGTGAAGATATTTGTGATTTTCTATTTCCAATTGTCGATTTGAGAGTTTCGAATTTATTATTCATTTTATCCGCTTGTTTTCTGTATTTGTTCTTGATGTTCATTGTTTATTTAGTTTGATGATTAGTTTATTCTAATGATTGTTAAATGTCAAGGTTTATTTTGGTTTATCTGAATATATTTATAGACACTGATTTACACAGATATACACTGATTATTTTAAAAGAAGAAAAAGAAGGAAGGAAAGGCGTCAGTGGCGAGAGAGGAGAACAGGTGGACAGGTGAGCAGGAGAAAAATGGAACCACGGATTGACACGGATATTTTGAAATACGAAGAAAAGAAAGTATCCCGCAAAGGCGCCAAGACGCAAAGAAAAGAAAAAAACTTACTTAGCCACAGAGCTCACAGAGGGCACAGAGAGAATGAAAGAAAGGCTTATTTTATGTTTTTTACCACGAAGAAAAGAATCGCACGAAGGTGCCTTGAACGGTACTCAAAGATTATTTTGCTCTGTGTTTCTTTCGTAGCGTCAGATCATCAACAAAGTAGAGCCGTGAGTAATATCATATTTCTCACGGCTCGGTTATAGTCTTTAGAAACAGGGTGTTGTTTTTACTTTCCTCGTTCAATTATTCTTATGCTGTCACTTCCACTGAAAAGCTCACCTGTTGTCAATTGGCCTTCTATCGTTATGCTAACATCATCTAAGCATAGATTATCCAGCAGCACCTGACGATCAAATTTCACTGTGAGATCGGGAATGCCATCCTCGTCTCTATCACCAACTTGAGGTGTAAAAGTGAGGTCTGCTTCTTGTGAATAGTTCGGATCACAGGTTTGGCCAATTAGCGATGTGATTGCAATGGTTGATGTGTCAATTGTTCCGACAACAAAACCAGCGGGCAATGTAATATATACACTTATCCACTTGCCATGGCTTTTCTTGTTGAGAGTGTCCGGGCTAATATCAATCAGCGATAAAAGCGTGGCTGGTTCGTGGACAAGAGCCAGACCGTGATATCCGCCGCCCGCGACAGCAACAAAGTCATTGCCCGACGGAACATCGCACTGGCCAAGGTCGTTCCTACCCCAGGCTACAAGTGAGCCGTCGGCCTTACGGGCAAGACTGAACTGCTTGCCGGCCGCAATACCAACAAAGTCATTGCCTGCCGGGACATCGATTTGGCCATGGTTATTGTAGCCCCATGCTGCAAGCGAGCCATTGTCCTTAAGGGCAAGACTGTGACCGTAGCTAGCCGCGATGGCAGTAAAGTCGTTGCCTTCTGGCACATCGCACTCACCATTGTCATTCCAGCCCCAGGCTGCAAGCGAGCCGTTGGCCCTAAGAGCAAGATTGTGCATGTAGCCGGCGGCGATGGCAACAAAGTCATTGCCTTCTGGAACAACGGTTTGGCCATAGTCGTTCTTGCCCCAAGCTTCAAGTGTGCCGTCTTCTTTAAGGGCAAGACTGTGAAAGACCCCAGCTGCGATTTCGACAAAGTCGGTGCCTGCCGGCACAACGTTTTGGCCAAAGTCGTTCCCACCCCAAGCTATAAGTGAGTTGTCGGCCTTACGGGCAAGATTGTGGTAGCCGCCAGCTGCGATTTCGACAACGTCATTGTCTGCCGGGACATCGATTTGGCCACCATAGCCACCATCCCAATCCTGATTGTGGCCCCAGGCTGCAAGTGAACCGTTGGCCTTAAGGGCAAGACTGTGTAAGTGGCCGCCCGAGACAGCCACAAAATCACTGCCTATCGGCACTTCGCGCTGGCCATAGTTGTTCCGGCCCCAGCCGACGAGCGAATCAGCTAAAGAAGATTTGGCTATTCCCAGAGATATAATAAGCACCAAAATAACGCACAATTCTCTCTTATTCATTTTCCTTCTCCTAAAAAAATGTTGTTCTTTTTCAAAACATGTTTTGTGGTGGTAGAAAACATAGCAGGAAACCAAGAAGTTTTCTCACCACTCCTCTTCTTGTTAATCCCTTAACTTCTATTCGTTCAATCCGTTTCGTTTGATCTCATCGTAATTTCATCACCTCCTTTTTGATAGCGGCGCAATGAAAAAGGGCACCGCTACATCGTGTCCAGTTGAGGCCCGGCAAGGCCCATCAGAAGACACGCAAGTCCTCCGCAGGCGGACCCGTTTTGTCAACAAGGCAAACGAACACCAACTTTTTGCGTTTACGGGTTTTCAAAACTGGCGATTTTGAGTAAAACGGTAAAAATTCAGTACGGTTTCGTCTTTAATCTTTAAAAGCTCGAACATTTCACCTTCCGTCTAATAATGACATATAAAAGCCGTTAAAAGAACCATAATATGCTTGTTTTTTAGTTTTCCGCTATGTTAGCTTGGGTGCGGAAAATGTTTTATTTTTGTTTATTATGCGGCAGATCATGTTTTATCTGGCTCATATCATGGTTACAATGCCTCAAAGCAAACTTCCTTTGGTAGAAAGTAAACCGCCTTAGTGACAAAGTCAAGTGATTTTTCCGCAGATTTAGAGGGATTTTGATTAAAAAGGAGAATTGGTGGCTGTTGAAAAAGTCTGTATTTGCAAGATTGAGATTGCCGCGCGGTTCTACTAACCGCTCGCAATGACGGTTTCGTATTGGGTGGTGCGTATTTCGTGGTGATAAAAACCCCTAAAATAAATTTAGGGGCTAAGCGATAAGGAAACGCTGGCGCGATGCTGTTTTAACAGATTTCTTGGGTCGCTTTCCCGGCGCGCCGGGAGTCGAAATGACAAATTTTCTGTCGGTTGATTTTTTTCGATGGGCTGAGATTGCCGCGGCCCTTTCAGGGTCTCGCAATGACCCCGGCGTGCTCCCGACAGGTCGGGACAGGCTCCTGAGAGGCTCCGACTTGGCCCCCTGAAGCCTAATGCCCATGTTGGCAGGCTTCGGCCGAGATTATTTTATTATTGTTCCGGCGATTTATGTAACGTAATATCTGAAGTTTTGCAAAATTGCAGTTTGACATGTTTTTGTAAAAGAAAAGACGCTGGGCTTTTTTCTTTTCTTAGTGATAACTCATTATGCAGTAAGATGTTACGGGATTACCTAAGAAAATCGAAAAAATGATTTTCTTATGTAATGTATGCCAAACTGCAATTTTGCAAAAGTCTTGTTAATATATTACAATCATTTACGTTACAACAGGAACGATATTCGGTCAGTTTGAGAATGTTATAATATGAGTAATTAAATATGGTGGATATAAAACGATATATTGGAGTTGATCTTGGGGCTGAGAGCGGCAGGGTTATGCTGGGGAGGATCAGCGGCGAGGAGCTTTGTCTTGAGGAGGTGCATCGTTTTGAGAATCGGCCTATCGATAGAGATGGTTCGCTTAATTGGGATTTTAGTGAGTTGCTTTCGCAGATCAAAGTTGGGATAGGAAAAGCTGTTCGGCAGGCGGATGGTCGGGTTTGTGGTATCGGGGTTGATAGTTGGGGTGTGGATTTCGGATTGCTTGGGCAGGACGGTGAGTTGATAGAGAATCCTTTTCATTATCGGGATAGCCGTACAAACGGTGTGCGGGAGAAGGCTTTTGAGATAGCCGGCAAGCGGATGATTTATGATAACACCGGTTTGCAATTTTTGCAGTTTAATAGTGTATATCAATTGTTGGCGATGAAATTGGCCGGTTCTGCTGTTCTGGAAAAAACCCGCAGGTTGATTTTTATGGCGGACCTTGTTTCTTATTATCTTTGCGGTCGTGCTTATGGTGAATATACATTGGCCAGTACTTCACAACTGATGGATATGAAAACAGGGCGTTGGTCGGATGAGCTTTTCGAGAAGTTAGGTTTGCCTATTGAGATTATGCCTGAGATAGTGCAGCCTGGTACGGTTGTGGGGAAATTGCGAAAAGAGATTGCCGATGTACCCGGCGGCGAAGAAATTGATATTATCGCGATAGGTTCTCACGATACGGCATCAGCGGTGGCGGCGGTTCCTGCATTGGGTGAGAAGTGGGCATATCTATCCTCGGGGACATGGTCGCTGATGGGGCTGGAGGTTCCGCAGGCAATTATAAATGATAAGACTTTCAAATACTCCTTTACTAACGAAGGTGGTGTAGATAATACGATTCGACTTCTCAAGAATATCATGGGTTTGTGGTTGAGCCAGGAGTGTCGTAGGCAGTGGCAGCGGGAAGGGACGGAATTGTCTTATGCGGATCTGACTGAAATGGCGGAGAAGGCTGAGCCTTTTGTCTGTCGGATAGATCCTGACTATGGTGGTTTTCTTGCTCCCGGTGATATGCCGGAGAGGATTAATAATTACCTGGCCGGTAAAGGGGTGGCACCGATTGAAGATAAGGGACAGATGATACGGGTGATACTCGAGAGCCTGGCGTTTAAGTATCGTCTGATTTTGGAGCGGCTCGAAGATGTTGCGGGGATTAGTATTGATAATCTGCATCTTGTCGGGGGGGGTATTCAGAATGAGTTGCTGTGTCAGTTCACGGCTGACGCGACGGGTAAACGCGTTGTTGCCGGTCCGGTTGAAGCGACGGCTATTGGAAATATTCTGATGCAGGCCATGGCGGTCGGGCAGATCGTGAATCTTGCGCAGGCTCGTCGGATTGTGGCTAATTCGTTTGAGTTGAAAGAGTATAAACCGCAGAACAGCGAGGTTTGGAATCGTCAGTACGAAAAGATTGTTTTTGTAGAGTAGCGAATATTATGAGGGTGCTTTGTTGAAAGAACTTGAACAACAACTTGACAGTTTTGATCGGAGTGAAAGAAAAGAAGCGCTTCTTGAGCTTTGTGAGAAAGTTGAGTGCGGTGATTTAGTGTTGCCGCAGAGCGGTAGCGAGGTCAACCTTCATTGTCATACGTTTTTTTCGTATAACGCATATGGGTATTCTCCGAGTAAATTTGCGTGGCTTGGGCGAAAGCTGGGACTTGGGGTTGCGGGTATTGTTGATTTCGATGTACTCGATGGGGTTGAGGAGTTTCTTGAAGCGTCACGGATGTTGGGGCTTAAGGGTTGCGCTGGTCTTGAGACTCGAGTTTTTGTTCCGGAATTTTCCGATAAGGTTATGACATCGCCGGGTGAGCCGGGTATTACGTATCATATGGGAGTTGGTTTTCCGTCGCGTAGGCTCCTGGTCGCTGAGAACGATTTTCTTGTTCGGCTCAAAGAGACAGCGCAGCAGAGGAACCGTGATTTGATGGGGCGAGTTAACGAATATCTTGAGCCTGTTGAATTGGATTATGATCGGGATGTGGTGAGTCTTACTCCTGCGGGTAATCCTACTGAAAGGCATATATCTTTGGCGTTTGCCCGAAAAGCGCGTGAGGTTTTTTCGGATGATGGGGAATTAGTTGGGTTCTGGACTGAGAAGCTTGGTGTCGATGCCGGGACACTCGGTGTCCCTGAAGGTGGTGATCTTCTCAATACAATACGGGCCAGGACGATGAAGCGCGGCGGTGTTGGATATGTTAAGCCCGATGCCGGAGCGTTTCCAAAGATGGAGGATGCGAACCGTTTTATTCTGGCGGCAGGTGGGATACCGACGCTTACGTGGCTTGATGGAACATCGGATGGTGAGCAGGAGATTGAGAGACTGCTCGAAATTGCGATGTCAAGCGGCGTTGCAGCAATTAATATGATCCCCGATCGCAATTACACGCCGGGTGGCAATGACGCAAGAACGAAGAATTTGTATGCTACAGTTGAATTGGCCGAGAAGCTGCATTTGCCGGTTGTAGTTGGAACGGAAATGAACGGTCCGGGTCAGAAGTTTGTCGATGACTTCGGCAGTGCTGAGCTTTCTCCGCTGTTGCCGGTTTTTCTAAAGGGTTCTTATATTATCTATGCCCATTCGGTTCTTGAGAGGTACAGTGGTATTGGGTATTTGAGTGACTGGGCGAAGTGCAATTTTACGGATGTAGCTTCAAAGAATGAATTCTTCGAGACAGTCGGTCAGAAACTTGAGCCGACAAAAGAAGATGTTCTTGGCGAATTTAATGCCGATGGTTCACCGGAACAATTATTGAACTTACTATCAAAATAGAGGTGAATAATGAAGGAGACGATGACATCGAGAGAGCGTGTGCTTATGGCTTTGAATCACGAGGAGGCAGACCGGGTGCCGATTGATTTTGGCGGTTTTCAGACGGGGATTCATAAGCGGGCTTATGAAGAGCTGCTTGATTTTCTGGGGCTTGAAGAAGAGATTGTGATTCTCGATCCGGTACAGCAGCTTGCAAAGCCTTCGGAAGAAATATTAAAGCGTTTTCATGTCGATGTTCGTTACGTTTGCGCGCATGGTCCGGATAGTTTCAAAGGGGGCATTGAGCAGAATGAACGTGGCGGTCGTTTGTGGCACGATCTTAAGGATGAGTTTGGTGTAGTCTGGTCGATGCCGGACGATCAGGGGCTTTACATGGACATTTCTCATCATCCTCTGGCGGATGCAACTATAGGCGATTTAAAGGATTATCCTTTTCCCGACGGTGGTGACGTTAGTCGTTTTAGTGGTGTGCGCGATGAGGCGTTAAAGTTGCGCAACGAAACTGGCTATGCGATATCGACGGGTATCGGTGGTGTTGTTTATGAGTACTGCTGGTATATGCGTGGGCTTGAGAAGTGGTTTATGGATATGATTGAGAATCCGGGGTTTTGCGAGGCGGTACTTGATGTGATGCTGAAGTTCTGGACGGATTACTATACCGGCTTTATGGCTGAGGTTGGTGACATTGTAGATATTGTTATGATTGGTGACGATCTTGCGGGTCAGTGTGGGCCGTTGTTTAGTCCGGACTTTTATAGGCGCATTGTTAAGCCTCGGCAGAAGAAGCTGGTGGGGCATATCAAGTCTCTGACCGAAGCGAAAATCTGGTATCATACTTGCGGCGGCTGTGTTGAATATATCCCCGATCTGATCGATAATGGGATCGATATTTTAAATCCGATCCAGATAAGTGCTGCGGGTATGGACGGTAAAGAGCTTAAGGAGCGATTTGGCGATAAGTTGGTTCTCTGGGGCGGTGGTATCGATACTCAGCATGTTCTGCCGGTTGCTTCGGCGAGTGAGGTTAGAGAACATGTCAGAAGAAATGTGGAGATATTCAAACCCGGCGGTGGTTATGTTTTCAATAATGTGCATAATATTCAGGTCGGTGTTCCTCCTGAGAATATTGTAGCTCTTTTTGATGGAGCTTACGAATCGAGCTTTTATGATTGAGGTTTGGCAATGAATCCATTATTGGGAATAATTTTGCACTCGATAGGGGGTCTTGCGGCGAGTAGTTTCTATCTGCCTTACAAGAAGGTTCGCGGCTGGGCTTGGGAGAGTTACTGGCTGACGGGTGGTTTTTTCGCATGGATAGTTGTGCCTTGGGTGGTTGCTCTTTTGACAGTTCCTGAATTGATATCGATTCTGACCCAGGCGTCTTTTAGAAGTGTCGCTGCCTGTTATCTATTCGGAGTATTGTGGGGAGTTGGGGGCCTTACATTCGGATTATCAATGCGGTATCTTGGAATGTCACTTGGGTATGCCCTTGCTCTTGGTTTTTGCGCGGCTTTTGGAACGATCATCCCTCCGATTATCCGGGGCGAGTTCGTTGATATGCTTACTCAGTCTTCCGGATTAACGACTCTTGTCGGTATCGTTGTATGTCTTGTGGGAATTGGCATTTGTGGTTGGGCGGGAATATCAAAAGAGAATGAACTTCCCGAAGAGAAGAAAAGGGAAACCATTAAGGAATTCAATTTCAAAAAAGGGGTTTGGGTAGCTATATTTGCCGGGATTATGAGTGCATGTATGGCATTGGGTATCGATGCTGGCAAACCAATAGCAAAGATCGCGATCGAAAGCGGAACCAAACCTTTGTGGCAGAGCGGGCCGTTTTTTATTTTTATCATGGCGGGCGGTTTTACGACTAACTTCTTGTGGTGTCTGTACCTGAATATGAAGAACCGCAGCGTAAAGGATTATGTGAAAACTGCGGAGACGCCGTTATTTTCGAATTATCTTTTCTGTGCGCTTGCCGGTACGACGTGGTATCTTCAGTTTATGTTTTACGGTATGGGTACGACGAAGATGGGTAAATATGACTTTTCGAGTTGGACGATTCATATGGCGTTTATTATTGTGTTCAGCAATATCTGGGGGCTTGTTTTGCGTGAATGGAAAGGTAGCAGCCGTAAGACCTATAAGAAGATTATAGCGGGTATAATTGTACTTATACTTTCGACGATGATTGTTGGACTTGGTAATTACATTGCTTCACAAAAAGAGCAAGATAAAGTTGAGGATTTGACATGGCAAAAGACAGCGATTTTACAAGAGCATACGAGATAGCAAAGCAGCGGTATGCGGAGTACGGAGTCGATACCGAGAAGGCGATGCGGTGTCTGGTTGAGGTTTCGGTGTCGCTGCACTGCTGGCAGGGCGATGATGTTGGGGGCTTTGAGGTTGTCGAAGGAGCGGCTGGTGGTGACATAACCGTAACTGGTGGTTATCCGGGCAAGGCACGAACGGCGGATGAACTTCGTGATGATCTTGTTAAAGTTTATAGTTTGCTTCCGGGGAACCATCGTCTTAGTCTTCATGCAAGTTATCTTGAGACGGGCGGTAAGAGAATTGAACGAAATGAGATTTTGCCCGAGCATTGCAGTAACTGGATTGACTGGGGCAAAGAGCAGAAAGTAAAAATTGATTTTAATCATACGTTCTTTTCGCATCCGAAGGCCGCGAGTGGATTTACTCTTTCGAGTTATGATAATGGTATTCGGGAGTTTTGGATAGAACACGCAATGGCCTGTCGGAAGATTGCCGAACATATTGGGAAAGAGCAGGGCGATCCTTGTGTTATAAACCTTTGGATACCTGATGGTTTTAAGGATATACCGATCGATCGCAAGCGGAGCCGTGAATTGCTGAAAGATTCGCTGGATAAGATTTTTAGCGAAAAGATCGAGAAGAAATACGTTCTTGATGCTGTCGAATCGAAGCTGTTCGGGATCGGTACGGAAAGCTGTGTGATCGGTTCGCATGAATTTTATCTCGGCTATGCTATCGAGAAGGGGATTATGCTCTGTCTCGATGCCGGTCATTATCATCCGACGGAGGTTATTTCGGATAAGATATCTTCGGTTATGCTTTATGTGGATGAAATTTTGCTTCATGTGAGCAGGCCTGTTAGATGGGACAGCGATCATGTTGTAATACTATCCGATGAGCTGCGTGCGATAGCCGAGGAAGTTGTCAGGGGTGATTATCTGAACCGGGTTCATTTGGGGCTTGATTTTTTCGATGCGAGTATCAATCGCATTGCCGCGTATGTCATCGGGACTCGCTGTATGCTAAAGGCGTTGTTGATAGCTATGCTCGAACCGACGGAGAAGCTTCGGCAGATGGAAATTGATGGTGACTACACTTCGCGTCTGGTTATGCTGGAGGAGTTGAAGAGTATGCCTTTTGGGTCTGTCTGGGATTATTATTGTCTAAAGGCGGATGTGCCGGTTGGTGAGGCGTGGCTAAAAGAGGTGAAGGAGTATGAAAAACAGGTTACGAATAAGCGCCAGTAGAATTTTATAGAGCGATAATGATGATAAATAGTAAGTCAAATAAGAACGATTCGAGCAGGCTGAAGATTGCGACGCTGATTATTCGGGGTCTTTTAGCTGAGCGTACCGATAATCCGGATATTCCCTTCGAGCCTGTAATATTGAAAACATTGACGAGTGACGAGGCAGTTGCGTTTTCGGTTTCTGCGGAGAATGTCCAGTCGCAAACGTATCCTTCGCCTCTTGTTAGAAGTTCGGAGCCGCCTCTTTTTGTGGATACGGAAGAATGTGGTGCCGATTCGGAGAAGATGCGCAGTAAATTGGATGTGGAGATTGCGGCATATACCAGGAAGTATGATTTCGAGCCGGAGGTTGTTTGTCTTTGCGGATTGGGAATAGTTTATGTTGACGGTGAGAGAAGTGATTTAGAGTTGCCGCTAAAGAATAAAGTTGCCTTGGTGACCGGTGCGGCAGGTGCTATCGGTTATGGAATCTGTCAGGGGTTGCTGGAGAAAGGTTGCTATCTGGCGGCGACGGACCTTGAAGGGGAGCGGCTTGATCGGCTTGGTTCTGATCTGAAGGAAATTGCAGAGGACCGGGTGATGAGCGTTGCAATCGATGTCACTGATAAGAATTCTGTTGTCGAAGGCTTTGAAAGTGTTATCGCAAAGTGGGGCGGAGTTGATATTGTGATTGTTAATGCCGGTATTCCTTTGGTATCGCAATTGATAGATATCGATCTGGAATCCTTTCGCAAGCTTGAGAAGGTGAATGTGGAGGGGGCACTGCTGACGCTTGCCGAGGCGGGCAGGCTGTTTATTTTGCAGGGTACCGGTGGCGATATTGTTGTTGTTTCTACGAAGAATGTTCCCTCACCCGGTGCGGGTTTTGGGGCCTATAGCGCGACCAAGGCTGCTTGTCATCAGTTGGGTCGGATAGCAAGTATAGAATTTGCCCAATATGGAGTTCGTGTAAATATGGTGGCGCCGGATGCTGTTTTTTCCGAGGGGCAATTCAAATCAGGTTTGTGGGAGGCGATAGGACCTGACCGAATGCGAGCCCGTGGACTTGACGAAGAAGGATTACATGAGTATTATCGCAGTAGAAACTTGTTGAAGGTCGGTGTGACGGGGCGCCATGTGGCTAACGCGGTTTTGTTTTTTGTTACGCGTCAAACTCCTACTACCGGGGCTACGATTCCGGTTGATGGCGGTCTGCCCGATGCTACACCGCGTTAATTGATTACTGATTCCCGGCGCGCACGGGACTGTAAGTATTGATTATTGATTCCCGGCGCGCCGGGATCTTCGATATTTGTGGAATCGGCCCTTGGCCGAGACTGATGTTATTTTTTGGGATTGTTTTGAGGTAGTATATTATGATCCTTTACGCTATGACAGAAAAGGAGTCTATTGGTAATGGACAAAGCTTTATCGCAACTGATTAGAATATCTAAGGCGGTTGGTAAGGACAGTTCGCTGGTTCAGGGTGGTGGGGGTAATACGTCGGTGAAGACCGCGGACGGTAAGTATATGTATATAAAGGCCAGCGGTACGGCTCTGAAGGATATGGATTCAGGCTGCGGATGGCGGAGGATGAGACTGGATTTGGCACGGGCGGTGGTGCAGGATGAATTGGTGGGACAGCTCGACGCTCAGATGAGAGAGACTGAGGTTGTGAATCGTTTGCTTCTTGCTTGCGATGATAATGTTACAAGTAATTCGCGTCCTTCGGTGGAGGCTCATTTGCATGCGTATCTTGATAAATGTGTGATTCATCTTCATCCGAGTTCGGTAGGTGCATATGTAAATGCCAGGAATGGAAAAGCGGAGCTTGAGAAGCTTTTTCGTGATGCTGATCAGCCTCCTCTTTGGGTTCCTTATACGGATCCTGGTTTTATGCTTGCAAAGCGAATCTCGAAGCTGGTTGGTGACTATCAAAAACAATTCGGTAAGAAGCCTGCCATCCTTAACCTTGATAAACATGGGCTTATTGTTTGCGCTAGTACCGCTGATAAGGCACTGCGGATTGTGCGCCATGTAATAGAACGTTGCAACAGCAGGCTTAAGCAGCCCAAGGCCGGTCGAATTAGATCCATAAATCAAGAAGAGATTAACGGTATTAAACTTGGCATTCGCAAGGCGTTTTATGAAGCGACGGGTCGGCATGTGAGGATGAGCTATTTTTGCGACGATGCGATTGGAGCTTTTTGTCGCCGAGCTGATGCGGCGAAGCTGTTGTCGGCAGGGGTCTTGACGCCGGATGAACTGGTATATGCCAACGGTTCTGCAATGTGGATGGACAAGTGCAATCCAAAGAGTATCGCGAGACGTTTGAGTACTCAGGTTGGTAGAGGTGCCAAGCCGTCCGCAGCGTTTATGGTCAGGAATCTTGGTCTGTTTGTTGCCGGTGACGGGAAAATCGCTGTGACGGTCAGGGACATTGTGGCATATTCGATTTTTATTCGTGTTAACGCTCAGGGCATGGGCGGGATTCGTAGTCTTAGCAGGCGCGAGCAGGACTTTATAAACGAGTGGGAGTCGGAGGCCTTTAGAATGAAATTGGCGAGCGGGCAAAGCGAGGGTCCGTTGGAAAATAGAATTGCCGTTGTTACAGGAGCCGGCAGCGGATTGGGCAGGAGTCTGGCGATCGGACTTGCGCGCGCCGGGGCAATGGTCGCAGTGCTGGATATCGATAGTAAAGCGGCTTGTCAAACTAAAGCGTTTATTGAGAAAGAAAATAAGGGCGCAGAGGTACTGGAATTAAATTGCGATATAACAAAACAAAAGGCAGTTAATAATGCATTTGCAAGAGTGCTTGAGCATTGGGGAGGGCTTGATATACTGGTTAACGCCGCTGGATTAGCACCGGCGTATTCTCTGGTCGATACGCCTGTCGATAAGTGGCGTATGGCTCTTGAGGTGAATTTGACAGGATATTTTTTGGCATCGCAAGAAGCCGCTCGGATTATGATTCGCCAGGGTATGGGTGGCGCTATTATTAATCTTAGCTCCAAGTCGGGTTTGGAGGCGAGTGTTGATAATACCGCTTATAACGCGACCAAGGCCGGTGAGATTCATATGGCCCGTGGTTGGGCGCTGGAGTTGGGAAAACATGGAATACGGGTTAACTCTGTTGCACCGGGCAATGTCTTCGAAGGGTCTAAAATCTGGAATCCTCAGTACATCAAGGCTGCGGCGAAAAAATATGGTATTAAACCGCAAGAGGTCATACCTTATTATGTTAACAAGACAGCACTGAAGAAAGAAATTAAGGGGCAGGATGTCGCTGATTCGGTGGTTTTTTTATGTTCAGACAACGCGCGAAATATCACCGGTCAGACACTTGTGGTTGATAGCGGGCAAGTCATGGTCAGGTGACTCAAACTGACCTATCGGTCAGCTTGAGTCATTGATTACTGATTATTGATAATTGATTATTTATGGATTCGGCCTGCGGCCGAGGTTGTTTTAAAGTTTTTAGGAGCAATACAATGGGTGAAAATGTTACACGACGTGATTTTGTTAAAATGGCAGCGGCTGGGGCGGCATCGGTTGGTATGTCGCAGTTTCTGGGTGGTGGTAGTGTCTATGGTGCTGACGAGGCTTCTAATCTCTATAACGAGATATACCGTCCTCAGTTTCATTTTTCACCGAAGATAAACTGGACGAATGATCCCAACGGTTTGGTTTATTATAAGGGTGAATATCATCTGTTTTTTCAGCATAATCCTGTTGGTATCAATTGGGGCAATATGACGTGGGGACATGCGGTTAGTAAAGACCTGATGCACTGGAAGCAGCTTGAACACGCGATTGAACCTGACGAGTTTGGTACGATTTATTCTGGTTCGGCTGTGGTTGACTGGAATAATACATCAGGTTTTCAGACGGGAAAAGAGAATGTTCTTGTTGCGTTCTATACGGGTGCGGGTAAGTTTGCCAAACCGGAGAAGAAGTTCACACAATGCCTTGCGTATAGCAACGATCGCGGAAGGACATGGATCAAGTATGATAAGAATCCGATTATCGAGCACATCAGGGCGGAGAATCGTGATCCCAAGGTGGTTTGGTACGAGCCGACCAAAGAATGGGTAATGGCGTTGTATCTTGACCATAACGATTTTATTCTACTTACATCGAAGAACCTTAAGGAGTGGACGAAGATTCAGGATATTAAATTGACCGATAGTGGCGAGTGTCCGGATTTCTTCGAGATGCCGGTTGATGGCGATAAAAATAATCGCAAATGGGTCTTCTGGGGTGGAAATGGTAAATATATGGTTGGCAGTTTTGACGGTAAGAAATTTACATCGGAGACGGAAATCCTGAATTCGGTTTCTGGTAAATATTACGCGGCGCAGACCTGGAGTGACATCCCCGCGGACGATGGTCGTATGCTCCAGATCGCGTGGATGAGAAAGAGTAGATTTCCTGGTATGCCTTTTAATCAGCAGATGTCGATTCCTTGTGAATTGACTCTTAAGACTTTTTCTGAGGGGATACGGCTTTGCCACAATCCCGTCAGGGAGATTAAGAATATCCGCAACCAACTCTATTCTTTTGAAAATGTTACCCTGACAGAGAAAGATAATCCACTGGACGGAATTAAGGGCGATCTTTTTGAGATTAAGGCCGAGATTGAGCTTGGTAACGCCAGAGAGATTCGTTTTATGTTGCGTGGTAACGCGATGGTTTACGATGTCGCGAAAAAGACCGTCAAGTGCAGGGAACGTGAGATGGCTTTGACTGGGGTTAATGGTAGAGTCAAGTTGCATATTCTTGTCGATCGCGCGAGTATTGAGATATTTGGGAACGAAGGAAAAACGACCCTGTTCCACAGCATCCCGATCGATCCGAAACATCAAGCACTGGAAGTTTCAGCTACGGGCAGCGAGGTTGTCGCGAGGAAACTTAGAGTGTGGACTTTAAAATCCACATGGCGATGAGTCATTGATTACTGATTACTGATTATTGATTCCGCCATAGGCGGATCTTCGATATTTTTGGATTTGGCCCCACTGTAGTCCGCCTTTGGTCCGCCCTTGGCGGATAAACCCGACTAGTCGGTAAACTCTGTCTGCGACTTTGGCCGAGGCTATTTATATTTCTCAGTTACCTATTGAAGAGGCGCGGGAGCTTGATGAAACAGTCAAACATATGTGGGCGAACCTGCCGGAAAATTATCAGTGGTTAAGGCATCAATGGGAATGGGTATAGATGATTAATAAAAGTAAAAATAAAAAGTAAAAAGGAAAAAAGTAGTAAGTAGTAAGAGTTAAGTTGTAAGTAAGAAGCAAGACACAGGACTCAAGACTCAGGGGCCTTCGGCCGAGACTTTTTTTTCTATTGTTGTAAAGTAATATATTTCAATTACTAACGTAAAATTTGAAGCCAAATTCGATCAGTTTGAGTTAATAAAATAAAAGGATTGTCGATTATGTATTTTGCGATTGTTATTGTCGTTCTTTTTTGCCTGGGATGTGTGCCTTCAGAAATAGATACGGTCGAGAAGAATAAAGTAATAGTCTCGAAAGCCGACAACTCAGATTGCCTGGTATGCCATATGGATTTCAAGAGTGAGTTCATTTCGAGCCGGCATGAGAGGGAGGGCGTCGGGTGTACTTATTGTCATGGTGAGTCCCTGGCTCATGGCGATGATGAGTCAAATATTATCAAGCCGGATGTTCTTTTTGGAAGGTCCGAGATACGTGGTTATTGTAAAGAGTGTCATCCGGTGCATAGAAAAAGCTCAAAGTACAATGCTTTTGTGAAAAAATGGCATGGGGAGCGCCGTCCAAATGGTCGAATTGTCGCTGATGATTCGGCATGTACGGACTGCCACGGTAAGCATTCTGTTTTAAGGTCCGACCAAATGTGAGCTGACAGTTGGTAGGACTTGACGTTGGTGTGCTCGTTAGCTACAATTTAGTTGTTAGGCATGCAATTTGTTTCTATCACTGAAAGGAAGATAATATGAGTGGTGAAGACACAAAGGATGGGATTTGCGGGGATCGGATGAGCCGACGACGTGTTCTGGGTCATGTAGCCGGGATCGGTGCCGCCGGGGCAATAGCATCTACATTTGTTTCTTGTGCTAAAAATGAAAAGGAAGAACAGGTGAAAACTACTGCGACTAATGGAAGAATCAAGCAATCGATTACTCATTGGTGCTTTGCGGAGTACTGGTCCGTTGAAGAGACATGCCAGATAGCACAGCAGCTTGGCTGTAAAAGTGTCGAACTTGTTGAACCTAAAGACTGGCCTATGCTCAAAAAGTACGGATTGGTTTGCGCACTTCATGGCAGTCACTGGTTCGATGATGGTATGAACAATCCGAAGAATCATGAAATGTGCATAGGTAAAATGCGCACGTCGATTGACGAGTGCGCAGAGTTCGGATTTCCGAATGTTATCACCTTTACCGGTTTTGCCGGTGACATATCTCCGGATGACGGGATTAAGAATTGTGTCGATGGTTATAAGAAGATAATCGGTTATGCCGAGCAGAAAAATGTGAATCTGTGTCTTGAGATTTTAAACAGCAGGGTTGCAGTTGAAATGAAAGGGCATCCCGGCTACCAGGGCGATCATACCGATTACTGCATGGAGATAATTAAAAAGGTAGGTTCTCCGCGAATGACATTGTTGTTTGATATTTATCACGTTCAGGTTATGGACGGTGACATTATTAACCGCATTCGCCAGTACAAGGACCATATCGGTCATTATCACGTTGCCGGTCATCCCGGTCGGGGCGAGATCGACGATACCCAGGAAATTAACTATAAGCCGATTATGGAAGAGATTGTCAAAACCGGGTACGAGGGATATGTCGGCCTTGAGTTTCTGCCAACGAGGGATCCGCTGGAGAGTTTGAGACAGGCGGTTGTAATCTGTGACGTCTGATAAGTTATACCCTTAAGGGTAGTAAATGTCCGCGAATAAAACCGTAACTCAGAATTCAGGAGACAGCCCCGGCACGCCGGGATGCAAGCAAATACAGAATTCAGAGTTCTGACTTCGACGAGCTTGGCCGAGCCGCGGATAAACGGGAAAATTCAATTGAGATCAGTATAGATGTTCAGGTCGTAAATCCTGATGGCGTTTTGGGACCAGATTTTTTGTTGTTCGTCCGGTGAAAGCTGCGTGACAAAATCGGCGGCTATCCCGATGACCTCTTCGTAACTGCCTGCAACTGTGCAAACCGGCCAGTCCGAACCGATCATGATTCTGTCGGTGCCGAAGGCTTCTAAAACGGTTTCCATGTAGGGCTTGAAATCGGCGGCTTGCCAGTTTTGCCAGTGTGCTTCTGTTACCATTCCCGAAATTTTGCATGAGACGTTTTTGAACGATGCCAGCTTTCGAATATCGGCGGCCCAGGGTTCCAGGACAGCGTCTTTTATGAGTGGTTTTGAGATGTGATCGAGTACAAAAGTCTGTTCGGGAAACTTAGCTACAAGTTCGCAAGCGATTGGTAAATGTTTTGTGAATAACAGCAGGTCATAGGCAAGGTTGTACTTTCTTAGTTTGCTTATTCCATAGATAAAGTCCTGGCGGAGCATGAATTTGTCATCGGGCTCGTCATGTAGAACGTGTCGCATTCCGCAGAGCCTGGGATGATAGCAGATGCTTTCCAGTAGTATTTCGAGTTGCGGACTTCGCAGGTCCACCCAGCCTACGACACCGCAGATAAACCTGTTTTCGTCGGCGAGTTTTAATAGAAAATCAGTTTCCTGGGGAGCCTGTCTGGCCTGGACAGCCACGGTGCCGTCAATTCCCGTGTCCTTTAGCAGGGGGGCAAGATTTTCGGGTAGATGATCTGATTTTAGTATCTCCATTTCCGGTCCCATCCAGCCGTACTCCTGTTCGTTATATTTCCAGAAATGCTGATGTGTGTCGATTTTCATTTTACTGTTTTCCTGGTAGTGATACTATTGGGCGAAAAATTCTTTATATGCTTTAATTGTCGCGGCGGCGGCGGTATCTGGATCGGGGTAGGCCAGGGCTTCGGCTGAGGCGTAACCGTTGAATCGAATTTGGCTCAGCGCTTCTGCTATCGGACGGTAATCGATGTGGCCCATACCTGCAGGTCGCCGATTGCTGTCTGCAAAATGGACGTGGCCTATTTTGTCACCGGCTTGGCAAATGCTGTCGGGAATCGATTGTTCCTCGATGTTCATGTGAAACAGATCGGCAAGGAGATAGAGGTTATCGATTTTAAGTGGTTCGAGCAGTTTAACGCCGTCGCCGAGTGTGTTAATCATATTTGTTTCGTAGCGGTTTAGCGGTTCGAAGATCAGGTCGACGCCAAGGTCGGCGGCTTTTTGTCCAACTTGTTTGAGTCCTTCGGTTAGCCATTGGATTGCCTGGGGTCTTTCGATTCCTTTTTCGATATTTCCCTGCATAGAACCAATTATTGCAGGAGCGCCGAAGTGGGCTCCGAAGGCGATCATTTCTGCAATAAAATCAGATGCTTTGTGGCGAATTTTCTTTTCGCTGCTGGTTAGATGAAGGCCTTGTAGAACTTTTCCGGCTCCGGTTCCTACGGCAGCAAGTGCAATCTGGTATTTTTCGAGAAGGGCGAACAGTTCATCCGAATCGAGGGCATCGGGCGATGCGGTAAAAAGCTCGATGGCATCGAAGCCAAGGTCAGCCGCTTTTGCGATGCTGGTTTCGAGTTCGTCCCAGTATATCCAGGGTCCGCCCGCCAGAGAGGGTACCAATGAGATCGTTACGCATGATTTTATCATAGCTGCATATCCACCATAATTTTTGTTACCGCGGCCGGGTTCTGTTTCCATTGCTCAAGTGCCTGTGGTGCCTGGTCGAGAGATACAACTCTTGTTACTACGTCATCGACTGGAAAGCCGCCGGTTTCGAGGACTTCTATTACCCTTGGGAAATCGCCGAGACAATTGCGTGAGCCGAGGACATCGAGTTCCTTTTGAACAAATAGTTTCGTTTCATACTCGACCGGTGATTTGGCGTATCCTATGTAAACTACTCGTCCTGTGAAGGCTACTTCCTCGACTGCTGCTCGAAAGGTCTGGGGCAGGCCTACAGCTTCGACTGTTACGTCGGGTCCGTTGCCATCGGTGAGTTTGGCGAGTGATTCATGCAAATCCGAATTGGCTGAGTTTACAGTGTGTTTTGCACCGGCTTTTTTTGCTATATCGAGTTTCCTGTCGTCAATATCGACGGCGATTACTTCTGCGCCGCGAGCGGCTGCGCCTTTTACAACTCCAAGTCCGACAATACCGCAGCCGAAGACGGCGACGTTGTCCTTCGATGTCACCCGGCCTCGCTCGGCAGCGTGAAAACCGACCGTGAGCGGTTCGACCAATGCCAATTCCTTGAAGCTGAGTTTCTCTGAGGGATAAACATCCTTCCATGGTACGGCAAGATATTCAGTCATAGCGCCATCCCGGCGTACTCCCATGGTTTTATTGTCAACGCAGGCGTTTGGTCTGGCGTTTTTGCAGGGGATGCAGTGACCACAATTTTGATATGGTGATATGGTGACTTTCATACCGATTTTGAGTTTATCGGGTACATCGGCTCCGGCTTGTTCAATTTGAGCGCCGACCTCATGACCGAGGATGGCTGGATAATACTGCATTGGGAATGTGCCTTTATATGAGTTGAGGTCTCCGCCGCAAAAGCCCACCATTTCAACTTTCAGGAGGACTTCATTTGCTTTAGGTTGCGGTTTTTGGATTTCGCGAAGCTCGGTTTTGCCCGGCTCGATTATGTATAGTGCCTTCATAGATTTCCTCGTTGGTGTTATTGCAGGTTATTTTCGGGTTTTCCTTCGAACCACATTTTGTTTTTTACAGGTGCTACAAGTTCATTAATCTTTGCCAGCAGTTCGAGATCAATTACAAAATCAAGCGTCTTTACGTTCTGCACGACGTGACGGAGTTTTGACATTCCCACGATTGTTGTTGCTACGTAAGGATGATCGAGGGCGAATCTCATTGCTACGTCGGCTATGTTGACGCCGTATTGGCGGCATAAGGAAACGAGTTTCAGGCCGACATCGAGAACTTCCTTTGGCGATCGGTGCCATTCTGGCGGGCCTTTTTCAGTTAGCAGCCGCTGATGGAGCGGCGATGCGTTAATAAGTCCAATGCCGCGTTCTCTGGTAAAGTCAGTCAGGAATTCGTCCATTTCATCTTCGAGCAGATCGTAATGGGCCCAGGTCAGGATTGTATCTACTTCGACTTGTTCTGCGATATGCCGCAGGTACCTTACCGGTAGTCCGGTTATACCTACGAAACGGGCCTTTCCGGATTGCTGGACCTTACGTGCTGCGGGAATCGCTTCATTGAGGATTTGTTCTTTGTCAACGAATTCGATATCGTGTAGCTGATAGACGTCCAGGTAATCTGTACCGAGTCGCTGTAGTGATTCATCGATGCTCTGGATAACGCGTTTCGTTGAAAAATCAAATTTATCAATGTCATATCGGCCGCACTTAGTCGCGAGAAATATTTTGTCTCTTTTTCCTTTGATGGCTTTTCCGAGGCGCGTCTCGGCAAGTGTCACTCCGTACATCGGTGCGACGTCAAAATAATTGATGCCGTTATCTATTGCGTAATGCACGGCACGAATGCCTTCGGCTTCGTCCGTCTCGCCGAAGACGTTGCCCAGCGGCGATGCGCCGTAACCGATGGTAGATATTTGCATTCCTGTTTTTCCGAGAGGTCGGTATTGCATTATTTTCCTTATGATCTTATTTTTTCGATAGTCGCTCAACATCTAAATCGGGATTTTCGGGGCCGAAGTGCTTTAGCATGACAATGGGGTCGCCGCTGGAAGGATTGGTTATTTTTACTCCCTGTTTGGCTGTATCTTCGCTGACGAAGTACTCGTCGTATGTCAACTGGCCGTAGCGTATCATTGACGGTGTCTCGATTTCCCAGTCGCCCATTTTGCCGTGGCCCTGGAGCATGTACATGCCATAGGCGGCACTGTCCTTTATTGTTACGGATTTGCCGGGCATGACTGTCAGGCGTTTGGCGCTGATGGCGTATGATTTATAACAGACCCATTCTTCGATGTACCCCTCGGGCTCCATCTCGTTGATCGGCTTGACTGGGATTGGTCGCGCGAAGTGTCTGGCTGCGAAGTCAGGTTCGATATTCGCGTCCCAGTCGATGACGTCGAGCAGATGATCAATGTTGTTTATCTTGTCCGGTGGTGTGTCTTTCCATAAAAGTTCCTCCGGCAGGATGCGGTTGGATGTGAAGGATTGATACAGCGCGAAGACGTCCGAAGCCAATTGGGGCTCATAGGTACACAGGCTTCCCGGTGCGTGAAGTATTCCGGGCGGAACGTCCCATCCTGTATCGACTTCGAGCTTATATGCCTTTGAAAGGTTTGTAAGGAGGTTGTCGCCTTTTGAGAAGTTTTCGAGGCACTTTCGTATCTGGTCCCTTGTTGTGCCGGGTATCAGGCCGAAGAATGTGCATGGGAAATCTCCCTCGTGGTTGTTCATCTGTGCAGGGAAGAAATATGCTTCTGGCTTGCCCATCTGGCCGGTGAGCTTTGCGTGTTCGTCTCGATGGTGAATGTGATGGGGTAGTGGGCCCTGGTTATCGAAGAACTTAGAGTACATAGGCCAGAGTTGGTATTGTTTCCAGAGGCGGTCTCCGATCAGTTCGGCTTTTAGTTCACTGACCGCGTCTCGCAGGAGCATCGTTCGAGTTTCGGAGCCGTCGTCAAAGGCGATGAAGCTAAGACCTTCGTTGGGGCTTGTCAGGGGGCCGTTGTCGGCTGGTGTTGTCGAAGAGAACCAGCGTTCGTCGATGCCACCTCGCTGTCCGCCCATGGCGTAGTAGTCGTGCGGGTGCAGTTTTATCCTTCGGCCCGGTACGCAAAAGGAACGTGGAACCCATGTTGGTGTGAGTCTGATGATACCCTTTCCCTGTTCGAGTGCTTCTGATGCAAAAGATTTTGTACCCATAGCCTGTTTCTCCTGGTAATCTTTATTGGAAGGCAATAAAACAATCCCTATGCGGTCAGGGCTATATTGTCTCCCATTGTTGGTTCTTTGCGGAAGTTAGCACTTTTTCGCACACGATCTGGGTTCCGAGTGCGTCTCGGAAATCGGGTGATATTTTTTCCCCGGTGGCCATGCCTCTCAGGAAGTCAGCCAAAAGATGAATATGAGTGTGCTCATAGCCGATCCCACAACCTGGAACCCACCAGTTTTTCATGTACGGATGGTTGGCGTCCCAAACCTGGATATTGCGCCAGCCTCGAAGTCGACTGTCATCGCCGTGGCTGAAGTAAGCCAGTTCATGCAGATTCTCAAGGTCAAAGGCAACCGAACCTTTATCACCGTTTATTTCAAATGTGTGCTGGTTCTTTCTTCCGCGGGCGTAGCGTGTAGATTCGAACGTGGCCATAGATCCGTTCTCGAATCTAGCCAGGAATGCGCATGCGTCATCGATGGTGACAGGCATGACCTTGTCGGGCTCGTCCTGCATGGCTCTTTCTTTAATAAAAGTTTCGGTCATGGCACAGACCGAGGTAATAGGGCCATTTAGCCATGTGGCCAGGTCTATCGAATGCGCCAGCAGATCGCCTGTGACACCGCTTCCAGATACTCGTGCGTCGAGTCGCCAGAGAGCATCGCCGCCCTGTGGGACATCGGGACTGATGGTCCAATCCTGGAGGTACTTTGCGCGATAATGGAAGACCTTTCCGATATTGCCCTCATCGACGATGATCTTTGCAAGTGCCACAGCGGGTACGCCGCGGTAATTGAACCAGACCATATTAGGTTTTCCGGACTTTTCAACCAGTTCGGTCATTTCTCGAGCCTGGTCCACAGTCATTGCCAGTGGCTTCTCACAGGCAATTATCTTGCCGGCCTTGGCAGCGGCAGTGGCGATCTCATAGTGCAGGTTGTTGGGTACGCAAATATCGATCAGGTCGATGTCGTCACGCTCGATGAGCTTTCGCCAGTCGGTCTCACTGTTTTGCCAGCCCCAGTTGTCTGCGAATTTCTGGGCCTTTTGGGCGTTGTTGTCGCAGATGACTTTTAGGACGGGCTGGTATTCAAGGTCAAAAAAGCGTCCGACCTTTAGATATGCATTCGAGTGGACTCGTCCCATAAAACCGCATCCGAGTACAGCGACATTTAGTTTCTTTTTCATTGTAGTACCTCCTTTGCCAGGTTGCGCATATAGGTTGCGGCATCCTTTGCGGCTGTCTCGGTCTCGGCACAGAAGCAGAAGTCCGCACACCACCATTTCAAATCAGCTATTACGGATTTGATCGGTTCCAGGGCGGTCTTAAAATCGATATTACCTTCTCCGAACGGTGTGTGGGTACTGGTTTCGTCGTTGTGGAGTGTTCCGTCGGAATCGATCAGGTGTAGATGGCCGATCGAATCTTTGAGCAATTTAGCGTATTCGGCGACACCGCCGGGCAGGGTCTCTTTTTCGCCGGTCTGCCTGGAACCGATAACCGCTCCCATATAGGCGTGGCTGGTGTCGAAGAGCAGCTTGAAGTTTTCATGGGCGACGGTTTCGACGGTTCGAGTTACTTCACTTGGCTTATTTAGCCAGAATCCCGGTTCGAATTCCCAGACGACGAGAATTCCGGATTTTGCTGCCTCTGCGGCTGCGGCCCGCCAATTGTCAGTAACTTTGGCAAATCGCTTCTCATATTCATCAGGGGAGAGTTCATCAGGGGGGCTGACGGTATCTACTCGAATGGATTTAATTCCGAGCTGTTCACAGAAGAAAACGCATTTTCGGACCGTATCGAGATAAGCATCGGTATCGACAATCGCCGGTGGGACCTTGGTAAAGTCGGCGGCGTAGCCGGAAATGCCGAGGCCAAGGTCGTCGATTTCTTTTTTTAATTGGCTGCACTTTTCGACTGTGTTGTACTCGTCGTGATGATGATGCGGGGGGAAACCATTTAGTTCTATGCCGTCGTATCCTGCGTCTGCGGCGTACTTTAGGACTTTCGTATAAGGCCAGGGATTGTCCGAGAATGGACCGAACGAAAATGCCCAGCTTCCTATTGATATTTTGGGGTTACTCATTTAGCTGTTCTCCTTTCTGCAAATGGTAAATGTGCAAAATTATCGGCCCATAAGTACCTTGGGCGTTGAATAGCTGCTATTTTTTCTTACATGCATCGGGGTGTCAACCTTTTTCTGAAACCATAATTTGAGAAAACATGATGCTGGGAAGTATTAAAACCTCGTATTTTTGATTGTTTTGTGTGCGTAAGTGCATATAATTCTACGAAGTACTCAACTTTGCTTAGGTGCATAGAGTAGTTTGCCTGTGGCAGAGCGAGATTGAGATATGTACAGTCTGTTCACGGTTGATCCAAATTGGAAAGGAGTTTATATGAAACTCGACCGAAATCTGAAAATGGGAATGGTAGGAGGCGGGCCTGGAGCTTTTATCGGTGATGTACACCGCAAAGCGGCGCGTATGGACGGTGGAATCGAATTGGTGGCAGGGGCATTCGATATTAATCCGCGAAAATCAAAGCAAATGGGACGAGAGCTTTTTCTTCCCTCAAAACGCGCGTACCGGAATTATGAGGAAATGATCGAGCGTGAGTTGAAGCTTCCGGAGGGTGAAAGGGTGGATTTTGTTTCTATCACCGTGCCCAACAACTGGCATTTTCCGATTGCCCGGGATTTTCTCAAAGCTGGTTTTCATGTGATGTGCGAAAAGCCGATGACATTTAATGTTCAGGAAGCGCGGCAGTTGAAGAAAATCGTCAAAGAATCGCGTAAAGTGTTTGGGCTGATGCATAATTATACTGGGTATCCGATGGTGAAACTCGCCCGCGATATGGTACGTCAGGGTGATTTGGGTAAGATTCGCAAGATTGTTGTTCAGTATCCTCAGGGGTGGCTCGCGACGTTTCTTGAGAAGACGGGTCAGCAGCAGGCGGCTTGGCGGACAGACCCGAAGCAGAGCGGCGGTTCCGGGTGTATGGGTGACATCGGTACACACGCGGAGAACCTGGCTGAGTATATTACGGGTTTGAAGATTAAAGAAATATGCGCCGATCTGAGCATCTTCGTAAAGGGTAGGAAACTCGATGATGACGGTAATTGTCTTTTGAAGTTCAATAATGGGGCAAAAGGGATTTTGCACGCGAGCCAGATTTCGATTGGTGAAGAGAATGGCCTTGCTATCTGGGTATATGGCGAACAGCGGGGTCTCGAATGGCATCAGGAGCATCCTAATTATTTGTATGTCAAGGAGCCGGATGGGCCTGTGCAGATTTGGCGGCGTGGAAACGACTATGTCGGTGCCAGAAGTCCCGCGGCAGGCAGGGCGACACGATTTCCGGCGGGTCATCCGGAGGCGTTTTTAGAGGCGTTTGCGAATAATTATGTTAATTTCGCTGAAACGGTTCGGGCCAAGATGACCAGGACGAAAGTTGATCCGCTTGCGCTTGATTTTCCGAGCGTAAACGATGGTTTGCGGGGTATGCTGTTTATTGAGACGCTTCTGGCGAGTAATAAAAGCTCGAAAAAATGGACAAAAATGAGAAAATAGTTGAGTGAAAAGTCAAAAAAGTTGAGCTTTTCTTAGAGGTTCTAACAAAATGAAAAGGTATATACCTGCCATTGCGAGCGAAACGAAGCAATCTAAATTCTTAGGTTTGAGATTGCCGCGTCGCTACGCTCCTCGCAATGACATTTATTTTTTTTTCATTTTGTTCTACGTTCATAGGATTTTAGATAAAAGGAGGTCATAAAATGGCACGAGCAGTAACACTTTTTACGGGACAATGGGCTGATTTGACGCTTGAAGATTTGGCGAAGAAGGCCGCTGGATGGGGATACGAAGGGCTGGAGTTGGCGTGCTGGGGCGACCATATGGAGGTCGATAAGGCGGTGAGCGATCCGGGGTATTGTAAGAAGCAGAGGGGGATTCTTGAGAAGAATGACCTTAGCGTTTTTGCGATCAGCAATCACCTTGCCGGTCAGTTGGTTTGCGATCTTAATAATGACAGCCGCAGTGATGGTTTTGCGCCTCCTGATTGCGCCGGCAATGCCGAGAAGAAGCGGCAGTGGGCTGTTGAGACTATGAAGAATAGCGCTCGGGCTGCGAAGAACCTCGGCGTTGATGTTGTTAATGGTTTTACGGGTTCCTCGATCTGGCATATGCTGTATAGTTTTCCGCCGGTTTCCGATGAGATGATCGATGATGGGTTTGCGTATTTTGCGAAGATGTGGAACCCGATTCTGGATGTCTTCGATGAGTGCGGGGTAAAATTTGCGCTGGAAGTTCATCCTACGGAGATTGCTTTTGATATTGTCACTGCCAAGAGGGCGCTGGAGGCTATCGGTAATCGTGAGGCGTTTGGTTTTAACTTCGATCCGAGCCATTTGCACTGGCAGATGGTCGATCCGGTTTGTTTCCTGGATGAGTTTAGTGACAGGATTTATCATGTTCATATGAAGGATGCTGCGCTGCAACTTAACGGCAGGACGGGTATATTGGCATCTCATTTGAATTTCGGTAGTGCCGAACGAGGCTGGGATTTTCGTTCATTGGGTCGCGGCGGGGTTGATTTCGAGGAGATAATCAGGACGCTAAACAAGATCGGTTACAGCGGACCTCTTTCTGTCGAATGGGAAGATTGCGGCATGAACCGTGAACACGGAGCAGCCGAGGCTTGCGATTTTGTTAACACGATAGATTTCGAACCATCCCAGGTTGCATTCGACGCAGCCTTTGAGGGTGATTAGTCGCCCAAATCTTGTTGATTGGCAGAGTTGATTGCCTGGCAAGAATTGGTGGATGTTATTATTTTGTGAAGCAAGAAATATAAATGGTGAATAAAGAACACATACTTTCTGAAATAAAACGAACTGCGGAAGAAAATGGAGGGACTCCTCTCGGAACAAGCAGATTCGAGAAGGAAACAGGTATCAAGAAGACGGATTGGCATATGAAGATTTGGTGCGGATGGCAAGAAGCCGTAGAGGAAGCAGGTTACACTCCAAACACAATGAACACTGCCTATGAAAGTGATTTCTTGATTCAAAAGCTAATTGAATTAGTTGAAGAACTCGGTCATTTTCCTACCACTACTGAACGCAGATTCAAGGCATATCAAGACAAGGGTTTTCCAAGCCACAACACCTTTTCTCGATTCGGCAAGAAGCACAACCTGATTCAAGCAGTCCTTGACTACTGTAACAAACAGAATGTCAACGACAAGGTTGTTGACATCTGCAAGGTAGCGGCTACCAAGGAAAAGCCGAGACAGCCACGGAGCACAGATTCAGAGGAAATCGAATATGAATTCGTTTATTTGATGAAATCGGGCAAATATTTCAAAATTGGACGTAGTAATTGTGCCGAAAGACGAGAATTCGAACTCAAAATCCTGCTTCCCGAAAAACTCAAATTGATCCACAAGATCAAAACCGATGATCCAGTTGGAATCGAGAATTACTGGCATAATCGCTTCAAAGACAAACGCAGGAGTAAATCAGAATGGTTCGACCTATCCGCCAGTGATGTGAAGATTTTCAAACGAAGGAACTTTATGTAAAAACTACCTAATAAAAGCATTCACAAGATAAAAAATAGCTGCGCGATTTCTCGCAGGCTACTTTGGAGTAGGCAAGGGGGCGTTTAATTTGCGGTTTGTGATGTAGAATGGCGTTGAAAAGTGGGGGTGGTTGGGGTATTATGGTAGGTCAGCATGGGCAAGCGAGTTGCCCATCCTACAGAGAATTTGTGGTTTTGGAATTGGTAGATTTTTTTCATAGGAGAAAGAAATGGGTCGTTTTAGTTGGATTTTGACGGTTTTGGTTGTTTTGGTTTTTTGTTTTGGGTTTGCGGCTGAGGGTGTAGAGCTTAAGGCGGTGATTGTTGATGGTCAGAATAACCATAACTGGAAAAAAGATACTCCGGTACTTAAAGATATATTGGAAGATTGTGGTTTGTTCGAAGTGTCAGTGGCGACTGCGCCGGCTAAGGGGGAATCTTTGGAGGGATTTGCGCCGGAGTTTGGGAGCTATGATGTTGTGGTTTCCAATTATAATGGTGCTGAGTGGTCGGAGGCGACGAAAGAGGCGTTCGTAAAGTACGTTCGGGATGGTGGGGGGCTTGTGATTGTTCACGCGGCGGATAACTCGTTTCCCAAGTGGAAAGAGTATAATGAGATGATCGGTCTTGGTGGCTGGAAAGGGCGAGATGAGAAATCGGGTCCTTATGTCTATTGGAAAGACGGGCACTTTGTTACCGATAACAGTCCCGGTAAGGGGGGTACGCATGGTAAACAACATGCCTACCAGGTAATACACCGTGACAAGGAGCATCCTATAACGGTTGGTTTGTCGCCGAAATGGATGCACGCGAAGGATGAACTTTATAGTTTGATGCGCGGTCCGGCTAAACGGATGACGGTACTTGCTACCGCCTGGCACGATCCGGAGCAGGGGGGTACTGGCAGGGATGAACCGGTCCTTTTCATTATCCGGTATGGTAAAGGGAGAGTATTTCATACTGTATTGGGTCATAATGAACATTCGATGAATTGTGTTGGTTTTGCTGTTACACTCCAGCGGGGAACTGAGTGGGCGGCTACGGGTGATGTCACTCAAAAGGCGCCGGACTCTTTTCCCGGTGCTGATGAAGTTTTAATGCGGCCAAGGGCTTTGGAAGATGTTCTCAAAGAGATAGCAATATACCGGCAAGGCCAAAGTCGCGCAGCGCTTAGTGAATTTGATAAGATCATTGGTTCGGCGCAAAAATCTCCTGAGAAGCTCAAGGCAATCGAGAAACGGCTTGCGGAATTTCTTGGTAAGCCGGCTACGCCTGCGGCGAAACAGTTTATATGTAGGAAGTTGAGTGTGATTGGTACCGAAGATTCTGTTGGCGCATTAGCTAATCTGCTGACGCAAAGGGCTACTTCCGAAATCGAACCTTCTGACATGGCACGATATGCACTTGAGAGAATTCCGGGGCCAGCCGCAAGCAGTGCTTTGTTAGCTGGGCTTGACAAAACAACCGGAAGTGTAAAGATCGGGATAATCAATTCAATCGGTGCACGAAGTGACAAGGTAGCCGTTAAGAAGCTTTCGGTTCTTGTGAGGGACAAAGACGAGCAAATCGCCCGCTCGGCAATTATCGCTCTTGGCAGGATAGCCGAGGAAAACGCTGCGGAAGTTCTTCGCAAGGCCCAGAGAAAGATCAGCCGCAGATTACAACTTGACTGGGCGGATGCTTATTTGAGTTGTGCGGATCAATTGGTTGTGTCGGGTAATAAAAGAATCGCGATCCAAATCTATCAACGATTATATGGTCCTAAACTACCTGTGGTGATTCGTGCGGCGGCGCTTAGAGGTATGATCCAGTTGATGAGCAGGGGTCGCGAAAAGATAATCGTCGAAGTTCTAAAAAGCGATGAGCGTGTGATGCAGTCCGCGGCGATCGGTCTTTTAAAGGATATTGATGGTCAGGAGATAGTCAAGGCCATCACCGATGAATTTCCAAATCTCTCTGCATCGGCGCAGGTTCAGGTTCTTGCGGCGCTGTCACGTCGCAATGACAAGAGTGCAATGCCGGCAGTTCTCAATGGCTTAGAAAGTTATGAACCAGAGGTCCGGATAGGAGCTTTAGGTGCTCTTGGTTCTCTTGGTGACGCTGGCGCGGTCAAATTGCTATCCGAGACAGCAGCGAAAACGACCGGGGCCGAACAGCAGGCGGCGCGACAGGGACTTTATAGTTTGAAGGCGGATAATACCGACCGGGTGATTTTGGATTCGATAGCTTCGGTAGAGCCTGGAGTGAAGATAGAACTGATTCGCAGTATTGCTCAGCGGGGTATCGCGGATGGTACGGGGACTTTATTCGGTAGGTTGAAGGATTCGGATGGTCAGGTTCGTGTGGAATCGTGGAAGACCCTGCGGCTTGTTGGGGAGCCGGAAGATCTCAAGAAGCTGTTAGATAACCTTTCGGCAACTCAGACAGAGATCGAGCGCAGTGAAGCGGAGATTACCATTGCCGCGGTTGCGCGTAAGAACAAGGAGCCGAAAAGCAGATCGCGAGAAATATTAGCTGCTCTATCTTCGGCTGATGATGTTTCTGTTCGGAGTTCTCTTCTTCGAGTTCTGGGTAAAATTGGTGGAACAGATGCTTATAAGGCGTTGCAGCAGGCTTTGTCGGATAGTGACGAGCATGTCCGGACTGCTGCTGTGCGGGCATTAGCCGACTGGCCTACTACCGAGCCGATGAATGATTTGCTTGGTATGGCTGAGAAATCGGATAACAAGCGTCATCAAATTTTGGCACTTCGTGGTTATATCCGAATGATTGGTATTGACAATAAACGGTCCGCGAAGGAGAAGGTCGGTTTGTATATAAATGCGATGAAACTTTCAAAAGCGTCGGCTGAACAAAGGATGGTACTTTCCGGGTTGGCATCGGTAAGAGACTTTAGTGCTCTTGCGGTGGTGGTTTCTTATATGAAGGGTGAGGACGGTCTTGAGCAGGAGTCGGCATCGGCTTTGCTGCAAATCGCTTCGGGGATATATGGTGATTATCCGCTGCATTCGAAGGCGGCGATTGAGCAGGTTATCAAGGTTTCCAAGAGTGAATCCGTTCGCAAGCGTGCGGAAGATATACTCTCATCTTACGAGAAATTTTCGGATTATATTACGGATTGGGAAGTTTCCGGGCCTTATATCCAGCCTGATGATAACCAACAGGATCTTATTGATATTTCGTTCGATCCTGAGCAGGGCGGTGGTTCGTGGGCGGCGATGCCATCGCATACGGACGGTGGGCGTCCCTGGGCGATGGAACTTGACAAGGCAATCGGCGGTAGCGATAGGGTTGGTTATTTGCGAACGAATGTTTGGTCGCCACAATCTCAAAAGGCATTGCTTTATGTCGGTAGTAATGACGGGATAAAGGTGCTGCTTAACGGTGAAGTTGTTCATTCGAACAACACGGGCCGGACGATTACCCGCGATGAGGACAAGGTTGAAGTTGAGTTGAAGCAGGGTTGGAATCTGCTGTTGATGAAGATTACTCAGAGCGGTGGAAAGTGGGCGGCTTGCGCTCGATTTAGTTCTGTCGAAGATAAAGCGATTACGGGTTTGAAAGTAAGGGCCGTCAAGATCGAAGAGCTTGTAGGGCAGATTGAGTTAATCGGCAGCGATTTTTCCTCCTGGAGTGACAAAAGGGGTGAGTGGGTAGTCGCGGGTAATGTCTATGCGGATCCCAAAAAGAACTATAAGCGGTTGGCCTGGGATGCTGGAACCGGTGCAATAGTCAACGGCAATGGCGAAATCAACGGCAAGGAAGGGAGTACGGTTAATCTTTACAGCAAGGCCGAGTTCGGGGATGTGATAGCGCATGTTGAGTTTATGGTGCCTCGCAAATCGAACTCGGGGGTGTATTTCATGGGGCGTTATGAAGTGCAGGTTCTGGATAGCTGGGGAATAGCAAATCCGGGTTTTGATGACTGTGGTGGGATTTATCAGCGCTGGGACGGGAACCGGGAGCCTCATGGATTTGAGGGGCACGGGCCGAGAGTTAACGCATCGCTGCCTCCGGGTGTTTGGCAGAGCTTCGATGTGGTCTTTCGGGCGCCTCGTTTTGATTCGGACGGCAAGAAGATTGCCAACGCCCGCTTCGATAAAGTGGTCCATAATGGAGTTGTTGTGCATGAGAACGTTGAAGTTAGCGGGCCGACTCGTGCTGCGGGATTTAAGGATGAGAAAGCGACAGGCCAGTTGATGTTGCAGGGCGATCACGGTCCAGTGGCATATCGCAATATCACAATTATTCCTCTCAAGGTGCGTTAAGGACTTGAAAAGGGCTTCTATTGGCCTGTAAAGAGGTTTTTATTGCAAGCGTTGCATATATAATGTCTAATACTACGTCTATAATTTGTGTAGCTAAGACATTTTCAGGTTTCTTTGACTGGTGATTTTATGGTTAACAAGACCGAGGTAAAAACAAAAATGAATCGACGTGATTTTTTGTTGACCGGTGCCGGGAGTGTGGCGGCTTTTACGATAGTTTCCAGGCATGTTCTTGGCGGGCCGGGTAATACGCCCCCGAGTGAAAAGCTGAATATCGCAGGAATTGGTGTAGGTGGTAGAGGTGGAAGTGATATTAACGCAGTCAGCAGTGAGAATATCGTTGCTCTTTGCGATGTCGATGAAAAGCGAGCGGGGGGGACATTCGAGAAATATACCAAGGCCAGGAAGTATCAAGATTTTCGGGTGATGCTTGAAAAAGAAGAGAAGAACATCGACGCGGTTGTAGTTGGTGCTCCGGACCATATTCATGCTCCGGCTTCGATGATGGCGATTAAGATGGGTAAGCACGTCTATGTCGAAAAACCTATGACGCATTCGATTTATGAGGCGCGGATGTTGACCGAGGCGGCTCGTAAGTATAAGGTAGCGACGCAGATGGGCAATCAGGGTCATTCGGGCGAGGGCTGTCGTTTGATATGCGAATGGATATGGGGTGGCGCGATTGGTCCTGTTCGTGAGGTACATTGCTGGACGAATCGACCGATCTGGCCCCAGGGTATAGATCGGCCCGAAGAGGTACATGAAGTACCTTCAACTCTGGATTGGGATCTTTGGCTTGGTCCTGCACCGCATAGGCCTTTCAATAAAGCTTATCAACCGTTCAAGTGGCGTGGCTGGTGGGACTTCGGAACCGGGGCTCTTGGTGATATGGCTTGTCACATAATGGATCCGGCTGTCTGGGCTTTGAAACTTGATAATCCAACCAGTGTCAAGGCGGTCAGTACTAAAGTATATTCCGAAACCGCGCCGTTGGCATCGGTAATAGATTATGAGTTTCCGGCTCGTGGTGATATGCCGCCTGTTAAGATGACCTGGTACGATGGTGATATTCGACCTACTGATCCTCCCGAACTGGAACAGGGCAGGAGGATGGGTAGCAGAAATGGCGGTGTACTGTTCGTTGGTGATAAGGGTAAGCTCGTGTGCGGTTGTTACGGTAAGAGTCCTCGGATAATCCCGGAAACAAAGATGATGGAATATAAAAAGCCTGGAAAGACGATCCCGCGTGTCGAAGACCATCACCAGGACTGGATCCAGGCGTGTAAAGGCGGAACGCCGGCATGTTCTAATTTTGATGTTTCAGGGCCTTTGACCGAGATAGTTCTATTGGGTAATCTTGCGATTCGAACCGGTAGAAGGATCGAATGGGACGGTGCTAATATTAAGTGTACAAACTATCCTGAGGCAAATAATTTCGTACGGCGTGAATATCGCAAAGGATGGACGCTTTGAGAAGTAATAAAGTAGTAAGTTGTAAGAGTTAAGTGGTAAGTTAAGATGCAAGACACAAGGGAATTATCCATCGCCTGTCCGAAGGATCCCGATAAATCGGGACTGCCACACATTAGAATGGGCTGTGTGCTTTAGGAATTCTGTAAGATGATGCAAAAACATGATAATAAAATACTCTCGCGGCGGGCTTTTATTGGGGCCGCTGCTGGAGTTGCTGCTTTTACTATAGTTCCTCGTCATGTTCTGGGTGGTCCGGGTCATGTGCCTCCGAGTGAAAAGCTAAATATCGCAGCTATCGGTGCCGGTGGCAGGGGGAGCGGGGATATCGATGGTGTTAGCAGTGAGAATATTGTTGCACTATGTGATGTTGACGCGAGGCGAGCCTCGAAAAAATACGAAGAATTTCCCAATGCCGTTAAGTATAGCGACTATCGTGTAATGCTTGAAAAAGAGCAGAATAATATCGATGCGGTTGTTGTCGCGACGCCCGATCATGTTCATGCACCGGCTTCGATGATGGCTATGAAAATGGGTAAGCATGTTTATTGCGAAAAGCCTCTGACTCATACGATACACGAAGCGAGAATGATGACGGAGACGGCTCGAAAGTATAAGGTTGCGACTCAAATGGGCAACAATGGTCATTCGAGCGAGAGCATCCGTTTTGTGTGCGAATGGATATGGTCCGGAGCAATTGGCCCTGTTCGAGAAGTTCATACATGGAGTGACAGGCCTATCTGGCCGCAGGGTATTGACAGGCCCGAAGAGGAGCATGAGGTACCTGAGACCCTGGATTGGGATTTATGGCTGGGTCCTGCTCCGGTTAGACCTTACAACAAAATATATGCACCATTCAAATGGCGCGGCTGGTGGGATTTTGGCACGGGAGCACTGGGCGACATGGGCTGTCACATAATCGATGCGGCTTTTTGGGCGCTTAAGCTCGGTCATCCTACAAGCATAAAAGCTATGACTACGCCGGTTAATTCTGAGACGGCACCGTCGGCATCTATTATAGAGTATTTATTTCCACCAAGGGCAGATATGCCTGCGGTAAAGCTCTTCTGGTACGATGGTGGGCTCAAACCAACGCTTCCCGATGAACTGGAAGCAAACAGGAAACTCTCCAATAACGGGTTGATCTTTGTTGGCGATGAAGGAAAAATTGTCAGTGGCGGTTATGGTTCCGGAGCTCGTCTTATACCTGAGTCGAAGATGCAGGGTTTTCAGCAGCCTGAAAAGACGATCCCGCGGATTGAGGGTGGACATCATCAGGACTGGATTAGAGCGTGTAAAGGTGGTAAACCTGCGTGTTCCAATTTCGATTATGCAGGTCCGCTTACTGAAATGGTATTGCTTGGTAATCTGGCAATCAGGGCTGGTAGAAAGCTCTACTGGGACGGGCCGAATATGCGAGTGACAAATTACCCGGAGGCGAATCAGTTCGTTAGGTGTAGTTATCGGGACGGATGGACATTATAGGGATAATGAGAAAGGAAAGAGAAAAACGATGTTGAAAAAAGCAGTTTTTTTGTTAAGTCTTTGGGCAATCATTTGTATGTTGAGTTCATGCGGATCCGGACGTTACAGAATAACAGATAATAGTCATCCCATTACTGAATCTCATGGGGGATGGCGTCTGGGTACACAGGCTTATACATTCAGGAAGTTCACCTTCTTCGAGGCGGTTGAAAAAGCCGAGTCACTGGGTCTAAACTGGATAGAGGCGTATCCTGGTCAGAAGCTTAGCAAAGAGACCGGTGATATTCGTTTTAATCACGAAACAACCGCCGAGATCCGGGACATGGTGAAAAAGAGGCTTGCTGGAAGTAGAGTCCAACTTGTCAATTATGGTGTAGTAATGTTGGACAACGATGAAGCCCAGTGCCGGAAGGTTTTCGATTTTGCCAGGGACATGGGTATCGAGATTATAGTTTCGGAGCCGAATGATCAGGCATTCGATTTGATCGAAAAGTTATGCAAAGAATATAAGATCAAGGTTGCTATTCATAACCATCCCAAAGCGAGTAAGTACTGGAATCCGGATACGGTGCTTGCCGCGTGCAAGGGAAGGAGCAAATTGATCGGCGCCTGTGCCGATACCGGTCACTGGATGCGCTCGGGAGTCGATCCTTTGGAGGCCATTAAGAAACTTAAAGGTCGGATTATCAGCTTGCACTTTAAGGACCTCAATGAGTTCGGAGTGCGGGAAGCTCATGATGTGCCCTGGGGTACGGGCAAAGCCAATATCCGCGGGATACTCGAGGAGTTAAATCGCCAGAAATTCAAAGGTGTGTTTTCAATCGAATACGAGCATGACACCGAAAATTTAGTACCTGAGATAAGACAAAGTGTAGCATATTTTAATTTGGTTGCTTCTGATCTTGACGTTGGCGGGTGGCGTGACCTGGTTGCGGATGATCTTTCGAACTGTACTTATAAAGAAGGCAGTTGGTCAATGGAAGATGGCGTGCTGACTCGCAAAGGTACAAAGAGCAGCGGAGGGGACATCTGGACTAAAGAGCGGTATGGAGATTTTATACTCGACCTTGAATTTAAGGTTGCCGAGCAAACGAATAGTGGTATCTTCTTCAGGACAGATAACATTCACGATCCGGTTCAGACGGGGATCGAAATTCAGGTCTTTGATTCTTATGGAAAAGAAAAACCCGGTACTCATGATTGCGGGTCGGTTTATGATTGCATGGCTCCGAGTAAGAACATGGTTAAAAAGCCGGGTGAGTGGAACCGGTGCACTTTAACCTGCAAGGGCAATAATATTTATGTTGTGCTCAATGACGAGCAGGTGATCGATATGGATCTTAACGAATGGACCGAGGCTGGTAGGAACCCGGACGGATCCAAGAATAAGTTTAAAAAGCCATACAAGGACACGTCGCGTACGGGACATTTTGGTTTCCAGGACCACGGACATCCGGTATGGTATAGGAATATAAAAGTTAAACCGTTAGATTAGTTTTCAAGGAGTAATAAGGTCAAATGAAGAAGTCTATTAATAGAAGAGAATTCATACGTTCGAGTGCTGCGATAGGCGCGGCATTGTATTTAGCGCCATCATCGGTATCCGGCGCACCAGCGAGTAAAGACACTGTCAATATTGCTTTGCTGGGTGCGGGTTCCCAGGGTCAGGTTCTTATGTTCGCGATGCTGAAGATTCCCGGTGTTCGTTTCAAGGCAGTTTGTGATATATGGGACTATAACCGGAACCTTGTTTCGCGTCGTCTAAAAGCTTATAAGCACGAGCATAATACATATACCGACTACAAGGAAATGCTCGATAAGGAAACGGACCTTGATGCGGTTATAGTTGCGACGCCGGATTTCTGGCATAGCGAGCATACTGTTGCGTGTTTGAAAAAGGGCTTGAATGTTTATTGTGAAAAAGAGATGTCGAATACACTCGAAGGCGCCCGCAAGATGGTCGAAGCTGCCAAGGAAAGCGGCAAATTTTTGCAGATTGGTCATCAGCGTCGCAGTAATCCTCGTTATATCCACTGCTATGAAAAGTTTATCAAAGAATCGAAACTACTGGGTCGAATAACGACGATCAACGGTCAGTGGAATCGCAGTCGCGCGGCCTGTGAAGACCTGGGCTGGCCCAAGGGAAGTGAACTGGATCAGGGGACTCTTGATAATTTCGGTTTCAAATCGATGAAGCAATTTCGTAACTGGCGTTGGTATAAAGGACTCGGCGGCGGACCGATTGTAGATCTCGGATCACACCAGATAGATATTTATAGCTGGTTTCTCGATGCCGTTCCCAAATCCGTGATCGCCAGCGGCGGAGTTGACTATTGGAAGGGCCGTGAATGGTATGACAGCGTAATGGCAATCTACGAATACGATACTAAAGCAGGTCCCGTCCGCGCTTTCTATCAGACACTGACGACCAACAGCAGTAACGGATATTTCGAGCAATTCATGGGAGACGAAGGTACCCTGATAATGTCCGAAAGCAACAGTCGCGGCAGTGTCTATCGTGAAAGCTGGGTTGAAGAAAGCAAGTGGGAAAGTTGGGTTAAGAAGGGCTATCTGAAAACCAGAAAACCCCCGGCAAAGAAGGCCGGTGGTCCCGCTGATGTTCGCGAGACAGTTCCCGCTGCCCGTTACGATATTCCGGTGACACTTAAAAAGGCATTTCATCAGCCTCATCTGGAGAACTTTTTCGATGCCGTTCGGGGTAAAGGAAAACTAAATTGTCCTGCCGAGATTGGGTATGAAACGGCTGTTATGGTATTAAAAGTAAACGAGGCCGTAGAAGCTAATTGCAAACTTGATTTCAAGGCAGATGAGTTTAAGGTTTGAGAAGTAAAAAGTTGTAAGTTGTAAGAGTTAAGTGGTGAATGGGTATATGAGTAGATGAGTGTAAGGGTAGATAATGCAGGACTCAAGACACAGGGCTCAAGACTCAAGAGAGTTACCCATCGCCAGTCCTACGGACAGACGCTGCCACCTTCGATATTGTTTTATTGGTTTTTGTATATTTGTAATGTAATGTGTTACAAATATTTTCGTTCAAAGAGTAAATATTCGGTTATTATGAGTTGTTTAAATGTGACTTTGTTTGAAAGGAGTAAAGCTTATGTCTGATCGCACTCAAAAGACTACGGATCAAAGTCTAAACAGGCGCAAGTTTCTTCACTCCACAGCTTCTGTTGGCGCGGGACTGGTTTTTGCACCGACAGTCTTTGCAAAGAGCGAACAGGCATCCAAGACGGATGAGATAAATGTTGCTGTGATCGGTCTGGGCGAGCAGAGCGGACGTCTTATGGATGCCCTGTTTGCGAATAAAATGTATAAAACCAATGGCATTCGTTTCAAAGCTGTTTGCGACATCTGGCCCGAGCGATTAAACAATATCTACCGCAGACTAAAGATGGCTTATAAGTTCGATGTCAAGCCTTATGAAAACTACAAGGAGATGCTTGAGAAAGAAAAGTCACTTGATGCGGCTATCATTGCCACACCGGACTGGCTTCATGCTCCGATGACGATTGCTTGTTTAGAACATGGTCTGGATGTTTACTGCGAAAAGGAGATGTCCAATAGTCTCGAAGATGCCAAAAAGATGGTTCAAACGGCCAAAGAAACGAAAAAGCTGTTACAGATCGGCCATCAACGTCGCAGTAATCCGAGATACCAGGCCGCTTTAAAACTGGTGCGAGAATACAAACTTCTGGGTAAACTCCTTAATATCAACGCGCAGTGGAATAGAAGTGCATCCAAGCACAGAGTTGATCTGCCTCCTAAAAAGAGTATCTGGCCCAGCGCAACTATTTTGAAAGACAATGGTTATGGGTCCATGGATGAATTGATGAACTGGCGATGGTATCAAAAGTTCGGGGGAGGCCCGCTCGGGGATCTTGGATCACACCAGATTGATTTGTTTAACTGGTTCCTCGGAGACGCAAAGCCCAAGTCGGTTCTGGCAAGCGGCGGCAAAGACTTTTATAAATATGAACACGACGAAAACGTAATGACGATCTACGATTATGCCCTTGCGACCGGGAGCGTGCGAGCGTTTTACCAGGTACTTAATACCACCTGCTGGGGAACTTACGGTCAATATTTCGAAACATTTATGGGCGAGTATGGAACGCTGCTTATTTCTGAATTCGGAGGGGCAAAAAACAACGGTTGGGTCTTTATCGAGGATTATGCAACGAGCAAAACTGAAGTTGCGAAAAAGCTGAACGATTCGATCAGGGCAAAACTTGTCGGTAGTAAGTACACTCTGCCGGATGTTGTAAAAGACAAGAGCGTTCTTATTCTCGGAGGTTCGACGGTGCTTACACAGCATCCTCTATTGACCAAGGGGCCGGATAAGGTCCATCAGCCTCATTTGCAGAATTTTTTCGATGCGATTCGAGGAAAAGCCAAGCTTAATTGTCCGGGAGAAACAGGTTATGAAACGGCCGTATCGGTTCTCAAGGCCGACGAGGCAATAGAAAAACAAGGACGAGTCGAATTTAAGCCTGAAGATTTCAGGGTTTAGGGTATATGAACTAAAGAATGATTTTTATGAGGTGTTTTTGTATGTCGGTAGATTTAAAGAGTATCTTTAAGTTGAAAAAAGGATTGATGCCGACGGTTCTTTTTGTTTGTGTGTTTTTTGCGTTAGCCGCTACGGCTAAAGAAGTGGAAAAACTGCTTGGTGACGAGAGTGACGGCAGTCTTTCGGCTCCGGTCCATCTTATAGGGCTGGTTGACCCGGAAGGCATTGGCATCATGAGCGATGAAGAACAACTGCAACCTTTTTCGACGAAACAAACATGCGGAGTATGCCATAGTTACGATCTGATTAGTAAAGGCTGGCATTTCAATGCTGTCGATTCTAATGTTGCTCCCGGTCGGTCGGGTGAACCGTGGTTGCTGACAGACGCTGTGACAGGGACACAGATTCCTGTTTCCTATCGAGATTGGCAAAATACATGGCAACCCTCGGAGGTTGGACTGAGTTCGTGGGCATTTACACTTAACTTCGGAGAGCAAACTCCCGGTGGCGGTGCAGGTGAACTCGAGAGTGACGTTCCGGAAGAGATCATGCGTCAATTTGTCTCCGGTCAACTCGAGATTAATTGTCTGATCTGCCATAACAGTCATCATGGCCAGAACCAGTCGGAATACGCCTTTCAGGTAAAACTGCTACAGAATATGCGATGGGCGGCGGCGGCGGCCAGTGAGATAGCCTCGGTCAGTGGTTCGGCGCGCTCCCAGGGGGATAACTTTGATCACCTGATGTCCAATGCGATAAAGACAAGGTATCGTGAGGGCATCTTTGATCATAAGGACAGAGTCCTTTTCGATATTGTCAGAGAAGTTCCGAAGCAGAGATGCTATTTTTGTCATTCGAGCAAGCACATAGCCGATGGAGGTAGCGAGCGATGGACGGCAGATCCGGATGTGCATTTGACGGCAGGGCTAACCTGTATCGATTGTCACCGTCATGGTCTTGAGCATCATATAGTTCGCGGCTACGAAGGTGAGACTGCTGATTCGAATAATCCGCTGGTCGAAACTACCACTTGTTACGGTTGTCATCTGGGATCAAAATCAGCGGCCGGTCCTGTTGCAGGGCGATTAGGGGCACCGAAGCCCAAACATCTGGGCATACCTGTGATCCATTTCGAGAAGCTCGCCTGCACAGCATGTCATAGCGGTCCTTGGCCTGAGGAGAAGGCATTCAGGAATAAGACATCCCGCGCTCACCGGCTTGGTACACGCACTGTCAACAAAGCCGACGAAGCTTTGCCGCATATTCTTTATCCGGTTATGGCTAAGACTGAGGAAGGTAAAATTGCTCCTCACAAGTTGATTTGGCCCGCGTTCTGGGGACAACTCAAGGATGGGCAGGTGACACCGATTGACTTTGCGGTGGTACAGGAAAAAGTCGCACCGATGCTGGTAGATCAGGAGGTTCCCGAATCGGGCGACTGGGCCGGTTTGTCGGATGAGCAGATTGTTGAAATTCTTAACAATCTTTCTTCGGTGGTTGAGGATCAGAGTGTGCCAGTTTATGTTGGCGGGGGTGTGCTTTATCAGCTTTTGGAATCCGGAGAACTAACCAATGCCGAGCATCAGACAGCGGAGCCTTATATGTGGCCATTGGCACATGGTGTCAGGCCCGCGTTGCAATCTTTGGGCGTTCGGGGCTGCGGTGATTGCCATAGTGAACGATCCGCTTTTTTCTACGGCGAGGTTCCGATTGATTCGGCGGTAGCGGGATCGAATGGTGCTTCAAAAACTATGATCGAGTTTCAGGATATTGATCGAACTTACTTGAAACTTTTTAATATGTCATTTATATTTCGTCCTGTGCTAAAGGTTGTTGCTCTTGGCTCTTCGGCATTACTCGGGTTTGTAATGCTCCTGGCGTTAATAGGGCGATCATCCGGTACTACTGTAAAAAATACTTATTACTCTAAGCAAGAAGGTCAGGCATGATTTCAGAAAATAATAAAGGTTGTAAAATAATTTAATGTTATGGTTCTGTTAAGGAGTTAATGCAATGAGTAATGGAATGCTACCAAACTACTTGAGCATGGCCAAGCCGAATTCAATGGAGAACCGGGCGCCCTGGTATAAGAACACGGCCCCCACTTATGCAGGGATTTTCCTGTGGGTGGTGTTCTATATGGAGATCGCCAACGGTACCCTTTCGCAGGCTGGACTGGGTGTGTGCCTGTTGGGGTTGGTTGTCGCGGCGCTGATCTGTCATTATCTTTTCTACCTGGTCCCCGGTTTGCTGGGATTGAAGACGGGCTATCCACTTTACATCGTAGGTTCCTCAACCTATGGCACGGCCGGTGGGTTTCTGATGCCCGGACTTCTGATGGGCGTGCTGCAATTCGGATGGATAGCCGTAAATATCGCGATCTCGACGAGTTTCATCCTGCAGGCTGCCGGGGCTGATGCTACTCCTGGAAAACCGGCTTTTATAGTTGTTGCGATTCTCTGGGGTTTGGCGGCGGCATTTGTTGGCGTTAAGGGTATTCAGTATGTTGGCAAGGTTGCTACGTTTCTGCCCATAGTTCCACTTGTAATGATCTTATTAGTTTTCTTTATGAATGTTGGAAGTGCAGGTGACTATACTCCACCCGAAGGTGGTAGTTCCATGATGGGTTTTCTAACCATGATAGCGATTGTCGTGGGATTCTTCGCAACTGCCGGTGCTGCCGGAGTTGATTTTGGAATGGTTAGTCGCAACAAAAAGGATGTTAAGTTTGGCGGTCTGGTTGGGATTACACTGGCTATAATCGTAGCAGGTGGTTTACCGCTAATAGCCATTGCTGGTGCCAAAGCTGCCAACCCCGGACTCGAGGGATTTAAATTTGATGCCGTCATAGGCGCACAGGGGGGTATGCTTGCCAGATCGATGTTTATTCTTTTTGCGATAGCCAGCTTTGCTCCGATTTGCTTTAGCTCGTTTATCGCGTCCAACAGTATAGGAACTATGTTCCCCAAGGCTAACAAGATGGGTATGGTTCTCGTAGGTATCGTGGTTGCCATAATTCTCGCTGTAACGGGTGTAGCAATGGATTTAATCGGTGCCTTCTCTATTATCGGCGCGTCGTTCGGACCGATTTGTGGATCAATGGCTGCGGATTATCTCTTGAGTGGCTGCAAATGGTCGGGACCACGCAAAGGGATCAACTGGGCAGGGTACATAGCATGGGCTGTCGGATTTGTTGTGGCAATACTTCCAAGCCCCATGGTTGTGAAACTCACTGGTTGGGAGTGTTCCTTTATTACACCTGCGCCGGTGATTGCATTTGTGATCGGTTTTGTGCTTTACGCAGTCCTTGCCAAGGCAGGGCTTGAGCCTGAGACGGTAGAAATGGCTACTTCCGAAGTAGCACCAGAGCCGCAAGTACCTGAAGCTGGCGAGTCAACGGAAACTGAAGAATCCTGAAGTAATTTTAGTTGAGACATTTATGGTTAATTTGTTTCGTATAATTTCGATAGCCGGTTTTGCAGTTACTTTTGCCAGCATAGCAGCCCATTGCGTATATATGGTTTATGGCAAGGGCCAGCGGTGGGAACCGGTTGATATCCTGAAAAGAATCGTTTTTTTAATTACGCTTCTTTTTTTAGAACAGAAGCTGAACCTGCTCGAGAGAATAAGGAAGCTGGTGTATCTAGTGACGGTGCCGCTGTTTTTGATAACCGCAATCACGGGTTTTTTCTCGAAGCTAGTCCTGGGTGAAACCATTTCTGGTTATTGGCTGATGCTGCATGCCACTTTCGCGACGGCATTTGCTCCCTGTCTGGCTGTCGCAGCTTTGTTGTGGGTGAGTAATCTGCGTTTCGACAAAGGCGACCGAACGTTAATAGAGCAGATCTATTATAGAGTTGTCCGCCGTATTACCGGATTGAAAATTACGGGCGAGCCGCTTCGGGGATATTTTCGTTTTGGTCAGAAAACTCTTTTCTGGCTGATCGTTCTTCTCGCACAGCCACTGATCCTATCGGTAGCTTTAGTTATGTTACCGATTTTCGAAGCAGGTAAGCAAAACCTCTTTTGGGATATTCATCGTTATGCTGCATTGATTTTTGCGCTGGTATCGATTATTCATACTTATCTTGTTGTTCGTATTCAAATGGAAGAAAACAGACCTATGTGATCGGTCTATTTTAAGTAACTTAATATTTTGGAGATTATCTCAATGGTAAACATGATCCTGGCAGAAATACCTATGGAGTGTGTATTTTTATGTACGGCAGTAATTTATCTGGTCTGTAGTTCCGTGATTGTCTGCCTTATTAAAGACCTTGGAAGCAAGCTCATCCTTCTTGGAACACTTACGGCGACGGCGGGGCTAGTGTTTGCAGCCACTATGCCAAGCGTAAAAGTTCTGGCCGGGCTTATGGTACTGGCCGCCTTTTTTCTTATCTTTTACGGCGCTACAAAATATAACCAGTAGAAGCCTGTAAACTCTGAGTGAATTGAGAATGCCGGTCGGAGTACAGAAGGTGGTATGGTATAAGTCCCCGGAGGCAATAGTTTGTGCAATGCAAGAGTCGCGATACGAACCATGTCAAAAGGTTATTCTATTACAAAGAGCCTTGACGATCGGATTCAAAGAGAAGTAATTGATTTTGAAAAACGAGTTTTAATATATGAGTCACTACATAGTCTTAGTAAAACAGGTTCCGGATGTGAGTCAAATCACTGACAATGCCTTTAACCCGGAGACCGGTACGCTTATCCGAACGCGGCTTCCAAGTGTGATTAATGATTTGGACAGCCAGGCATTGGCTTTCGCAAATAAAATGAAGGCCGATAGTGGTGACAAGGGCGGTAAAATCATCGCGTTGACTATGGGGCCGCCTATGGCGGGGGAAGTTCTGTGGTACAGTCTCAGCAGATGTGCCGATATGGCGGTTCTGCTTACCGATCGTTCGCTGGGAGGTGCCGATACGGTAGCGACGGCGAATCCCCTGGCCGGTGCAATTACAAAGATAGCGAAAGAGGTGCTTAATGCTGACGATGACTATTATGTAATTTCCGGTATGCAGTCGGTAGATGGTGACACGGCACAGGTTCCGCCCCAAATAGCCGAAGAGTTGGGCCTTCCGTGTATTACATATATTACCGATGCCGAGTACAAGAAGGGTCGTTTTGAATTCACGCGGATCATCAGCGGTGGCAGCCAGGTGGTTGCTGTTAAGAAAAAACCGGCTGTGCTGACCGTTGCCAAGTACGAATATCCATTGTTCGCGACATTTGCCGCCACGCGCCAGGCAAATGATATCGAGCTTATTACATGGGGCTGCGATGACATCAGTACGACACACATAGGCGCAAAAGGTTCCAAAACAGTTGTGATCCGGGTATTTCCGCCCGGCAAGACCAGCAGAAAGTGCCAGCAGATCGGCGATGCCGGGGAACTGGCACAAGTACTTGCTAAGAGTGTTGAAAACGGTGACGGCGAATCGGAGCAAGACGTCGGGGCACAGCAACAGTGCTATGTCCTGCCCGGTAAAAGAAAGAATCCGCTTGACCGAAGTTTAGAGGGAACACAAAAGGAGCGGGAGGATTACGAAGTTCTCACTACGCAGTTGAACAAGATCGGTATAACTGACGTGGGTCAAATCGACGATGGTGTAAAGGAGAAGATTCTTGGGGCTGTTGAAGTTCGTTTCCACAAGAAAACTCTCGATGATATGATAGAAGGCTTGAAGTTAAACGAATCGAGTCTCAAGGGAGAGGTTTGGGTGGTTGCCGAACACAGTGACGGGATTGTGCATCCGGCGGCGTTCGAGTTGATCGGCAAAGCCCGTGAACTGGCAGAATCTCTCGATACGAAAGTCGGTGTTGTAGTAGCGGGTTACAAAGTCGAATCTATGCCCGACGAACTTATATCAGCCGGCGCCGATAACATATATGTCATTGAAGATAAACTGCTTGAAGTTTTCGATCCCACCGCGTATCGAAAAGCCATAGCCGATGCGATAAGTAAGTACTGGCCTCAGATTGTTCTTTACGCGGCAACTCCACAAGGTAGAATGCTCGCGCCGATGGTTTCCTATCGTGTCGGCTGCGGTTTGACGGCAGACTGTACGGGACTGGAGATCAGGGACAGTTCCCGAAAGGGTAATGTGGGGGTTTTGTATCAGACCAGGCCGGCGCTGGGCGGTAATGTCATGGCTACGATATGTACTAAAAACTCAAAGTCCCAGATGGCAACGGCAAGACCCGGTGTCATGAAAAGAATCACGCCTGACGAATCCAGGAAAGGCAATGTCGTCAAGCACAAAGTGAGCCTTACCAAGGACGACATCAGTCTGGAAATTATCAAGACCGAGCTAAGTAGCGGTGAGGTAAACTTCGGGGCCGATGTTATCGTAAGCGGCGGCAAGGGTATGCAGAGCAGGGACAATTATGAATCGCTCGTAGGCTCGCTATGTCAGGCACTGAGCAAGAGACTTGACAGGAAGGTTGAAAGGGGTGCTTCGCGTTCTGCGGTCGAGCAGGGTTTCGTAGAGCGGGCTTATCAGGTAGGTCAGACCGGGACCAGTGTTGGCCCGAAACTTTACATTGCGCTGGGAATATCCGGTGCCATTCAACATATGATAGGTGTTGCCAATACCGAGGTCATTGTCGCAATTAACAGCGATCCGAATGCACCGATTTTCAAGCATTGTGATTACTATATTGTCGGTACCATTGAAGATGTGGTGCCCAAATTAGTTGAGGCGTTGGCCGTTAAATTTTGAGTTAAACTGTTTTATTGGAAAAATAAAAAGTGCCGGATAAGAAAAATATTAACAAAGTGTCGGTATTGATTGTCGGAGCGGGCCCGGCGGGTCTTGCAAGTGCAATTGAGCTAAAAGTTTTAAAGCCCGATCTTGATGTATGCGTTATAGATAAAGCTGCGAAGTTAGGTAATCACAGTCTGTCCGGGGCGGTGCTGGAACCTGAAACGCTGCATACGCTGCTTGATTCGGCAGTGCCGGACTGGAGAGACAGCGAGCAGGCAAAAAGCATCCTGGCCAATGTGATTGACAAAGATGAAGTAATGTTTCTTCTCGGGCGCAAGCTGGGATTTAATATTTTTCCCGCAATCGAAATGGGTAAGGCCTTTGGGCTTGGCTTCGGGCAGATGATACATAAAGGCGATTATGTTCTCTCGATAAGCGAACTGACCAAGTGGATGGGACAGATTGCCGAAGGTCTCGGTGCGGAAGTTATCACAGGTTTTGCGGTAGAAGATATTGTTCTCGATGACTCAGGCAAAGCGGTTGGAGTTAAACTTGTCGATCAGGGCTTCGACAAAGAAGGCCAGAAGCAATTGAACTATGTCGAGGGCGAGACGGTAGAAGCCGATTTTATATTGGTCGGGGAAGGTTGCGATGGGCTTATCACTGAGAAATTCATCGCCGAAGCCGGTTTGCAAAGACAGAGTAACCAACTTTATTCGGTGGGTGTTAAGGAGTTGGTTAAGGTTAGCCCCGAGCAATACGAGAAGTTTAGTTCCACGCGGGTGGTTCATGTCATGGGTTATCCTATTTGGACGCCGCTTTTAGGACCTGGTATGTTCGGAGGGGGTATTGTATATGCCGGTCACCAGGACCATATTTTTGTTGGAATGGTTGTCGGGGCTGATTGGAAGTACTGCGATTTTAATGTTCAGGATGCTCTGACGAATTTTAAGAATCACAGTTACGTAAAGAAATATCTGGATGGTGGCGAGGTCGTCGAGGCCGGTGCCAAGATGATTCCCGAGGGCGGTTATTACGCAATTCCGAGGGATCCTGTGACCGGCAGTATAGGCAAGGCCAACGTTTTGATATTGGGTGACGGCGCCGGTTTTGTGGATGTGCTCAAGATTAAGGGATTGCACAATGCTATAGATTCGGGAATGCATGCGGCTAAAGCCGTAGCTCAAAACCTGGATAACCCTGAGAAAGCGGCTGTTGAATATACCGAGGCGATAGAGCAATCAAATGTCATCAAAGGAATGAAGCGGGCCAGAAACTTTCGCCAGACGGTTGCGAGGTTCGGGCCTTTACAGGGTATGATGCTTTCTGTATTCGGCGAGCTTCTACCGAAGTATGAGACCGAAAAAGACTTCGAGGCGATGACCGACGATCGGTATATACTTAAGCCCGATCAGAAATTCGACAAGGACACCTTTACGGCATTGGCGGCAGTGGATCATCGAGAAGAACAGCCGTCGCATCTAACGATTCTTGACAGCGAAATATGCCTGACGAAGTGTACTCCCATGTTTGGCAGGCCATGTATAACTTTCTGTCCGGCAGGTGTGTATGAGACGATCCATGACCAGTTGAAACCGGCCAATCCTTCGAATTGTCTGCACTGCAAGACCTGCCAGCGCAAGTGTCCGTTTGATAATATCAGATGGACAGTCCCCGAAGGATGCGGTGGTCCGCACTATAAGCGAATGTAAGGCGCGGACTTTATCCGTATTGCTCTGTAGAAAAAATGTTACGGTTTGTCATTCTGAACGAAGCGTAGCGAAGTAAAGAATCTTTTGTCTTGCGAAAAGATGAGATTCTTCTCTTGCGATCAGAATGACAAACACCGGATTTGCTCCCAGGCAATGGCTTTTTTATAGAGCAAATCTTAGCCGCGATAAGCTTTTAGGAAGCTGTCCGAATAGAGTTGCTTGTTCATTAGCATCTCGGCGGTCGCAACGATGTTCATAAATGGCTCATCGAATACGTCGGCTATAGCCGAATCCATCCCGTGCGAAATCGCCATCGCAACAAACGTCCTGTTTATCAGACTTCTTTCGCTCGCTCCCTGCGAAAGGTTCGACAGGCCACAGGTTATATGCGGCGCTGGATCCGAGAGATATATTATTTGGTCTATGGCAGATAAGATATTACTGGCTTGTACCTGTGCGTTCGGCACTTTGACTGGCAGCATGATAGGGTCGATCAACAATCTTTGCGTATCAAATCCTTTTTCCATAGCTTTTTGAACAATTTCCGCGGCCAGGGCCACTCGTGTGTCAATATCCTGCGGGACGCCGTTTTTGTCCATCGTCAGGGTAATTACATTGATCTTGGGTCCGGCCTGTTGGGCCATGTCCAGGTATTTATCAAAAACTTCTTCATCCGATTTTTTATTTAGCGGGGTCGAGTTGAGGATTCCGCCGTTATCGGGATTGAGGACTTTTAGGCCAGCCGCAATTACATCCGGTTTTTGTGAATCCAGTGCAAGCGGAGTAGAACACGTTTCCTGAATTGTCTCTACGAGCCATTGAATTGTACCTTCCTGGTCCGCTGCGGCGGTGCCAACGTTTACGTCAAGGTAACTGGCGCCGGCATCTGTTTGACCTTTGGCAAGATCCTGAATGACCTTCTTGTCCTTATCTGCAATCGCCTGTTTTACATCATGGAACATTCCATTAATTCGTTCACCGATGAGAATCATAATAAGCTCTCTTTCTTGGCCGGTTATATCGGCCTGTTGAATAATTACTGCCAAATCTGGTCGATAAATTCCCTTACCGTTGTCACTGCCTTTGGATGACGCATCCTGAGTATATCGGCTCCGGCCTGGAGCAGGCAAATTGCCGTAGCCGCTTCCCACATAGGTCCTCGTTTTTCTACCGGTCCCCAACCCTGTACGTCCGTGAGCTTTGCCTCTTTGGCTCGCCACGATTCGTAACCGACATCGCATATAACGGGCATAGCCATCATCTTGTCACCACTCAGGGCGGCGAGCCGCTGGCGTTCCTGAATCGAATAGGAATATTCAATCCCGTAGCCCAACGCTCCTGTCGCCTGGAAAGTTACTATCCTCTCTAATGGGAAGCCCATGTCCGAAGCAAGAATATTGATCTGCTTACTGATATTGATGTCCAGGGGAGCTTCTGTTATAAGATTGTGACCGTCGGCGAGGGCTATAGCTGTAAGAGATTTATAGTTGTCTTCCTTGACCGTTCCGATAAGGCAGTTCTCGCCCTTGGCCGCTTCGCTAACCTTTGGCATCACCTGATTGTCTTTCTCATCGTTACCGCATCCCCAAAGTACCAGCGGAACGCCGACGGCTTCGAGTACTTCCTTAGTCACCTTAACTGCGGCGGCGGCATCTGCATCGGTCTTGTCGGGATGAATGCCGTCGAATTTTATGCAGATCAGATCGGCGCCGAATTGCTCGACGCACTTTTTTGCCCAGTCACCGGGACTATCCAGCACTCCCTCGTACGCATTGGCCAGAACGTCCGGCCAATCATCCGGTTTTACATCGATAACGTCCATGGCAATGACCGGTTTTTCGCCGGCATCTGTTATCGAGCCGCCATAGACCACATTGCTCGAACCTCCAACTGTCACCGTCTTAGTGCGTGTACCGCCATTTTCGCTGGTGGCACCAAGAGTAAGGCGATTCACTGAGCCTGTAAAACTGTCAGTCACTTCTGGTACTGGCATTTCAAATCCTCCAGATTTTTAGGGGCATCTCATATAAAAGCCCGGGTTCACAATCCTAAAACTCAATTTTCTTTTCCAATATCTCATGTAACGCCGAAAGAGCTGGCGTATTATCATCGAAATCAAACACCGTTTTGCCTTGCATACAGGCATCGTATACCGCTTTATCGTAAGGGATGCAACCAAATGTTTCGATTCCATCCAACTGTTTGGGTGTATCTGTTCGATTCCATATCACACCGATTTTTTTTACCGATATTTGCAGTCCTTTCGACAGTTCTGCAATTCTCTGGGCCGTGACAACACCTATCGGTGAGGCATCAGCGGCAATGATCAAAGCATCAACATCATTAGTCGTCCGTCGCGAAAGATGCTCCATGCCGGCTTCGTTATCCATAACAACAAAACTGTATGCGGTATTTAATTTGTCCATAAATTTGCGCAAAAGGTTATTCACGGCACAATAACAGTCGCGACCTTCCGGGTGGCCCATCGTTAGCAGATCGAAACCTTTAGCTTCGGTAATAGCCTGCTGCATTCCGTATTCAAAGGACCGCACCCTGTCCATGCCGCCTGTGCTCGGTTCCTGGTTGCGTGTTTTATCGCGGAGTTCGGCTATGGTTCCGGGTTCCTCGACGCCCATAGTCAAGCCCAAGCATGAATTGGGATCGGCATCGATTGCCAGAATTCCCTTTGTCGAGCGAGAAAGAAGGGAGCGGATTATCATCGCGACTATGGTAGTTTTACCCGAGCCGCCTTTGCCGCTTATTGCTATAGTTTTTGCCATTTTAAATCCTTATTTATTGGTACTTATCCTGCTGTTCGGAACCTTGACCGAAGGAAAAAGCAACAGGTCCGTATGCGGGATAAAACTTGCCTGGATAAATTCTTCCATATACTTATTATGGCTCATCAAGTCAAAATACGTCATACTCCTGGCGATCTCTTCTGCGGCTTCCAATGCCTTTTGTGAAAGCAGGACCGTCTTGGCCCCGGCAATTGAGGTATTTCCGACAAATTGAATCCTCTCCAGCGGCACATCCGGCAGCATTCCAACTGTTATTGCCTGTTTGGTGTTAAGGAAATTTCCGAAACCACCGGCAAGATAAACAGCTTCGAGATCTTCAGGTTTTGTTTGTGTCTCTTCCATCAACAGGCTGATCGCCGCAAAAACTCCTGCTTTCGATCTGATGAGGTTGTCAACATCGGCCTGGGTTATAACTATTTCCTGATGACCATTTCCGGCCGGGACCAGTTGAAATTGCAGGCCCTCATCGCCCTGACTTACTTTTGAATTACCATCCGTATTAAATCTGCCGGTTCGATCTATATTTCCGCTCATGTACAACTCTGCAAGAGTGTCGAGCAGTCCCGAACCGCAAATTCCGGTAGGGTGGGTGTCACCGATAGTCTGGTATTCAACTTCTCCGTCACTGTTGATTTTTAGTTTCTCAATAGCCCCGGCCCCGGCGCGCATACCGTGTTTTACGCCACTACCCTCGAATGCGGGTCCGGCTGAACTCGACGCGCAAACAAGCCATTCCTTATTGCCGAGAACGACTTCGCCGTTGGTGCCGATGTCTGCAAAAAGGCAGACGCCATTTTTGGTACGAAGTCGAGTTACCAATACACCGGCCACGATGTCACTTCCGACATACGCCGCGACGCTCGGAAGACAATATAGCAGTCCCCGCTTGTTGATTTGGATACCTACTTCAGCGGCGCGAATAGGGGGGATAAAACTCGCCGAAGCAATATATGGTTCTCTGCGAATCCGGGTCGAGTCAAGATTAAGTAGAAAATGGATCATTGCTGTGTTACCGGAGCATATGATTGTCGTTATGTCGTGCGAATGTATTCGTTGCCGCTCGGCGACAGTTACTATAAGATTGTTGACGTCCTGAACGATACGATTCTGCATTTCGTCGAAGGCGTCATGCTCTTCGGCGTAGATGATTCGACGAATATAATCTTCGCCGAAAGTTATCTGGCTGTTGTACGTGGCCTCGGTATCTATAGTCTCTGCATTGGTCAGATCCATGAGGTGTACTACTACTGTTGTTGTTCCCAAATCTACGGCTACGGCGTAATTTGTTTTGGCCCGTCGCCCAGGCTCAATTTCAATTAGCTCGGTAGTCCCGCCGCGGCGGCCTATAGTTACGGCAACTTCATAATTCTCTTTGCGAAGATTGTGAGAGAGCCTCTGCAAAACGCGATAACCGGTCTGCATGACAGGAGCGTCCACCTGCTCTCTTATCGCGACGTAAAGTCTCTCATGGTCGTCCGTATTGTCATGCACCGTCGGAACCGACATCTTAACGGCAAGCTTGCGAACCAGTGGATCAAATTCAAACACACCGGCTTGGGCTTCACCGGCTAATTTACTGAATCGCTCGGCGTCAGTATCCATCAGTATCTGGCCTGTACCGAGAGAATGAGATTTAGGTACAGTGACGATCAAATCCGAAAGCACCTTTGTCTGGCAGGCGAGGACTATGTTCTGCTGAATCTCACTCGGCGTCAAAAGAGTGGAAGGTCGGCTTTGGAATTGACCTTCGTCGATTGAAACTTTGCACTTACCGCAGTAGCCGTCTCCTCCGCAAATGCTCGTTAGATATACTCCGGCCTTGCGGGCGGCTTCGAGTAAAACCGTGCCTGAAGTCACTTCGATCTTAAGCCCGCTGGGCTCGAATACAACTGAACATTTCTTCTTTTTGGTTTCTTCCATTCAAACGTCCACTACTGCCATACTTCCTGCAGGTACTTGGGGAGCATCGAAGATTCCCTGGGCCCGACCATGACTTCCCAATCGGTTGCCTCTTCGAGTTTTCCGCTCATAACAGCTACGTATCCGGGAATAATCAACTTGCGATGTTTGACGAGGTCCGCCACTTTGAATTTGGTCATAGCATCGGCCACTACTTTTTCATTGAGCTTGTCACCAGAATATGCGGTCAATACACTCGTACCTTCTGTATCAACCACGAGAATATAGCTTGGAATCCTGCTGCTCTCGACATCGGATTCGACGGTGTAATAAGTCAGCGAGAAATTCGTTGTAAACAATAACGGTGCGTCTTCGCCCGGCTCGCCTATGGTATAGACTTTGGGCTCAACCTGTACCGGTTTCTGCGGATCGGTAAAAATGTTCATCACTGCGGTGAGCATAGCCAATATCGCCTGGGGCTCGACCGTATCGACAACTACAACACCGGCAAACTTGCATATCAGGCCAATTGCTCCAACGTGCTGCAGCGGCTCGTCTCCAGGTAAAACTGATAATACCGGATACCCCAAAGGCCGGAACACTTTCTTTAGCGAAAGTACACGCATCCGCGTTAGATTGTACAATTGATCCCGCAGACTCAAACCGCCAAGATTTAGAACGATGTCTTCTACGCCGGCAGCCTTGACCTTCTCACTCAAATCAGACAATGCTTCGATCGAGTCGGCTTTTACAACTAACGGACAGTTGTTCTCTTTTGCGATCTTTGCCATCGCTTCGGCATTATCCTCTGTCGCCGCACCAATCAAGGGCACCGCGTCGGCAGTCTTGGCAACCGCTGCGGCAAGGGCCTCGGGTGATTCAGAGCATAGAATCATGGCCAGTGAACAAGAAGATTTTACCTGGGCGGCAACATCGGCAAAAGTATCCGGCGAGCCACTTTGGTTGATTACGGCAACGGCATTGGCGCCGATCTTTACTCCAACGCGCTCGAACTTCAGGGCGTTGATGGCATTGATGCGTGCCTTTAGGTCATCGCCGGTAAGCTTATCTGAAACGCTAACCGCGATTACCGTCGGACTGTGGAATTTCTCTTCATGCCTGAAAAGGACGGTCTCCCGTCCGATTTGCACCTGGCTATCACCGGTTCCGAATTTAATCTGACGCATCGGAGGTGCTGCCGCGGCAGCAAGCATCTCCTTGGCTTCATCGGATACATCAGGACAGCTGTCCAGTTTTGCGCGTTTTTGTGCCAATTGCATGGCAAAGGCCAGGCATGTCGGCATACCGCATTTCTTACAGTTTGTTTTTGGTAAAAGTTTGAATATTTGCAGTCCTGTCAGTGCCATAATTTGTCCCTCAACATAAAGGATGTAATTTTATATTCTTTTTAAATTCTCGTCTCTGTTATCACTGGTTTAGAACATAGGTTCAAGACTCATCGCGGGGTGCTCGGCTTTGGTAATAAACTCCAGTACCTCTTCTTCAGTGGTGGCAGTTGTCTCGTCAGCAATTTTTGAAAGGAACTCTTCGCCGCCAAGACCGGCTTCCTTGGCCCTTTGCGAAAAGACCGCTTTGATCTCTTCTTTGAGAATACTTGGCATCCAGACAATACGCTCAATTCCGCCCTCGGCTGCGATAAATTTTCGAGAGTTTATATAGTGCTTCGAGTGACCAATAAATCCGGGAGTCTGCTGACCGCCGCCGACAGTGCCGGCAAGTGTCGAGAACTTCATCCCGCAGGGTGTCATTTCTGGGAACTCGCGATTAACTATCATTATACCGCCTGTAGAAGGAAGGACCGCGGTGATGCACTCGAAACAACCACAGGATGTCATCGGGTCCTCGATCATGCTGTACTGGCTCATTCGCTCGACGTTACCTCCGCTTGTCTTACTGACGAACTCATTGACCTTGTCCCACTGGCCTATTTTCTCATCAATACAATTACCCTTTGCGATGGGCTGATTTGCTCCGGTTGGACTGATCTCGTAGGCAGCACGACAATCAAGCCAACTGTAAGCACCGCACAATCCGGGACGCTCAGGTGAAATCACACACAAATGATTCGGTGCAAAGCTCTGGCAAAGGGTACACGAATAGAATAAATCAATATCTTCATCCGTCATTCCGGCCAGACGAGCATCGCGGGCTGCATAAACCTTCGCGGCTTGCTCCTGGAGTTTCAGAACTTCCTTTTCTTGGGAATAAATTTTAACCTGCACTTTATCAAGAATGTTCGAGTATTGATCGTGAAGCATCGCA
>SDBT01000420.1_pt1 | contig 66531 bp, 32 predicted proteins | sample 2277101 | NCBI WGS metagenome assembly SDBT01 (sample SAMN10404973, study PRJNA504765) | marine sediment metagenome | isolation source: marine sediment core GS10_PC15, 103 cmbsf | place: Arctic Ocean: Southern Knipovich Ridge | collected 2010 | reverse complement strand
TTGTAATAACCGATTATTACATTCGGGTGCGTTTCTGTATTCAAAATTTTTTTGCTAAGGAATTGTAATAATCGGTTATTACATTTTTGCTCTAATTCTTTTTTTTCGGAATGCCGCATTTTGCTTTGAGCTTGAAAAAAAAGAATTATATCTACATTTTCTTCAGCAAAACCCACAGAATATTTGACGCGAGCGTCACTCCATTTCTGAAAATGGTTGACATCCTCCGCGACACTAAGACTTTACTTTTTTTTTGAATTCAGAGTTTAGGCAAATTCTTTTAAGGTAATCTTGAACATGTTCAAGAGTTCAAAAAAAAAAGGATAAGGAAGAAAGACACAAAGCCGTTTCTTGTGGTTTAGAGTATATCTTCCAAGTCAGAGAGTCAACCCAACTTGGAACAACTCTTTTCTGTCAAAGAAGAATCCCCAAAAAGTACTTGGAAAACAATCTATCATGTCTTGGCCAGGATTTCAAGAAAGTTACGGGCCTCATAGCCATTCGTACTACAGAACCAACTACCCTAGTTATGACCCAAGGATGCGCGATTGTCCAATGATGCACGGTGGACCAATGATGCACGGTGGACCAATGATGCACGGTGGACCAATGATGCGTGGTATGCACGGAGAAGAACACGGACGCGTGCGTTTCCATGGAAACGGGCGTGGACGCATGAGATATCACGACTCGGGGATGAGAGATCATCATGGCACTGAGGATATGTTGATGGCTCCTGAGAGGGACGACTATGGTTACGAAAGAGAAGATCCTTTATACTATACACCCGCAGTAGAACAGGAGGGGTTCCCAGACCAAGGTCTTGGGAGAATGTCACAGAGGAGAACTGTGCACAAAAAAGAGCGTATTGAAAGGTTCACCAAACCCGAGACCAAATCCACGCAAAAGGAAGCTTTTGACAATTTCCTAAATGCGACGCACAGTAAAATGAGCAGCAAGTACGCAGAGTCCAAGGTTTCGGACGACCCTCGCCGTCTGCGTGATTCTCCCGTGCGCATTTCTGCAAGTTGTGTGGACGAAGAAATCCCCAAAAAGTCTGGCGTGATCATCGTAAACGAAAACAAGTTTGCCAAAGTCCAGGAAACCAAATTTGCACGAGATGAACTGTTGCAGAAGAAGTTCCATTCTGCGGCGATTGCGTACATTCGAGGATTTTCGGACTGGGACTTTTCCATGATTACCAACCCCAACGTCGAAAAGAAGATCAGTTCGCATATACTGAAAGACCCAGACTCGAAAACAGACATCGTGAAAATGAGCCCATACATAATGTGGGACTCTTCCACAAGCTCAACCTCCCCCAAACTTCGAGTGGACAATGCACGAGGATTCCCTTCCATAGAAAACGACGACGACGTCATTGAGGCAGGATACATGGTTACCGTGCTAGACAAGGCCGGTGTTCGCATTCACGGCGCATACGGAGGCAAGAAAGGAAAAGTCATGCAATTTGGCCAATCTCTTTACTTTGGAGATGCCTTGGTATACCCTTCTCGAGCTCACCGCATGCCTGTGTGGATACGCCTTGCTTCCAACAAACCTTCTGAGCTTGTTGGAAAGAATGTTTCTGTTGCTAGCATGGATGCCAAAATGATTCCCCTGAGGGCTGGGATGGTGGCTTCGGACATGAAGGGCTACAATGGAAAGGCCGTGCGAAAGCTTAAGATTGATGAAGTAGACGGAAAATCATCGGCTGCACGATCGAGTGGAGAAGACACTCGCGTGGTCAATGCGTCTTTACAAATAGACTTTGAATGAATGGATATGGGCCGTTTTTCGAAGAGAGTCTATGCGTGCAGCGGAAAACAAAAGACAATGAAACATTCGGCTCACTTGTCTCGGGAGGAAAGTGTGTGTGTGATTTGATGTCTTTTTTTTTCGTTTGTTCTCCATGTTATTCGGTCAAAAAAAATATGCTTTTGTGAATAAAAAAAACTTCTCCCCCAAAAAAAAAACAAATCCTGTTTGGGTGCACTATAAAGAAGCGATTAACAGCTAATTTTGGGCTTGGGTCCACAAAATATTCACGTGCTTCCTCCAAAAATGTTTCGGAAAAGGAAAATCACCCAGTCCAGCTCCGAGGAAGAAGAAGGCACAAGCGACGACATCCCTTCTTTTGAAGAAGAAGTCTACGAAATAACAATCTCTTCTGACGAAGAAGAAGAAGAAGAAGAAGAAGAAGAAGAAGAAGAACTCTACCCAAGCACGAGTACAAGCCATTACTCTTCTTCACAAGAGTGTGATGCGTCCCCGAGTAGCGTTTCTGAAGAAGAAGAAGAAGCAATGTACGAAGAACTGCACACTCCGACAGAAGATCCTCTCCACCGGGGAGGCTCCGCCTCTTCTCGTGCTATAGAACCGGAAATTGGCGAGATGCAGCCGCAGTTCAAGGTATTGGAACCACGTTCGCGTGATTCGCACGGAAATTTGATAGACAAAGCGGAAGACTACGAATTTGTGATGGTGGGGGTTGGGGCTTCACGCGGAATGAAGAAGAAGAAGAAGAAGAAACCGCCCAAAAAGATTGTGAAATTAACACCCAAGTCCTTTGCGGACCCCGTCAAGCGCGCGCGTCTACACAAAACCTTGGTCATCCAAAGACCCGAACCACTTCCGGATGCTCCTCCTTATGCTTTGACAGATGCGTACATTCGTGCAGAGGACGTATTCTATGAACACGACATACATCCTACGGGAAGGCGCACGCTCTTGGGCGTGAACGATCTCAAAGAATACGACATGCTGGAACATCCGCAAGACAACAATTTCTCGTATATACGAGAAGAGACCAACGAAGGAGAAGACGATATGGGATGGAGCAGCAGCAGTGGAGAAGATGTCGAGGAGGTGATTCGAAGGATTGCACGTGGAAATGGCACGGTGACTGCACTGATGGCGGATGGTTCAAAGCCGCGTGGAATTTTCCTTGGAGAGACAGACGGGCAACTGCAGCACGAGAACAGTGACACATTCAAAAAGAAAAGAAAGTCCAAAGGGAAGCGGGGGAGAAAAAGCGAAGGCCTGGATATTCGGAAAGTCCCATTCAACCGAGTGGTTTTTTCAGAAGATTTGTTCCAACAAGCGGACCAGTGTTCCGTGGATTCCCAAACCAATATTGCATTGTTGCAACATCGTCGTGCTTTGGGCACATTGCGTGGCCAGGTTCCTGATGAGAATACTGGGGAACTTATGATTGAAACAGATCCTATTCGCTCCGAGATGATGCTCACAACCAATCGTCCCTTGCACGGAGACTCGACTGCAGAGAGGTCCAAGGGGATACCGGTGGTGAGTCCGCTCACCAAGATAAAGCAAATGTTCCTAAAGGCGTCTCGACTTCCGGAAGAAGCCGCCGCAATAGCACGAGCAAAGGAATTGGACAACATCCAGGCGTCTATTCGATTTGGAAACTTGAACGAAAGTGAAGTGCATGTCCAATCCAACATCCGCGAGTTTGTTTACTCTGGAAAGGAGGAGGTCCGTGCACTGGAAAAAGAAGAAGAAGAAGAAGAAGAAGAAGAAGAAAGAAAACGTGCCAACTACCTTCCAGATGCGGAAACATTGGCCGAGTGGGACCGCGATTCGGAACATTGGGAGAATCAAGAGGAATTCGGAGTCCGCCAAGAGAGACACAGTGCACATCTCAGCGTTCCGCACGAAGAGGGACAAGATTCTTTTGGAACGCACGCAGAGCACATGCCCTCTGTCGTGCGTGTGTATGATCCGACACACAACACAGACCACACCGTGCTGAGTTTGGACGTGAATACAGATGTATTGGGAAGACAGGAATGGGAAGACGACACACCGAGCGAAGAAATCTTCGTGGATGTGGTCGGGGACGAACCGATTTCGAATGCACGTTTTCAAATGGACAATTCCGTTGGGTACAACGCAAACCCGCACAGTGTCTCGGATCGTTTTCCTCTCCCACGGGGAGACCAAACTATCCACCGTGCTGAAGAAGAAGAAGAAGAAGGAGAAGGGAACAGGAAATCCAAGCGAGAAGAAAACCTTTTGATGAGCAAGATGCAAGGGATGACCAGGAAGATGGTGATGCACGAGAAGCGCGTCAAGAAGATTGTCTCGGACAGAGAGCTAAATGGACTAAACATGGTGATGATGAAGGGGACGGTATTGGATATATTCATGTTCGACATTATAGAATGCATCCGAAAAAGGTCCACCGAATCTGTGATTCTAACCAATGGAACCATTCTGCAAGGAGGTTCGGATTCGGACGCAATGGCTGAGAAGTCCAATCTTCGGATGCTTCGTGCTAAAAACATCGTGTGGAAAGAGCGGGACATCTTCTCGCTCTGCGCGCAGCTGGTGGATCTTCAAAGAGAAAGAGACATATGCCGAGACAAAGTGATGGGTGTCTCGGGACTATGGGATGACATGAGCAGTTCCGACAAGAGATCCGTGCTTGGAGATCCCTGTGATGTGTCCTATTGTGGAAGATACATGAGGCCGCCTGTAGGATTTGAGCGTCCGTGCATGTGGGAAACCGAATGTGTGTGCTACTTGATTGGGCAAGCGGGTATATTTCCAGATACGCTGGATCGCGTGGTCAGCGATGCGGCGTTCATTGGAAGGGAATTTTATACGCCAGACGAAGATAGAACCATGCGAAATCGTTCTTGGCCCAAAGAAAAGAGAGCGTGCTTGCTTTGCTACGACATTGCCTCACTGTACGCACACTACAACTACAAGAGAAACGACCAACCCGCTCCGTTTCTACTTCAAAATCACTGGAACAAGACAGAAGGGGAGAATGCCTATTCTCCTGCGCTTTGTTTCCCTTTGGTGGACAATGACACTCGATGGACCGGGTTCATTGCCCCCGCGGTCATGAGGATACTTACGTCTCTTCGACCGTACAAGACCAATGTCCGGGTAAATAGCACGATGAAAACAGTACCCTGTTTCGTGGAAGCGTGCCAGGATTTTTGGTTGGCCTCAACAGCTTTGGCGGGGTAAACTCGTTCAAAAATCATTCTTCTACAGAAAGCTCGGTGCTCCGTTCCAACAGAAAACGGAGCCACGCACCGAGTATGCTGCGAAGTTTGATGCGGAGTAATCTGGGTGGTTACTCCTCTTTACACCCAAGAGAAGACAATCATGTACCACAATCTCTTGCTGAAAGACGAGATCTTCTTCGTGCTCATGTGGCTCGTCCCACAGTGGATGGAAAACATCATAGAGAAATGGATCGAAGGATCTCTATGCAACTCTCGGAGCGAGTTTCTGGAAACGCAAGGAAAGACCGAAATGCGAAAAGTTTGTGCGATTCTGGGATCTCCACGCCGCCTGGAAATGCGCGTTATTCTTCGTTGTTGACGGTAACGCGGTGCAAAGGGTCCTCTGGGCACGTGGTGGGTCCTGATTTCTTCCGAGGAGATATACCCATCATGAATCCAGTCACGGGTTCCGAAAACGAAGACCAAGAAGAAGAACCAGAAGAAGGGCCTTCTTCTGGAACAAAACGAAAAAAGAAAAGGGTGGAATACGTTGGCGCAGTAACCTTCAATCAAGCGTACAGCAACTCTCCTTCTTCGTTGGTCGTGTGCACTGCGTGCAATAGGACAAGCTACAATGACCGAGCTACCAACCTTGGCATGGCCGCTGCGTACACACATCCCTGGTTTAGCAAAACGGCGATTCCGGGACAAACGGTTTCGATGAAAAGCACCACATCTCTTCTTTGGGGATCCACGGACGGGTCAAAAGAGTCTCTGTTGTCGTCCATGGCACCATTGACATCCAGAGCCTATGTTTCCCAAAAGCGCGTTCGCCTGCCCAAAGAAGTGGACGTAATGGAGGTTGGAGATCCTATGTGCACAACCGGCTGTTCCTATGGCTTGACCTACCTTGGAGCGTCGAAAGTGAATGGATTGACGAGTGAGGTGTATGATCCAGACAATCCCCTAAAAAGGAAGACCGTTCGGTATTCTGTCGCAAAGCTGTTGAGGCGAAAATTACCCAAACTACTCGCAGAGGTAGATTCTACCACTGTGGGTTCAAAGACGACAGAAACCACCCAAGGGTCTTCCGCAGAATTGCCTGGAAGCATTTCTCATTGGAAACCTTTTTATACTTTGGTGTTTTGCTCTTTTGAGCGTACGCGACAACTTCTCGCGGGGCGTGCCGCCCCACAAGAAGATTCCGCTGCCGCTGCACACGTGCAAACTCCCGAGCTACGCCTCGGGCAACATGCCATAGAATTTCTTGAGGTTCGGCTCAAGAATCAAGCCGTTTGGATTCACCAAACGATTGAATTCCGAAAGACGGTGGAAAACAAAGAAAACAAAGAAACAGAAGACATGTGCGTGTGTCGGCTCAAGCAATTGACCGCGCAGTGCATTCTCCAGGACAATACAAAAGAAATCCTTGAGGAAAAGTTGGGATGGAAATACTATCAATCCTTGGACATGGAGACGGCTTTCTACCATTGGAGAGAATCGTTTGACCCTCCCATGGTGCCCGAGTCCACACACAATGCCCCACACACCAAGAACGATTGGAAAGGCCCTTGGTACAAAAGTACACAAACCATGGACGAAGATGAAATGGCCTTCTTTGGCTTGGATTTGAGACACATTGCACAAACATTGAAATGGTGTCAACGAGCCGAAGCTCGGCGTTCCGCACGAGCCGAAGCTCGGCGTTCCGCACGAAGCGCAGAAACAAGAGTGAAGCACGAAGAATCCACGGAAAGAGAAAAGGAATACTCTGTGGTTGCCACGCTCTTACTCAAGCTGTATGTAGCCAACGACATGATGCGTGTGCTGTCTCCAACCAAGCACCGGATGGTTCGATTGATGCTTCAGCTTTTTGTGGACCAGATGATAGATCTTTACGCATGGATTATTTCTTCGTGCACCTCACCCCCAGGACATACGCACGATTGTCACGCATCGTTTATGAATGAAAAGAGAGCACGAGTGGACGTAGAGCCCTTGGAGCACGGATTGGTTTCGGATCAAGACATTCTCCAGAGTGCTTCGGAGCGATTTGATTTCATGCAAAAGGATACCTCGGACCCAGAATACTTTGACGATGTCTGGACAGCCAAGGTCAAAGAGGATCCTTTGGCGTTGGTGCGTCCGTACGATGAACTGTATCCCCACGGAAGACGATTCGTGTGGGCTGGGGAGCTTCCTTCGTTGGGTCATCTGTTCAGTCTGGCGGATCTATGGAACAAACACCGACCTGCGTCGGGGTGTATGGCGTGCTTGATCAACCACGTGGTTATTTGCAAATCACAGCCTCTTCGGTGCCAGATTCGCAGCCTGAGCACCACGATCGACGAGAACAAAGACGATTCCGCTTCGTTGATCTATCTCGTGCTGGACATCGTGATGATGTATTTGCTGGGAATGTATCCAAAGGCAATGCATCGCCCCTGTTGGAGGGCAAGAACCTTGATACGTGCCCAGTTTCTAGAATTTGCGACGAGAGACCGAAAGGACATTGTCAAGTGGATCAAGAAGAATCAGCATATTGTATACAACGCAATCCGTACGCACATGTACTACCAAATGGAGGGCATTCCTTCTCTTCGTGCTATTTTTCTTGAAACAACATGGCAGTTGGAGAACGAAGTGGCGTCTCGGCAAGCGGGAGAATTCACGCGCGTTGTCTTGTCGGACAGACTTGGCTTTGGACCAAGTGGTCTGGCTTCTAGAATCGTAACACCCTACGAGTTTGCCAATGCACGAGATGTCTCTGGGATTGAACAACGCATCTTGGACCGATTTGGCGTACAGCCGAGGTACATTGATCCTGAGACCAAGGAGTTTGAGAAGGTTGGATTCCGAACGCGTCCTCGATATTGCCCTCATCCTCCGCAAGTGAGGCAGATGATTTACCCGCATATGCTGGAAGGGTATAGAAAACGGTTGCATATGGCCAAGGTGGCCGATGAACCAGCTGATTCTGCACGAGACAACATGACCAACCAGGGTGTGTTTGCATTGATTGACATGTTGAATGGAGAGTCGTTGATCAAATGCAGGGACTTTCAGGCCAAATTGAGAAAAGGGAAGTTTTGGGAACAGCTCCAGACGAAGATCATCAAATACATTTCTGGGAATTGTGCTTACGTGCTCAACTTGGAGGCCTGGGAAACGATGCAGTCCAAAGACACAGACTACAAAGAAAAAGAAAAAATAGAAAAGAGTATGATCAAGGAAATCTCTTCGTACGCATCCAGTGTCTTCTCTGTAACCGAGTGCGACGGAATCTTGAGCGGAAATCACATTCGTGCTATCAAGGCCGTGGCAATGCAGGCTGCCAAGGATCCTTCTGGCGTCATGCACCTGCATTGGTTGATTCCGTTGGGTGTGAGTCTGGGAACGATTTCCTACTTGCAATTCCTATACTATGCGTACGAGTACCACGACTTGCCAGACAACCGACTCAAGAACGACGTGCACTTTCTGGTGAACCGGATGTACAAAAATCCAAAAAAGAAGAAGAAGAAGAAGAAGAAGAAAAAGAAGAAGAAAAAGAAGAAAACAAAAAGGACGCCGCGGAGCTCGACCGGTGGCACAAAGGAGAACATGCCCAGCAGAGACAGAGAGCCGTATGCAGGATTCCTCGCACCAGAAAAAAGAACATGCTATGGCACGATGAAGATTCCGTACGAATCGTGGATGGATTACAGTTTTGTGGATTACTACACCCAAGGAAAAAAGCACGAGATGGAGAACGAGATGTGGGTGTGTGGCGTTGTCAAGGATCAGACGATGTTTTCGGTGATGCGAGAGCATATGGAAGCTTCGGGACAATCAACTCCTCGTGCTTCTCCTCGTACGTATGGGTTTTATATGGACGACGAAGATGAATACATGGAAGAAGATGTGAGAGAAGAAATTGAATGGAGACAACACAGAGTGGAGCAAGTGTTGCACCGGAGACCCACGGTGGGAGAGTTGGATATTGGGATTATATGCATGTTCTTTCACTTTTATGAACACAGCAAATTCTTTCAAGTCGTGCGACTGACACGAGACGTGGCCAGAAATCAAGTGAGAGCCATGCGGTGCCGTTCCGTTCTGATGACGCATCAAGACACGCCTCCAGATATTGGAATCAAGCGGTTTTGTGGTTGCGGAAGGATATTTGATCCTTTGGTTGCGGGGCCCGAGTACATTACGTCCATGTATTCCAAGGGAGAGCTCGCGGCGTACGACTTGATTCGAGGTGTTAAGAGGTGTCTCAAGGGAAGCACGAGGTTTTGCGACAAACCTCCCATTGAAGTGAACATGGTTGGGGCGACGGTCCGGGTTGGAAAGACATGGTACGTCGTGTGCGTCATCTGTGGATCCCTCACGATATGGAGAAAGGAGTCGTATTGCGAATTGGGCCCAACGTGCGGATGCCACGCGGGGCCTATACGTGCTCCTTCAAAGTACCCCATGTCCTTTGTTGCTTTGACGAACAAGAAGGATATTGAACTAAGAAAGCATTTGTTGGACAATGGATTGTTGATGAATGGGTGGATTTACTGCGATTATTGCAAAGAATACATTATCCCAGGAAAGGAAGTCAACATCAAGGTGTGGGACGATACAGCGCCCAAATCCTCAGACGTTTTGGTTGGAAAGGAAAACGTGCACAAACCTCCTACGGGCCTGAAGGAATGGTTGGAGCACGAAGAAAGCGGTATGGCCACTGGAGTAGAAAAGGTTGCCAAGACAAACACGTGCAGGTTGACTGTGATGACGATGTGTCAGGACCATTTGAAGCACATTGGGTGGAGTATCCGTCGGCACAAGGTGTATTCCAAGAAGCGGTTGATTGAAGACCTAATGACGGTTATGGAGAATAAGATGCAGCGACGCATCAGTTCGCGGTTTGCCAAAGCCACTTGATAATAATAATAATAAACCATGTCAAACAAACTTTCTTTATATGTAAGATATTTCTTGGTCTGAGTAATCCCTAAATGGATTGAATAGCACGGTGACTTTTTTGGGCAATTCGTTGGACCATTCGGGGTCTCTGAGGGCACTGCGTACTTTTAGTGGAAAATTTCTTCCTGGCGATGGTGCGCTCCAGTAGGATTGTTTGTTTTCTTTTCCAATAATTTCGTTTTGCTTTATCGTTGCCGCATGAATCATGGCTTTTTTGGTCACACGAACGACGTCCCACTTTATGGGGTTATTCAATGGTTTTCCGTGCAGTATCCGTGTCCTATGCTCGATGTCTGAAAATGGATGATAGGCACGTGTGTCGACTGATTCCACGACCGTTTCTAACATTCCATCGCACGCAATCCACCCTTTTTTGTACAAGCTTTTATGAATGACCCTTCGTGCTTCGCTTTCTTTGTTGAGTGATTGCAAAAAAATATATGCAAGTGCGCCGAAGATCGCAACCGTTGACAGAGAAAGAGATATAACAAAAAAGGGGATCGTAAGAAAGTCTGTGTACATCGCTGTTGTGTCTGGGAAGCAGGCGTACAATGGTGTATTTTTAGAAATGCCCAGATTTATTTTTACCAATCAAAAGTACTCTGCCCACGTTCGCAGTGCATCTTGCGAAGTGTCCCCTTGTTCCAACACGATGTCCTCTGCGCCTTCTATTTCTCGTGCTTGTGGATTTCTGCGCGAAACCGAGGCTTTGATGTCTGGAATTCTGCTGGCTTCTTTTTTGAGAATGTTCATGTATTTGGAGTGAATCTTCATCACTTCACTGTACAATTCCCGCATTTCAAAGGCCAACTCCGAGAATTTTAAGTCATACTCGGAGAGCACGATGTCGATTGCCCTGTCCACCAGATTAGAACGAAAGAGCATGCTCACGTTGTGTATGTGTGCGACATGATCAACCAAAAGTTTTCTATTCCTTTCGTGCTCCCTCGACAAGGGCAGGTTTTTCAAGGCAGTTTCCAATGTGTCTATTTCTCCAATGGCGTCTTTCCATTTCGCCGCAACCTTTGAAAGCCTCATGACTATGGCGATGGTCGTGCTTCCGGGGATAAACTGGAATGCGTCCATCGAGCCTGGTTTTTCTTTTTCGATGCGTGAGCGAGTTTTTTCAATAAACGTTTGGAGGAATACGACATTTTCGCCATCTGGGGCCATCCATTTATTGAATTTAGCAAACAATGGCGTGTTCATTTCCATGAAGGATTCCTTCACGAACGCAAGTTCTTCGTAATAACGGCGTCCTTCTCGTTCCATGGTTTAGAGTAAAAAAATATAAGATCTTCTTCCTTTAGAATCTTAAACAAAATTCTTTGGTATATTTACATCGATAAAACAAAAAAAAAGAACAATCGAGCTGGAAAAGACGTATTCAATGAACATATTAAATACGTAAAGAAGTGCAAAACATCAAGCGTGGTATTCTATTTCATCGTCGACAAAACACCTTCTTGATTGTATAGAGAGAGAAAACCAAGCCAACATGAAACAAGTACTATTTTTGGTTTGCGTATTTTTCTTGGCACTGTCAAGCACGGAAGCACGAAGAAAAAGAGACACGATTCAAGGACATGCCTACGCAGAAGAAACAGACCTTGTAAAAGCAGAAGACGACAACCCCATTGAACCCAATGTAGACGAAACCGCCACAGACGAAACCGTCACAGACGAAACCATCGCAGACGAAACCATCGATACAGTGGACGATGACACCACCAACGCCGTGGATGACGAAACACAAGAACCAGAAATCTCCTACGACTGTTTCTCCACCAGAGACTGCCTTCGTATCGCTGAAAATCTGATGTGCAAAGACAGTATTCGAAAGTGTGTAGATTGCGAAGGATTCATCGGCGGAACTACGTTCAAGGACAGTTGTGGAGAATGTGGGGGAGACGGCACGTCCTGCACTGATTGCAATGGAGAGGCCTACGGGACCGCAGAGAACGACGGTTGTGGGGATTGTACTGGAGGAACGACCGGAATCATCTCGGATGCAGCCAAAGACGATTGTGGCGTTTGCCAAGGAAACAATCAAGACAAGGACAGTTGCGGTGTTTGCTTTGGAAACGACCAAGACAAAGACTGTTCGGGTGTTTGTTTTGGAGAAATAACGATTGACCAATGCGGTGTATGTGGCGGAACAAACGAATGCTGCAAAACGTCCGACGAAGGGCAACTCTGCAACGACAATGGTGCTTGCGACAGCACGGTGCACGCCTGTGCGTGTGACTTTGGGTGGACTGGGCCGTTGTGTTCTTTGTCTGTATCGTATTGCCATGACGCCTCTGGAGAAATAGAATTGATCGATTGTGGAGAGCATGGCACGTGCAGCGAAGCTCAAAAGGGGATTTGTATTTGCGAAGAAGGCTACTATGGTCCTGGGTGTGTCTACAAGACATGTTCTGGAAATGGAGTTTACTCTCCTTCCATAAAGGCATGCATGTGCTCTGCTGGATTCGGAGGACCTGAGTGCGAGCGCTGTGCCGTTCCAGGAGAAACGCGAGCGCTGCAAGAAATGTTCTACAAGCTCCTGAGCGAAGAACTCACCGCAGTGGCCGTTAGTTTTGGAGCGGACGATTCTGTGGATATTTCTGGAAATACCAAGGGATTGACCAAGGGACTTGTAAAGCGCGGAGATAGTATGGTCTACATGTGCATTCCTCCTCGCATTTATACCCAAAAGTTCTTCGATTCCATCACCGTCGTGGGCTCTCCAGGAAATGCAGCCTCCCCCACCGTAGGACGCTTGCTAGTAGACTACATGCTGATCCCGATTCCAAGCAATTTAGTGAAGCCGTACCTCGCCGGACGTCGTCGCATCGTGCAAGGTTTGGCCGAAAAGCCCGTGTTGCCCAACAGCACGCACGAAGGAGTCTTTTTCGATTGTGGATGCAAGGCGTGGCCCGAAGAAATGATTCGTGTAATGGAAGAAAGCCAAGACGAAGATACAAAGTGGCTCGGGAGTCCTGCACCCAATGCATTGAACGGGAGGTCTCGCCTCGTTCGCGTTGTAGGTCAAACGCCGACTTGGGATGAAAAAAGCATGGATTCCTCGGATGTAGACGAAAAGGCAGTCATTACGCAAATGGAATGCGTGGATTTATTGGACCAGTGTCTGGACGTTCTCGTTTCCATGGTAAGTGCAGAAACCGGCACGGCGGATGAAATCGGAAAGGCCATCAGCGACGGAGAGGACAGGCGCGACTTTATTCAAGACTTTGGACTTGGTGTTGCCCTTGCGCTTGGTATTGCCGCCATGCTTACTATGGCCGCGATATTCTTTGGCTTCTACACCATTTCCATCATGAAAGGCATTTCCATGCAATACGAAACGATAGGTTGAACATGTTTGAATAAATAAATAAATAAATAAAAAAAAAAGTCCCACATCCATCCCCCCTCGCAGAAGATGTAGCTAAAATGTAGCGAAAATGTCTCCCAGGGGACATTTTTACTACACGATGCAACAGTAACTGGCTTTGTTGTAGTGAAAAATCGTAAAAAAAGGTAAAAAGTACGAATTGGTGCTACATGATGCACGGAAGAAACTACACTCGTGGCGTCTTTGATTAAAAAAAAAAGGAAAAGAACGCGGTTTTTAGACCTTAAAAAGGGATTTGAGAAAAAAACTCTTCTTTCTCCTACGGAAGCACGAGAGATGAGTTTGGCCAACGCGATGCACAACAGCAGAACCGACGCTATGGACAAAGCTATCCAAGAAGAGTGTGCTCGAATTGAACGAAAAAAAACCCGACTCCACAAAGGAGAGAAGGCGGCAAGCGAACTCGTGCATGAACGAGCACGAGAAAACGAGGACAGTGTGGTCAGCCATATTCTAGCTGGAGGCGTTCTTGGGGCGATACTATGTTCTACGATCGTCTTTTCAATGGCCAAAAATGCAGGCATTGACATTCTGATGTGTCTTTACCTTTCCCTTGCGACATTTGCCACGGCAAGCATCCCCTTTTGTATAATATGGGCTGTGCGGCACAGAGCCATTGCAACAGAACTCTTCCTTTGCTTTGGATCACTGTGTTCTATTTTCTGCGCGGCGGTGTGTCGGTGTTGGGCGTGTGTCTTCTGGTGCAGTCCAGCGCGTTTTCTTTGGTGTGGACCACGTCGCAAGGCTCTTCCGGACAAAAGTATTTCGAAAGGATCGATTTACCCCTTTATGAACATGAGAGGTACGCGTTGGTGCGGTATCTCGTGCCAAAGAAAAATGGACGCGTTGCTCTGTTGCCTATGCCAACGAGGCCTGTGTCTTGGGTGGACTCCTTCGTGCTTTGTTTGCCCTTTGTGCCATACTTCGTGCTTTACAACACAGAAACGAAAAAATGCCAAACAGAATACAGAGCACGAGTTGAATTTGGAGGAACAAGAAGCACTCGCGGAACTTGGTGTGATGAAGTACACGGAAATCCCACCAACTCTGGTCAAGAAACGGAGTTCTAGAAAAGGAAAGGAGGCTATGACGGACGTGGACAACGGCGACTACATGGATGACGGTTGTGTGACTGAGATGCAAACGTATTCTGTCAGCGAGTACACGAAAGACGTGACCGAAGGAAGTGACGAAGACTGGATTGTTTGATATCTTAAAACTGTCCTTTTTTTTTATTGTTATTATTACCGATACGCACAACGAGTTTTTTTTCTGAAACATCCATCTCTATTTTTCGTCAGTACATGGAGAAAGGAAAGAGACATTTCCAGTCTTCCTCTTCTCCGACGAAAAAAGGAAATAAGGATGAAATCTTCTGTGCCTTTTTAATGGTCCGTGGTTTCTTTCTGTGGAACAAGTTCGACGCGGATGGTCCAGTACACCGTGATGGGTTTGCTTTTGATGAATCTATCTGCAAAGAGTTTTCGCTCTTTGGACGATTCCATTTCCCATTCCGCGATTTTGCTCATAATCTCCGCTTTGTCTTGGAAGACATCCTCGTGGAAAGTGGAGCTTTCTGGGGAAGAGCGAACAGCTCTGTTGGGTTTCACAACAAGATTATACAAATGTTCCACCGTGAGGTCGCAAGATTTCTCTATTTTCCATTGTTGAATAAAGTTTTCTGCTTCTGCGTTGGGGATTTTGTAGTACCCTTCGCTATACACGGGCATCAAGGGATTTGTAAGGTCTCCTCTGGCGCACTTGTCTTTGATGTACTCCAAAAGAACAGACTTCCCAATGGATAGGTTTTTCACATATTTCGTTTCCTTTGGGTTTGAGTTATAACCCAATTCCTCACGCAGCTTTTCCTCGGTGTACTTTGGGTAACGGAGGATCACAGGAGATCTCTTAGAGGAAGCACTGCGGTACCACAGAAGTTTTGGGCATTCCAATTTCTCTCCGGGATAAAGCACGACATGCGTAGGTCCTTCTTCGTGCGTACTCACAAGCACTGGGATGATGGGTTTGAACATCTCTGCGCTGGTGAGAGAATTGGCCATCGAAAAGTGCAATGTTTGAGATACATCGCCATTGTGACGTGCATTCAATAACCATACACGATTAATGACACGGTTGGCACCGTAAGGACTTCCACTGTATGCATATGGCTTGTTCTTTCCGTCCTTTCCCCATTCGTTTTCCAATGTCCACCGAGTCTTAGATCCATTGGCAAGTGTGTACTCCATGTGAGAAGAGATGTCAAACACGTTGTTTCTATTTTTGATCATTCTCTGGATGGCGTATTCTGTGGTGGAGAAGTCTGCGGCTGTACTCCATTCTCCAATAATCGGAGAAAACATCTCCAGTGCTTCCGAAGTGTTTGCTTCTTTATTTTCTTCAGCATACGTTGAATCAAAACTTTCAAACTGTTCTTGGGGATCGTCAAATGGAAGCGGTGCAGACGAAAAGCCTTGCTGGGGATACGCTTCGACAAATTCAGCTTCGTGCTCCACAGGTATTCCTTTGGAATGGTACTCGTCGTCATGCCAATCTTCGTTTGCGGGATAGTCTCGTTCGGCTGGAAGTGGTGCCCGCATAGACATATCTTCTTCCATGATTTCGTGTGGCTCCATGTCGGGTTGATCGTAGGTACGCTCTCCAAAGTTTTCGGACATTCGTCTTCCACTCATATGTACATGCAATTGTTGTTTGTAATACTGGCCGCCTCCGTAATGATCACTTCCTCTGGGAAAACTCATTTTGTTGTTTTTTTGGATTCTAAAAAAGAGAGAGAAATTCAACAATAAAAAAGAATGTGTCGAGTCCCCTGTTCGTTAATACTTATTAAAAGTTTTGAAAGAGTTAATAGCATTTGTTTGATTGTTTTTTTCCATCCCCTTTTATTGCCTTTAAGGAAAAAAAAGAACAATTCCTCGTGCATGTCCAGAAACTTTAACCATTGTCCTTTCCCTTGCCTTTGTCTTTAGCACGAGGAGTCTTTGATTCGGTCGAAGAAGACTTGGCTTTCTTCTTGGGGTCTTTGGCTTTCTTCTTGGGGGCCGAGGGACTCTTTGCAGATTTTGAATCCTTATCCACACCCGTTACTTTGGAAGTTATTTTTAAATTGTTTCTCTTCAAGTAGTTCTCGATCTTCTTGTCGTCTATTTCTTGCTGCCTCACCATCTGCCTCCTCATGTCTTGCAGTCCAAGCTCTCCAGCAACAATGGTTCCAACAAGCTCCGAAGGAATACCAAGACCTTCTTTTGAGGCTTGGATCAATAATTCTATGTCTGGAAGAGGCGCAGAATTCCATACAATGGTAATGCGGTTGGGCTCGTCCACCAGCGCATTCAAGTATTGCTTTCTTCCTGAAATAATCTCGTCGACAAGGACATTTTCCATTCGTTCGTTGGGGTCTTGCGCGAGTTTTCTATGATGCGCATTGTCCAATTTGGGGTTGTATTGCATTTCCCGCTTCAACGACATCTGTATCTTTGCGGGACTCAGGGCAACCCCAAAATTTTGAAGTGCCATCATCATGATCCGCGAGACACGCTTGTCCATAAGGTTGGATTTTTCCATAAACTTTTGCCATCGTGCTTCCTCCAGTTTTCCCAAATACGCTTGTTCGTCAGTAAAGTCTTGCTTCTCGCGCTCGTTCTGGTCAAAAAGCACGGTGTCTTGCCCTCGTAGACCAGGCCCTTTCCATTGCTCCAAGTGCATCTGAATAGGATCCAGATCGTTGTCGTCCCGCTTTCTCTTGTCGATTCTCTTGGATGCTTCGTATTCGTGCCTCTTAATATTCCTGTCGTGCTTTCCCTTGATCTTTTTCCTGGTCGCGTTCGTGGCGTGTGGCTTTGGTCCTCCGACGGGAGGGGGACCCTGCCCAATAAGAACATCCCCAGCACGGTCTATACGCTGGCTTTGTATGACAGCGTCTGGGGTCGTAAACAACTTTCGTTTGATCATCTTTTCTCGTATTTCTTCTGCCTCCAAGTCTGCACCTGTTTTTCGCTCACCGGGTTCGATGAGTTCGTCTTCTTCGTATTGATCAATCGTCTTGGCCTTTTTCTTGTTTTTGGGGGCAATGGGGTCGGAATCTCCGTCAGGAGCACGGTACCCCGTGAGTGCTTCGTCCAAAACCATGAATCCTCCAGGAGTAAGAATATCCTTTACATACATTCGGACGATGTTCTCCGTGTCACCCCCTTGGTGATTGAGTTCCGTCAACATATTGGCCAGCATGGAGTTTTCCAAAGACCCAATCGTGATCATGTACGCTTCTTCAAAGAACGTAGAGACCTTTCTTCGCATCTGCACGAGTGTGTTTCTATACGTAGATCCCTCCAAGCGTGAACCAATGGATGTTTTTGCACCAGACCCCTTTCCTCCAGATAAAAAGGGAATCGGAACCCCAAACACAGAAGAAATCTGAGACGCCTTCAGGTTCATAATGTTCACCATGTCAGACCGCAATCGTGCTTCTGGACCCTTTCCAACCTTGGTGCCTATAGGCGTAATGTAGTGGTTGTCTTGCCACGCATGGAAACGCGTGTGCACGGCTTCCGTGTTGTCCAGCTTCAGCCCAAGCTTGCGCTGTCCAGACCCCAGGTTCTTGTCGTTCATTTTTCGAAGATTGCCCGAAATGTGTATGGCCATTTCTGCATTCAAACGTGACATTTCAAAGTATTGCATGGATTCCGTGGGACCGAGCTGCCCAATGGCCGAGAGCATCAAATCGTGCTCCATGGTGTCTGCGGGACCTCTGGTCTTTACGTCTGCTTCGGTAACCCACGTTGGGTGCGTCATCTTGTAGTGGCCCTCGATTTCGTTTTGCCACATTTCGGACGTTTCCAGCAAGTTCAGAAAGACGGTGGATAAGATGCTTTTAAATGGCGCTGCAGCACCAATGTCTGGCTCCAGCGTAGGCCACGCATATACAAAGACTTCGGGATCTGGTTCGTGGTCGGTAGACGTGGAGTGGGTGTTTGCCGGGATGGGACGTCTGCCCACGCCACCGATGGCGTTTCCTGGAGCTTTATGAAATACCCAGCCATACTCTTGGTTGCCTCGGTCGTCTAGCTTTCCCACAAAATAGCCTTTGGGCAAATCCACCACTTCAACTCGAACAGACTTTGTCCTCGGGTGCACTTTCCTTCGAAAAGCAACGATTCCGAGGATGTCGTGGTACATGACGCCTTTCATGAGGACTTCTTCAATCCAAACGAGGTCGGGGCCTTCCGTGATAATGTCTGGGTCTGGAGCGTTTTCTCCAAAACTGTTGAATGGTGTGGCCCCAGACCTTCCTCGTGCTTTTTCTTTTCCTTTCCGTGATGACTTGGAACTCTCTGGCCCGTAGCGGTATCCAAACCCTCCAGAAAACCCAGCCTTGATTTTCTCTTGAAAGCACGTGCGTACAATCCACGAACGAGAGAACATGTCGTAGTATCTTCGTGCTAGGCCTGGGTTCAGGGGTATCCACGTGTCTGGCTGAACCGCCATAGAGGTGCTGAATCCAGAATAAATCCCGCCTTCTCCGCGGGTTGGCCCTTGCGTCAACCCCGCGCTTGCATAAATACTTTGGAAAAGGATATCGCTGGCCATCTTCCTCTCCAAAAAAAAATGCTTATATCGCTAACCTTCTATTTGCTTTACTAAAAAGGAGATCGTATTTGTTTTATTGTCTCATTCTGGGAAAATTTCAACTACCCCATCGGTGTCGGATAAAACATAGACACACCCAGTGGCCCGTCGTCGTCTTCCTCTTCCTCGTCTTCCATACAAATGTCTGTGTACCGGATCTCTGGGTCTACGGGTCGCGCTTGCTTGTATTTGGAGCACGAAGAAGTTCCTTGGCTTTGGTACGTTTGCGGAGGCTGTTGGATGTGAATGGAGAATGACTCCAGGATATGGGGAAATAGCATCACGTTCATTTGCACGACAAAAGTACACACGTGCTGCGTCATCGTGCTGTAGGAACCGCGGTTTCCAAAAAAGGGCATGTTGGATAGAAGCATCAGCAAGTATTTGTAGTGCATTCCACGGTCCATGTACTTGCTTCCTCTGTACGTAGAACGTGTCCTTGCATACAACGCACACAAATCTTCCGCGCCTGCCACAAGCAAGAACGAATCGTCTGTGGAAACCCACGTTTGCGATTTCGCGGATTCGATATAGAGGGCGTTTTGCACGAGGAGTTCTGGGATCAACACCGCTGAAATGTGCCGGGTCATCTCGTAAAGCCACGCATGCAGTCCAAGGAAACTGTCCGCACCAACACATTCGGAACTTGTGCACGTGCTTGGGTTCCACAGAAAACACCCCGTCATGCAATGGAGCACGATGGGACATTGGTGGTAAAAATCCATGCAATGCAACTCTATCCGCGAACGCATGTGTGTTAAAAAGTCAGAGGAAAAGGAAAGCATTCGGGGTTCTGATGTGTGCTCGGACGTCCCCATGCTGTAGGAAAGATAACTCGGTGCGGTCTCTGTTTCTATCTCGTGCCGAGGAGTTTCTTCTTCATCCAAAGTGCGTGGCGCGCTGAACAAGCTCGCAATTTCTCTGCGTGTCGGAATACGTTCTTCTTCTTCTTCTCCACCTTCTCCACCCATCTCGTGCTGAGAGGATTCTTCGTGCTCTGAGGCAGAGTCTGCCTTGTTGTGCATAAGTTCTTGGCGCATGGACCGAAGTTTTACAAAGGTTGGGGTGTTGCACAATTGTATGGTCATCCACGGGTTGAAGAAAAATGCGCGTGCGTCAATCAAGTGGTTGATCTCTTTCATGAAAAAGTTGATGCACCGAATAAGCACGATGCGTACGACACGCACAAGACCGCGCGGAGATTGCCATGGCACAGAAATATCGGGAGAAAGAAAACGATGCGTTTTGTCGTGCCCATACATCTTTCGCAGAATCGCGTCGCTCGGAAAGATCGAAAATTTCTTCTGGGCGTCCTCCCCGTCTACAGAGTCTTCGTCCACGGAACTGTGAACATTCCTGTCTCGTGCTTGTGGAAGGAATTGTCCGAGAGAATGAGACAAATGAGCGTCCAGTGCGTCTCGCAACGAAAAATGCGCGAGACTTTGTGTGAGTGTTTCGATACTATCCAAATGCATAGCTCCTCGTGCACTTCTTGGTCCAGAAATGTGCCCGGAACCGTGGGGTGTGTCGTCTATGTCGATACAGGGAAATGTATCTTCGATGGGTATGGCATGCTTTCCACAACACCGAACTTCAAAAAGGTATTTGGCGTGTTTGTGTGACGCTATATTTCTATCTTGGATACTCAGTTCGTTGAAGAGCGCGAATTCCTCGATGATATCGTAGATGGTCATTTCGTCTATGATTTTGGACAGTCTATCTACGTCGTTTTGTCGAAGTCTGGACACGATGATGGAAGGGACGATACTTGAGTTTTTCAATCCACAGACCAAGAGCAAAAACTCGGATTCTCCTGGATTCAGGAAATTAGAAAAGGCTTCTTCCCGGATGTTTCGATGTATGAATTGATTTCTCTTTCCGCGCGAAAAGGAATAGAACATTTTCAGTACATTCTCAATCTTGCTTCGCTCAAATTCAATGGCGTACTCAATCATCGCATCCGGGTCGTCGTCGTATTCAGGAAGGTGGAGAGATTCTCCTTTGGACAAGAGTGGGTCCCTTTCACCTAGTTCTGCATCCCGCACTTCTGGTGGCAATAGAATTTTCCACGCCATGTCGTCTCTGTTGCCAATACCAGAGAAGCACGAGACAGAATTCTTCTGCAAGCACGAGGAAATAGAATCCAGCATACTCCAAGATTGTATTTCTTGTTCTATCTGAGACATCATTGCGTGCGTTTCGGACATGAACGAGTGATTGGTCCGTGTGATGCATTTGACTGTCTTAAATCTTGGGCGCGTTTCTCCTTCCGGAAGAGACTTTGGACTGTGTGTTAAAAATGTCTCGGTTGTCAAGCACGACAAAAAGACGTCTGTGAAGAGTGCAGGCGTGTCGGATTGAATGCACGGATGGTTTTCTGTTCCTCCTCGTGCATCATTCTTTATGGAAGCAATCAAGTGGTGGGTCGCCATTTCCGCACATATGTCTTCGTCTTTCACCTTCTTCCCAAGTTGGGCATACGTCCGTTCGTCCCCGTTGGCGTAATGGCGAAAGAAGTTTTCGTCGGATGGTGCAACGGGCCCGGATGCCTTGCTTCCAGAGGCAGTGGAGATGGAAGATGTGTCTCCTTTCTTTTTGTATCTGGATTTGCCCACACCGTGGTTTTCTTCTTCAGATAGAGACTCGCTCCACGATTCTTCTTCCGAAGAAGAAAAGAGATCTCCCCCGAGTCTGCGCAGTGCATTCCGAACGACGGGTGGTTCCTCGTGCGTATCCCCCAAGAAGTCGTGTGTGGTGTCGAGTCGTTCATCTATGTGCATTTGTGCGTTTCTGTAATCGCCTTCTTCTGCGATTTCTCCAAACGTACTGCGGTGATCCACAATCTTCTTGTTGACCATTTCTCTGAGTTTCTGTTTTCGAGTCAGCATTCGGTACAAACGCTTTCGCTTGGCAATGGTCAGGCGCTGTCCTTCCGTGTATTTCCTTCGGGCCGTTTCTAGGCGAGCGTTGGCTTGTCGGGTATCCTCTTCGTGCTCTTTGTCCGAAAAATCGGCTCCTGCCCCTTTGGAATCAAAGGAAAACTCTCCTAGGTCCAGCTCGTCCACCGAAATCTTGGTTACGGACTCTATGACGTCTTTCATGTTCTTTCCAACGTATTTTCCAAATGCGTACACAGGATCAATGGCCGTGGGTTTTGAAAGTACATGTCCACGAGGAGTAATGGAGGAGGCGGCAGGGAACCTGCCACCCCTCCTTACTCCGCGGGGTGGGTGGATTGGCACCACACTCCGATCTATGGTGTGGCACAGAGACGAGATGGACAAAATGGAAACTCGGTCACGAAGAAAACAAAAATAGTCGTACAAGTCTCTGCTTGGAGCGAGGTCGTTCCATCTTCCGTACAATCGTCCGATGGCGTTTCTCAACTGACTGACGTTGTACGACAGAATGGGTCGGGTGCATTCTTCCTTCTTGTACACCGAAAACAGAATCCGGCTGTCTGCCAGTTGAGGAAAACACTGTACCGTCGTAGTGTCCCCTACCCAGTCTGAGTCCAAGTAAAGAATGGCAATGAGACGAAGTTCGAGTTGCCACAACAAAGGAGAAAGTTCCGTGGCTTCCCCAGATGAATCTCGTGAGATATTCACTTCTTTGGAAACGCGGCGAAATGGATCTCCGGGCTGTCTCGTAGAAACGTTCACTCTCAAAACTCCCCTAGGAATCGAGGACACAGGCCTGCTCCTGCACGGAAAAGCTCGACCTTCAGCACGTGGTGGATCTTGATCTGCGTCTACGGTTTCGTCTAGCGAAAGTGCGTCGTCTTTTGTATTTACGTCGTAATGGAAAGTGGGACTGAGTGTGTACATACACAGTGAGTCAATATATTTCTTGGATACACAGCATCTCCATCTTCGGTGCCGCACTTTCTTTACGATTTTCTCTAGGAGAGGACGAAGAACTGTTTCGAAATTGGTCGGGATGATCCATTTTCTGTGCCGCTCTCGCCTTCTGTTCTGGCTCGGTGTTTTGTTTCCCGTGTCGATGTGGAATCGTAAGACGCGAGACAGCCATTGCTCCGAAGCAAACGTACAGTGTCTGATGTACCGGATTAAATAGCGCTTCGTGCCTGGAAGCGCGAGTCGTTCCAGCAAACTCCACAGTCTTTCCGAACAATAATCTTTTTTGGGGTTGAAGGACGTATTGATAAGGACGCCAAAATCAGGAGATAGCGTAGAATAAAGTTCTTTCTCTCTGTCTTGCGCTGTGGGAGAAACCGTGATGTCAAAACTGGTGTAACTCTCGGATTCTGAAAAAGAATCTTCGGTTCGTAACCTAGTTTCCGTCGCACCCCCAAGGCCGAGATTTGTTTCGTGCTCTTCAAAATCAGTCGGAAAGGATTCGGGACCTGAAGATTCTATACCCCGTTCTTCAGTTTGGTGTGTGGGAACTCTTCCCCGTCCTACGTGCTCGAAATCCACAGCAGCGCTGTCCAGATCCCGTGCTTCGCCTCTTGTATTCGGTGGTGCACTTCCTTCTTCTTCTGGAGATCCTTCGGGAACACATTTTCGTATAGAAGATATTATGTCTCGTTCAGCACGATGAAGGTTTTGAAGCGTTCCAAAGCGACCCAAAATCATTGGAACTTTTCTTGGGGAGAGACAACGTTGATCGCTTGTTTCTCTTCTGGAAGACCAAAAAAAGGTGTCCTTGTTCTACAAATTTCACGCACGTTTATCAGTCGTTGTGTGTTTTCGAAGAGAATGTTTTTTAGTAAGACATAATCATATATATTGTTTCCTTGTTTTAATCACTAAACAGGACAGTAGAATGCAAACGAATGAACAATACCCCTCTCCACAGAGCGAGGAAGGGCAGAGAGCACATAGATTTGACTTTTATAATTCAGATTATTCTAGGGACGACGAGGACGACGATGAAATTATTCCAGCACAGCAAGCCACGAACCATATGACAAGAGGCCCATTGCTTCCTTGCTCAGATCTCCGTTTCGAACAAACGATGCGTGAAATAGTGGACCAGAATGCCGAACAGGTAGCACAGCACGAAGCAGCGCAACAAGCGAGAATTTCCAACAAACAAACAAGACCGAGACCCCCAAATAGACCCGAGTATGTGGATTTACACCACATTGCGCAAGCACAAAAGACAGCGGTGTACACGACAAATGCAGCCAATCGCGCAATTATGAAACAAGGCAAACGAAAACGCAGGACTTCCCAACAAAATTCATCGGAATCCTCCAACAGAAGCGGAACTTCAAACGAAGAGAGTACTTCAGGAGGAGGAGAAGGAAGAAGACAAAGAAGAAGAAGAACGAGCCAAGGATCCATTTCATCCATGAGCGAAGAAGCTCTCGCGTTGGCACAAAGAGCGAATGCGTCTCCACTCCAACAACCGAACTCTGGTTCGTGTGGGGATGACAGCGAACACAGTTCAAGACGCAGACGGGCTACTTCTCGTGCTTCCAAGAACGGCAGTCCGGAAGGGTTTGCGGCGAAGAAGGTTATTGAGCAAGAAAAAGCACGAGTACTTCAATTGATACAAGCGCAGGAAGAGTGTTTTGCGTGTATGTGGGCACGAAAAGATTACGATAAGGTAGACAAAGAAGACATTGATTTGTTGGAGAATTTCTTCCGGAATCGATATGCACGAATGAATCGAAAGGCCTTCTGTTCCGTGCTTTCCAAATTGTACCAAGCAGAAATCCAAATGCCTTATGCAGCACGGGGACTCGTGCTTCCGGATTGGTCCAAGGAGATGATTGAAGAGCATATTTTATACCACGAGCTGGATCCAGAGATTGTGTTTACGGAAGTTCTGCAAACCTTTTTTACTACTTTTATGGAGATACAAAATAGCTTTTTTGTGGAGAAGAAGGTGACTGTGACAACGGTGGATGAGCACGAAGTGGATCCAGTATCTGGAGAACCACTAAAGTGTGAATACGAAATAACAAAGTGGGTTCCGGACACGAAGAACATTCGATGCGGTATTGAGGTGGCCAAGGCTCTGGAGGGATTCTTCAAACTGAGTAATTCTGAGTTTGCACCGGAGAGAAAGAGGACGCGTGTGAAGAATTTATCTCCGTCACTTGTTTGTGCAGAGCGTGTTCGATTTTCTGCAAAATGATTGAGATGGAAATACAAAAAAAAAGTGTGTATGTCTTGAAGGCAACAAAGAGAAAAAAGCAAAAAAAAAAGTATCAAGTGTTCAAAGAACAATACTGGAGTAAATGTACAACGAGTAAAGGCACAACAGGAAAAAAAATAAGACAGTCCTCGGATATTTTCCTTTTTTTTCCCCTTCTGAAAACATACGCAATACAATGTCAGAATTAGGACGATTTCAATCTCTAATGGCCGGGGCACCACGTCTTCTCGGCGGACCACCCCCTGCCATAGGAACTCGTGGAGCCGCAGGAGCAATGTCTCCTATGACCCCAAACTTTTTTTCTGGAAACAAACGTGGGGCCATGGGTTCTTCCGGGAATCTCATGAACAACATAGTCAAACTGGCACGCAGTGCCACGCTGGAAGGAGCAGAAGTTACTCAAACGCACGATTCTCCAGAAAACCAACCCATTGTTGCCAAGAGAAAGATTGCGTCCAACGCCCAATTGTATTCTCAAGAAAGCAATCTTCAATACTTTATGATTTGGGTACACCCTGCAGTAGACGAATACAGAGAAAGTGCAGATTTCAGTGGCGAAGGGCTCGACGGTTACAGAAGGCGTTTTCTCGTGGATTCGCGCCATGGAACAGCAAAGCGAGATGCCACACATACGCAAACGGCGATCGGAGGACGTACTACTTTCTTGTATTGGCATATTTCGTTGGCTGAGATGAATTTTATTCTCCAAAGCCAAGAGACGAGGCGGGACCCAAAACTAGGAGACCACTGCTTTGCTGAAGCCATGGCCGATTGGAAATACGACGGTGTCATCAATAACAAAAAACACAACTCGAATAAGTTTGGAACTCAATTGGGTACTGGTGATGATGCTCACGTTACTGTGGACCAGTACAGTCTTTCTCATGCCGTGAATTATTGGGGCCTGGAAGCCGTCGTAGGCGTTCGTCTGTTCTTGATTCACAAACGAGTGGATAGAAAAAGGCTTCCCCTAAAACCCAACCGATATGTTCTTGGGGTAGACAGGGGCGCTGAAGAACACGCCACCCCGGAGATCTCGTCCGGAGAAGAAGATATTGTCGGAGCAGACAAACTTGGCCTGGTTAAGAAACCATTCCAAATCCTTCCTTGGGCACGAAGAGGCCATGATTCGCCACCACTGAGCGAGCTGGAATATGTGGACAACCAAGGAATCCGAAGGATTGCCTCTTACTCTTTTGTTGGGACAGTTCATCGCGGTTCCTCCAAAATCACGAAAATGGCTTATTATCAACGTGCCAGATACGATGATTTCGCCGCCATGCGACTTCCACGCATTTGGATCTTCTTGGCTGTATAGAAAACAATTCGTGCTTGAGTTGTATCTTAGGCACGAAGCGAAGCTCTGCCAAGGCATGCATGTGGGGAAGGGATGATTTTTTTTGGTTTGGAAGGAAGAAAAAAACCAAAAAAAGCCATGGGGGAAAGAAAGTTAGTAAAGAAGGAAGAAAGAAAAAAAATAAATACTCTGTCAAGTAAAAGTAATGAGAACCCTCGTTGTGAACTAAAGCACGAGAAGTAAGGAAAAGTATCAAAAAATGAGTCGTTTTCATGGAAGTGCAGATCGTGCCGTCGGCACCCGCCGAAAAATCATCACCCCTGGGCCAATGATGGCCAATGTCACCACGGAAGCCCACCAAGAATTGAGAACGCACCACAGGGATCTCACGGGAGGAAAGTATTACCCTGGGATCGTCGACGACAACACCATGTTCATGGACGAATTTGATTTGGTCTTTATGTTCAAAGATTGTTCTTCTCACGCTCCCCTCAAACACGGAAGTCCGCACGGAAGTCACACGGGCTACCCAGTGTTTAGCGTATTCAACGGAATCAAAGGCGATAAATTTTGGTTGTATCAAAACGTCGACTTGGTGGGTATCAACAAAACCCACACGAACTTGAATGACCGAGGCACTGGCACGTGGAGTCAAACAGCCATATTCCGCGGAGGCTCTGCGAGTGTTATTCACACGGGAACGACCACGATTCCCATGAATAACGAATTCAAGGTCGTCTTTTACGATGCAGTAAACGACCCAAAGAAATTCCACCATTTCTTCCGGGAAAAGAGGAAGTTGTACGCAGGCCGTGTGCGCGTCACCGCCATCATAGAACCGTACCACAAGCACGACGACATCGCCATGATGCTTCGCCATTACCACCCTCACACGGAGGTTGGTTCTGCAAGCAGGCCCGGTGGCCACTCGAGGCCCACTTTCGGGAAACATGTTTCGTCTGGGCAGAATACTTCGGAGCACATCATCGAAAAGATCATCAAGGGATCTGCGGGATGCATGTTGCTTGGGTACCTGATTGGACGATTCATGGAAGAAAAGCCGACTCTTTTGAGTGAGAATGCGCCCACCACTCGTGGTTACTTCAAGAGGTTCCTGACTGGAGTAGGAAAAGCAGAATTGACAAACTTGATCAACGTGCTCTATTCCGAGAATGAGGGATCGAAAAGTGGCCTTGGCGAATTTGTTGCCACCATGATGTTTCCTCAAGCTGCAGGAGACAAGTTGTTGGACAAAGACGAACAAGCACGAAGGAAATCTGGCCTCGAAGTGGCTTCGTTCGCGCAAGAAGATGCTACGTACCTGTACCCCGCGATGAAGGAACTGCGCACCTGGGAACGCAAGTGGGTTGTTGGACTTTCTATGCAGACAGCTCACCCCAACGGTGTTATGGATATTATTATTCGAAGATAAAAACTTTTAGGAAGGGATGTGTGCCATCAGAAGAACAACAATAATAATAAATGTCAAAAAAAAAGAGAACGTCCATTCCTATTTTGTGATGAAATAACACGCTTAAATCAAAAGAAAATCCTGCCTCTTTTGTGGAGGATTTAAAATATTTCTTCTTTGCGTATTTTGCACTTCCATCCCATTCTCGTGCATACGCTATGGAAGCAAGACGCTTACCCAAGGTCACAAACGCAACACTGGCTCGTGTGGGCGAAGACTATTATGGAAAGATTTTGGAAAGGGTGCACAATATTGCACAGAATCGCACATTCACAGACGGCAAAAGTGCTGGCAGTCTGTCTGTTAGCGTGCCTTCTCCAGGAATTACTGCGGGAAGATTGCGCTTCAATCCCGTGGTGGCCTTTTCTTATAATCCATTAAAAGACGAGACACTCGCCTCCATGCAAGCATCCAGTGAAAATTTGGCGCTTTCTGGGGGAATGGCACTGTACAACGTGGAACAACCCGGAAGCAATACTCTAATTAATGACTCTAGCTTCAACCCTTCGGTTGTTTATGGAAAAGGTATTGAGAGGGAAACCGTGAAAGGCGTTCGGTATTCGGATTGGTCGTACAGCAACGTCAAGGAAGAAACAGCACTTCACAAGAACCAAAGAACGGCCACACAATTCTCTGGGAAAATCATCTTACTCGGAGAAGATTTTGCTCTCTGGACACCCAACGGCCGGTGGGAAGATTCGAAAGGACGAGGCCTGGCAGCTTTTCCGGAACTCACACACATTCCTCGTGCTCGCGTGGTTGCTATTCCGTGGATACAGACCACAACCGACGTCTCTTTTCTCATTCAACCCAGTTTTGATTTCGGAATCAGTTCCGACGAAGAAACCAGAGGCAAAATGAACGAATTGCACGGCAGGATCGTGGAAGAAGTCACTAATGAATACACGCTCAACACGGTCAACATGGTCAGTATCCATATCACACGGCACGCGTACCACAAAGCACTGAATCCTGGAGACGCCAGGACAAACATATTCGACGATGTCTTTTCTTCGGATATTAAGATAAAACGACGTGCGAGAAAGTTGTTTGAGCACGACGACTTGTCTCTGTTTGGATATACCCAGAGCGATTCCAAAGCATTGACGACAAAGACACACTTTGATTTGGAGCGGTTCAGCACAGAAGACAGTGAAGCACGAGTACTGGATCTGGAGAAGCGCATTTATTCTTCGTGCACAACGCCCTTTGTCGGAAAAATCTCTTCGTATCTGCCCAGAGTCTCCACAGACGACTTGGCAGACGCAGAAGCAGGGATGACTTTGATTGTGGACCCGTTGATACTCACGCTGCCGTCGTGGATACGTCCAGAAGACAATGGTGCTTTGACTGGAATAAACGCCAAGGGAACCTACGTGCCCATAAAAAACCCGTCGGAGGCCAACTCTAACGTGGTCGCCACTTCGATTCGAACCAAATACCTTGATCTCCCAAACGTCCAATACCAGTTGGTCCTCAAGTTCAATCCACAAGAACTTGCCGGAACCATACCGGAAGAGGGTGTGGATCTGGGTGCTCCGTTGTATTACTTCATTTCCTTTCCTCGTGCTACACAAGCCGCCGTGAATGAACTGGTTCTTGGAGACGAAACGCTTGCTCGAGTGCATTTGTCGAGTGCCAACGTGCAAGAAAAGGTGTTGGGTATCTCACGAACAAGTCTCGAACCCCTGGATACGGGTATCTACAACCCAGCCGTCAGCATCAGAGCCAAGGAATTGCTCCTCAACGAAACGCAGCGCATCCTGGACGAAAACGAGCTAGTGTCTGTCGCTTCCTATAACAAAGCTGAGAACCTTGCCTTACAAACGCAGCCGCAAGGGTCTATCTTATTCATGCAGGCGCTGAATTCCTTGATTGCACATACCGCAGGATCTGGCCTTGATTTGTCGATGAATGAGCACGCGTTGCATTCGCAAGAAGGTGGGACGGCATACGTTGCAGAAAGCACGATAGAGTACGATGGCGCCAAGTCCTTCTACATGAGCCTGAAATTAGACAATGGATCCGACGTTCAAAGTTACTTGAACGACATGACCATTCGACTGGAATTGGACACCACGATAGCCACGGCAGATTCCACCACACTGATAAAAGATGCGCGCGTTTTTATGGAAGTGCTCTCTGCACTGTGTGCTACAGAGTTTGGCATTTCGCACACCAGAGTTCCAAACAAGATTCACATAGATGGTGGAAACAAGATAATGAGCAGTGTCCAAGTCTACGACACCGCGACCGATCAAATTATTCCCATAACAAAGGGTAGTATGGCTAATATGTTCCATTCCGATGGCCGTGTAGACACGACGAGTGACGAGGTCGTTGCACTGATGGCTTATTTGGTGCAACAAACGCACGAAAATTATATGCTGGCCTCCACGTTTGAAACACACCTTTCCTTGGAAACCAAATTAGAATGGATTGCACGTGTGCGAGCATGGTGTGATCCTGCGACAGCAAACACGGGAGGAATGTCTGTGTATCTAAGCCGGTACATCGAAAAGGGCGGTGCGTTTGCACGAAATGTCCTATTTCCTCTTTTGGTGGATTATCACGACAACAAGATATACACAAGGTTCCAAGCATGGACACTGTCCTCAGGACGTTCTGCGAACGAACGGAACGAACCATCCAGAATGGCCTTGAAATTTAAGTACGAATTCTTGGACGTCGTTCAAAATCCAGGAAACCAGTGGACAGAGAACGTGCTCCCAGTGCGCGCACAATCCAAAGAATTCTCAGTCTTTTTGTCTTCGGAACCACTCACTACGTTGTTGGACACGGAAGATCCGGATCAATACGGCTTTTTTGTGAAAGGTGACATGTCCTTGAATGTTTTTCGTGCTCTCCTGAGTTCTTCGGGTGTCCCCGTGAAACAACGACTCTCCACCTTTCCTTCCTTTGGAGGCACGGGGGAGGGGTCTAGAAGAAATCCGTACAGCACGTTTACGAAATACACCAATCCTTTTGGGTTTGCTTCCCTGCATGGCGCGTCCAGCTTTATGGAGGGCGTGAGCAGCGAGAGGAATGACGAAAAAAGACTGCAAAGGGCTTTCCTGTTTTCAGACATTGGAAACAGCGTTTCTATGGTCTTGGATATCAACGTGCTGTCTGCCTTCTTCGTGCCTGTCGGTCAAAGGAACTCCACCTTCCAAGTGATCAACAGCGGGTCCGTCGGGGAAATTGATTCACTGGACAGTCTCGCGGATCCTGTGGCCAGAAATTACAGAATGACCATTGCCGTGGACCCCACCAAGGAGCCCAGTGTCACAGAAGCCATCGAGGAGATTCGTTCTCAAATCACGAAGAGATGGAAGAATCTCATGAAGGTCAACCTCTCACCTACGCACAGAGAAAGTAGAACAGCGAAAGACAATTGGATCGCGACCTTCTTTGACGACAACGGATTCTCCATGATGCCAAATCGAGGTGCCGCAGATTGTTTCTTCTTCACCGTGCAACAGTCGTTGGAACTTGCTGGCGAGGGAACAATCCCAGTAAAGACGCTGCGAAAGCAAGTGGCAGACCAAACGACAGCAGTCATGTTCGATACGTACCTGGAAAGTTTCAATGCAGCCGAGGGCACGGAATTAGAAATGGAATTTCGATTCATGGAAAACGTCTCGACCCTCGCTGAGTTGAGAAAAACCATGTTGTCGTGCGATTTTTGGGCAAACGACCAGGCCATCCTCCTTATGGAACAGATTCTCAACATCAAAGTGATTATCTTGGACAAGGGCAGGCACGATGAGGATCCGAAAAAAACGATCCAATGCGCACTCAAAGTGAATATGCCAACCTTCAATCCAACGCGCTACATGATTGTATCCTTGACTGGTGCTGGCACTGGGGGTGCTCATTACGAGTTGGTCCTATACCATGATCGTGGAACCTTTACGTACGACCAACTCCCCTCTGCGATTAAAGATACCGTCATGAACGCGTGCATGGGCATGAATGGAGCCTACGATATCGTTTCTGCGTTTTCCAAAGAATACACTGATTTGGCAACCACTGCGTTGGAACATATCTTGAAGGGGGAAGATGGATTGCCCATTCGCGTGTACACCTCCCTTTTCGTGCCTGCCCCATTGTTCAATTCCCACATAAGCGCACGTCCCGAAAAGGAAAGCGATGCGTTTGCCATCTTGAACAACCAAGTCTCTCTTTACCACAAAGACAAATACACCGCTGGGTCTCTCCGCGTGATAGAAGCACGAGGAGAACTACGATATTTCATCAGCTTCATCCCAGCGATTCCATTGCTTCGGCAGGGTTCGGACAGAGTTGGAATAACAACCAACCAAGCGGTTCGGTTGATGGAGATGGTCAACGATCCTACACACGAAGCGCCCAGTGTCTTTTTTTCCATCGTGCCGGAAGTTCTTGCTGAGAGAATGGGTCACATGGATATTTTGGCTTTCGCGTCAACGAAAGAAAACACCCTTTTAAAGATGAACACATTGTCTTCTTTTGGAATTCTTTCTTTGGAGCGCAAAGTATCCAGAGGAAGGCGTGCAACACCCACCTCGCATGTATCCATCTACAATTCTCTGGACAGAACGTTTCGGGACAGCGTTCAGAACGAAATCTTCTCCGAATCCGACGGTGATGATGTCGTGGACATGTTCTCCGTGTGGAGACAAATGCACGTCGGGGGGCGGGGTTCCTGGAAAGCAGCAGCCAGCGGAAATGTCTTGGGATACAGATTGGACCCTATGCGCAGAATAAAAGGACGCCCAGTAGATGTACCAGACCTTCCCCCAGGCCCACCAACACGTCGTGCTCCAGTGTCACCTCCGCGTTCTCCAACGAGACCTCCTCGTGTTCCAACGAGACCTCCTCGTGTTCCAAAGAAACCTGCCCCTACTCTACCTCCTCGTGATCCGAGTCCACCACCTGTGGATCCATTCCAAGATCTCCCTCCTTTGGTGAAACGAGAAGAAGTACATATCCTGTCGGACGCAGTGACTGCGGAAGAAGTAGGAGACATACTGGACGGCATAAAGGAGGTTATCGAACAAGCCGAAGAACTGGTCAAGAGTAAAAACCTCGGCAAAGAAACAAGTCTTGTGCAGGCATTGGACGATCTCCGTTCCGCCAATGGCGTGGTATTCAAAACGCTTGCGCGCGATTATGTCAACGAATACCAAAACTACGAAAGGGTTGTTGGTGAAAAACCTCCTCGTGCTGAGATCGATGCAGCCGCGAGGAAGGTCAACCAGATCTGGCAACCGGTGGCCGACCCCATGGGAAGATTCGCCATTGGTTTTGAAGAGGTGTATGAAAATGTTGTAAAACTCTTTAGTACACTCGTGGATCAATTGGTGATAGAGCGATTGATCCCTCCAGCCGTTCCACCGAAACCAAGGCGACCCCGCGTAGAGTTGGACCCGAATTCTTTGACGCGCAAGGAGATCGAAATACGGCAACTCTCTGGGAACAATGTCCGAATTCAGCTCAATGTCATGGAAAAGGCCATGACTCGACAAGCGAAAGTAGAACATAAGAATGAAATGGCGCGAATACTCAATTCTGTGACAGAAGGCCTTACTCGCACAGAACATGCATATATAGTTGCACGAGAGGAGTACGAAGGAGCCGACGTTCCTACCGTGGAACAAATACGCAACGTGCATTCAACATGGACTGTTGCGGAGAGCAGATTCATGGACAGAGACCAATCAATCAATCACGGGATGAACTTTCTCAGTACGCTTCGTGATGTTGAAAACATTGATTATCCCAAGGGGTTTGGTGATAATGAAATCCGTACAGACATATTTTTAATCGAAGGGGTTGAGGAAGGTCTGAAAAAACTCATCACGGAGGCCACTGAAAAAGGGTTTGTGGCCATTGCGAACGACGCAGAGGACTTGAATACAAAATTTACTAGACAATTGATCGCCAATGACTGGGTCAATGAAGTGTTGGCTTACCTTGATGTCATTGAAGTGTTTGATGCAGAATTGATGGTTGTTGGAACGTCTGAATTTTCTGCTTCACGATTTGAAAAAATGTTTCACGACGTATACGACGTGTGGAACAGCTCCTTCTCAAATGTACTGGATCAATCCATGCGCGAGCATACAGAGAACCAAAGAGTCTTGGAAGTCCTTCAAGAAAACTTCAAGGAAGCCAAAGCTTCCGCAGATAAAGAAGCACTAGAAATCCTCGAGGACGCAATCCAAGACCTTGTTCCTTTGGCGGATACTCTTGCCCTAGACGGAGAGATTGACGCAGAAGATACCGCTGTGATCACAGCGGTCGTGGTTACTCTTGACGAAGCCCTTGACAGCGCAGAAACCGCTATTCAAGAACTAGAAAACGAAGCGGTCGAAGCGGACGACGCGGTCGTGGATTTGCAAGCGGCTGTCGATGTCGCTTCCGAAGACGTGATAGACCTGGACATTCGCGGAGAAGCACAAACTCAAATGGATCGCTTGGTCACACTCATGTTTAAAGAGACCGGTTTGAGTGACAAGGACACCCAACGTTTGGCTGCATTGAGACAAATTATTTCGTGGGAAGACGACGACCCAGGACTGCAAGATTTCGCCTTGGATGTTGCCAACGAGATTGCAACCAAACTAGGAGAGGCTCCCGAGAATCTCAAACAGAATCTCGCAACCCGACCTTCCCCGGAAGCTTCCGACCTAGCGAACATTGTGGGACAAGTAGAAAACGCACAAGGAGATGCAGATGCGTTGGCGGCTCTTGAAGCGCAGCACGATGAAGCGGCACGTGTACTGCGTACAAGCACGATGAACGCAAGTTCGAAATTGGAAAACGACCGCATTCGGGCAGAGAGAAAGGCACAAAAAGAAAGGCACCGTGCTAAAAGAGCACGAAAGGAAGCCGAGGCGAAACAAAACGCATTGGCTCGTGACAAGAAAAGGGCTTCCAACGCTGCGGACACAGTCTCTTCTTCTTTGAGTGACTTGGTGGCCAGTGATTCTCCCTTGAGGGCATTGATGGATAGTTTCAGGAAGAAAACAGAACGGCTGAGCTTATCCCCGCCTACATCGCCTCTTGTATCACCTGTCTCCACACCACCCATGTCTCCTCGTGTACACGTAGCCATTGACGATGGAGACATTGTTGGAGAGAGTCGCGAAGAGCATATGATCTCTTCGACGACGGTGACGCAAAATATTCTTATGATGCCGTTTATGACCAACTTGTTTGCGCCAATCATATCGACCAAAGAACAGATGCAGAGGGTACAATTCGGGGCACCGCGTATTGTTGGGTACGGAAACCCAGCGCTTCCACTGGGCTTGATCATACGCGTTTGGGCTTCCGAAGAGCTTCCGTTTATACACGAGGCAGACGTCATTTTCCCAGACGTGATGCCCTCTGGATTCAATCAAGATCGCAGAAAGGGCATCCAGCCAACCACGCTGTCGAGTGTGTCTGCCACCTTTGTTGGAAACATGTTCCAATACTCCAACACGATCAACTTGAGGAACCCTGTGTACAGAATTGTCCAATCCATCCCAACAATGACGCATTTCCCAATCAAGGGTTCGCTGGACATTGTCATTGGAAGGCACGACCCACGCAATTTGGATGTGAATGGAATACCAGAGAGAGACGATTCCCCAGCCGCTCGTTCGTACCAATTCTCATTGGCCTACAGCTTTGTGCAAGAGGGGGTACCCGTGACAAGCTTGCGTCCCGGAATGCCTATCGCAACCATGTCCGAGCTGAAGGGACGAAAAACCACCGACGCAGAAGGAGCCCCCATCGTGCACCTTTCCCCAGAAACCATCATCGCGCAAGTGCATTTGTCTGGAAGAGTTACGTCAGACTTTAAGTACGTCGACTTGATGTCGTTCCTGGTTGCTTTCCCATCCGACAGCGCAGACGCTCTTGAGTTTTACAAAACGTTGTAGAAGCACGAATGAGGAAAATAATAAACATTTTTTTCTTTTACTAGACATTATGAACTAAAAAAATTCGAAAACAAAAAGGACCAAGTTGTGCATGCATTTGCTTTATCCATCCCTTTTTCTTTCTCGTTTCCCCATTACACTCGTGCCTTCTGTATCGTCCTCGGTTTGCTATGTTTAGACAGCACCGTAATAAGTGCGCGATTTCCTCTGGTTCAACTTCTGCCCAGCAACAAAGCTTGGGTAAGCTTGACCCGAGGATCTTTTGGGGAGCCTGATTTTTCTAAAGTGCTTTCGTGCGCCCTTGGCTCCGGATATTATGCTGGACTTTATGTCCCCAAATCTCGAAGTGTCCGAAGAGTAAACAATTACGCCGGCGAGAATGGCAAGGAATGCATGTATTAAGAAGCAAACATTGATCCACGCGATGGTGGAGAGTTCTGTCAAATGGTTGTCGCAGATATCCGTTTCAATGGTGTGGAAATCTCCAGTGTTTGTGACGCATTGCCAGAACAGTCTTTGGTAGAAGAATAGTGGCACGATCGCAAACACAAAGCCAATCATAGCCGTGATGGCCATCCATACGGACGGTGCACTCCATGCTTTTGTTTTCAATCCCATCACCAGTGTCTGGAAGGAGAGGAACACCACGAGAAACATTGGAGCAAACCACAGCGTGTGTACCCACACCGAACTTGGGTCGTTGAACAGATCGTTGTCGAAGATAAAAAATTCTATTGCCAGCACGGAGAACATGATGAACCCACCGCCAAGGAGGCCGGCCAGTAATAAGTTTGCAAACCATGAACGATCCGGATCTCCCGCGCCTTCTACCATGGAACGTTGCATTTCTTGCTTGGCTGGGTCACTGGTGGGACCCAAGAAATCTACGAGTACGTCTTCGGGTGGATTGTCCGCCATGATTTCAATCCCAAAAAAGTTCAGCAATACAAGATCTTCTTCGTGCTCTTATATCACTTCTTTTCCTTCTTGTGTATCTCTCATTCCGGATGCTTTTCTTTTTTTTCTTCATTGTTTGGACCAAAACAAAGACCTTTTAAAAATGAAGAGTTTTTGGAACGACGTTTTTTTACTTGGTTACATTTCTTCCACAACACCTAAAAATTTAAAATCATCGCACTTGTTCTCTTCTTCCCCGATCTCCATAGCACCCGAGGGACTTTCCTTCGTGCTAAGGACAGAATCGATCGCCGGGCTCTGTGTCGTGCTTACATCCTCGGAATCCGAAATCTCTTCGTTGACACGAGAAAACCTTCGCGCAGAAGCTTGCTTGAAACGATGTATCTTTTGGACGTAGGCGTGCATGTGAGGACCAAGACGGTTGATCATCGCTTGGTCTTCAGAAAGCCCAACCACGGCCGCGTTGTAGTAATTATAAGGAACCATGGTATCGCTCGTAACAGGATACACGTTGATGCGTTCGTTGTCTCGTGGGACTGGCTTTTCAATACCCTCTCCTTTGCGTTTCAACCATTGTTTCAGTCTTTTGTGGTAACTTCGAGTTGTCATCACGGCCTCTACGTTCACAGAGACAGACAAGAATACATCAATAGCACGATGAGGTAGGCCTGTGGCCCGTGTTGGGGACTCTCGTTCCAATTCTTTGTTCACGCTCCATGCATCCGAAAACAAATTCCGGATACGTAGAATTTCGTCGCTTGGATCTCCTTCGCTGTCCAGAGGAAGAAATAAGTCGGTCCATCCTCTCTTCTTGCTGTCTTTGTCAAGTCCTTCGTGCTGAACCTTGGTCATGTCGATCAACTCTACTGAAAGTCTGTTGCTGGTCGATGCCTGAGACGTTGAAAAGACATACATTACCGTACCGTGCTCGTCTCGTGATTCGGGATTCTTGCGCGTCAAGTACCCAAATCGTGCGGTGTGCAGATCATAGTCTACTGGGTTCTCAAACGACGTCATACTCGCATACTCAATGGTGAATTGGAACAAAAGAACGCGCGTCTCTTGGAGAGGAGAAAGCTGTATGCGCATCTGAATGCTCTTGACTCCAGAATGCGTAGCTCGACCTCCACTGGGCTTGCTTGGGTATCCATTCGAAAATGTACACACAACACCCAATGCATTGTCCATTGGGACTGGGGGTATGGGCAGTATTCCAGTCACACTGTCTCTTCGTGCATGCACCATGGAATAGAGTACAGGAAGTTCTGAAAAGTTAAAGAACTCGTGCTGCACGTCTAACTTGGTGGCACGCTTCATAATGGCCCTCATTCTTTTTTGCACGAAAGACACGACGTCCGCTTGATCTACCAACAGCTCTGCCTTTGGTTTTAGCACGAAGGGTTCCTTCTTTACACCGGAAGCACGGAGAGCTTGCGCTTCTTGTGCCAAGTGTGTCAGAATAGACGAGGTTTCGTTTTGCAATTGTTCCAGCACGAGGAGCAAGTCGTTCATCTCAAAGATCTTATCCTGGGCACCCTTTCCTTTCGGTTTCTCTTGCTTTACGATACTTTCAATCCATATTCCCAATTGCCGATTGTACGATTCCATTTGAGATAGCACGAAGAGGAATTTCGTGGGTAAATGTTCGCGTCTACCTGCCTCTGTCTTCTTCTTTGTTGCCGCATGCATTAACGTATTCTTCATATCCAAAAGTAATTGCAATTGATTCTTATAACGGATATAAAAGTCATAAGCAAGCATCAATTCTCGGGCTTGTTCCCCCGAGAGTGTCTGTCGTGCCAACCACAATGGGTCTCCGGGATAAGTCACCATGGCGTCTTTTGCCTGGCCATCGAATGAATCTCCAGGCGGTCTAGAAAAAGTACCACCGCCTTCCACCACCGTTGTAAACACACGCAGTGGTTCCTTGATGTCCTCTTTTTTCCTTTTCTTTATCTTTTTCTCGGCAAGTTCAATGTTCTGCAAGGTGTACAGTTGATCCACCACGTCGGTTATTTTGGCAGAATCGCCATTTATGTACGCATCTATGTATTCATTCACTTGAGATCCGATGTCCCATGCACCAATAATCGACTCGCTCATACCCTGTGTGGACAAGGCTATGTTAATCAGTCGGTGCAAATTCTTCTTTTCCACACCAGAAGATGCCGTTTCTCGCCTTCCATCGTATCTATAATTGATGTATATCTCGACGTCCAACGCATCAGATATAGCCCTATTCAATACCGTGATCATTTTTGAATAGAGGATGTCTGGGTCGTTTCTGAAGGACCCTCCACCCACAAAGGTCAGAACGACCTTTTTACTTCCTGCCCACACAGCTCCATAGATAGCCCCAGTATACGCGGCCTCTTGAAGTACTTCCTGAACATTTTGCACTTCTCTCGTGCTTTTTTCATCGTCTGTGTACTTCCTAATGTCTATCGTAGAAGTTAAAGCACATGAGACACGCTGATTCCTTTTGAGGCCAACCACTTCCACTGGACTATTGTCGTCTTTTTCTTTCTTTGGCAATGGATTGCCGTCTGCGTCTTTCCCCGTTCCATATCCGTAAAGGACATACACGTTTTTGTGAATGGGGATTTTGACCAACCCTACGTCTTCGTCGCGTCGTGTGTATTTGGTGACAGCATTTTTGTCAATGGCGTAGGACGTATGGCTTCTATGACGAAAGACTTTGTACGGAAGTCTCTTTCTGAAGTGTTCCAACGTATACATTTTTCGAGTAAGTTGTTGCGTTCGCAAACGCATATCGGACTTTTTCCAAAGCTTTCTCTCTTGTTGTGTGAAGTTGTCTACGACCTTTCCAGGGAGAAAGTACTTTCTCCAAATGGTCGCGCCTATGGTCGATATGGATGCAAACTCTCCCTGGACTGCTCCACGGTGCATGGTCTCTAGTTTGGATGTCCATGCGTATTTTCCTCCTTCGAGAGGGCCAAACATGGTCGAAGCAAATTGAAACGTTGCGCCATTGAATTGCGGGCTCGCCATCAACCCCCGGACATCGGTCAACTTGTCTTTGTCTGGGTCGTGCATCAGTACAAACACCTTGGTGGAACCCAGGTCCTTCTTTTGTGCACGAAAGACGACTTTTTCTAGCGTGTTTGCGGAGAAGTCTCCTGCAAACACTTTTTTATACTCGTCGTCATCTTTGCGCCATACATCCTGTGGAGGATTGTGCAAGATTCCGGGCTGACTCGTTTTGTCTGTACCGTCGTTCCACTCGTACACTTCTCGAAAGGCTTTTTCTGGCATGGACAGCACGTCCTGCACGACATTCTTTTGCGGAATGGTCTTGACGTCTGGGGAGCCGAGCATTCTTAGAGAAAAAGGTTCTTTTAAAGCAACGCCGTTATGGCTGTTCATTCGTGCAATGAAAAATTACTTTTTAAACCTTTTTTTATATTTATATATTTATTATTCATTCATCCACACATCTTGGTTTTTAGAGCGCCCAACTCCTTTGCCGCTATGTCTCTTGGCTCTCCAATACTTGTCCTCCTCTGTGAGGCTATGGTCCCATTTGGGCACCCCGTTCGTGTTTCTTTTTTTCTTTTAGCACGAAGAAACACGTGCGTCAATCTTTGTGTGATACATTTTCGTGCTTAGACGTAGTATGCACCGTCTCATTGGAACTTCTTTCTAGATTTTCTATTCTTTTTTCCAAGAGATTCTTTTCGTGTATTGTCTCCAAGAGCCCCTTTTTCAATATCGCATTTTGGCATTCCATCTTTTCCATTCTATTTTCCACGTTGGCCCTCTTTTCGTAATCAAAAAACTCTGCAGCACTCCAAAGCAATCGCTTGCATTCTTTTGCAACCTCCGCAGGAATGGTCTTGTCTTTGACGGCTGTTGAAATGGAATCCGCCACACTCTCACACATATGCACGATAGAACCGGCATTTCCTATGGCCTTGTAAAGAGGGTCTTGGCTGCACTCCATAAGCACGAAGGGAAACAGCCATATCGGAATCATCATGTAGCTTTCTTTTTCCAGTTTGATCTTGTGTATTTTCTCGGAACGCACGGTGGTGTAGAAGTAGTTCAGCGAAGAAAAACTGACAAAGGGCTGGGGGACCCATGGCTCGACCCCCACGATCAGGCACGTCATGGTGTCGAAATTGTCCACTCTCCGCACACCAAAGTTCCTTCGTACATTGAATAGTTTGTTGTTGTAACACCCTTCGTTGTCCCGACGGTGCACCTCGGGGGAATACTTTCGCTTCGTGCCCAGGCCCGAATTCCGTTTCGTGCTTCTGGACGCTCCCTCCGAAAACGACTCGGAATCTTCGTACACATCGTCTTCACAAGACGAATAGCTGGTCTCGCTCTCATTTTGCGACGAGAAGAACTCGGAAGAATACTCTCTTGTTCCACTGTTCTCTTTGGATTGTTCCGAGGTCTGGCGCGATGAATCCCGAGCTGCACGAAGCGCGGCTTCTTTTATGCGCTGTCTTTGGGCGCTTCGTTCAATTTCTGGGGCTTCTTCGTAATAACTGATAATGCGCTGCATCTTGAGGGTGTAGGTGTTGTATTCTTCATCTCCGTATTTCATAGAACGAGGCACGTTGAATTCAACCGCCGTGCTGCGTTTTTTGCGAACACGGCCCGAAGTCTTTTCCGGTGTGTCTGTGGATGTAAATAAAAACGCTGCTTTCCTCCTCTTCAAAATTTCTTGATGTGCCAGTCTGGGGAATAAGTATTTCGTGGCTTTTGTGGAAGAATACCCCGTAACGATCTTGCATACTATCGCAAGTGCAGAATAGACAGAAGGCAAAAGACCCGATCGCGCAAGGTCGTCGGAAGAAATGCACGGAACGTACATCCTCTGGTTTGGAACTCGGGACATGTGGGAATCGCGCCTTTTTTTGGTGGTTTCCAGGCGATGCATCTCTTTCAACGTTTCCTTGGCTTCGAGTTCTTTGTCCTTTCGAAATGGATAAAGCTCCTTTGGAATGTATGTCATGTCCTCTTCAACACGTGACTTTAGGGTTGGGCGCAAGTGGAAAGGAATAAATTTCTTCCGCGACATCATCGTGCGGTTCACCGAGAGAAGAGCCACGCCGGGATCCATGCGGTATTCTATCTCTGCAAAGATGGCGTCCCATTGCATGAGACACCCTGCTCGTCCTTTTGGAACATAAGGAGTCCATACACTCCAGTACCCCGGAGTATCTTTTCCATTAGCCAAATTTCCTCCAGGAGGTACGCGCTTCCCTAGTCTTCTCTCGTGCTCTGCTAAATTTGCATTGTCGCCAGGACTGACCAACTTGTGCTGACTAAGAATGAAATTGTAGTACGTTCTCATGTTTCTATAATCAATGGGCACGCATGAAAACTCAAGTAAGAGCCCTTTGGGGAGTTCGTTTACAAAACTAGCTGGTCTCCTGTCTATAAGAGGCACGAAATACTTGATCACTCGGTTTCGGATGGGAATGTCAAGACATTCTCCTCCCACGGGGATCGTCTCGAAACTCGTGTTCACGTTTATTGGTTCTTCTTCTTCTTCTTCTTCTTCACTTGACCGTATATCTCCATTGTCAGAGTTTTCTGATTCAAGCATGGTTCCTTCCGTTTCTACGTCGCTCGAGGGTTTGGTGTCAAAATATGTGTCGTGAAACAATGCCTTGAAATGCTTACGGAGACCCACATCGTTTTGGGGATGCTCCAGAATCTCCAAAAACAGAAAGATCTCCAATGCAATATGTGGAATCGTCAGGATATACATTGCGTTCTCCATCTGGGCCAGTATTCTTTTTTTCTGAATTCCCTCTGCATAGTTTAGGTATTTCCAAATATCACACAGTCGAAAGAACCATCGAACATTTTTTGTGTACGCTTTTTTTTTGTGCTTTCGCATCCAAAAGGAAGTGTATATATCCGTGACACGCTTGTCTGTTTTCAGGCGAAACGCTGGAAGCATCAAGCGCCCATCACTGAACTTTTTCGTTGGAAGTCCGGTAAACCCACACAGAGGTTTGACGTCCATAGAATCTATATACACCGTCCCTGGGACAACACTCGCGTTTATGTCTTCCGTGTTGGCTCGTTTTAGTTGCTTCTTAAATTCTTTGAACGTGTTTGTTCTTATGGGAGAAACAACGGCAATTCGAATATAACGCGGATCTTTACTCGCCCCCGTATCCGGGGAATCTATTGCATTTGCCTCAATAATCGCATGAACGAACTCCGTGGGTACGTTGTGTTCGTCGCTTTCATAATACGTGCTCTTGGTCCCTGCCAAGCTTCGTGCTACTTTCTTTTTTTTTGCGGACATGTGTCTTGTGGTTGAACGCTTGTTCCGAAAGTGAGCACACTTTTTTTATGGCACAAAAAAAAAGCAAAAATAAATTTCACCCAAATTTATAAATAAAAAAATCAGCCCAACCACAGAAGAAGAAAATTCCAGGTCTCGCACCCAATTATCGGGCAAGCCAAAGCAAGGAACGCACGAAGAATGATGGACGGTCTTCGGCGTTTGAGAGCACAAGAGAGCTTGCAGTCATCCGAAATGATGATTATGAATTCTCTGAAAATTCTATCCAACGAAGAATTCGCAGATTTGATGACAAGCAAGACCATACACAAGGCCAAGTCGCAGGCAGTGTACCCCATGGACAACGTCTTTCCCCCCATTGACAGAACGACATTCACTCTTTCTAAAAAGCTTGTGTTCAGCGTGTTTGACTCCATGATCCTTCGTGCTAAAGTCCAGATGGAACATCAAGGCAAAACCGCCCCAACGATGATTTCAGCAGGTTTGATGGACGGGACCATAGTGCACGCCACGTTTTTGAATTGGCTTACGCTTGCCATGGCCCAGTCGCACCAACTTGCATTCACAGAGCACCTCGTACCACGTACTCAATACATACGTCCTCGTGCTTTCTGGACTACTGTGGGCGAAAAAGCCAGGCCAAGTATTCGTCTTGAAGAAACGCCTACACAATTCTCAAGGATGTTCCAGTGGCATATCCTAGACAGTAAAACGTTTGCAGACAGCAAGATTCTGCTCGCGGTCGTGACGACGTGGAGTTCCATCACAAGCGCACCTACGTCCTGGGGGTACTGGACATACATACGAAAAGATGGAACGCGTCAACCCTTTTCGGGTTTGGAGCAATACAACAAAGAGGTAAAGGAGATCAGCATAGAAACACGTCTTCGATCCTTTGATCCTCAAGGAAGTTTCCGAAACAGTCATTTCATGGTGGTGGCAGAAGCGTACAACCACCTCAGTCTAGGACAGTTTATTGCCTTGATGTTTTCCATGGAGTTTCATCCGGAACATTATTCTTCTGTAACACTGGATGCATACGTAGATCGCTTTATCAACAAAATCATTCTTGCGGTATCTGTAGAAGCACGAGGAGTACTCAAACCACTCGTGCAAGATACGGTAGACCATAGCCAGGTCATACGCTCCCTTTTGTACGGAATGTCTCCTTTGGTGAACATGACGTTTCCTCCCAACGAGAGTTCCTTTGCAACATCCACGGGAGAACTTGCGTTTGGGTCTCCTTATGGTTATGCGGTTACACCTGAGGACCTTTTTACTGTGTTAAATAAGTAACCGAGGGTTCTGTCTCTTGGAGCAACGCTCGAAAATAAAAATTCTTTTTTGTATTTATTTGGAAAATTAAAGAAAAGAAAAAGTAGAGAAGACGTCCTAAAGAATAACCTCATATCCTTGCATAAATATAAGAAACGGTTCGGCGCCAAAAAAACAAAGGGGAGAGGAAACTCCGTACAATGACCGACCCACATGTCGCACGTGCAGAAGATGCATGGAATATTTTGAGAGGCGGACCCGCAGACGTCTCAGACGACGCAAAAGCCATCAGTGCCTATGTAGAGAACTCGTACGACGTCACGGAAAATCTTTCGGTTCCGATCTTTTCCAAGCCCGAAGTGATTGAAGACGCCATTTCCTACGCCGTGATGTATTTTTTGCGTGAAATAGGCATGCGGTGCCATGCAGACAACTCTCAGCTTCCGTGCGTCTTGACCATGGCCAGTTTGTCGGAACGCTTCGTGCCTGCGCTGTTTGAGCAGAATCTGAAAAAGCTGTATGCCCCTGGGTCGATATCCAGACCTCCAAATATCCTAAAAGACCCACGCAACGTGCACGAAGAGAAACAATCCAAATTCTCTACGAGTCTTGCAACCATGATGATTCAAGTGGAGACATTACGTGCACAACAAATCTTGGGCAAACATAGAATCGTGGGGTCCTTGAACACCCCAATCACAGACAAGGTGTTCATTCCGTCTTCCGCAGAGATCATCGCCGCATTTCGCCATGTGGCTACCTTTCAGGAAAGTGGAGGGCATGTCTTGCCTTCCGACAACATTTCAACGGGCTCCTCTCTTTTGCTCATTGCCATATCCAATGCACTCATTGTGATTCCTGAACTGAAGGCAGCCACCAAAGTATATTATGGAAAGGATAGATTGACTGCGGAAGGCTTTCGTCGCCCCGCAAACATTCTTTTACGGGACACAGATCCCTTGGGCATTGCACGGGACATTACGCCCCATTTGTTTGCTGCGTGTTGTTCCCACTTGATACATATAGGAAAAAACTACGACTCCGTTTCTGTGGACATTGGAGCACGAGGGGTGGTGGAGCCTCCCCGGAGGAGAGGAAACATTCCGACGCCCCTGGTCGTCCCCCTCGGAAATACCATGCTCTTTCACATTGGGGTATTGGGAGCAGATGCAGCAAACACAAGGAAAGCAATACTGAAATCCTTCATGAACCTTGCAAGTGCGTGGCTCACGCCACAAGGCAGGCCGTTTGGCATACAGCGTGCTGCGACAACCGAGGCTGCACGTGCTGCCATTCAATCACGAGCGGACCAGTTTTTCTCGATTTTATTTGCTATGATCTACAGTCTGATGCCCACGGAGGAGACGGTGATTCAAGAAGAAAAACTGATCTACGAAAATATCTTTCGTGGCGTCCCTTTACACACCCAAGGAGGCGCGGTTGGGAAAGAAGCCTTTGAACACTATGCACGAGAAAGGATTGGGGATAAGTTGCATGCATTTCCCACGGTTCCCAGTTTGGGTGTCTTTCTGGTGACACAAAAGATCTCAGACGTTGAATTTTTAATTCGCGACAGAGAAGTGGTGGCCGGGGAAGGAGACCCACTCAGCATCATCCTCACGCCTTCAGAAATCGCGGTCGTGACAAATGCCATGATCGCAATAACGCAACAAGGACGCACTTTCCCCGTGATCGTTGGATTCGAGCCCATGGGGGAAGCAGTCACAACACGACCCACGGAGCCAAGTCAGTTGGGCGTTGTGGAAGAAGGTACGGAACCTATTTCTCCACGTGCTGAAGGACAAACCACGCCACGTGCTGAAGGACACTTGCCTGTGGAGATTCTGATGGATTTTCCAGTGGACGCGTTTGATCTTGCTGCTGTTCAGAAATGGGACGCTGCATATGCCATGTCTTCTGAGCTATTGGAATCCTTGGAGCATTTTGACGATTCCTTCCCATTTGTGCGCGTGTTTGATGAAGCTGTTTTCACTCTTCCTCCGGAGCACGGTGGAAAAGACAAGCCTATTGAAACACCGCCCAAAGAAATTTTAGAAGAACAAAGAAGAAAGGTGGACAAGTTGTCCGAAATCATCAAGAACGTTTTTGGAATTCGCCAAGAACAAATTTCGGATTGGTTTGCCAGTGGAGACCTTGACGTCGACGACAAAGAACAAATGGCGGCCATTCTTGCGCTGAAAAAAGTCCTGGAGGATCTCGCATTTAAAAAAGACGAAGAACTCAAGGAGATGAAATTGGAGCAGAAGAACCTGAAGACAACGCAAAAGAGCACGGTAGATGAATTGGAAAAGCAACTCCAAGAGTGCGAAGACAGAACACAGAGCGCCAACAATGCTCTGGAAACGGAAAGAGTCAAGATGTCCGACCTAAATGTGTTGCAAGAAGAAACAATCAAAGAACTGGACCAAAGCAACGACAGAATCACTCAATTGGAGACAGAGATTACTGCACTTGCGGCTGGGGGAACAGATGTCCCGACGGAAGTCCTGAGTGATCTTCAGGAACAACTTGACGAATGTAGAGCAGACTTGGAGGATGTGACGGACGACAGGGACGCCACCAAGAAAAATGAATCCAAGTTGTTTATCCTTCGTGCTGTTGTACAACAAATGGCCGACTCCGAAGGAAACACGGCATTGAAGGACATACTGAAAGGAAAGAAAGGAAATTTGAATGACATGTACACTTACGCGACAGCCTTTGGGCAGAAACCGGGTGCCTTTGTCAAAACCTTGGAATCCAGCGCATTCAAGCCCACCGCCACAAACAAGAAGACCTTTGCCCAAGGAGACAAGGTTCGACCTTCCTATTCCTTGACCACGGGACAAGTCGCGGAAGGAAAAAGGAAAGCACGAGAAAACGCAGCACGGAAAAAGAAGTCAAAGAGTAAAACCATACGCAGCGCTATCCCACAACAAGAAACCACACCCCGTGATGTCAACGTGCCTCACCCTGCTCCAAGCATGGCTTCCGCCACGACTTCTCGTGCTGAAACCCAAGCAACCGTCGGCACGAAAAAAGCGACTTCTCTCCTTGGGGTATTGAAACAAGCCGACGCCAGACCCAGTACAAAGAACATGCCTTCGAAAGCAGTCAAAAATACCAAACCCTCTTTTGCACGCAGAGACCGCATTCGGCTGAAAGAAGAAGAAGAAGAAGAAGAGGGCGCTGCGTCTATTCTGGAGCACGAAGGAAGAATATCCTCTCGCGCGTTTTGCGAAAGTTCCTTTTTACCCAACACCCCAAGTCTCTCTGGGATGGCCACGTCGATCGACGTGAAAATGCAAGTATTCTCAGGAAGGAACTCCTTGGAAGAAGAGCGATCAATACACGAAATCACGGACACGCAAGAAATGGTGGACGTTCCTCAAGACGATTGGGGTTATTACGAAGAAGACATACAGGGAGGTTCTGGGGATTATTACGACCATCCTGAGGACAAAACGTACGAAGACGAAGACATTGCGTGGCCCATCCAAACGTCCGATTCGTATACACCCAAAAGCGACCGATACGAAGTTCGGCATTATGGATTGCCTATGGCCTTTACGTGGAAACCGCACACGTTTACAAACCATCACGTGCTTCGCAAAGAGAAACGCGACTTTGGGTTTGCACCCAAGACACAAGCGCCATTGTCCAAAGAATTCAAAGACCAAGCCAGGTGTTCCGTAACCACCCTCGTTGCCGGCGTGTTGGCTATTGTAAGCACGAGGATCTACCAGGCAACACACACAGACCCATCGCAGTCTGTTTTGCACTCCAATTCTTCTGTACAAAGCAAGCGAAAGAAGCGAAACAACAAGAAGCCCTCGGACGCTTTGGTTTTGAAACAACTGACCATGCCCAAAAAGTTTGACGATTCCTGCAGAAAGGCAAACAAGGAGAGCGACACAATACCCAAGGCGGAACAGATGATTCTGAACGAATGGAACAAGTTGCTGTGTCTTTCTCCTTCTTCTCGTGCTGATGGATCCAAAGAAAATTTGACTCGGTTCGTCCAGGAGTTGTCTTACGCCATTGAGCATGGAAACGGGAAGTGTGCACGAGAAGCCATGATCTCTCTGTGTGCTCTGGTTTCTTTCTCCAAGAACGTGCAGGTGACCATGACGAATATGGTCAAGGAGATGCACACCGCGACGTCTCGTTTCCGGTGCACCACCAATAGGAATGAGATGATGGAGTGTGTCCGCAGGTCCAATGGCATTAAATTCTGAATAAATGGTCAAACCATTTTTTTTTGTGTTTTCCCACACATTGCATCATTCATCTTTTCCACACAACGCAAGCAACACAAGCGACATGGAACTGAAAACTGAGTCCAAAGACGAAGAGAGTGTCTCTTCGCACGCAACCATCTATATCCACCAGAAAGCCTTTTGTTGGTACGTTTTGTGGAGATGCTGCTTCTACCAAGACCTGGCCGACTATCCTCGGTTGTACTGTCCTGTGGCGCGAGTCTACGCTACGTATTACAAGTTGGCACGGAGGTTTGACCTTGCTGTCCAAATGATTCGTCCCGAGGAAATGGGGTTCTTCATCCAATCGTTCCAAAACGACAAAATCCTGTGTATCTCCAGCAAACAAGTCAAAAATGAATTTGTTCCGTGCTGCATACTCTCTGGAAAGTGGTCGTTTTGGTACGAACTTTTGTTGCGCGCCAGCATATTCCAAGGTTGTGTGGATATGGTGGTGCATCCCAACGGAGAAACGTCTGCGCAGGGAATGAGTATTCGGGACATGAAGCAAAACGTTCCTGCCAATACACTTCCACGTGGCCACGTCCTCTTTTCAAAGTCCATACAAAGTCGACATTCTTCTTCTCGTGCTAAAAAGAGGTCTTCGGTGCAGTGGGAAAATGCAATTCTACCGAATGTCCTGGTTTCCGATACAGTGCACGAAGAATTGCACCCCGCGGCGGTGTACGACAACATGACCGAAGAGTCCGAAAGTTCTTCTGCATACAAAGACACGAATATGGGCACGAAGAGAAACCATGACGGAACCCCGGTGGTGAGCTTCCAGGCCGAAAGAAGCGTTTTGCCTACCGAAGAAGAGGAAGTGCAACAATACATTACCCACCTTCAGAGGGGCCAGGTTGGACACATCGACCCTCCTCGTGCTGGGAGTGTGGTACACGGTTCGTACAGCCAAGCAAGTGAAGACTATTTGATTCAACGGATGAGGCTGGACGAAGAGTTTGCGCGCAAAAAGAAAGAGAAGAAGGATGCGCGGGACAAGTCTCAAGGAAAGGACACGTCGAAACCGGATTATTCGATTGTTGTGTCCAAGCATATTGCACACATTCACTTCATACTGGAACAAGCGGCGTTCGTGAAGGAAATTTACAGTATTGTCCAAACGACGCCAGAAATTTCAGAATACTTGACGCTTTGCGTGAACGAAGAAAAAGAAAAGAAGAAGAAGAAGAAACGAAAGAAAGGCAAAAAGAAATCCAAACGATCAAAGAAAAGAGCGACCGTGGAAGATACAGCATGAGTGCCCACCAGAATAGACAAAATGGACACCACCGTCTTGATGAGGAGCAGTCGTGTGGAGCGACGCGCCTGCAGCGCGTCGCGCTCACACTTCTTGCTCCGCTCTACACATATTGTTCATACTATTCTATACGTAGTGTTGTTTGTTGTGGGAAGTGTGTCGACTTCTTTTCCAAACAACGAAATAAAGCAAAAAGATTCCGAGGACTCGGATGCCCTTTTAAGAAATATCCTAGTGAGTTATTACAATGCAATAGAACAAAATAAAGAACACACAAACCCCATCCAAGACCAAAAGCACGAAGAACAACTTGACCAAAAGCACGAAGAAGAAGAAGAAGAAGAACTCTTGGATGAAATCCCCACATCTATGGATCCTTCTGCACGTGACGCGGTGATTGCCTACGTGAAGGAACATCTAAAAACACGCATATGGTCTGGCCTCTTTCCAGAAAACGAAGCACAGGAAACACCAGATCCTCAACCCAAGGAAGAGCGTGTCCATGATTACACAAACACAGACCCATGGTGGGAGAAGGATCCTAGGTTTTACAATGCGGAGAAACCGCAGGTCGATGGCGGAACAGAAGACGAAACCAAGAGAACGATCAACCGCGTATTCACGGCCTCTGGGTTTGCTCTGTCTCTTGTGGTTCTTTTTGTATTTTTCTTTGCATGTACCTACTGCTGGTGCATCAGCAGTCCTTCCAAGATGCTCGGTTCCATCACCACCATCCTTGCCATTGTTCTGCTTCTTCACAGACTGCACGAATTTTTCTTGGTTTTCTCAATGGACGAATTACAGAATGTGGGAGAATCTTTTATTGGGCCATGGATGGCCAACATTCCACCTCCTCCTACCGCCCCGTTATAAGCTGTACATTACCTCAATGTCCATAAAAATCAATCTTCCACGAATGAATCGTGATATCGCTTGCGTCGTCCTGCACCCCATCGCCGCCATCGTCGTTGTTGTGGTGGTGGTGACGGTGCGAGCGTGTCCCTTGCTCCATGCAAAAGTTCTTGATTACAAGACTCCATCGTGCTGGATTGTCCTCTTTGGCGCCTTTTCGTTCGTTCATGTTGCGCACGTCTGTACTTGGGTTATACACAAGGGATTCTCCCCAATGTCTTGTCGTCATATATGTCCATTGTATGCGTTCTATCATCCCAACCCCTGCATCACTCAGTGTACTGTTCATACCCGAAGGACCCAAGAGTTGCAGGCCAAAGCACCTGGAATGACCAGGCACGTTCAAGTCAACCGTCACGGTGACATGTTCCAAGGCTTCGATAGCACGAGTGGCGTCTTGAATGTTGTCCGGTTCCCAGTAAATAATCAAACTGTGTTGACTCTCCACATAAATCACGGGAGATAGCAACGTGCCCGTGGTAACGTGCTTCTGTTCTCCAGCAAAGGCCATGTTTATAGAGTAATCTCGTGCTATCTCTACTGCACGGCTTGCGTCGATCATCCCAAACCCTACGTCGTGCGAATGGGTATACCCAGCTGCATTCTTTTCGTAGGGTTCGTTCAATACGTGTCGCACTTTGGCAGAACTTTTTACAATCACGTCTTGGACTTCTCTCCACGACAATGCTGGTTTCGCTTGGAGCACCAATGCCACCATGCCAGAGCCCATGGGCGCAGAAGCACTCGTGCCTCCAAAGTCCCACGTGCACTCGCTTCCAGAGGAACCAGCCCTTCCGCGCAGCTCCGTGGTTACGATGTGCATCCTCGTGCCTGAGGAAGGGGATACGCACAGGAGGTTTGCACCGGGTTCGCTGTACCATGCATGGGCCCCGTCGTGGTTGATTGCACCTACGGCAATGGTGTAAATGGAATTGGCGTAGCCGTCGTAATTGGAGTTGTCCAAATTCCATCGTCCATTTCCTCCTGCCCATATGTACAAGACACCCTTCCCATCCCTGCCCTTCTTCGTGCAATGCTCAAATATCTCTGCAACCATCCTTCCAGGGCCATTCAAATATTCTCCATCGTCGGTAGGTCCCCAAGAGCACGAGTAAATATCAATGCCCATGGTTGTAGCGCATGCGTGCCCAAGAGCCTCGGCTTCCGTGGCGTCGGATTCCCAGTTTCCAAGCAACCGTAACCCTGCAACGGAGGCATCGTAAGCTACCCCCACGCCACATGTCGTGTCTCTGTTTGCACCAGCTACCCCGGAAGCCGAGGTGCCGTGTGAATCTCCAGCACGCGGACTTGGGTCTTCGTCGTCTTCGTTAAAGTCCCAGGACAGAGATGCGTCAAAGTTTCGCGCCAAATCCGGGTGTTTCTTCTCGAGGCCATCGTCTACAATGGCAATAGTCACACCGATGCCCGTGTATCCTTGCTTCCACGCATTCTTGGCATTTATATGCACGTGCGCAATATGTGCGATATCCGTAAGGTGCCATTGATCTGGGAACAATGGGTCCAAAGGCGAAATCCAGTTCTTCGTTTCAAGACTTCTTTTGATGCGTTCCTGCGGCGTGTTGTCTTCCCACCAATGGACTCTCTCGTCTTCCCCAAGAAGGTGGGGCGTGTTTCTCAGCGTTGCGCTCCTCTCAAAAAGGTAGTACCTCTGTGGCGTAGGCACTCTCAACGCTCGGACCAACCGGAATCCATTCTGCCTTGCCACTTCAGACGCTTCCTTTGCCGTTGTAATGTCGTTTAGTTGCACGACCACTTGGTGTTCAGAATACTTGTCCTTTACATCTGGGATCTTACGGAGGATCCTACTCGTGCTTTTCAACAACGTGACCTCTTTTCCATGTACAATCACACGCGAGGGTTCGTCTCCGTGGGCAACAAGCACGAAGCAGAGTACTGCGGAAAGCACGAAGAAGAGAAAGGTGTTTGCCATGACGGTTCTTCATTTTCTCGTGCTTTTCTATCATGGGCATATATTGGAAACAAACCAAATTAAACGTTGCACCCAAATTTAGAAAAACTTTTTTTTATTTCATTTGTTTGACAAGCAAGCAAGCGATCAAGCCATGTCCAGGATAGGAACCTTTGGACCTCCCATTAGCAGCGATGGTTCTTCGGACAAACAACTCATGGACCATATTCTGTGTTGTTGTGTATGCAAGACTTTGAGAGACGGTGGAACGGGAGAAAATTTAAGGCTCGGCCTCGGAGGTGGTCGACATATTCTAGGATTTTGCAAAGACTGTGAAATAACGTACCCAGGATCTATGTCGTGCTGGGTGTGTAAAAAACAAATATCTACGAGCGACATGGCTACTTATAGAATACGGAACGATGAACTCACGGAATGCTTCCTCTTCTGTTCTTATTCCTGCAAAAAAACCGTAATGAAGGATATATCCCAGCTCAAAGGGTACCCGTTTTGTGTTTTCTGCGTCATTTGTGGAAAGGAAGCCAAAAAGATGCAAGTTTGTGCCACTTGCAAAAATGCGTCGTACTGTTCCAAAAAATGCCAACGAGACAATTGGCCTGCGCACAAAAAAATATGTAAACCGTACAAATAAAAACGTTTATATGTATCGATCCAACGTTTCCCTGGTCATCCCTTGGTCGTCGTGCACGGGAAAAGCATTCTGTCCGAAATCGATCTTCCACAGCTTGTCTCCGTGCAAGTAAATAACCGTGGCTCCGTGGGCATCTTCCTTTACAGAAGAAACTCCAGCACGAAGCATCGCAGTAAAGTCTGCCGAAATAGAATCCTTGTTGCGCATGAATTCCCTGTACCGACGTCTCAGTGCTTTTCCAATTGTGTTCTTGGTAACCAAGGTGTATTGTCCCCCAAAAGAAGCACGAGGAGGATCGGAATAGGCAAAGGGAATGCCTTCGGATTCTTGGGCAAAATCTTCTGGCGTAAAGTCTTCCGGAACCCACGTAATTCCATTTTCTGCATCCTCCAGGCTGAGACCCATGGCGTCTCTGTAAAACCACATAACGCCTTCGGAACAAAAGACAGACTCACGGTTGTGTTCTCCGAGATGTCCTCGTTCACCCACAACCCACCTTTTGTACGAATTGAGAAGTTCCACGTAATCGGTTTCGTAAGGAATATGCGCTCCACGCAAGATCAGTTCCCACGCTTTCATGTTTGTTCTTCCTTCTGCGATGTAATCCAAGGAAGTTTTGTCGTACACTGTCATGGGCCTATACGAGACAGAATAGTCGTTCATTCCGTATTCGTACAACTTCTGGTGCATACTGACCAAACGCAGACCGTCCTTACTTCCTTTTGTGACAAAGTCATACATTCCGTCTTTCCCAGAAGACTCCCACAACATAAAGTGAGGTTTCCCTGGATTCGCTGGATCCACAAGTTTGACTACGACAGCGATGTGACTGTACTTCACGGTGGTTGTGCATTGAATCCACCACGAGAATCCTCCAGTTCCTTCGAACAAGAAAATATCTCCCGTCTTTACTTGAGACAGAAAGTTTTCATAGTCCGTAAAGATCCTGTTCGAGGAGCTACTGCAGCACGAGAACCAACCAATCGGAAGACAGCACAGGGCATCGTGAACAGATTCTGCAGCCGTGGAATGCGTCCTTCCAAAATGCTCCCCTTCGTCACCCTCTGCGAGCAACGAGATTTGATCTTCCCTTCGTGCTCGTGGACGAGGGCGTCCTCTTTGAGGGTTTTGCCTTCGCGAACGTTCCATTTTTCCAAATACCGAGTTTTTTATGGCCTTTTTCCGTTCAGAAACACTTTTTATTTTGCAAAATAAAGAGTTTAAATGCAATCTTTTGCCCATTTATATTGCAGTCACAACTTCAGGGTGCACGACCGGAACAAGGCGATTGATGCAAAACAAAGAATCCGAAAGGAGCCCAAACGCCATTTGGCTTCAGCACGTTGGGTGCCTAGAATATACACGAAACATACCCATATGCTTTTCCAGATTAGAGAAAAAACTTCCGTTCACACAATGGTTCAACCATGTCGTGACAAATGGACTGTTGCACAAAGACGCGGCCATGGACAAGCTCGTCAAATGCGCCACCCTGTGGAACACCACCGTGTGGAAGATGCACGATACGGAATTTGAAGTGCACTTTCTCAAGACACAGAGACTCTTACACAAACATGGTATGTTACCCACACGAATACGCACGGAAAGGTCTCCACTGTTCTACACATCGGCTCAACTGAAAACCTTTGAACCGTACGATTTTGAGGAAGCCGAAGAAGAAAAAGGGTGCATCCTATTCCTTGACCTCATTTCTCCACAAAAGTACAGCACGCGATACGCAAAATATATATTCGACAAGGACAGGGCACACGTGGGGCACTGGGAAAGACCTACAGAAATAGCACGAGGAAGGCGTGTGTATTTTCTCCCTCTCGCGCAAATGAACTTTGTCCTGGCCCAGTGTTGTTTCGGAAAAACCGACTGGAAAGCACGAAAAGAACATCTGCCCCTTCAGATAGATTGGATCGCTTCTATCCTCGGAATCTCCACATCGTGCCTTCTTCAATATCCTCTCGTGCTGAAATCCGAACTTCGCTTTGTGCCCTTTGTGCCCTTGGACTCTCCTCGGTTCGCTCGCTTCTATGACGGAATGAATCTTGATAGAGAACTGCGCACACTTTATGCAACATTCTTGTCCAAGTTCGAGAATGCGCCTTTGAACGCATTGACCGCGCTGTCTCGGAGAGATCTCTTTGTGCGGTACTTGAAGAGTTCCACCGTCACACAGATACAAAACAAAATCCAGTATTCCGAACTGTGCTCTCCGTGCGTACCTGAGCACATGTACGACAGTATTTCGGATCGTCACAAATCACCACCAGCACGCGTATTTTCAGGGTTGCCAAGCACGAAACGGAGTTTGGCGTTGAGCACGACCAATGCGCTCGAGAATCTACGCATGGACCGTTGCTTCCCTGGAGACCGTATTATTGGGGGAAACTTTCAGTCCAGACTCTTTTCTATTTTCATTTGGACAACCATTCTTGTCTCAGATATGTTGATGGAGACCAAGAGAATCACAGCCACAGACGCGTTCAAACTCTGCATCTCCTCTATGACCCTTTCGATACAAACGCCGTGCACCGCAATCACGCGCGCCAACGGCAGATCTACGCATAGCGTTTTCCATCTCTCCTTTCTCATGACCAACTACTTTGGAGGAAACAAGGATTCTGTAGAAACGCTGAAACACGCCTTTTCAGAAACTGTGCTGTGCGGAGTGGCTGTGTCCCATTTCAACGCCATCGCTGTTTCGCAAAATTTACAATGGCCTCCGTATCAAGATTATCACCATCTGATGCGCTCCATCGTGCCTTCGAACAACACGTTTTTAAAAAACACAAAGGCAGAGACGGGTTGGAGAGTTGTCCATTCGTGCACACACCACCTCGCCCTCATCTCGGATATTGAATACGAAATACACAACGCGTTTGGCGTGTTTTTGTCCCAAGGATTTTCCAGCACGATGCGAGGCTACGCTCTTAGCACGAGACAGTACTACGACCAAGGACCGACAGACGACCAAGAGTCCTTTTCTGCGTTCCACTTCGATTCGTGTGGCTACGCAGAGACCATACCCACCCTGGATGCGGTGTATCACCTTTTGAAGAACGTTCTCTTTTACAACCGAATGTACGAATGGTGGAAACCGGGGCCCAGAGACGATTTTTCAGAAGAAGAAGAAGAAGAAGAAGAAGAAGACGACAACACGTTTTGTTCGGACTCAACCCACTCCATCGTGCCTATGTTTGAGTGTCCGAGCGTCGTGTTGGACACAGAAGTTATGGCTATTATCCCAAAGGCAGAGTTTTCTGTGGTCCCCGTGATGGTCAAGGACAATCTCTCTGCCTGGATATTCCATTGGGCCGTTTCCAAGGAAATCCTGGGCAGCGAACCCATCTTCGTGCACCCCAGTGAAGAAACCATGCCGTTTGAATCGTCCGTAGACGCGTTTGTGGAATACTTTACCTTCCGATTCACAGACGTGGTTCGTCTGGGCACCTATATGCTCTACATTCTGAACGAAGCGATCCAATGTTCCGACAGAAGCGCGTGCAACCATCTCGTGCTCCCGACCTACCCCATCGTGGCTCCTCTGTTGGAACGAACGTACGCTACACATGTGTGGTCCAAGAGTGTGGGAAAGAAAACCTTTGGGGATTCTTCCAATTTGATTTACCAAACGGTGCAATCTCTCGTGCATTCGGAAGTATTACTAAGCACGAGGTGCTTGTCCATCAAAGCACTTATGCACGACGAAGAACCTGCACTGGAGCACGAAAGAAGACAAAACCTCTCCGAAAACGCCAAGACATTCTCATCCAACATGCTCTTCAAACCTGCACTGCATGCAGAGGCTGTCCACGGACTCTTTTTTACGCTGGCGATACCGGCGCTCTGGACGTTTCTTTTGAAAGAATACATCCACCAAGATCAAATGGACCAAGCCATTCGTAAACTCAGGTTGTTCTTTCGGCTCTTCTCTTCGTGCAAAGAACACGACACGATATACCTTCCCGAAGACGAAGACAGGTTGGAATCCATGCACTTTACCTGCGCCATCAAGGTACGTTCAGGCACGAGAAGGAAAGGCCTCATGGACACGTGCCCAGTATTCTTGGATATTATCGGGGAAGATCGCATGGACCTCAGTTCATGCGAATACAGTACGGTGAAGAAGAAGACAGAACCTCCTTACACGGAAGACACTGTCCCATACCAAGACCGCCTACTTGGGTATGACGATCCTTGTGTAGAAATTCGCGAGGAATCTCCGGCCAAATGGTTTTTCTTTTCGCACGTAGATTGGACACAGTTTCTCTCGCACTGCATCCAAGCGGTTTGGAATTCTGAAGAAGACGAATTTGAGTTTCTCGTGCAAGAACTCTTTACGCACGCATACACAAAAAGGGAGTTTGAAGCACAGAAACGAAACACGCGAAAGCGCAAACGCGGAGACCCTGCACCACTGGAACCGCACATGCAACGCCCCCTATGTGGTGCGTATGTTCAACCAGAAGTTCCTCTCGTGCTCAAACACAGTGGGTACGCCCTTGTGTCTCCAGAAGAAGACCTAAGCTGGAATCCATTTGGGATGATTTCTCTGTTGCTCGAGTATGGACACGTACCGGGTCTAGACCAACTATTCTCTACGCACCACAAGCACGAGATGGATCTCTGCCCAGTTCCTCTTTTGCGTGATTATTTGACGCGTGCTCCAGAAAACCATACTCCGTCTATGTTGTATGCAGACGTTCTCCTGGATTACGCACCTGTGGAAGTATGTGTGGAAGAAGAAGAATGCGCGGGGATGTCCAAACACACGACGTCCCAAAAAACACCCAACGTGTATGTGGTACGGTGGTATCACGATTGTGTGTTTCTTCCGGAAAAGCTGCCAGGCCTTGGCTGGCAGCATTTTTCGGATAGGAACATATCTAGTTTTGTTGCAGATACATTTTATCTGTTCGGACGGACAAATACAGGATTTTTATGAAATAAAACACAGAGTTGCGTTTAAACACAATGAGTGAGTCAGACAACAAAGCGATAGACATCGAAAGCACGATAGACATCGAAAACACGAGAGACATCGAAAACACGAGAGACATCGAAAGCGCGACGGACACAGAAAGCGGGACGGACACAGAAAGCGGGACGGACACAGATTTTTTTTGTGGGTCACGCATGGATGCGTCAATGGAATATTACGAAAATGGGTTGAGTGATTCTCAGCCCGTGGCTTCTGCCACACAGATGGCACGAATCACGTTTTTCGGAGAACAAGAATTTCGCACCAAGATTGCTGTGGAGATTTCTCATCACCTTGTCGCAGAACTTCGCCACCTTGATGGTTTATTAAAAAAAGCAGGCGCAGAGGGTGGTGCGTGGTTTTCATACAACCACCCCTTGTGGACTCCGTGGATCTTAAGCGGTCCAGAACTCTCAGAAGGCACAAACGATACTCTAGCACGAAGGAAAACCACTATGCGAGAATACTTGATTTTGGAATCCTTAAAGCAACACCTTGATCGCGAAGGGTACACCTGCAATATCACCCGTCCATACCACGGTGTAGAAGACAAACGTCCATTCCTGTACATACAATGGAATAACCCAAAACCATCTCTGTCGCGCGTTTCGTGTTGGAAAAATCTAATTGTTTTGGCAAAGTTTTTATTTCTAGCGTGGATTGTGATGTCTTTTCTCGTGGCCTTTACTGCTTTATGTATATTCACTGGATGGCTCATGTACACTCGATGGGAGAAACTGGATTTATGGTAGAATAAATAAAATTTCCTTCCATCATCGCGAAAGAGCGATGAACTTCCTTTCAAAACACCCCTGGCTTCGAAAGGGCATTCTTTTCGTTTCTGTGATTGTAGGACTCTTTGCTATCCTGTTCAATTATCATGTGGTACGCGGCCTCATACTTGCTTTCATGGAGCCCACCATGCACCCCAACCCATACTCCCTCACAGAAGAACAGATCGACCATTTGAAAAAAGTGTACAAACCCACAGCACGAAAGGAACTCTACCGAAGAATCGACCGAAAACATGTCCGCGAGCTGGAGCCGTTGTTGGCCGAAATACTTCCTCTTTTGAAGCCTGTACCGGGCCTCAATCTAACAAACACATTCTCCTCGTTCCACTCCAATATGGACATGAAACTCCAAAGACTGGCCAACAGCACGAACTTAACCCAGGAAGATTTCAGAACGTTGAGCTTTTACGAAACAGTCCAGGCATCGCGCGACAGACACGCAACGGAAGAGACAAAGGAAGAACTAAAGGAATACATGAAATACAAACTTCCTGCGCGAGCACGAAACGTGTCAGGCGTCAGCAGCGACTGGAAATTAACCGCCGGAAGGTTGCGACACAGGAGCCTTGACAAAGACGACGACCCGCTTTCTTTGCGCTTTCTTCACAGATACCACATTCGAATTACGGGCTTGTTTTACTATCCTCCGGGAGGGTATGCAGAATGGCACACCAACAAATACGACCTCACTGGGTGGAGAATGTATTATATAAAGACGACAGAGCCAGACAAATCGTGGTTTCGATACAAGCACGTGAAGCAAGACACGTTCCACATTGCACCAGACATCACAGAGCATTACAACATGTTTTACCTGGAGGGTGGGGAAGACAACTTGATATGGCATAGCGTGTATTCAGACACACACCGATTTTCTATTGGATTCAACGTTCCTCCTATATACGCCTATCTAATTCTCTCGCGCCTGAACCCCGGACAAAGGGAAACATAAACTCTTTCCTTGCTTCACACGTGCTTTCTTTATTTGTTCTCGTTTTCGTATTTCCCTTTGAATTCAGGCAATTTAGATGCATCGTAAGGAAGACCAAGCTCTCGAAACATCCATTTCACATAAGCATCGTCCCCAAGGAGTTCGTAGGAAGCAATCGTGAAGGGGAGCCCTGAAGTACTCACGTCGTCAAAGATCTCAAGATAAGCACGTTTGATGTTCTCTCGTGCTTTGCGACTGTCTTTGACGTGTTTGCGCTGGATCTGAGATTGTACAACGTCTGGCATAAAGCGAAGAAGCACGAGGAGCCGCGGGTCGAAACCACCCTTTCGTGCTAATTTGGCCATCTTTTTCAAATTCACAAAATGGTTGTTATGTGGGAAACTGCGATGCATTACAGAACACGTGTACCCGCTTATCATTGAAAGTGTTCGCTCGTTCAATGCACTCCAGTCTTTCTTATTGCCTTTTCCAGGATGGTCCAGAGGTTGAGCATGTCCAGACTTGCCCATGCACCCAGCGGCTTGTATAATCATATCCACCGTGTAACGGTTCCCAGAAGACTCTGGACCAGCAACAAACACCATTACGTGGTTGGATTTGCTGGCCAATTCTGGAACGTGGTTGTCTATGGCTCCACGTTTTCCAATTTTTTGGGCGATATCCTTGATGGCTTCTTCGCTCTTCTCAAAGAACGGAGGGTGTTGTCGTTGGTCTTCCTCATTGTCCCATTTCGAGTCTTGCAAAATTTCCTCGGGTTCGTAATTGCGTTGTGTCTCTTCAAAAACCTTGGTGGCCGCGTCCTTCATGACATCCATCAGCGTGCTTTCGATAAACTCTTTGACCCATTCCTGTGTGACATTGCTCAAATGCCCCAGATCTGCCATAAGCACGAAGAAAAGGAAACAGAGGACAAATCTTTGCATGTTTCAAAATATAAATTTCCTATTCTAGCATATGAAACTCGGTCATATATAATTATCCTTGCACACACACAACGCACTCCGTACCCACGAATCTCCGGTCTCTCCCCATTCCCACCCAAAAAAATTTAAACGCAGAAAGACAAAAAGGGAAACAAGCGATAAGCATCTTCTAGAAAGGACCATGCATCCTCATCGCCAACACGTGCATCATGGATATGACAGAGTGTCAAACGAAGGACCACCTTCAGATATGGGAGGAATCCCATATCGGGAATCGAGCACAGCAAGGTTTCCACCGGAATACGCACACACACGCCACGCGTCCAGTGCACAACCACCCAGTAGAGCGAAAGCTACATACAGCACGAATAGAGTGGCACCAAAGAAACACGTGGTGCAATCTTCTGCATTGATTGCGAAATCCTCCCAAAAACGCCAAACCGACGACGAGATCTTACGCAAGAATCCTGGTCTCCTGTCGATTGTAAACGCAGACCCAACTCCTCGTGCTCTTTCTGCACGACTAAAGATCCTAAAGTACCATGACCCCAACCCAAAGGACGGAATGCCTCCGGGTGCAGACCACATTTTATTTGCGTGGCTCCCAAACGCGGCCTGGGTTGGCGACACGCTTTCTGGATATGTATTCAGTGTAGACGGATCCAAGAAACCAAGAAATGAAAAAATAGGTATCACAACAACCCCCATCGTACCCGAAATGTTTTCTGTGGACAAAATGCTGACAGGAATGCTGTGCATACGACTTTCCAACATCAAGAAGAACGAGCTCGGGCTGAACCCAATCGATTCTTTGGAACTGTACCCAGAGAAAGATATGGACAGGATGCTGAGAGGCGCAATCAAGGACGACGCAGACCTAAGTGGGGAAGGATCTTATGCAGGATTTTACATCTCCGAAGACCCAGCACGTGAATGGGAACGCAATGCGTGGATTGTTGTGTCGACTGGAGACAAGGATATCTCGCGCACTATTCACGAATACCTGAAAGGCGACTACAATCCTTCGTGCTCCAAAGACAAACGCGGCTTGAAACAAATTGTGTGTGAGATGCAGGAGACGTTGGAGCAGATCAAAAAGGCTTCGGAGACTTCAGGAATTCACCAAATCATGGACAACCCAGACGATTTCTACGAAGATGAGTTTGGAGAAGACATTGCATTTTCCCAGCCAGCGCAATCCAAATCGTCCAGACGCTCCAAGAAGAAAAAAAAACACAAGACACCGTCTTACGCCAACGACAAATACGAATCTTCGGACACAGAAAATAAAGTACAAAGCACGACAGACAAGCTTGTGGCTGCCACTCTCTCAGAAGAACGTCGGTGTGCCTGGAAATACGCAAAATTGATCAAAGAAATTCACAGACTGACCAATGCACACGCAATCAATGCTGCGTCGTCTTCCCCTACCTCCATGAGTCTCGAGAAGGAACTGGAAGAACCAGAATGTGTGAAGCACCGCACCATGACATGGGAGAACCACTTGATGAAAGAATCGTTTATTGACGGAATGTTGTTGCGAATGAAAGAAAAACGCTGGCTGGTGGCGAGCAAGCTTGCCAACATCCTCGGATTTGACTTGATTCACGACTTTGACATTGATCCCTTTGACAAGAACATCGCCAGCCACAAAAATGTACTGCACGTCACCGTCAATACTTTCGTGCAAAACAAACGCACGGCCAAAATGGTGTACTATGCTGGCTCTTTCTTCAAGCACGAGATGCGGGGAGGACTCCCGGTACCTATTTCTCCAGTGGAAGGGATTCACATCCTAAAGGGACCCCCGTTGGACGAGAAGAAATCCAAGAAAAAAAACATCAGCACGTCTTGGACAAATCGTTATTGCATCTCAAGCAACCGCTTCAACATATCTTCGGGAACTGCGCCCAAAAGCAAGGACAAGGTTTCTTCCAATTCGATTTCTTCCTCAGAGTCTTTTGAGAGCAGTGATGAAGATTCTGAGGAAGACACTACATTCGAAATGAAAGAAATTCCAGGAGGAGAAGCATTGCGTACATTCAAACTGTGTTCGCGAACACAGGCAGACGACGACACAGACCTTGGGGGCCAGTGGCTCTTTAACAAAGAATCTGCAATGAGCATTGATTGCAAGGGCGCGTTTCCATACGGCACTGGAAGAGCGATGTCGTACGTGCGCGTACCCCCTCCCACGACAGACAAAAAGAACGCAGAGCAACAACAAAAGATGAACCGCATGCTTTCCAGCGGAAGGTTGCCTGGAGATGTCGTGCAATTGTCAGAATGGGGACCACGGGGCGTGTGGGTCATCGGGGGTTCTGAAGGTCCCCGTGCACGACGTGGGAAACGTGTGTTATTCACTTGGGGAAATACGGACTATCCTTCCCACCCCAGACTAGCACGAAGGATGTTTCGAGAAAGGGTGAAAGGTTTCCAGACACGCGAAACACATATGGGGTGGAACCCAACCTTTGGGAGCCTCTCCTTACAGCCCAAGGCCATTATTCTGCACAGTCCTGTGAACCCACTTTAATCAATACATTTTCTTTTTTTTTCCTTTGGACTTTGAGCACATTTTCCACCAACTGGATCCCTCGTTCTTGGGTTGGTCCTCTCTAATGGACTTTCTTCGTGCTTGGTCGTCGTAAAACGCATTGTTTATAGTACGAATGGTTCCTCGATGTCCTTTCCTATTCTTTCTGTACGATTTTAGAAACAATGCCACGACAAGCACGAGGAGCACGAGGAGAATGAAGGCAATAAACACATGCGCTACACCAAATTCTGTCAATGCATCCATGTCTTTGCCGACGATGCTTTTTACTGGAATCCACCCTGCCAAAAAGTTGACGGGGTTCCACCAGGACATTTGCCCTGGTGCTGCGAGTACGTCCCGCACTGCAGGATCTGGAGTCTGAAATGGATTTGTATCTGGCCGAAAGTCGGCGGGTACGGCAGCACGATGGGTATCTGCACCAAAGGCACGGTGTTGGTTTTGTCCGAAACCTCCTTCGTCTGGGTAGATTACATTTCTTGGTTCGACCTTGGGTTGGGGAGGGACTTCGTTTGGATTTGGCTGGACTGCGGCAATGTCTTTGAATTCAAAGTCTTTGAAAAAGCCTTCAAACGAGCCAGGCATTTTGAGCAATGGGGGAGGATGTTCTTTCAAACGGCCGGAACGGAAAAAAAACCAAGTCAAACGATTCCTACTTATTATTATTATTATTTGTTTATTCGTGCTTTATTCTATCTTCTCCATTACATGATCTTTCCTTGGCTGTGTCGTGAGAAACACCAAGAATCCCACAAACATCAATATCAGAAAAACGCCGACGATGATGGTATCTCCTTTGGAATACCCTACTTTGGTCCACTCGGAGCGAACCAAGCTCGTGGCGTATTGTGTGGTGAACATAATGATCCCCGCCTTGAAGAAGTCTACATAAGAAACCAAGGACTTTCTCCACCCCAAGGATTTTTCACTGGTGACAGCCATGGCCAGTGCGCGCACGTCACTCCCTATGACCATGAGGATCATGAGCACGAGGAGGACGCATATCAATATTTCATACGGTTGGTCGAATTCTTCCAAAACACCCAAGAGAGATCCAGTCACGACACCGACGACGGCGAGTTTATTGTCCAAGATCAAGCCGGAGATGGACTCTTGTCCTCCACTTCCAAACAAGGAGGAGGCCATGTTTTACATTAATGCTTCAGGGGGAATCCAAACACCATATAAACAAGACAACATAATGTTTTATTTCATTTTGAATGGTCACAGAGGAAATAAAATAAAAAAGTGCCGTTACCACTTCAAGGAATCAACTCGTATTCAAATAAAGAAAAATAAAGAACCAGCTTGGCAAGCTTATAAGTTCCCCTTGCCTCCTATCCGCATCAAAAACGACATTCGCATGCATTCCTCCTCGTGCACCGAAACCTTACCATCCGCGTTGAGTGGGACGAGGTCTGCGTCCACCGGCACGTTTGGGTGCAAGACCCATCATACGTCTCTTGGTCTCTACCTGGTGCTTGATGGCAGGGGTAGTGTAATTGTTGATTCCTCTGCCAAGGCAAGACCTAATCTTGGCATTCATATTGTACTTGTTTTTGGGTGGCATGTCCGGGGCAGTCATGGTTTCGTTGTTGTCGTCGGAGCCGGCATCTAGGGTTCGTTCGAGCCAACGTCTCCATATTTCTACGGAGACGAATACAATGGGTACGGCAATCAATGGAGAGAAAAAGTACACGCCCCAGTCTTCGCTGGAAGCATTCGTAACGGCAAAAGTAGTCAACCACCGGAATGGATTCAGGTTGGTTCCAGTAAGACTCGCAGTCATGAAAGTCACACCGGCCATGGTAACGCCCATTAAGTGCGCGGCTTCACCTTCCTTGATTCTTCTATCGATCACACCGAAAGCGTATACGCCAAGGTAAATGGCCACGGCGAAAGTCTCGATGAAAAGAGCATCAAATTGATTGACCTTGTCTCCATCCACGAGTCCAAGTGCAGGAATTCCGAGATTGGCCGTGGCAGAGGTGTCTCCGACCATGTACCAGGCAACGCCAACGCCAATGAACCATCCAGCAAGCTGACCAGTCCAGTATGTAAATAAGAGAATAGTGTCTCGGAGGATGAGTCTCCATCCTCCAGTCCAGACGTAGTGCGTAATGTGCATGAAATACATAAGCAGAGAAACTGCAGGATTTACGTGCGCACCGGAAATGTGGCCGAGTTTTCCAATGACGAGTTGACAAGCAACCCATGATGCCAAAGAAATACTCACGAGACCTCCGGGGTATGTAACAGCAACTCCAGATGCAAATGCAAAGGCAGTCGTAATGATCGCAGAGAAAATGAGAGAAGCCACTAGTTCTCCTCCAAATACAGGAAGCACTTGCGTTTTGAAGAAATCAAAGAAAAGGATTCCACTGTCCACTTCGCTGTCAAAAGCTTGATCCTTCAAATCTTCTTTGCCCCCAAAGGGCACGAATGTGCGCCCAAGATCTTTTGGATCTATTCCAAGCTTTATTCCCCCTTTTTCCAGAAGTGACGTCATGTTTCTTCAGAGATTGGTTATACTTTCTCCTTTGTTTTAAAATTGCAGGTCTACCACAACGAAAACAAAATATATATCTTTACAAAAGATTCCTTCTTGCTTTCTTCTTTTACCTTCATTAAGCAGATTTAATCCGTATTCAATCTTCCGTTTCCTAAAAATAAAAGATACCCACACCCCAAAAAGCCATTTTGGGTGCCTTCTTCGTGCTTATTTCCCTTTCTTGATGGAGCACGAAGAAGAATTAAAAGATCCTAAACTAGGAAAATACATTCCTTCTTTCTTTGCACCTCGGCCATTTTCCTACGAATCGCCATTCTTGGGTAACATCACCACTCAAAAAAACCCTTTACACATTCTGTGGTTTTTTTACTGAAGAAAATGTAGATATAATTCTTTTTTTTCAAGCTCAAAGCGACATGCGGCATTCCGAAAAAAAAGAATTAGAGCAAAAATGTAATAACCGATTATTACAATTCCTTAACAAAAAAATTT